>Ga0247773_1000647_pt1 | contig 13194 bp, 12 predicted proteins | sample UWRJL092311B6_FD_179934 | JGI IMG/M metagenome (GOLD analysis project Ga0247773, IMG submission 179934) | Plant litter microbial communities from Arlington Agricultural Research Station in Wisconsin, United States - UWRJ-L092-311B-6 | ecosystem: Environmental > Terrestrial > Plant litter >...
CGGGATGACCGTGGCGACCATCGAGACGTACAAGACCTTCTTCTTCCCCAACAAGCCGCGCGGCAAGTTCGCCGGCAAGCCGATCCTCTTCCCCAGGATCCTGGAGCAGCGGAAGTACGTGGCCGTGCTCTACGCCTGCATCTGGCTGGCCGTGGCCACCAACCTGGTGATGGCCGCCATCGGCCCCAAGGACGGCCTGCTCCCCTGAGCGGGTGGGCCCGGCCATCCGGCTCCGGGGGATGCGAACGAATGGGGGCGAGCAGCGATGCTCGCCCCCATTCGTTCGCATGTGGCCGCGATTGGCGGATCCCGTAGAATCCGATAAGGACATTGGGCAGAGCTTCACCGCTGCGACGTGCAATCGTACGGTGTGGGGCACTGCAGCCGGTAGTACGCGGCGAGGTGCGTGGCGAACTCGGAGACGGCGCCTTGCGCGTCCAGCCCGATCTTGCCGGGGAGGCCCTGGCCGGCGATCGCCATCTCCCGCGAAAGCCACATCGAGCCCCAGTCGGCACGGGTGGGATGCAGCACCAGCGCACGGACTGCGCGGCCGTTCAGCCGCTGGCGGACGGTGGTTCCGCAGAGGCGGCGGGTAATGGTGCGGCCATCGTACCGCTGGATGCGGAAGGTGGCGCAGGCACGGCCGGAGGGGAGCGTGGCGGAGAGCAGCCGCAGCTCCGGCGCGCTGCAGCCGGCGGGCGCGCCGCAGACGTCGTGGCGCGCCGAGATCATCAGCCCGCCGGCCGCGTTCACCGAATCCAGCGCGATGCGCCGGCGTCCGGACGCGGCAGGCGGGGTGATGGTCACGCGATAGACGGTGCGCTCCCCGCCCGGACCCTGGGCGGGCGTGCGGAGGTAGCGGGTCTCGCGCCAGCGGTAGCGCGTGCCATCGAACACCGCTCTCGTGGTGGATCCCTCGCAACACGACATGTGCCAGTACTCGCGCACGTCGCGCCAGCCGTGCGAGCGCCGGGGTCCCGCGCTCATGCTCACGCCGCCGCCCCCGTACACCTGCGTGAAGCGGCCGTCCGGCAGCCGCCGATAGATCCAGCGCGTGCAGTTGGTTCCGCAGAAGCGCGTTCCCTCCACCACCCACTCGCCCACACCGTCGCCGTCGAAGTCGCGGCGCCACACGGTGATCCACCTGGCGAGCGAGTCCGGGCCCGCCATCACCAGGTCGTCGTTGCGGTCGATGTCGCGGTAAAGCCTGGTCACCAGCGCGCGTGGCGGCGTCACGCGCGGCCGATCCTCCTGCGCGTGCGCGTCAGTAGCCGTGCCGGCCACTATCAGCAGGAATCCCAGGGCGTGCGCGTGGCGCATGTGACGGTCTCTCCGCTGGTGCCGGTGGACGAGGCGCGCGGATGACAGCCGCCGGTCTACCCGTCAATTCCAGCAGAGTTGCATCTATTCTTTCACGCCTCTTTACGTGCGAAGAAGAGCCGATTATGTTCCTCGCCCGTCGCTGATCATCCCCCATCCCTGGCACCCGCGAAGACGCGGACGGCGCGTGGGTGGATGCGTGGCAACCTGCAATCGCGAGGAGCGGAGATGGAGAAGTCGCCGGCCATGCGGCACATCATCCGGGTAGATCAGTTCTCGCCGTCGCGGAAGCATGCGTGTACGGTTTGTTGTCGTTCGGTCCTGATCATCAGGTGACGTTTCGCGGCCGGGCTCCAGGTGGAGCCCGGCCGTTTGCGTCGGTACGCGTGCCGCGGCCCGACATCCACTTTCCCCAAGTGAGGACACCATCATGCCCAGCAAGATGAAGCTCGACCTGGATGTGCTGAACGTGGAGTCGTTCGAGGCCGAGGCGCAGGCGTTCGAGCGTGGCACCGTGCGCGGCGCCGAGCTCTTCGCCACGATCGACGGCACCTGCGTGGATGGCACCTGCCGCGGCTACGGCACGTGTGGCATCTACCCGTGCAAGCCGATCCCCTGAACGGGCACGGCTCGCACGCTGTCGGTGATCCAGTTCGGCCGACCGTGGAGTGACGCGCGGCCGGCTCCCACATCCCCCGAGGGAGGACACGATGAACGGCAAGATGAAGCTAGACCTGGACGGGCTGAAGGTGGAGACCTTCGAGGCGCAGGCGCAGACCGCCGAGCGCGGCACCGTGCACGGCGCCGAGGCGATGGGCAGCATCGACGGCACCTGCGTGGACTACACCTGCCGCAACTACGGCACGTGCCGCCCCAGCGTCTGCACCGATATCCCCTGAGCCGGCGCGACCGTCAACCCATCATGGAGAGAGCACCATGAGCAAGAAGCTGAACCTGCGGGTCGAGCAGCTGCACGTGGACTCGTTCGAGCCGCAGCCGGTGGAGACGGCCGAGGCGGGCACGGTGCGCGGGCATGCGTGGACGCTGCCCCTTTGCGACAGCCAGTACGATCGCACCTGCAACGGCTACGGCACCTGCGGGATCTACCCCTGCAAGGCCGTTCCCTGAGCGAATCGCGCTGACCGCGACGATGCCGGCGCCCGGAACGCGCCGGCATCCCGCGAGACGGTGGCGACCGGCCCCGGCGCATCCGTGCGCGGGGCCGATTGCGTTCGGGGATGCGAGGAACATTCGGGCACGTAGCCGTCGCGGCGCTCGCCGTTTAGCTTCACTTCGTGGTAGGATTTCCCCACCCACCTCGGATTTCCCTCCCCCATGACCCGCTCGTTCGCACGCATGCTGATGCGCCTGGTGCTCGCGTGCGCCGCGCTGGCCTGCGCCGCCGCGCCCGCGAGCGCGCAGCCGCACCGCGCCTACACCGCCGCCGATTCCGCCGCGCTCCCGCCGGTGGAGGGAGACACCGCCGCGCTCGTCCGCATCGTGGAGACGGTCGCGAGTGGCGACTCCACGCGGATCGCGGCGCTCCGCGGGCGAACGAACCTCAACGGAGACTGGTGGACGACGGTGCAGCCGCAGCTGGCGGACCACTGCTGGACCGACCGGCGCAACGCGGTCGTCTGCTCGTACCAGGCGGGTTCGCTGGCGCAGGCACAGGCGCGGATGGATGCGATGGACCGGCTGGTCACCCTCGCGCTCGGCCGGCGCGGATGGCGGAAGACGGAGGATTATCCCGGGCGTGGCGCCATTCACACCCGCCGCTACACCGCGCCGAACGGCGCCCGCGCGGCGGTGCGGATGAACCACCCGCTGGGAGACGGGGGCCCGCGCCTGCTGTTCGTCCTGTATCCCCCGACAGGCGCCTTGCCGGCGCAGCCGTAGCGGACGATCCGCATGGAACGGCAACCGCCGCAGCCCTGGAGGGCCGCGGCGGTTTCGTTTCGTCGTGTCAATCGGCCGGCGCCGGAAGGTCAATCCGCCATCGCCTCGGCCAGCAGCTCGAAGGAGCGGAGGCGGGCCTCGTGGCTGTAGACCACGCCGGTGGCCATCACCTCGCTGGCCCGGGTCTCGGCGACGAGCGCGTCGATGCGCTCACGGACGGCCTCGGGGGTGCCGACCACCTGCAGGCGGCGGTAGTTGGCGGCCACGGCGCGCTCGTGCTCGGTGTACGGATAGGCGGCCGCCTCCTCGGGGCTGGGGAGCGGCATGAACTGGCCGCGCTGCAGCCGCACCCACGAGAGCTGCATGGAGGTGGCCAGGTACTCGGCCTCGTCCTGGGTGGGCGCCACGATGGCGGAGATGGCCACGATGGCGTGCGGCGCGGGAAAGGCGTCGCTCGCCACGAAGGCGTCGCGGTACGCCTGCACGGGCGGGCCGGCGGGCGCGGGGCTGAAGTGGCTGGCGAAGGCGTAGCCCATCCCCAGCTGCCCGGCCATCCGCGCGCTGGCGCCGCTGCTCCCCAGCAGCCACACGGGCGGCAGCGCCACGCCCTCGGGAACCACACGGACCTTGCGGAACGGGTGCCCCTCGGGAAAGTCGCCGCGCGAGAGCGAGGTGAGCTCGGCCAGCTGCTGCGGGAACTGCTCGGCATCGAACGGGCGCAGCGCGGCGCTGGTGGCCGGGTCGGTCCCCGGCGCGCGGCCGATCCCCAGGTCGATGCGGTCGGGGTGCAGCGTGGCGAGGGTGTGGAACGCCTCGGCGATGCGCAGCGGCGCGTGGTTGGGAAGCATGATGCCGCCGGAGCCCACGCGGATCCGCTCCGTGGCCGAGGCCACGTTCTCGATCAGGATCTCGGGCGAGGAGCTGGCGATGCTGGGCATGCCGTGGTGCTCGGCCAGCCAGTAGCGCACGTAGCCCAGCCGCTCCGCCAGCCGCGCCAGCTCGCGCATGTTGCGGAACGCCTCGGCAGGGGTGCTGCCGGCGGGCACGGGGGCAAGGTCCAGCACGGAAAGCGGCACGCCCATCTCTGATCATCCCCCATCTGCTGTAACGAGGCGCGGGCGCCGGTGAAATCCAGGCGCCCGCGCCCTGCTTCTCGACCGCCCGTGATACACTCCGCCCCCCGCGCCGTTCGTTACGGGGCACCCGCCGACGCCCAACCGCGCAATTCCGTTCAAACCACGATCCCCCACGGATCCAACGCTGCATCAGGGGACGATCCGAACCACGCGAAACCGGGAGGATGGACAGACAACTCCGTGGTTGTCTCCGCTCCTCCGCTCCTCCGTGTGAGCCCGCGGTGGGCGGCTCCGGACGCCCGCATCGTGGCGTCGGGGAAGGCGGTGATCCGAGGGTCGAGAGTAGATCCTTCGGCCTGCAACCATGGTCGGTACGCGGATTTCGACTGGTCGGCCTCGGGATGACATCCGATGAGGGTAACGCATTGGAGTGAAGTACGTTGGGATAGAACGAGGCAGGGAAGATGCGCATCTCCCCTGCCTCGCTCGATGTCGCGCCCGAGACCGCCGTCAGGGCTGGCGGACGATCACCAGGTTGGCGTTGGTGAACCCGGAACCGGTGATGGGCCCCCTGAGCGTGTCGCGGGTCGCAAAGGTGCCGGTGTAATCGAGCAGGTCGTACCCCGGGGCGGTGAGCCGCAGGCGGACGGTGGGATACGTCCAGTCGCCCGCCACGTCGGCATCGACGGTCTGCGCGCCGGACTGGATGGTGGCGGTGCCGCTGACGTCGCGCTCCGCCTGGTCCAGGTCGAGCACGAAGTTGTAGCGCGCGCTGTCGACGCCGGTGGTGTGGATGGCGAGGCGCCCCTTCCACTGGCCCGAGACAGAGAACGCGCCCACGTCCAGCGGCTCCTTGCACGCCGCCGCCAGGAGCAGCGCCGCCGCCGCGCCCATCCACATCGTCTTGCGTTTACCCATCACACCCGCGCTCCCGGTCGGATTTCATCCCCACGAACCGCCCTGAGTCTACCGCCACCGCCGCCATCGGGGCAAATCGTTCCCCCACGCCTCTGCCTTCTACTCGCCCCACGTCCGTTCGGATCCGCGCGCGGTACGCGGGATCGCGGCGCGGCATCCCGCCGGCATTGCGCGCCATGCATCCAGAGCGGATAATGTCGCGAATCACCTCTCCCGGCGGTGATTGCGACCACCCACCTGAACGCGAGGAACGCGCATGCGCAAGCTCAAGCTCCAGATGGAAGACCTGCAGGTAGATACCTTCCACACCGCGCCGCGGCAGAAGGGGAGCGGCACCGTACGGGGCGAGCAGTACACGGTGACCGATTGTGACACCTGCTATCAGTCGTGCGAGGAGACCTGCGGCTACAACTGTGTGTCGAAGCTCACGTGCGACTACATGACCTGCGCCGGCTTCGCCACGATCTACGAAGGCGAGCGGTTCTGCATCTACTGCTGAGCGTCCGCCCGCGGGCCGCGGGAGAACACGAGGCCTCTTTCCACCGGGAAGAGGCCTCCGTTCGTCCCTCGCTCGCGCGCGCCACGCGCACCCCGGGCACCCTCACGCCGCCACGGCGCGCTCCGGCACGCCCAGGCGCGCGGCGGTCTGCGCGGCGGTGAGCGGGCTGGCGAAGAAGAAGCCCTGTCCGTACTGGCACCCCATCTCGCGAAGGAGCGCGGCCTGCTCGGCCGTCTCCACCCCCTCGGCGATGATCTCCAGCCCCAGCGTGTGCGCCAGCGCCACGATCGTCCGCACGATCTCCACCGCGTCGCGCTCGCGGGGGAGGCGCTCCACGAAGGTGCGGTCGACCTTCAGGACGGCCACGGGAAAGCGGTGCAGCCACGAGAGCGACGAGTAGCCGGTGCCGAAGTCGTCCATGAAGGCGCGCACGCCCATCTCGCGCAGCCGCTCGAGCACGGGGATCACGCTGTCGGCGTTGCGCATCATGGTGCTCTCGGTCACCTCCACGCGCAGGGTGTCGTGCGCGGGGCCCGCCTCGCGCAGCACGGCGGCCAGCCGCTCGGGAAAGCCGGGGTCCGCCAGCTCGCGGGTGGATACGTTCACGCTCATCCGCAGCGGCTCGGCCAGGGGTAGCGCGCGCTGCCAGGCGGCCAGCTGCCCCGCCGCCTCGCGCACCACCCAGGCGCCGATCGCGCCGATCACCCCCGTCTCCTCGGCCACGCGGATGAAGTCGGCCGGGCTCAGCAGCCCCCGCTCGGGGTGCTGCCAGCGCAGCAGCGCCTCCAGCCCGGCGGTGCGCCCGGTGGCCAGCTCCACGATCGGCTGGTACCAAAGGCGCAGCTCGCCGCGGTCCACCGCGCGGCGCAGGTCGGTCTCGAGCCGCAGCCGGTTCACCACCGTCTCGTGCATCGACGGGTCGAAGACCTCGCGCCGGTTGCGGCCCCCGGCCTTGGCGCGGTACATCGCCACGTCGGCGAAGCGCAGCAGGTGCCCGGCCGGCGCGTCCAGGTCGCTGGCCATCACCACGCCGATGCTGGCGCTTGGGAACACGTCGTGCCCCTCGAGCGAGACCGGCTGGTCCAGCACGGCCAGGATGCGGTCGGCCACGGTGCCCGCCTCCTCGGCGCTGGCGGCGTTCTCCAGCAGCACGGCGAACTCGTCGCCGCCCAGGCGCGCCACGGTGTCGCCTGGGCGCAGGCACCCCTCCAGGCGGCGGGCGACGGCGGTCAGCAGCTCGTCGCCCAGGTGGTGGCCCAGCGAGTCGTTGACCAGCTTGAAGCGATCCAGGTCCAGGAACATCACCGCGAACGGGTGCGTGCCCCGGCGCGAGCGGTCGGCCGCCTTCTCCAGCCGGTCCAGGAAGAGGGCGCGGTTGGGAAGGCCGGTCAGCGCGTCGTAGAAGGCGCTGTGGCGCAGCGCCTCCTCGGCCCGCGCGCGCTCGGATACGTCACGCAGCACGAACACCCGCCCGCCGTACTCGCCCGCGCGCGAGAGCGCCGTCATCCGCACGTCGAAGAGGCGCCGCCCCTGGGGCGTCTCGGCCTCCACCTCGGCCGAGCCGGAGGCCACCTCGGCGCCGCCCTCGGCCATCAGCCCCCACGCCCCCAGCACCTCGGCGCCGGGCCGGCCCAGCAGCGCGCGGCGGCCGTCGATGCGCAGCAGGGTGCGCGCGGCGGGGTTCAGGTCCACCACGCGGCCGCCCTCGTCCAGCACGATCACCCCGTCGTCCATCCGCTCCACCACCGCCTCGCGGGCCACGGGAAGGATGTCGAGGAAGCGGAAGCGGAAGATGGCCCAGCCGAACGCCACCCCGCTCAGGGTGAAGAGGAAGGGCATGGGGTTGGCGGGGAAGCGCACGATCTGTCCCAGGTGCAGCACGTTCCCCACCCACGGCACCAGCGTGCCCAGGAGGATGGACGCGCTCTGCCTGCGGTACAGGTGCGGCGAGCGCAGCACCTTCATGATCAGCATCCCCACCGTGACGGAGTGCAGCACCCACGAGTAGCCCACGTGCAGCCAGAAGCCCCACGCGTTCTCGGTGCGCACCGCCACCCGCCCGCCCCGCTCCACCAGGTCGAACGAGCTCCAGAACCAGCCGTGGAGCCCGTTGGTGGCGAGCAGCACCGCCGTGAGCGCGGGGATCGCCACGATCAGCGCCAGCCGCCGCGGCGACAGCAGCCGGTCGTGCCCCGTGTACCGCGCGGTGAAGATGAACCAGGTGACGGGAACCACGATCGCGCCCAGCTGCACCAGGTCGGCGAAGAGGTGCTTGGCCCAGAGGTCGGTGGTGGCCTGGTACAGCCCGTAGAAGAGCGACCACCACCCGCACGCCGCCATCAGCCGCGCGAAGGCCCGCGCCGCGGGCACCGAGCGGTGCCGCCACGCGAACATCCCCAGCGCCGCGTTGAGCAGCGCTGAGGCCATCAGCGGGAGAAGGAAGGGGGTGTGCTGCCAGTGCATCAGGGAGAGCCCTGCGTGTACCCGGCACGCACCGGGATGCGGCGCCACGGAGGGCGGCGCCCGGGCGCCGAAGGGCGCCAGCCAGCCGGGAAAGCTAGCGGGAAAGCAACCTGCCGCAAACTCGTGGCGCGTGCCCGTCCGGCTCGCGCCACGAGTTGCGCGTCATCGGCGGGAACGCCGCGGCGCGTCAGAGCGGGCGCTCGTAGACGCGGTAGCGCTTGTAGATGTAGGCGCCGATCTTCTCCAGCGCCTGGCACATCGCCCCGTTGTCTTCCAGGATCCAGCTGGCCTCGGCGTTGTCGTAGCCGTTCTGCGCGCCCAGCTGGAACGCCTTCAGGTAGAGCGCGGCGCCGATCCCGGAGCGCTGGTAGCCGGGCTTCATCCCCAGCGTCATCAGCCGCGCCGTGCGGATCTTCCGCTTGGCCAGCAGGAACTTGAACACGCCGAAGGGGAAGAGCCGCCCGTCCTTGAGCGGCTTGATGGCGCGGTTCAGGTCCGGGAGCGCCAGGAGGAAGCCGATCGCCTCGCCGTCGTCCTTCTCGGCGATCAGCACCAGGTTGGGGTCCACGACCGGCTTGAACTCCCTGGCCATCGAATCGAACTCGGCCCCGGTCATGGGGATGAAGCCCCAGTTCCGCTCCCACGCCGAGTTGTACACGTCCATCACCGTGGCGACCTCTTCCTTGAACTTCTTGAGGTTCACCGAGCGGATCTTCCACCCCTCGCGCTTCGCCAGCCGGTCGATGCCGTCCAGGAGGCGCTTGGGCGGGTCGTTGTGGGGGAGCCAGTAGGCCACCAGGTCCTTGGCCTTGGCGAAGCCGGCGGCCTCCACCAGGCGCTGGTAGTAGGGCGGGTTGTGCCCCATCATGAACGCCGGCGGCTGGTCGAACCCGTCGATCAGCACCCCGCCCGAGTAAAGCTCGTCGTTGGTGGAGAGGTTGAAGGGCCCCTGGATGGAGGTGAGCCCCTTCCCCTTCAGCCACCCGGCCGCCCGCTCCAGCAGCGACGCGGCGACGGCCTCGTCGTCGATGCACTCGAAGAGGCCGAAGAAGCCGGTTCGGTCTTCGTGGAACTCGTTGGCGCGATGGTTGGCGATGGCCGCGACGCGCCCCACCAGCTCGCCGCCGCGCTCCGCCACGAAGAAGGCCACGTCGGCGTGCTGGTAGAACGGGTGCTTGTCGCGGTTCACCACCGCGTTGAACACCATGCGCAGCGGCGGCACCCAGTTGGGGTCGCCGCCGTTGAGCGTCCAGGAGAGGTCGATGAAGGGCTTCAGCGACTCGCCCCGGCCGATCTCGCGGATGGAGACCGCCGGGGCGGAGGAGCGGCGCTCAGCGGATGCCGAGCTTGCGGCCGACGCGGGCAAAGGCATCGAGAACCTTGTCGAGCTGGTCGGTGGTGTGGGTCGCCATCACCGAGGTGCGGAGCCGGCAGGCGCTCTCGGGCACCGCGGGAGGAAGCACGGGGTTGGTGAACACCCCGCCGTCGAACAGCTCGCGCCAGAAGACGAAGGTGTGCTCGATGCTCCCCGTGGTGACCGGGATGATGGGGGTCTCGCTCACGCCGGTGTCGAAGCCCAGCGCCGTCAGCCCGTTGCGCAGGTAGTCGGCGTTCGCCCACAGCGTCTTGCGGCGCTCGGGCTCGGCCTCCATCACGTCCAGGCAGGCCAGCACCGTGGCGACCGCCGAGGGGGGCATGCTGGCGCTGAAGATCAGCGAGCGGGCGTGGTGCTTGAGGTAGTGGATCACCTCCTCGGGCCCCGCCACGGCGCCGCCGATGCTGGCGAAGCTCTTGGAGAAGGTGGCCATGGTGAGGTCCACCCGGTCCTGCACGCCGAAGTGCTCGCCCGTGCCGCCGCCATGCTCGCCCAGCACGCCCACCGAGTGCGCGTCGTCGCAGAGCACGCGCGCGCCGAACTCCTCGGCCAGGTCCAGCACGGTGGGGAGGTCGACGATGTTCCCCTCCATCGAGAACACGCCGTCGGTGGCGATCAGGATGCCGTTGGCGTCGGCGTTGCGCTCCAGCGCGCGGCGCAGGGCGGCCACGTCGTTGTGGGCGTAGCGCACCAGCTCGCCGCTGGCCAGCTGCGCGCCGTCGAGGAGCGAGGCGTGGTTCAGCCGGTCGTGGATGATCACGCTGCCGCGGGTGCAGAGCGCGCTGATCACCCCCAGGTTGGTCTGGTAGCCGGTGCTGAACACCAGGGCGCTCTCGCTCCCCATCAGCACCGCCAGGCGGCGCTCCAGCTCCTCGTGCAGGTCCAGCGTGCCGTTCAGGAAACGGCTGCCGGTGCAGCCGCTGCCGTAGCGGTACAGCGCGTCGCGGGCCTTCTCCAGCACGTACGGGTGATGGGTGAGCCCCAGGTAGTTGTTGGAGCCCACCATGATCAGCCGCTGCCCGCGGATCACCACCTCGGTGTCTTCCGAGCTCGAGATCGGCTGGAAGTACGGGTAGAGACCGCGGTCGATCATCTCCTTCGCGGCCGTGTAGCGGCCGCACTTGGCGAAGATGTCGGCGGCCTTCCGCGCCGTCTGCTGCTCGACGATCGACATCAAAGCCATCCCTTATCTCGGTACCACCGGGCGGTTGTGGCCATCCCCTCCGCCAGCGGCGTCGCCGCGGGCAGAAGGAGGTGGCTCCCGGCAAGATCACAAACCCAGGCCTCGGCCAGCATCTCGTCGGCCTTTTCGCGGCTGAACACTCCGCCGCCGCCCAGGCCCAGGCGGTCCACCAGCGCGCCCGCCCCGCGCAGCACCCCCGCGGGAATCGGCAGGTGCACCGGGTTCTTCCCCCGCACCGCGCGGCCGATCTGGTCGACCAGCGCCGGATAGGGGTGCTCCACCGGCTCGGCCACCGCGTAGGTGCCCGCCGGCACGCCGGCCGCGTTGGCGAGCGCGGCCACCAGGTCGTGCACGTACACCAGGTGCAGCCGCCGCTCGGGGCCGGTGGGGATCGGCGCCAGGGCCAGCTTCGCCATCCGGAACACGGGAAGGAACGCGCGGTCGCCCGGCCCGTACACGGCCGGCGCGCGCAGCGTCACCAATTCGATCCCCGCGGGCTCCACCTCGCGCGCGAACGCCTCGCCCTCGAGCTTGCTGCGGCCGTACGCCGTGAGCGGCGCGGGAGTTTCGTCCATCCGCCTGGCCCGCCCGTTCACCGCGGGACCGCATGCGGCGTAAGAGCTTAGATACACCAGCCGCCGCGGCCGGGTGCCCGCGCGCGCCATCGCGCGCGCCACGTTGGCGGTGCCCTGCGCGTTGGCCCGGCGAAAGGTGGGCTCGTCGGGCGCGGTGGTCAGCGCGGCCAGGTGGAACACCGTGTCGGCGCCGTCGGCGGCGGCCGTCAGGGCATCCACGTCATCCAGCGAGCCGGTGCGCAGCTCGACACCGAGCGCCTTCAGGCGGTCGGTGCTGCTGGTGGCCCGCACCAGCGCGCGCACGCGCCAGCCCTGGCTCGCCAGCCGCTCGGCCAGGTGGCCGCCGACGAAGCCCGAGGCGCCGGTGATCAGTGCGGTTCGGCTCATGGACGGCGGTCAAGATGCACGGTTCGTTACCAGAACGCAACGACGGAACGCCGGGCGGCGCGTGCCGTTCCCGCGCGGAAAAAGACAGAGAGGACCGGGCGCCCACTGCGCCCTGATCCTCTCGCGCGGCCCGCGCGGCTGCGCGGCGCCCCGTCCGGTGCTCTGAAACGAGCGGAAACCTAGCCGCGAAGCGGAGTTGTGTCAACCTTTACGCGCGCTCCGCCGCGGCCGGAAAGGCGGATTTCCAAGTGTACGGGCCGTGAAATCGGACGGGGATGAACCGGCCGGCCGAACCCGTGGCGACCACGGCCCCAGGTCCGTCTCCGCCGCAGGCCGGCCGCGCGGGGGAGACGGCTCACACCACGTTCGCCCGCAGCTCATCGAGATCATAGTGCGTCCCCCGCCACTCGATGCCGCGGTGGATCACGGCGTACAGCATCGCGTTCCACACCACGGCGATGAACAGCACGCTCGCCACCGGCACCAGGATCCCCACCCACACCGGCGCCCGCTGCTCGCGCGCGGCGCCGGCCATCAGCAGCAGGATCAGCGCGACCGTCACGCCGTACGCCACGCGCGTCCATCCGTGCGTCACGAACACCGCCAGGTACGGCCAGATGAAGAAGAGGAGCTGCGTCACCGTGGTCAGCAGCACCAGCGAGTAGCGGTAGTCGATCCCCGCGAAGCCGTTCTTGCGCAGCCCCCGGATCGCCTCGGGCACGCCGTGATACCACTCCACGCGGACGCGGTCGGCGCCGTTCACGAAGTCCTGCGTGCCGCCGTTCTTCTTCACCAGCTTGGCCAGCTTCATGTCGTCGTCCGGCCGCAGGCGGATCGGCTCGTGGCCGCCGATGCGCCGGTACGTCTCCGCGCGGACCAGGTTGAACGCGCCGATCCCCACGTGCCTGCGGCTCTTCGGGTCGCGCGCCTTCCACGGCCGCGAGAAGGCGGTGAACATCACCCCGAAGAACACGCCGAACGTCTTCAGCACCAGGCCGCGCATGTCCACGTGCGGCCCGGCGGTGAGGTGATCCAGCCGCTCGCGCAGCAGATGGCTGGCCGCGCGGCGCAGCGTGTCGGGCGCCAGCACGATGTCGGCGTCGGTGAACAGGATCAGCTCGCCGCGGGCGCGGGCGGCGCCCAGGTGCAGCGCGTGGTTCTTTCCCAGCCACCCCGGCGGGAGCGTGGCCACGTGCACCACGGCGAGGCGCGGGTCCGCGGCCGCCATTCGCTCCAGGATCTCCCCCGTGCCATCGTCCGACCGGTCGTCGACGGCGATGATCTCCAGCCCCGGATAGTCCAGCGCCAGGTGCGACCGCAGCGCCTCCTCGATCCCCCGCGCCTCGTTGCGCGCGGCGAACACCAGGGTGGCCGGCGGCAGCTCGCCATCGGGGAGCGGCGCCACGTCGCGCAGCCGCGGCAGCTTCGGCACGTGCACCACCAGGTCGAGGGTGATGCCCACGAAGATCGCCGCCGTCACCACGCCCACCCAGGAGATG
>Ga0247773_1000648_pt1 | contig 13130 bp, 10 predicted proteins | sample UWRJL092311B6_FD_179934 | JGI IMG/M metagenome (GOLD analysis project Ga0247773, IMG submission 179934) | Plant litter microbial communities from Arlington Agricultural Research Station in Wisconsin, United States - UWRJ-L092-311B-6 | ecosystem: Environmental > Terrestrial > Plant litter >...
CGCCCGCAGCCGCAGGGTGATGTTCCACGTGAAACAGAAACGGCCCGCTCCCACGAGGGGAGCGGGCCGTTCTGGGGTGAGGGTCAGGCCTGGGGGAGGATTACCACTCGGCGCTGGGGTTCCTCGCCTTCGCTTTCGCTGTGGACGCCTGCGACCGCTGCTACCGCGTCGTGGACGACCTTGCGCTCGAACGGGGTCATCGGGTGGAGGCGGATGCGTTCGCCCGATGCGAGGACCTTCTCCGCGGTGGTGCGGCCGAGGTCGGCCAGTTCCGCACGGCGGCCTGCTCGCCAGCCCGCCACGTCGAGCATGAGCCTGCTGCGGACGCCGGTCTCCTGCTGGACCGCGAGCCTCGTCAGCTCCTGCAGCGACTCGAGCACGGTGCCGCGGGTGCCGACGAGCTTCTCCAGGTCCTCCCCACCGTCGATGCTGACGATGGCACGGCCGGCTTCGACGTCCAGGTCGATGTCGCCGTCGTAGTCGAGCAGGTCGAGCAGGCGCTCCAGGTAGTCGCCCGCGATGTCGCCTTCTTGGACGAGCAGGTCTTCCGAACTGCCGCGCGTCTTCGGCTCCGCTTCGGCAGCGTCCTCCTCGGGCGCGTCCACTTCGGCGGCCTGCAACGTCTCCGACACGATGTCTCCTCTCCAGGGCGAGCGCCCGGTCAACGACGCTTCTTGTTGCCCTGCTTCTTGCCAGGGGATCGGCCTGTGATCAGGCCGGGGATCTCGGTGTTGGCCGACGCGCCGTTGCCGTTGGTCTCGGCGCTGGGCGGCGTGTCCTGGACGGGCGAGGCGGGCTTGGCCTTCGCGGTGCCCATGGCCTTGGCGTTGCCGACGCGGACGCCGGGTGCGGGCTTCTGGCCGACGCGCGGGGCGGTCGGCTTCTGGCCGGGCTTGGGGGCGAGGTCCTTGCGCTGGGCGATGGCCTCGGTCTTCTTCGCCTCTTCGTCGCGGTCGATGCGCCGGTACACGAAGTGCTGCTGCGCGAGCGTCCAGCCGTTGTTGCTCAGCCAGTACATGAGGATCGCGATGGGGAAGAACAGGCCACCGACGAGCACACCCAGCGGGAAGATGTAGAGGGTCAGCTTGTTCATGATCGCGGTCTGCGGGTTGTCCGTGGCCGCCTGCGTCTGCCGGGCCACCGAGTGGCGCGCGGTGAAGTGCGTCGCGATGCTGGCGATGATCATCAACGGGATCGCCACGATGATGACCGACGAGCGCTGCGTGCTGAACTGCGCGAGCTGCTCGGCGGGCATCGTGATGAACGTCGACAGGTTCGCGCCGAACAGCTTGGCCTGGACGAAGGACTCGACGCCCTTGGCGTCGAAGAAGTACACCTCGCCCCAGCCGGGCTTGAACGAGCGCAGCACGTGGAACAGACCGATGAACACCGGGATCTGCACGAGCATCGGCAGGCAGCCGCCGAGCGGGTTGACCCCGTGCTCGGACTGCAGCTTCTGCATCTCGGCCGCCTGGCGCTGGCGGTCGTTCGCGTACTTCTTCTTGATCTTCTGCAGTTCCGGCGCGAACTCCTGCATCTTCCGCATGGAGCGCACCTGGCCGACGAACGGCTTGAAGAGCAGTGCCCGGAGGGTGAAGACCAGGAAGATCACCGACAGCGCCCACGCGATGCCGCTGGACTCGCCGAAGACGTGGCCGAAAACCCAGTGCCAACACCAGAGGATGAAGGACACCGGGTAGTAGATGAAGTTGAGCACTGAGCTACTCCTCGGCGGATGTGTCGGGGACCTGTTCCTGGCGAGGTCTCCTCGGTGGAACGGGGTCCAGGCCTCCAGGGTGCCAGGGTCCGCAGCGGGCCAGCCGGCGAAGGGTCAGCCAGGAGCCGCGCAGCGCACCGTGGACGGTCAACGCCTCTACCGCGTAGGCACTGCAACTCGGGTAGAAGCGACAGCTCGGTGGCAGGTACGGCGAGATGAACCGCTGGTAGAACCGCACCGGCAGGATGAGCACCCGCGCAAGTGGACTCGACTGCGTGGCGGTCATCGCAACAGCCTGCGCAGCGCGGCGTCGAAGTCGGCCGCCAGTTCCGCGCTGGTCGCCTCGGCCGAGGCGGGCAGCGCGCGCACGACGAGCGAGGTGCCCTCGGGCAGCCGCGCCAACCGGTCGCGGACGCCGTGGCGCAGTTTGCGTCTGACCCGGTGGCGGACCACCGAGTTGCCCACGGCTTTGCTCACGACGAAGCCCACCTTGGACATGTCCAAGGTGGGCCGCGCCGAGGATTCAGTAGACGTCTGCAGCCCTGACGACGGCACCAGGGCGTGCACGACCAGCCGGGGCCGTCCTGCACGGCGGCCTCGGCGAACCACCAGGCCGAAGTCCTGGCTGCGGGTCAGCCGGGCGGCCGCGGGGAGCACGGCGCTGCTGTTATCAGGCGGACAGGCGGTCGCGGCCCTTGGTGCGCCGCGCTGCGAGGATGGCCCGGCCGGCGCGGGTGCGCATGCGCAGCCGGAAGCCGTGCGTCTTGGCGCGGCGGCGGTTGTTGGGCTGGAAGGTGCGCTTACCCTTGCTCACGGCTGGATCTCCCGGTGCTGACTACCAAGCAGGTCTGTGGGTGTCCCCAGCCGATCTACAATCCGGCGCCGTCCGGCACCTGGGCTGGACGGTCGCGGCAAGAGCGCGCCAATGGCACCCGTCGCTCGCGGGAGACTTCTCCGAGGGTACGCAGGCCGGGGTGCTGTTCTCAAATCGGGGTGGCCCCGGACACGCCGGGCGACGTGCCGTGGACGCCCGGTGCTTGCCCGTCCCAGCGCCTTGTGGGAGAGCGCGAGGCTTGTTAACGTGCACGCTCCGCGGATTTCGAGGCGCACCTGGATGTCGCCGAAACGGCCCGCACGGTGCGTCGATGTCACCGCCGGGATCCGCCGCGTCCCGACGCACCTTCGTGCACAGTTGTGGATAACTCTGTGGATGCCTCTATTCTCCGAGTCCACACCGTGAAGCGGGTAGCTCCACGGGGGGAGCACGTCGAGGGGAGGGGAGCGCGCAGGTGTCCAACCACCAGACCGATCTCGGTCTCGTGTGGGAGCAGGTGGTCGCGGAACTGGCCGCCAGCACCCTGTCCCCGCAGCAGCGAGCTTGGATGCGGGTGACCAGGCCGATCGGTCTGCTCGACGGAACCGCGCTGCTGGCCGCGCCGAGCGACTTCGCGAAGGAAGCGATCGAGCGCGCGTTGCGCGAACCCATCACCGCCGCCCTGTCCCGCCGCCTCGGCCGGGCCGTGTCGCTGGCCGTGAAGGTCGACTCACCCGAACCGGTGAACACCCCGACGGCTCCGATCCCGGTCGCGCACGGCGTGCCGGGCGGCAACGGGATCAGCCAGCCGATCGGTCTGCTCAACCAGTCGATGCCCGGCCAGATGCCGCCGCAGATGCCCAGCCCCATGCCGGGTCAGCCGTTGCCGCCGCCCATGCCGGGCGGCCAGCAGCAGCTGGCGATGCCGGGCACGTCGAACGGCGAGGACGGCGACGGCGAGTCGGACAGCGACGAGGTCGACGAGGAGCGCGAGGCCCGCGAGGCGCTCGCGACCGTCCACGAGATCTGGCCGACGTTCAGCGGCACCGCGCCCGCGGTCAGCGGCACGCCGTTCACCCGGCCCGCGAACCCGCCGACGTCGCAGACGCGGCTGAACGAGAAGTACAACTTCGACACGTTCGTCATCGGCGCCTCGAACCGGTTCGCCCACGCGGCCGCGGTCGCGGTGGCCGAAGCCCCGGCCCGCGCGTACAACCCGCTGTTCATCTGGGGCGAGTCCGGGCTCGGCAAGACGCACCTGCTCCACGCGGTCGGCCACTACGCGCAGCGCCTGTTCCCCGGTATGCGCGTGCGGTACGTGTCGACCGAGGAGTTCACCAACGACTTCATCAACTCCCTGCGCGACGACCGCAAGGTCGCGTTCCAGCGCCGCTACCGGGACATCGACGTGCTCCTCGTCGACGACATCCAGTTCCTGGAGGGCAAGGAAGGCACGCAGGAGGAGTTCTTCCACACCTTCAACACGCTGCACAACTCGAACAAGCAGATCGTCGTGTCCTCCGACCGGCCGCCCAAGCGGCTGGAGACGCTGGAGGACCGGCTGCGGACGCGGTTCGAGTGGGGTCTGATCACCGACATCCAGCCGCCCGAGCTGGAGACCCGGATCGCGATCCTCCGGAAGAAGGCGGCGCAGGACCGGTTGGCGGCGCCCGCCGAGGTGCTGGAGTTCATCGCGGCCCGGATCGAGCGGAACATCCGCGAGCTCGAGGGCGCGCTGATCCGGGTGACGGCGTTCGCGTCGCTCAACCGGCAGCCGGTCGACGTGCAGCTGGCCGAGATCGTCCTGCGGGACCTGATCCCGGACTCGCACGCGCCGGAGGTGACCGCGCCGACGATCATGGCCGTCACGGCGGAGTACTTCGGCGTGACGATCGACGACCTGTGCGGCAAGGGCAAGACGAAAGCGCTGGCGAACGCCCGGCAGATCTCCATGTACCTGTGCCGCGAGCTGACCGACCTGTCGCTGCCGAAGATCGGCCAGACGTTCGGCGGCCGCGACCACACGACCGTCATGCACGCGGACAAGAAGATCCGCAAGGAGATGGCCGAGCGCCGCCGGATCTACGACCAGGTCCAGGAGCTCACCTCCCGGATCAAGCAGCGGTCCCGGCACACCATCTAGTACCGGGCGTTCGAAGCGGGCGGGATCACCTCACGGAGGTGGTCCCGCCCGCTTCGTTCCGTGGGACCCTTGTGCCGCCCTTCCCGTCGGACGCGGCGTCCTTATCGGCGACGCCCCCGACTCGCGGCGAGCGCCCGACCAGAAACCCCCGGCCCCCTCGAACGGCCTCCGCGGACGCCCGCCGGACTTTTCTCAGACCCTCCTCGGCGCGACCCAGGACCCCCTTCGGCGGGCCGGTCGAGCACCGCCCAGGGGTCGGAACGTCGGCGCGACGCCGCGACTTTTCTCCTGGACCGCCGGTCATAGCCTGTGTACAACCTCAGAAAAGTTGTCCGAACGGGGGAGTTTCGGGCTCCGAACCCTGTGCAGCACCCGGGGACAACCGCACCCACACCCGGGGACGCACCCGGGGACAAGTCGGCCTTCCTGTGGACCAAACGGAGCAACGTCGGAGTTGTCCCCGGGGGCGCCGAGTTGTCCCCGGGTGGCACCCCCCAGTTGCCCACAGGTTTGAAGGGGCGCTGACCTGCGAGGACAGTCGTTGTCCACACAATCCACAGCCCTTACTGTTACTGCTGTTGTTCTCTCTTGAAGAGAAGAACAAAAGAAAAACAGGGGGTGGCGAAACCCGGGGACAAGCGCTCGGACGGCCCTCCCGCCGTCCCCGCCCCGAGATGACGTGGAGGCTCCGGACGCTCTACGGTGGAGCCACCACGCCAGGAGGTCGCAGCCCATCCCGACCCACCTGAGGCGAACGCGGTCCGCTTCCCAGCGGTTCTCACCCCCACAGCTCCCAACGCTCCGCCACGTTGGACCGACCGTCCCCTCGGTCGGTCATGCCGACTTGAGGAAGGACGCTCATGAAGATCCGCGTCGAGCGCGACGGCCTGGCCGACGCCGTCGCCTGGGTCGCGCGCAGCCTGCCGTCCAGGCCGCCCGTTCCGGTGCTCGGTGGAGTCATGCTCGACGCCGGCTCGTCGGACGGCGCTCCGGGCGACTCGCTCACCGTCTCGGGTTTCGACTACGAGGTCTCGGCGACGGTCGGCGTCCCGGCCACGATCGCGGACGGCGGGAAGACGCTCGTCTCCGGTCGCCTGCTCGCCGACATCACCAAGGCGCTGCCGAACCACCCGGTCGAGATCTCCGTCGACGGCTCCCGGATGACGATCACCTGCGGCAGCGCCAAGTTCAGCCTCCCGACGATGCCGGTCGAGGACTACCCCGCGCTGCCGAACATGCCGCAGCTGGCGGGCGAGCTGGCCGGTGAGGTCTTCAGCGAGGCCGTCGCCCAGGTCGCCGTCGCGGCGGGCAAGGACGACACGCTGCCGATGCTGACCGGCGTCCGGCTGGAGATCGGCGAGGGCAAGTTCACGCTCGTCGCGACCGACCGCTTCCGGCTGGCGATGCGCGAGTTCGCCTGGGAGCCCAACGAGACGCTGAGCGACACCGCCGTGCTGGTCCCGGCGAAGACGCTCGCGGACGCGGCCAAGACCCTCGGCGGATCGGGCAACAAGGTCGAGCTGTCGCTCGCCGCGAACGACGGGCTGCTCGGCCTCTCCGGCAACGGCAGGCGCACCACGACCCGGCTCCTCGACGCGGACTTCCCGAAGTACCGCCAGCTCCTCCCGAGCGAGCACTCGGCCGCCGCGATCATCGAGGTCGACTCGCTCGTCCAGGCGATCAAGCGCGTGTCGCTGGTCGCCGAGCGCGGCACCCAGGTGCGGCTCGAGTTCGTCGACGGCGGCCTGCGCCTGTCGGCCGGTGGCGACGACGAGGGCAGCGCGGAGGAGGAGCTCCCGGTCGAGTACACCGGCGAGCCGGTGACGATCGCGTTCAACCCCACGTACCTCCTCGAGGGCGTGCACGCCGTGCGCACGGCCAAGGCCCACCTGTCCTTCACGACCCCCAGCAGGCCCGCCCTGCTGAAGCCGGTCGATGATGAGGGCGGCGTGGCGCCGGGCTACCTGTACCTGCTGATGCCCGTACGCCTGCCCGGCTAAACGTCAACTCGAAACAGGGGAGCTAGAACCGTGCAGCTCGGACTTGTGGGCCTCGGCAAGATGGGCTTCAACATGCGCGAGCGGATTCGCCGCGCGGGCCACGAGGTTGTCGGTTACGACCGCAACCCCGAGGTCACCGACGCGAGTTCGCTCGCCGACCTGGTCGCCAAGCTGGAAGCGCCGCGCGTGGTGTGGGTGATGGTGCCGTCCGGCGACATCACCCGGAACACGATCGCCGAACTGGGCGGGCTGTTGTCGCCCGGCGACCTGGTGATCGACGGCGGCAACTCCCGCTACACCGACGACAAGGTGAACGCGGAAGCGTTGGCGGAGAAGGAGATCGGCTACCTCGACGCCGGTGTCTCCGGTGGCGTGTGGGGACTCGACAACGGCTACGGCCTGATGGTCGGCGGCGACGCGGCGCACGTCGAGCTGGCGATGCCGATCTTCGACGCGCTGCGTCCCGAGGGTCCCCGCGAGGAGGGGTTCGCGCACGCGGGCACCGTCGGCGCGGGCCACTTCGCGAAGATGATCCACAACGGCATCGAGTACGGCCTGATGCAGGCGTACGCCGAGGGCTTCGAGCTGCTCGAGGCGTCCAAGCTCGTGGAGAACGTGCCCGCGACCATCAAGGCGTGGCAGCGCGGCACCGTCGTCCGGTCCTGGCTGCTCGACCTCCTGGTCCGCGCGCTGGACTCCGACCCCGAGCTGGACGACCTGCGCGGCCACGTCGAGGACTCCGGCGAGGGCCGGTGGACCGTCGAGGAGGCGATCAACCTCGCGGTGCCCGCGCCGGTGATCTCCGCCGCGCTGTTCGCCCGGTTCGCGTCCCGCCAGGACGACTCGCCCGCCATGCGCGCGGTGGCCGCCCTGCGCAACCAGTTCGGTGGCCACGCCGTCACCGCCGCCGGACCGTCGTCCGGCAGCGGCAGCACGCAGGGCTGACCCCGCCGTTGTACGTCAGGCACCTCCAGGTCAGCGACTTCCGCTCGTGGGAACGCGCGGACCTGGCGTTCGAGCCGGGGGTCAGCGTGCTGGTCGGGCCGAACGGCCAGGGCAAGACGAACCTGGTCGAGGCGCTCGGCTACGTGGCCACGCTCGGGTCGCACCGGGTGGCCACCGACGTGCCGCTGATCCGGCACGGGTCCCCTCGCGCGGTCGTGCGGGCCGCGGTCGTCAACGACGGCCGCGAACTGCTGGTCGAGCTGGAGATCACGCCGGGCAAGGCGAACCGGGCGCGGATCAACCGCGGCCCGGTTCCCCGGCCGCGGGACGTGCTGGGCATCCTGCGCACCGTGCTGTTCGCGCCGGAGGACCTGGCGCTGGTGCGCGGCGATCCCGGTGAGCGCCGGAGGTTCCTGGACGAGATGCTCGTGGCGCGCGCGCCCCGGTACGCCGGGGTTCGCAGCGACTACGAGCGCGTGCTCAAGCAGCGCGGCGCCCTGCTGAAGTCGGCGGGCGCCGCGAAGCGGGCCGGGCGGTCGGCCGACATCAGCACCCTCGACGTGTGGGACGGGCACCTGGCGAAGCACGGGGCCGAACTGCTCGCCGCGCGGCTCGACCTCGTGGCGGACATCGCGCCGCACGTGGCGGCGTCGTACGCGGAGGTCGCTCCGGAGTCACGGCCCGCGAGGATCGGCTACCGGTCGAGCCTGGGGGAGTCGCAGCCCGAGGGCTTCGGGACACCGGGCGGTCCGCGCGCCGACCGGAGCGTGTTGGAGGACGCGATGCTGGTCGAGCTGTACCGGGTCCGATCGCAGGAGATCGACCGGGGCGTCTGCCTGGTCGGTCCGCACCGCGACGAGCTGGAGCTGGCGCTCGGCGAGCTGCCCGCGAAGGGGTACGCCAGTCACGGAGAGTCATGGTCTTTCGCCTTGGCGCTGCGGCTCGGCGGGTACGAACTGCTGCGTGTCGACGGCGCCGAACCGGTGCTCGTGCTGGACGATGTGTTCGCCGAACTCGACCGCGGCAGGCGGCGGCAGCTGGCCAAGGTCGCGGCCGCCGCGGAGCAGGTGCTGATCACCGCGGCCGTCGCCGAGGACGTGCCCGAGGAGCTCGCGGGCGCTCGGTTCGAGGTCCGCCACGGGGAGGTGCGCAGTGTCTGACGATGTCCCTCGAACGGGTGTGACAAGTCGCACAACTGGGGACAACCCTGTGGATGGTGTGGATAACTCGCCACAAATTGCGGACATATCCACAGGGGACGTCACTCCACAGGGTGTTCTGTCCCCAGCTGACGGTGAAATCCTCCGCGGACCCGACCTGGCGCGCGCCGCGCTGGAGGCCGCGCGGGCCTCCGCGAAGAGCCGTGCCAAGCAGCCCGGACGCCGCGCGACCGGGGGAGCGAACCGCTCGAAGCGCCGCCGCTGGTCGGGTGCGGGCCCGGACGACCGGGACCCCCAGCCGCTGGGCAGGCTGGCCTCGCGGGTCGCGACCGACCACGGCTGGGCCGAGCGGCTCGCGGGCGGCAACGTGTTCGGCAAGTGGGCCAAGCTGGTCGGCGAGGACGTGGCCGAGCACGCGAAACCGATCGCGCTCAGTGACGGCGAGCTGACGGTCCAGGCGGACTCCACGGCGTGGGCGACGCAGCTCAGGCTGTTGCAGCGCGAGCTCATCAAGCGCATCGCGGCCGGGGTCGGCGACGGCGTGGTGAAGAAGATGAAGATCCAGGGTCCCCAGGCTCCCAACTGGCGATTCGGCCCCAGGCACGCTCCAGGGCGCGGCCCACGTGATACCTACGGCTGAGGCGCGTTAATCGTTCAGCGGCGATCCTGTGGCGCACTGAGCGCTCACCAGCCGATTCGACCACCTGGGTCGGCCGATCCAACCCGTCCGGGTCAAGTTGAGAGCCTCTGCGGGCAAATCAGGGGTGTCCTTGGTGCACTCTGGTCGCACCCGACCGGTAGAATAAAGGGCAAGCATGACCATCAGCGTCGCCGCTCGGCGACGTCCTGTCGCTTCATGTCGAGGAGACACCAGGCCCGTGGCAGACAAGAATGAGTACGGCGCGTCCTCAATCAGCGTCCTCGAGGGTCTGGAGGCGGTCCGCAAGCGCCCCGGCATGTACATCGGGTCGACCGGCGAGCGGGGTCTGCACCACCTCATCTGGGAAGTCGTCGACAACTCGGTCGACGAGGCGATGGCCGGGTTCGCGACCACGGTCGACGTGACGCTGCTGGCCAACGGCGGCATCCGGGTGATCGACGACGGCCGTGGCATCCCGGTCGACATGCACCCCGTGGAGAAGGTCCCGACCCTCGAGGTCGTCATGACCAAGCTGCACGCGGGCGGCAAGTTCGACAGCGACTCGTACGCGGTGTCCGGCGGTCTGCACGGCGTCGGCATCTCGGTCGTCAACGCGCTGTCGTCCGTCGTCGAGGTCGAGGTGAAGCGCCAAGGTTTCACGTGGAACCAGCGCTACGAGGGCACCAAGCCCGCGCACCCGCTGACCAAGGGCGCGGCCGTCGCGGACACCGGCACCACCATCACGTACTGGGCCGACCCGACGATCTTCGAGACGACGACCTACAACCTGGAGACGATCTCGCGTCGCCTCCAGGAGATGGCGTTCCTCAACAAGGGCCTGACGATCGTCCTGCGCGACGAGCGCGTCGCCGAGGTGGACACCGAGGCCGACGCCGAGGGCCACGTGGCGCGGGTCAAGGAGCGGACGTTCCACTACCCGAACGGCCTCGAGGACTTCGTCAAGCACATCAACCACACGCGCGAAGAGGTCCACAAGAAGGTCATCGCCTTCGACGCCAAGGGTGACGGCATCGAGGTCGAGGTCGCGATGCAGTGGAACACCGGCTACACGGCGTCGGTGTACACGTTCGCCAACACGATCAACACCCACGAGGGCGGTACGCACGAGGAGGGCTTCCGCGCCGCCCTGACCCGTGTGGTCAACGAGTACGCGCGCGACAAGAAGCTGCTCAAGGAGAAGGACACCAACCTCACCGGCGACGACATCCGCGAGGGTCTCGCCGCGATCATCTCGGTGAAGTTGAAGGAGCCCCAGTTCGAGGGTCAGACGAAGACCAAGCTGGGCAACAGCGAGGCGAAGTCGTTCGTGCAGAAGTCGACCAACGAGCACCTGGCCGACTGGTTCGAGCGCCACCCCAACGAGGCGCGCACGATCGTGACGAAGGCGGTCTCGTCGGCGCAGGCCCGGATGGCGGCCCGCAAGGCGCGCGAACTGGTCCGCCGCAAGGGCGCGCTGGACATCGGCGGCCTGCCCGGCAAGCTGAAGGACTGCCGCTCCACCAACCCGGAGGAGTGCGAGCTCTACATCGTGGAGGGCGACTCCGCGGGCGGCTCGGCCAAGGAGGGCCGGGACTCCATGTTCCAGGCGATCCTGCCGATCCGCGGCAAGATCATCAACGTGGAGAAGGCCCGCATCGACCGGGTCCTCAAGAACAACGAGGTGCAGAGCCTCATCACCGCGCTCGGCACCGGCATCCACGACGAGTTCGACCTGTCGAAGCTGCGCTACCACAAGGTCGTCCTGATGGCGGACGCCGACGTGGACGGCCAGCACATCCGGACGCTGCTCCTCACCCTGCTGTTCCGCTTCATGCGGCCGCTGATCGAGCACGGCCACGTGTACTTCGCGCAGCCGCCGCTGTACAAGATCAAGTGGCAGCGCATCGACCCGGAGTTCGCCTACTCCGACCGCGAGCGCGACGGGCTGATCGAGGAAGGCCTGAAGGCGGGCAAGAAGCTCGGCAAGGACGACAACATCCAGCGGTACAAGGGTCTTGGCGAGATGAACGCCTCCGAGCTGTGGGAGACCACGATGGACCCGGCTCACCGCCTGCTCATGCAGGTGACCCTGGACGACGCCGCGACGGCGGACGAGCTGTTCAGCGTGCTGATGGGCGAGGACGTGGAAGCGCGCCGCTCCTTCATCACCCGCAACGCGAAGGACGTCCGGTTCCTGGACGTGTGACGCCGCCCGTCCACCTGTAGACCTGCTCGCCTGGCGAAGAGGAAAGAAGAACCTTGACCGAGACGACTCTGCCTCCGGGGCCCGACCACGACCGCACCGAGATGGTCGACATCCAGCAGGAGATGCAGCGCTCCTACATCGACTACGCGATGAGCGTCATCGTCGGTCGAGCGCTGCCGGACGTCCGCGACGGGCTCAAGCCCGTGCACATCCGGGTGCTCTACTCGATGTTCGACTCCGGTTTCCGGCCGGACCGCGGTTACAACAAGTGCGCGCGCGTCGTCGGCGACGTGATGGGCAACTACCACCCGCACGGCGACTCGTCGATCTACGACGCGCTCGTGCGGCTCGCCCAGCCGTGGGCCCTGCGGTACCCGCTGATCGACGGCCAGGGCAACTTCGGTTCCCAGGGCAACGACCCCGCGGCCGCCATGCGGTACACCGAGTGCAGGCTCACGCCGCTGGCCATGCACATGCTGGCCGACATCGAAGAGGACACGGTCGACTTCCGGCCGAACTACGACGGCCGGATCGAAGAGCCGAAGGTCCTCCCGTCGCGCATCCCGAACCTGCTGATCAACGGCAGCTCCGGCATCGCGGTCGGCATGGCGACGAACATCCCGCCGCACAACCTGCGCGAGGTCGCGGCGGGCGTGGTGTGGGCGCTGGACAACTGGGAGGCCTCCGACGAGGAGACCCTCGAGGCGATGATCGAGCGGATCAAGGGGCCGGACTTCCCGACCTACGGCCTGATCCTCGGCACCTCGGGCATCGAGGACGCGTACCGCACCGGTCGCGGCTCGGTGAAGATGCGCTCCGTCATCGAGGTCGACGAGGACGCCAAGGGCCGCACGATCCTGGTCGTCACCGAGCTGCCGTACCAGGTGAACCCGGACAACCTGGTCGAGAACATCGCCGCGCTCGTGCGCGACCAGAAGCTGACCGGCATCGCGAACATCGCGGACGAGTCGAACAGCCGCCGCGGCATGCGCATCGTGATCACGATCAAGCGCGACGCCGTGGCGAAGGTCGTGCTGAACAACCTCTACAAGCACACCCAGCTGCAGTACTCGTTCGGCGTGAACATGCTGTCGCTGGTCGACGGCGTGCCGCGCACGCTGCGGATCGACCAGATGATCCGCCACTACGTGAAGCACCAGGTCGAGGTCATCGTCCGGCGGACCCGGTTCCGCCTGCGCAAGGCCGAGGAGCGCGCCCACATCCTGCGCGGCCTGGTCAAGGCGCTGGACATGCTCGACGAGGTCATCGCCCTGATCCGCCGGTCGCAGACCCCGGACGTCGCGCGCACCGGCCTGATCGAGCTGCTCGCCGTGGACGAGATCCAGGCGAACGCGATCCTGGAGATGCAGCTCCGCCGCCTGGCAGCCCTCGAGCGCCAGAAGATCATCGACCAGCTGGCCGAGATCGAGCTGGAGATCGCCGACCTGCAGGACATCCTGGCCAAGCCGGAGCGCCAGCGGCAGATCGTCCGCGACGAGCTGATG
>Ga0247773_1000650_pt1 | contig 13123 bp, 13 predicted proteins | sample UWRJL092311B6_FD_179934 | JGI IMG/M metagenome (GOLD analysis project Ga0247773, IMG submission 179934) | Plant litter microbial communities from Arlington Agricultural Research Station in Wisconsin, United States - UWRJ-L092-311B-6 | ecosystem: Environmental > Terrestrial > Plant litter >...
GGGTTGCGGAGTTGCCGGCAGCCGGGGTGACGGGCAGGACAGCGAGCGGGGCGGCGGGCACGGCAAGGGGCACAGCTGAGTGTCGAGTCACGTCGAATCTTTCCCTGATGGCTAGCTTCACGGCCCCCCGCACGTGAAAGCAGCGTATGTGAAGCGGCGGTGTGTCACGCAGAGTTTTCAAAATTTCGTGGTTCAATCACGCGCCGCTACTGCGCCAGGATGACTGGCATGGTTATAAGCCGGACTTTTCACCCGGTCCCTGGCCGGGTTGGTCGGGGTACGGCGAGGCGTCCCGGAAGGCTTGTTGCAGAGCTTTCAGGCCGTCGCGCAGCGGTTGCCGGTGTACGCCGAGATCGGCCTGGGCGGCACCCAGCAGGCCGGCGTAGGCCTCGATCAGCCGGCGGGCCTCGTCCAGGTCGAGGTAGCGCTCGCCGTCCTCGGCCAGCCCCAACTTCTCGGCCGCGGCGCTCATCAGCATCACCGACGCCCGGGTGATCACCTCGACCGCCGGTATCGTGGCCAGTTCACGGACAGCCGGGTCGTCCGAGTCCGGCGAACCTGCGGGATCCCGGGCAATCGGGCCGTTTGGGTGCGGGGTGCTCACGCTGCTACCCTTGCACACGCGACCCGCCGGGATCCGCGTCCGCAAGGACCGGGAACCGGTGTGCAAGCGGAAGCCCCGGTTTCCCACCCGTGCCGCCCCTGGCAGCCGGGTTCGGTCCAGCACCGCCTCCGGGCGGTGTCAGGTGGTACCCGCGCTGAGGCGGGTGCCGCCCGGATCGTTGGAATCTTCGGCCCCGACTGCATTGGTTGCAGCGGGGCCGCTCGCGTGTCCGGGACTTCCGGCGAGCAGTGGCCTTCGTCCAGACAGTTCAACCTAGGAGGCCACATCAGCTCTGAACCCCGGATCAACGACCGGATTCGCGTTCCCGAGGTACGACTCGTCGGGCCCGAGGGCGAGCAGGTCGGCATCGTGCCGATCGGCAAGGCACTCGAACTGGCCGCCGAGGCGGATCTCGACCTGGTCGAGGTGGCGCCGATGGCGCGGCCGCCGGTCTGCAAGCTCATGGATTACGGAAAGTTCAAGTACGAGAGCGCGCAGAAGGCCCGTGAGGCCCGGCGCAATCAGGCACTGACCGTGATCAAGGAAATGAAGCTCCGTCCCAAGATCGATCCGCACGACTACGAGACCAAGAAGGGTCACGTCGAGCGGTTCCTCAAGCAGGGCGACAAGGTCAAGATCACGATCATGTTCCGCGGTCGTGAGCAGTCCCGGCCCGAGCTCGGATTCCGGTTGCTGCAGAAGCTGGCCGAGGACATCACCGAACTCGGCTTCGTGGAGTCATCGCCCAAGCAGGACGGCCGCAACATGGTCATGGTCGTCGCTCCGCACCGCAGCACCCGGGCCGCCGCCAGCCGTCCCGTCAAGACCGTCGAGGAGCAGGCACCGCGGGCCTGAGTTCGTCCAGCCGCACCGCCCGTTCTTCCCGGCCGACCTCGCAGGTCGGCCGGCGCCTGGAGAGAAGGATTGAAGATGCCCAAGAACAAGACCCACTCGGGGATGAAGAAGCGCGTCAAGGTCACCGGCAGCGGCAAGCTGCTGACCGAGCGCGCCGGCAAGCGCCACCTGCTGGAGCGCAAGTCCTCCAGGATCACCCGGCGCCTGACCGGTACCGAGACGATCGCCGCCGTCGACGTCCCGCGCGTCAAGCGCATGCTCGGCCGCTGATCCAACCGCCAGCTCTTCCCCCGCCGAGCGGGCGCCCGGACCTTCCGGAGCGCAGCCCGGCCCGATGAACAAGGACTATCAACGTGGCACGCGTCAAGCGGGCGGTCAACGCCCAGAAGAAGCGCAGGACGACCCTCGAAGCGGCTTCGGGCTACCGGGGCCAGCGCTCGCGGCTCTACCGCAAGGCCAAGGAGCAGTTGCTGCACTCGGCGACCTACTCCTACCGCGACCGCAAGGCGCGCAAGGGTGACTTCCGCCAGCTGTGGATCACCCGGATCAACGCGGCCGCCCGGGCCAACGACATGACCTACAACCGGTTCATGCAGGGCCTGCGGCTGGCCGGGGTCCAGACCGACCGCAAGGTGCTGGCCGACCTGGCCGTCACCGACGCGCCGGCCTTCGCCGCCCTGGTCGCGGTGGCCCGCAAGGCCGTCGAGGCCGAGGGCATCGGCGGCGCCGCCGCCCAGACGCCGGCCGCGTAGTTCCCGCCCGGTATTCGCGGTCGGTGCTTTCCGACTCCAACGCCCGGCTCGCGGCGGCCCGGGGACTGACCAGTCCCCGGGGCCGTCGCGAGGCCGGGCGGTTCCTTGCCGAGGGGGCCCAGGCGGTCCGTGAGGCGCTGGCCCGGCCCGGCACCGTGCTGGAGCTGTTCGCCACCGCGGCCGCCGCCCGGCAGCATGCCGAACTGATCGAGGGCGCCCCGGTGTCGGTGATCAGCGACCGGGCCGCGGCCGCGCTCAGCGAGACGGTGCATCCGCAGGGCCTGGTCGCGGTCTGCGCCCGGCTGGACGTCGGACTGGCCGACGCGCTGGCCCGCCGGCCGCGACTGGTCGCGATCCTGGTCGAGGCCAACGATCCCGGCAATGCCGGCACCATCCTGCGGACCGCCGACGCGGCCGGTGCCGACGCGGTGCTGTTCACCGGCGACTCGGTCGACCCGTACAACGGCAAGGCCGTCCGGGCCGCGGCCGGCAGCCTGTTCCACCTGGACCTGGTCACCGGCGTGTCGCCGGCCGCCGCGCTGGTCGCCTGCCGGGACGCCGGTCTGCGCACCATCGCCACCACCGGCGCGGCCTCCCTGGACCTCGACGAGCTGACCGACCGGGGCGGGCTGGCCGGCCCGACCGCCTGGGTGTTCGGCAACGAGGCCCGGGGCCTGCCCGCCGACGTGGTGGCCGCGGCCGAGCTGGCGGTGCGGGTGCCGCTGCACGGCCGGGCCGAGAGCCTGAACCTGGCCGCGGCCGCCGCCGTCTGCCTGTACGCCTCGGCACGGGCGAATCGGTTTCCGGCGCCCTCCTAAACTGCTTGATGACCACCCCCTGATCTGAAGGACTGCTGCCATGTCTGGCGCGAACGACAGCTATGACCCCAAGCAGGTCGCCGCGCTGAACCCGGCGGCCCTGGCGGCAGGGATCGCGGCGGCGCGCCAGGCCTTCGCCGAGGCCGCCGACCTCGACCAGCTGCGGGCCGCCCAGGCCGGTCACGTCGGGGACCGCTCGCCGCTGGCACTGGCCAACCGCGAGATCGGCGCGCTGCCCCCGGCGGCGAAGTCCGAGGCCGGCAAGCGGGTGAACGCCGCCCGCACCGAGGTCCGGCAGGCCTACGCCGCCCGGCTGGCCGAGCTGGAGGCCGAGCGCGACGCCCGGGTGCTGCTCGAGGAGTCGGTGGACGTGACGCTGCCCTGGGACCGGCAGTTGCTCGGCGCCCGGCATCCGCTGACCATTACCCAGGAGCTGGTCGGCGACGTGTTCGCCGCGATGGGCTGGGACATCGCCGAGGGCCCCGAGGTCGAGGCCGAGTGGTTCAACTTCGACGCCCTCAACATCGGCGTGGACCACCCGACCCGGACCCTGATGGACACCTTCTTCGTGGCCGGCCCGGACGGCTCGGCCGACAGCGGGCTGGTGCTGCGCACCCACACCTCGCCGGTGCAGGCCCGGGTGATGCTGACCCAGGCGCCGCCGATCTACGTCGTCTGCCCCGGCAAGGTGTTCCGCACCGACGAGCTGGACGCCACCCACTCGCCGGTGTTCCACCAGCTCGAGGGGCTGGTGATCGACAAGGGCATCACGATGGCGCACCTGAAGGGCACCCTGGACCACATGGCCCAGGCGTTCTTCGGGCCCGGCATCGTGACCCGGCTGCGGCCGTCGTACTTCCCGTTCACCGAGCCCAGCGCGGAGCCCGACCTGCTGTGCTTCGTCTGCCGCGGCGAGTCGGTCGGCAACCCGAACCGGCCGTGCCGGACCTGCGGCAGCGAGGGCTGGATCGAGTGGGGCGGCTGCGGCATGGTCAACCCGCGGGTCCTGCGGGCCTGCGGCATCGACCCGGACGTCTATTCGGGCTTCGCCTTCGGAATGGGGATCGAGCGCACCATGATGTTCCGCAACAACGCCGCGGACATGCGGGACATCGTCGAGGGCGACCTGCGGTTCACCCGGGCCTTCGGAATGGAGGCCTGAGATGCGGGCACCGGTGTCGTGGATCGCGGAGTTCGTCGAGCTGCCCGCCGGCCTCGGTGGCCAGCCGCTCGGTGACGCGCTGGTCCGGGTCGGCCTGGAGGTCGAGCGGGTGTCGGCACCCGCCGACGGGATCAGCGGCCCGCTGCGGGTCGGGCAGGTGCTGAGCATCGAGGAGCTGACCGAGTTCAAGAAGCCGATCCGGTACTGCCTGGTCGACGTCGGCGAGCAGGAGCCGCGGGGGATCGTCTGCGGCGCGCGCAACTTCGCCGAGGGCGACCTGATCGTGGCGGCGCTGCCCGGAGCGGTGCTGCCCGGGCCGTTTCCGATCGCGGCCCGCCAGACCTACGGCCGGACCTCGGACGGCATGATCTGTTCGGCCCGCGAACTGGGCCTGGGGGAGGACCACTCCGGCATCCTGGTGCTGCCGCCGGATTCGGCACGCCCGGGCCAGGACGCCCTGGACGCGCTCGGGATGCGCGACGCGGTGCTCGACATCGCCGTCACCGCCGATCGCGGCTACTGCCTGGCGGTGCGCGGGTTGGCCCGGGAGGCGGCCGCCGCGCTGGACCTGCCGTTCACCGACCTGCCGGTGCCCGAGGTCCAGGAGCCGGTTGCCGGCTACCCGGCCTCGGTGTCGGACCCGGGCGGCTGCGACCGGCTGGAACTGCGGGCGGTGACCGGGCTGGACGCCGGGCGCCCGACCCCGGAGTTCATCGTCCGGCGGCTGCGGGCCTGTGGCATGCGCTCGATCTCGCTGGCCGTGGACGTCACCAACTACGTGATGCTCGAGACCGGGCAGCCGCTGCACGGCTACGACCGCTCGCTGCTGACCGGTCCGCTGGGGGTACGCCGAGCCGAGCCGGGGGAGAAGCTCACCACCCTGGACGGCGCGGTCCGCTCGCTGGACGCCGACGACCTGGTGATCACCGACGACCGGGGCCCGGTCGGGCTGGCCGGGGTGATGGGCGGCGCGGCGACCGAGCTGTCCGAGGCCACCGGGGACGTGCTGCTGGAGGCGGCGCACTTCGACCCGGCCTCGATCAGCCGGGCGGTTCGCCGGCACAAGCTGCCGTCGGAGGCGGCCAAGCGGTTCGAGCGCGGCGTCGACCCGGCGATGGCGACGGTGGCCCTGCAGCGCTGTGTCGACCTGCTCGTCGAGCACGGCGGGGCCGAAGCGGTGGCCGGCCGCACGGTGGTCGGGGACGGCCCGGTGCCGGTTCGGATCGAGCTGCCGGCCGGGCGCCCCGGCGAGCTGGCCGGCACCCCGATCGCCACCGAGGCGGTCCGCCGCCGGCTGGAGCAGGTCGGCTGTCTGGTGACGGTCGCTCCCGAAAGTACGACCGACGCGGTGCTGTCGGTGACCCCGCCGTCCTGGCGTCCGGACCTGACCGACCCGGCCGACCTGATCGAGGAGGTGGTGCGGCTGGAGGGTTACGACAAGGTGCCCTCGGTGCTGCCGCGTTCACCCGCCGGCCGTGGCTGGACCGCCGAGCAACGGCTGCGCCGGTCGGTGTCCCGAGCGCTCGCCGAGGCCGGCTACACCGAGGTGATCAACTACCCGTTCGTCTCACCGGCCGTGCACGACGCGTTCGGCCTGGCACCCGACGACAGCCGCCGGCGGGCGCTGCGGCTGGCCAATCCGATCTCCGACACCGAGCCCGAGCTGCGCACCTCGCTGCTGCCCGGCCTGCTGGCCAACCTGGCCCGCAACCTCGGCCGGGGCAACCGGGAGCTGGCCAGCTTCGAGATGGGGCTGGTGTACCTGCCGGCCGAGAGCACCGAGCCCGCCCTGCGGCCCGGCGTCGAGCACCGGCCGACCGATGCCGAGCTGGCCGCGATCGCCGCCACCGTGCCGGTCCAGCCGCGCTACCTGGCCACCGTGCTGGCCGGCGACGTGGAGCTGCCGGGCTGGTGGGGGCCGGGGCGCCCGGCCGGCTGGGCCGACGCGATCGAGTCCGCCCGGGTGGCGGCCCGGATGGCCCGGGTCGAGCTGGAGGTGCGCCAGGCCGAGGTCGCCCCGTGGCATCCGGGCCGGTGCGCGCAGCTGCTGCTGGACGGCGCCGTCGTGGGGGCGGCGGGGGAGTTGCATCCGCGGGTGATCGCGGCGCTGGACCTGCCGGCGCGTACCTGTGCGATGGAGCTCAACCTCGACGCCTTCGACCCGCCGCCGCCGGCCCAGGCGCCGGAGCTGTCGAACTACCCGCCGGTGCTGTTGGACCTGGCCCTGGTGGTATCCGGGCAGGTGCCGGCCGCCGACGTGCTGGCAGCGGTCCGGGCCGGTGCCGGCAGCCTGCTTGAGTCGGTCCGGCTCTTCGACGTCTACGCCGACGACGAGCGGTTGGGTGCCGGCCTGAAGTCGCTGGCCTTCGCGCTGCGGTTCCGGGCTCCGGACCGGACGCTGACGGTGGACGAGGCGACCGCGGCCCGCGACGCGGCGGTCGCCGAGGCCGGCGTGCGGTGCGGCGCGGTGCTGCGCGGCTGACCGGACAACTCGCCGGGCCATTGCCGCCGCCGTAGGGAAAGTGTTAGTTTTCGCCTCTCGCTACCCGGAGGAGGCCGCCATGACCCATGCCCATGCCTCGCGGCAACGGACCGGTCAGCCTGCCGGCCGCGACCGGGCCGGCACCGAGTCCGGCTCCGGCCGGTCCGAGGCCCGGCCGGCGCTGGCCGGCCTGGCAGTTCCCACCGGCGCCCCGGTGATCCGCCGGCAGAAGGCCGATGCGGTCACGTTCGCCAAGACCAATTCCATCGATATCGCCGTCAGCATGCAGACGGTGACCAACTACGTCAACGACCTGTCCAACGACAAGGACCTGCGCAAGGGCCTGCTGGACGCCTGGAACCTCAACGCCTCCAGCCAGTGGATCATCGATACTCCGGCGGACCTGGCGAAGGGCTCGGACAACCCGTACCACTACTCCAACTTCCAGGCCTACCAGGACTTCACCACGACCACCACGGGCGTCTCGGTCCAGGCCTTCGGCGGCCCGGTCAGCGCGTTTTTCAACCGCGGAGCGCCGAAGCTGGGCTCGGCCGCCAAGAACTGGGGCAAGTCCAGCCTGGGCGACTCCTACGTCGAGTACATCCAGGGCCTGCGCAGTGGCGGCATGACCGACGCGGCGCTGGCTAAGGCACTGCTCGAGCTGGACGACTCGGTACTGGCCTCGCACCTGGAGAAGCGGGCCGCCGCGATGATGACGGTGACGGTCTATCTCGCCGAGGAGTGGCGCAAGCAGGGCGCGGCCAAGATCTACCGGGCCATCCTGCGGCTGATCGTGAAGGGAACCAGGACCTTCGACGACTTCCTGGACGACTTCGCCTTCATCGGCAGCGCCGACGCCGGTCGCAAGCAGGTCGGCCGGTTCTACGACGTGTGGCTCGACGATGCCGACCAGTCCGACATGGACAGCGTGGAGAGCGACATCTACGGCGCGATGTCGCCGCAGCGCGACGAGGACTTCAGCAGCGACGACGACATGCGCACCGACGACAAGAAGAACCTGAAGAGCAAGCGACTGTTCGCCCAGAAGCACAAGTAGGCACCGTCGCATTTAGTTGCGTCGTCGTGCATAATGTTTCGCATGGGTACCTCCGTCGCCGTCGCCGGCGCCAGTGGCTACGCCGGCGGGGAGCTGCTGCGGCTGCTGGCCGGTCATCCGCACTTCGAGGTGGTCGCGGCCACCGCGCACTCGCACGCCGGCCAGCCGGTGACCGAGCTGCATCCGCAGCTTCCCAGTTACGGCGACCTGGCGTTCAGCGACACCACCGCCGAGGTGCTGGGCGGTGCCGAACTGGTGTTCCTGGCACTGCCGCACGGCGCCTCGGCCGCCCTGGCCGCCGAACTGCCGGCCTCGGCCCGGGTGGTGGACCTGGGCGCGGACTTCCGGCTGGCCGACGCCGAAGCCTGGCGGCGCTACTACGGCGGCCCGCACGCCGGCACCTGGACCTACGGCCTGCCCGAACTGCCGGGCCAACGGGCGCGGATCGCGGCCAGTGACCGGGTCGCCAACACCGGCTGCTACGCGGCGGCGATCACCCTGGCGCTGGCGCCGCTGATCGCCGCCGGCCTGGTCGAGGCCGAGGACGTGGTGGTGGTGGCAGCCTCCGGCACGTCCGGGGCCGGCCGGGCGGCCAAGCTCAGTCTGCTGGGCAGCGAGGTGATGGCAGACCTGTCCGCCTACAAGGTCGGCGCCCACCAGCACGTGCCCGAGATCCTGCAGGCCACCGGAGCCCGGACGCTGTCCCTGACGCCGATGCTGGCCCCGATGGCCCGGGGCATCCTGGCCTCCGTGACCGCCCGGCCCGCCGCGTCCGGACTGACCGTGGAACGGGTCCGCGACACGCTGCGACAGGCCTATGCCGGCGAGCCGTTCGTGCACCTGCTGCCGGCCGGCCAGCAACCGCACACCGCCGCCACCCTGGGTTCGAACTCGGTGCAGTTGCAGGCCGAGCTGGACGCGAACTCAGGCCGGGTGATCGTCACCAGCGCCCTGGACAACCTCGGCAAGGGAGCGGCCGGCCAGGCGGTCCAGAACGCCAACCTGATGCTCGGCCTGGACGAGACCACCGGCCTGTCCGCCAACGGAGTGGCGCCGTGAGCGTCACCGCGGCCCGCGGCTTCCGGGCGTCCGGGATCGCGGCCGGCCTGAAGGCCAGCGGTGCGCCGGACGTGGCGCTGGTGGTCAACGACGGGCCCGACTACAGCGCCGCGGCGGTGTTCACCGCCAACCGGGTCAAGGCCGCCCCGGTGCTCTGGTCGCAGCAAGTGGTCGCCGACGGCATCGTCCGGGCGGTGTTGCTGAACTCCGGCGGGGCCAACGCCTGCACCGGCCCGGCCGGCTTCGCCGACACCCACGTCAGCGCCGAGCGGGTCGCCGAGCTGCTCCGGGCCGGCGCCGCCGACATCCTGGTCTGCTCGACCGGCCTGATCGGCGAACGGTTGCCGATGGACCGGCTGCTGCCCGGCATCGAGCAGGCGGTCGCCGCGCTGGGCGCCGAAGGCGGTCCGGACGCCGCAGAGGCGATCCGCACCACCGACTCGGTGGCCAAGACCGCCGTCCGGCAGGGCGACGGCTGGACGGTCGGCGGGATGGCCAAGGGCGCCGGGATGCTGGCGCCGAGCCTGGCCACCATGCTGTGCGTGCTGACCACCGACGCGGTGGTCGAGGCCGGGGCGGTCGATGCCGCGTTGCGAGCCGCGGTCGCCACCACCTTCGACCGGCTGGACGCCGACGGCTGCATGTCCACCAACGACACCGTGGTACTGCTGGCCAGCGGCGCGTCCGGGGTGCCGGTCGCGCCGCAGGAGCTGGCGACGGCGGTGTACGCGGTGTGCGCCGACCTGGCCCGGCAGCTGCTGGCTGATGCCGAGGGCGCCACCAAGGAGGTCGAGATCGTGGTGTCGGGCGCCGCAGGCGAGGACGACGCGGTGCAGGTCGGGCGCGCGATCGCCCGCAACAACCTGCTCAAGTGCGCGCTGTTCGGCAACGACCCGAACTGGGGACGGGTGCTGGCCGCGATCGGCACCACCACGGCGGTGTTCGAGGCTGACCAGCTCGACGTGGCGATCAACGGCGTCGCGGTCTGCCGGTCCGGCGCGGCCGGTGACAGCCGGGACCTGGTGGACCTGACCGGCCGGCAGATCCGCATCGAGGTGGACCTGCACGCCGGGCCGGACAGCGCCACCGTCTACACCAACGACCTGTCGCACACCTACGTCGAAGAGAACTCGGCCTACTCCTCATGAGCCGGTCGGCAAGCCGGACCCAGCCCCGCGTCAAGCCGGTTGTCTCGGCCGAGGTGGCAGCCCAGCAGGCGGCCACCCTGATCGACGCGCTGCCCTGGCTGCAGCGGTTCTCGGGCAAGGTGGTGGTGATCAAGTACGGCGGCAACGCCATGACCGCGCCCGAGTTGCAGACCGGCTTCGCCCAGGACGTGGTGTTCCTGCGCTACGCCGGGGTGCGCCCGGTGGTGGTGCACGGCGGCGGGCCACAGATCACCGAGCAGCTACAGCGGCTCGGCATCGCCAGCGAGTTCCGGGGCGGCCTGCGGGTCACCACACCCGAGGCGATGCAGGTGGTGCGGATGGTGTTGACCGGGCAGGTGAACCCGGATGTGGTCAACCTGATCAATGACCACGGCAGCTTCGCGGTGGGGCTGTCGGGCGAGGACGCCGGCATGCTGCGCGCCGAACGCCGCGGCGCGGTGGTGGACGGCCAGCCGGTCGACCTCGGCCAGGTCGGCGACGTGGTGGCGGTCGACCCGAGCGCGGTGACCGCGCTGCTGGACGCCGGCCGGATCCCGGTGGTGGCCAGCGTGGCCCGCGGCGCGGACGGCCTGTCCTACAACGTCAACGCCGACACCGCCGCCGCCTCGCTGGCCGCCGCGCTGGGTGCCGAGAAGCTGATCGTGCTCACCGACGTGGCCGGCCTGTACGCCGACTGGCCGAACAGCACCGAGGTGATCACCGAGGTCCGGGCCAGCCGGCTGGCAGCCCTGCTGCCCACCCTGGCCGCGGGCATGGTGCCCAAGATGGAGGCCTGCCTGCGCGCGGTCCAGGCCGGCGTGCCGTCGGCCACCGTGATGGACGGCCGTGCGCCGCACGCGCTGTTGCTGGAGATCTTCACCACCGAGGGGATTGGAACCATGGTGCTGCCTGACACCGACGAGACCGCGCCGAAAGCAGTCCGGTCATGACCAACCAGCTGCTGGCCAAGCGCTGGGCCGCGGTGATGATGGACAACTACGGCACCCCACAGCTGGCGCTGGCTGCCGGCCGGGGCTGCCGGGTGACCGACGTCGAGGGCAATGAGTACCTGGACTTCGTGGCCGGCATCGCGGTGTCGGCACTCGGGCACGCCCATCCCGCCATGGTGGCCGCGGTGACCGAGCAGGTCGCCACCCTGGTGCACACCTCGAACCTGGTGATGCACGAACCGGGCGTCCGGCTGGCCGAGAAGTTGCAGTCGCTGGTCGGCGATCCGTCGGCCCGGGTGTTCCTCGCCAACGACGGCGCCGCGGCCAACGAGTGCGCGGTCAAGCTCAGCCGGCTGTACGGCAGGGCCTGCGACCCCGACGGTGGCCGGCTCGGCCTGGTGGCGGCCCGCGGCGGCTTCCACGGGCGCACCATGGGGGCGCTGGCGGTTACCGGCAACCCCGGCAAGCGCGAGCCGTTCGAGCCGCTACCAGGGCCGGTCACCTTCGTCGAGTACGGCGACGTGCAGGCGCTGCGGGCCGCGGTGGATTCCAGCGTCGCCGCGGTGTTCCTGGAACCGACCCAGGGCGAGGCCGGCGTGGTGCCGTCGCCGCGGGGCTACCTGGCCGCGGCCCGCGAGATCTGCGACCAGGCGGGTGCGTTGCTGGTGGTCGACGAGGTGCAGTCGGGCATCGGACGCACCGGCCACTGGTTCGCCAGCATCGCCGCCGGTGTGGTTCCCGACATCCTGACCCTGGCCAAGGGGCTGGGCGGCGGCCTGCCGATCGGTGCCTGCATCGGCTTCGGCAAGGCCGCGGAACTGTTCACCCCCGGGGCACACGGCAGCACCTTCGGCGGCAACCCGGTCAGCTGCGCGGCCGGGCTGGCGGTGCTGGAGACCATCGAGCAGCAGGACCTGCTGGCCAACGTCCGCCGGTGCGGTGCGCTGCTGGAGACCGGCCTGCGGCAACTGGACAGCCCGCTGCTGCGGGGCGTGCGCGGCAGCGGCCTGTGGTACGGCGTAACGCTGACCTCCGACTGCGCGGCCGCGGTCGAGCTGGCGGCCCGGGAGCGCGGCCTGCTGGTGAACCCGGTGCGGGCCGACGTGCTGCGGCTGGCGCCACCGCTGATCGTGACCGAGGCCGAGGTCGCCGAGGCACTGCGGGTCCTGCGGGCCGCGCTCGAAGCAGTAGCGGCAGGTGGCGGCTGAGATGCCCCGGCACTTCCTGCGCGACGACGACCTCAGCCCGGACGAGCTGATCGAGGTGCTGGACCTCGCCGACCGGTTGAAGGCCGACCGGTTCTCCCGCCGCCCGCTGGAAGGTCCCCGGGCGGTGGCGGTGATGTTCGACAAGCCCTCGACCCGCACCCGGGTCTCGTTCAGCGTCGGCATCGCCGAGCTCGGCGGCTATCCGCTCATCATCGAGTCCCAGGCCACCCAGCTCGGCCGGGGCGAGCCGATCGAGGACACCGCCCGGGTGCTGGACCGGCAGGTGGCCTGCATCGTCTGGCGGACCTTCGAGCAGCACCGGCTGGCGGCACTCGCCGCGGCCAGTGCGGTGCCGGTCGTCAACGGCCTGACCAACGAGTTCCACCCGTGCCAGATCCTGGCCGACCTGCAGACCATCCGGCAGCACAAGGGCAAACTGGCCGGCCTCACGGTCAGCTACATCGGCGACGCGTCGAACAACATGGGTAACTCCTACCTGCTGGGCAGCGCCGCGGCCGGCATCCACATCAGGATCGGCGGGCCGTCGGGGTTGCTGCCCGATCCGGTGATCGTGGACCGGGCCCGGGCGATCGCGGCCGGCACCGGTGGCTCGGTGACCATCACCTCCGACCCGCTGGCCGCGGTGCAGGACGCCGACGTCCTGATCACCGACACCTGGGTGTCGATGGGGCAGGAGCGTGAGGAGCGGGCCAACGACTCGGCGCTGCGGCCGTTCGCGGTCACCGCGCAGACCGTCGAGCGGGCCGCCCCCGGTGCCATCGTGCTGCACTGCCTGCCCGCCTATCGAGGCAAGGAGATCACCGCGGAGGTGCTCGACGGCCCGCAGAGCGTGGTGTGGGACGAGGCCGAGAACCGCCTGCACACCCAGAAGGCGCTGCTCACCTGGCTGCTGGAGAGGTCCTAGATGGCGCGCACCGCACGGCAGGAACGTCCGGTGTCCGCCCAGCCGCAGGAGCTGCCCAGCCGGGCCGCCCGGCACGCCCGGATCCTGACCCTGCTCGCCGAGC
>Ga0247773_1000653_pt1 | contig 13075 bp, 7 predicted proteins | sample UWRJL092311B6_FD_179934 | JGI IMG/M metagenome (GOLD analysis project Ga0247773, IMG submission 179934) | Plant litter microbial communities from Arlington Agricultural Research Station in Wisconsin, United States - UWRJ-L092-311B-6 | ecosystem: Environmental > Terrestrial > Plant litter >...
CCGCGGTGATTGGGGGCGCGGGGGAGAGCTGGGTGAATGCCGCGGCTGGCCCCCTCCCCCCGGCCCCCTCCCCCGCTTCGCGGGAGTAGGGGGAGCACTGCAACTGCGGAATAATCTCGGGTGAAAGCCTCGCGCGACGCGCGGGGCTTTTTCGCGTTTCACCGCGCGTGGGGGGCTTGGTTCGAGCGCGGTTGCGTGAGGGATGCGCGCCCGGAGGGCCGGGAACGCGGCGGACCGCCTGCGCCGTCATCTCCGTCGACATTGCTGCCTGGGCGGGCCGCCGTGGGCCCGGCTGCGTTGGGCACGGCGGTATCGTGCCCTACGCAGCGCGCAGCCCGACCCGGAGCGCAGCGGAGGGGCACGCCCAGGCCCCGCCGTTGCGTCGGTTGCGGAGCCGTCGCCCACGCCTCAGCTTCCCGGTCCACGCAAAACCAGAGGACGAGCCGATGGCGGGGCCGCTGAAGATCGGGGTGGTGGACCAGTCGCCCGTGCGCACGGGGGGCTCGGGCGCCGATGCCGTGCGCGAGACGCTGGCGCTGGCGCGGCGCTGCGACGCGCTGGGCTTTTCGCGCTACTGGCTGGCCGAGCACCACAGCACCAACTCGTTCGCCGGCTCGGCGCCCGAGGTGCTGCTGCCCATGGTGGCCGCCGCCACGCACGGCATCCGCGTGGGCACCGGCGGCGTGCTGCTCACGCACTATTCTCCGTTCAAGGTGGCCGAGCAGTTCCGCATGCTCGACACGCTCTTTCCCGGCCGCATCGACCTGGGGCTGGGGCGCGCGCCGGGCGGCGACATGCGCACCGTGCAGGCGCTGCAGTATGGCCGCGGGGCGCTGCCCATCCAGTCTTTTCCCCAGCAGGTGGAGGACCTGGTCGGCTGGCTGGGCAACACCTTCGACCGCGCCACGCACCCGTGGGGCCGCGTGCGCGCCATGCCGCGTGGCGCCACGCAGCCCGACGTGTGGCTGCTGGGCAGCGGCGGCGACAGCGGCGCCATCGCGGCGGAGCTGGGCACCGGCTACGCGTTCGCGCAGTTCATCAGCGGCATCGACGCGGCGCCGTTCGTCCGGGCGTACCGCGAGCGCTTCCGCCCGTCGGCCCAGATCGCGGAGCCGCGGGCCAGCGTGGCGGTCTCGGTGATCTGCGCCGAGACGGACGACGAGGCGCGGCGGCTGGCCAGCGGGGGCGAGGCGTGGCGGCGGCGCATCATGCGCGGCTGGGACAAGGGCATCCCCAGCCCCGATGAGGCGCTGGCCGAGCTGGAGCCCGGCTGGACGCCTCCGCCGCCGGGGCGTGACGGGGAACGCCTCGTCGTGGGCACGCCCGACGCGGTGCGCGCCGAGCTGCTGCGTGTGGCGGAGCACTGCGGCGTGGACGAGGTGATGGCGGTGACGGTGACGCACGACTTCGCCGCGCGCCTCCGCTCGTACGAGCTGCTGGCGGAGGTGATGGAGCTGGAGCTGCGCGTGGATGCGGCGGCGTCTGGCCCCGGGTGGTGAACGCGACCCGCCCGCCGTTGAAGTCCGCGAAGGCGGACTGCGTGCCGTTGTAGTCGCGACTTCAGTCGCATATTCCCCGCAGCGGCTCACGCCCACGCGCACCAGCCCATCTCTCGCCCCGAACCGGCGTGCACGTGGGCTCCTCCGATGTGAATGGACGCAGTACGGGCCGGCGCGATGGATCGCGCCGGCCCGTTTCGTCGTCGCCCTGCGTGACGGGTTCTACGGGCGAGTGTAGCCGCCGCGGCCGTCGCCCTGCCCGCAGCTTTCGTCCACCGCGGTCTTGATGGCCTGGATGCGCTGGAGCACGTCGGCGCGCACGGGGAAGTTCGCGTTGAGCGACAGCATCGCCTCCGACGAGAGGTCGGCAACGCGCCGCCAGCCGCGCTCCACCGCCAGGCGCTGCACGTTGCGAAGCGCTTCGCGGGCCGGGGCGTTCTCCGCGGCGCTCACGTAGCTCCAGCGGGTGCCGGTGCTCAGCGCGTTCTCTCCGTCGTACAAGCGCTGGTTGATCTCCACGCACTGCGAGCCGCCGCGTCCGTTGCGATCGTCGTCGCGGCCGCCGTTGCCGTTGCGGTCGTCCCAGCCGCCGCGGCCGTCGCCGTTCCCGCGCCCATAGCCGTCGCCGCGCCCGCCGCCGCCGCGCGGGTCGCGGTCGTGCTCGAGGGCCACGTACACCAGCGCCGTGGCCTGCGTGGGGTTCAGGGTGTAGCGGTAGCGGTTGGCCTCGGGGAACAGCCGCACCCAGGCGTCGTCCAGCGCGCGCTGCTGGTCGCGGCGCAGGGCGCCGGGGTTGTAGCCGAACTCGCGCAGCGCGCGGTCGAGCGCCGGCTGGCTGGTGCCGCGCGCCGCGATGCGCGTGGCCGGCGGCGTGCCCGGCTGCGCCTGCGCCGTCCCGGCGCCCGCGAGCGAAAGGGCGATCACGGCCGCGGCGACGCGGGCGATGTGGCGGATGGAGCGCATGGTGAGATCGTGGTGGCGGGTGCAGTCGCGGTCGCGCGGAGGGCTCCGCGGTGGCGCAGTGGGGATCATCTCCCTGGTCCTTCCCCCGCGCAAGGCCGGCGCCGACTCGCTTCGAGAGACCCAAACACTCCCGCTGCATCTGGATAGGCGCGATCGAACCCGCGTCCATACCCGCGAGATCGTCCGCTGCAGGTGACACATGCACCGCATGCGCGCCGCGGAAGCGCGGACACTTTCACCGCCACGAGCACCGCGTTGGGGACGAAGCTCGCGACCTCGTAGCCGCCGCCCCGCGCGCCGATGGGGGATTCGAGCCGGCGTCAGGGTGCGGGCGGATTGCCCCGGCGGATGCGGAGCAGGTAGTCGATGAGCGCGCGGAGGGCCGGCGACGCCTGCCGCCGCTGGGGATGGTACAGGTAGTAGCCCGCGAACGGCGGGCAGTACTCCTCGAGCACGGCAACCACCTCGCCGCGGTCGAGGTACGGGCGCACCCCGTCGCCCATCCCGATGGTCAGCCCCAGCCCCGCCGTCACCAGCCGCATCATCAGCGAGAAGTCGTTGGCGACCACGCGGGCGGGGACCGCCACGGAGAAGTCCTCCCCGCCGGGCTCGGTGAACTCCCAGCGGTACGGCGCGGCGTCCGGGCCCGGCCGCCAGTTGATGCACGCGTGCCCGGCCAGGTCGCGGGGGTGCTCGGGCACCGGCCGTGTGGCGAAGTACGCCGGCGACCCGACCACCACCAGCCGCTGCGGGCCCGAGGCGGGCACGGCGATCATGTCCTGCTCGATCACCTCGCCCAGCCGGATCCCCGCGTCGTAGCCGGCCGCCACGATGTCGCCCACGTCTTCGTCCACGATGATGTCGAGCTGGACGTCGGGGTACGCCTGGAGGAACCCCGCGAGCGCGGGCCCGCGCAGGAACCCCTCCACCCCGCTGCTGATGTTCAGCCGGATCGTTCCCCGGGGCTCGTCCGCCAGCTCGCCCACCGCCTGTGCCGCGGCTTGCAGCCCGTCCAATGCGCGGCGCGCCGCCGCGTAGAACGTTGCTCCCGCTTCCGTCAGCCGCACGCTGCGCGTGGTGCGCAGGAGGAGCGTGACGCCCAGGCGCTGCTCCAGCTGGCGCAGCGCCTTGCTCAGCGCCGCCCCGCTCACCCCCAGCTGCCGCCCCGCGGCTCGGAACCCCTTCGCTTCCACCACGGCGACGAACTCCGGGACCCCGTCCGTCACATCCATCATTGTCAACCCATGGGCATCAGGGTGCCAACCACTGTGCGATTTATCAGCCGCAATCTTTCGTGTAGCTTCGTCATCCGAAAGGGGCACCGGGGGGCTTACACGAGGCAACGGGCGAGGGCAAGCCCCCGGCGTGTTACGATGTCGATTACTCCAGGCATGAGGGGATGAGCATGAGCAACAGCATTGAAGGAAAGGTCGTCGTGATCACGGGTGCCAGCAGCGGGATGGGAGAGGCTGCTGCCCGGCACCTTGCCGCACAGGGCGCCACCGTGGTGCTGGGCGCGCGCCGGATCGAGCGCCTGCAGGCGCTGGTGGACGAGATCACGGCCGCCGGAGGGAAGGCGCTGGCCGTGGAGACCGACGTCACGGACCGCGGACAGGTACAGCGCCTGGTGGACGCGGCCGTGGAAACGTTCGGCCGGATCGACGTGCTCATCAACAACGCCGGCGTGATGCCGCTCTCGCCCCTGGAGCGGCTGAAGGTGGACGAGTGGGACCGGATGATCGACGTCAACCTCAAGGGCGTGCTCTATGGCATTGCCGCGGCGCTCCCTCGCATGAAGGAGCAGAGGTCGGGGCACATCATCAACCTTTCGTCGGTCGCGGGCCACAAGCTCTTTGGCGGCTCCGCCGTCTACTCGGCGACCAAGTTCGGCGTGCGGGCCCTGTCCGAGGGGCTGCGGCAGGAGGTGAAGCCCTACAACATCCGCACCACGATCATCTCGCCGGGTGCGGTCAAGACGGAGCTTCTCGACCACATCAGCGAGACGGACATCCAGAAGGCGAACCAGGACTATGTCGGACAGGTCGGGGTTCCGGCCGACTCCTTCGCGCGGATCGTCGCCTTCGCGATCAGCCAGCCGGAAGAGCTCGACATCAACGAGATCCTGTTCCGTCCCACGAGCCAGGAACTGTAACCCACAGGCGCGAGACGCGCCGTCCGCCGCGCCAACCAGGAGGCAGGAATGAGCAAGGTCTACTTCATCACCGGCGCAGGACGCGGGATGGGGGTCGACATCGCCCGCGCGGCGCTGGCCGCCGGGCACCAAGTGGTGGCCACCGGGCGCCGTCCCCAAGCCGTGGCGGAGGCGGTCGGCCAGGCGGAGAAGCTGCTGGCGGTCAAGCTCGACATCACCGTGCCGGAAGACGCCGAGGCCGCGGTGCGGGCGGCGGCGGAGCGGTTCGGCCGGATCGACGTGCTGGTCAACAACGCCGCCAGCTTCCAGGCCGGCTTCTTCGAGGAGATCAGCCCCGAGCAGTTCCGGGCGCAGATCGAGGTCAACCTCTTCGGCGCGCTCAACGTGACCCGCGCCGTGCTCCCGGTGATGCGCCGGCAGCGCGGCGGCCAGGTGGTCACCATCTCCTCGCTCGCGGGCGTGGCCGCGGGGGAGTTCACCTCGGCGTACGCGGCCTCGAAGTTCGCGGTGGAGGGGTGGATGGAGGCGCTGCGCCCCGAGGTGGCGCCCTACGGCATCACGGCGACCGTGGTGGAGCCGGGCTTCTTCCGCACGAAGCTGCTCGAGCCCGAGTCCACGATCCTGCCGGCGCTGTCGCTCGACGACTACGCCGAGCGCACCCGGCAGATCCTTCCCTTCTGGGCGGAGATGAACGGCCGGCAGTCGGGCGACCCGGCCAAGCTGGGCCGCGCCCTTGTCACGCTGCTCGACTCGCCCGCGCCGCCGGAGCGGTGGGTGGCCGGCGCCGACGCCGTGCAGGGAGTCGTCCAGAAAGCCGACCTCCTCCGGCGGCAGGCCGAGGCGTTCCCCGAGCTCTCGACCACGCTCGACCACGATTGATCGGCCGCGCCACCGGCTCGTGGCGAGATGCGGTATGATCCCGTTTTCGGCGATCGATTGTGCATTCGACAACGAGAAATGAGTCCAGTCGAAGAAGTCGGCACCGCCGCTTCATCCACATAGGTGTGGAACAGTCGGCTTTCGAGAATGCGCTCAGACGCACGATCTCGACTTGAGGATACTGCGGAGGACCCCCAAATATGGGGTGCTTGCCGCCGCTCCTGACTTTTTAGACCGGACTCAGAAATGTCATCCTGAGGGAGCCGCTGCACTGCAACTGCGTCCGCACCTGATCCCGGCGGCGACTGAAGGATCTAAACTCGACGGTCGAGCAACCGGCCGCCCTTCGCGCTGGCCCAGGCTATAGATCCTTCGTCGCCGCCAGATGTCGGTGCAGAGGCGGCGCAGGCGCGGCGGCTCCTCAGGATGACATTTTCCTGACGGTGCCCGAATGCACAATGAATCTCGCGATCGGGTATGAGCCGTTCGGGGCCGGTCCAAGCCGGCCATGGACATCCCGCTGGAGCAGGTCGCCGACGGCTACCGCGGCATGGACGCGCGCCGCGCGATCCGGACGCTGCTGGTTCGACCGCGCGAGGGACGCGCACGGGTGAACAGGTGAAGAGACGGAACGACCGCAGCGGTGGCTTTCGCTGCGGTCGTTCCGGATGATGGAGTGCCCCTCGACCCGTCCGCTCCGCCCTCACCGCGGCGCCGCCGGGTCGACCACCCAGCGGAACGGCTTGCGCCAGGGCATCAGCTTGGTCTCGTCGACGCGCTTCAGGCGCACGTCCAGCGTGTCGCCGGCGATCACGCCGGTCATCCGCACCACGCCGGGCGCGGGGCGCGCGTAGCGCAGGGCGAAGCGCTGGGCCGGCTCCCTGCGCTTGTACAGCTCCATCCGCCCGGCCGCCGTATCGATCTCCATCGCGTAGCCGAACGTGGAGTCGGTGACCGTCTTCACCACCATCGAGCTGGCGAAGGAAAAGACGACGCGGCCCCAATCCCTGCGATCCACCAGCGGCGGCGGCACCGTGCGGCCGTTGCGGGCAAAGCGTTCCACGTCGTAGATGCCGTACAGCGGGATGCGCTTGAACTCCGCGAGCGTCTGCCGGTCGTGCGCCGCGCGCGTGAACCCCAGGCCCAGCGAGAACGCGATCACCAGCGGCTTCAGCACGGCGCGCGCGACGCGCCAGCGGCCGTCCAGGAAGCGGCCGAGCCGCACCGGCGCCACCGGCCGGTTCAGCACGAAGAAGTTGGCGAAGCGCCGCGCCTGCGGGGCCAGCAGGAACAGCGTCATCAGCAGCAGGTGCGTGGAGTACAGCTTCACCGGCACGTCGTAGGCGAAGTTGATCACCACCACGTTGGCCAGCACGCCCACCAGGATCGCCGCGCCCAGCGTGGTCGTGCGCCGCCAGAACAGCAGGACGCCGCCCACCACCTCGCCCAGCCCGGCGAACAGGTTGTAGGCGTACGAGGCGCTCATGAACGCCCACAGCAGGGACGGGGAGCTGAACTGGCCCAGCGGGCGGATCACGTCGGCCAGCATGGGCTCGGCGAACTGCGTCTGGATCACCTTGGCGGCGCCGTAGATGGCCATGGAGAACGCCAGGTTGTAGCGCACCCAGGCGCGGATGAAGTCGTGCGCTTGGGCGTAGTGCGCGCGCCGCCGGTCCACCGCCGTCCACACCGCCGCGGCGATCGCGGAGACGGCGAGGTAGCAGAGCACCTGCACCCAGTCGAAGCGCGTGTCGGCGCTGGCCACGGGCACCACCACGATGGGCGTGCCCAGCCGCAGCATGTGCGCGCCCACCCACGCCACCATCGGCTCCCACAGCTTGGAGTACCACGTCTCGTCGGTGTAGGCGAAGGTGAACGACTGCAGCGGGAACGAGAGGTTGTACAACAGCAGGTAGACGAAGACGAAGCGGAACGCCACGCGCTGCAGCGGCGTCCAGGTGCGCGGTGCATCGTCCGCGTCCACCGTCGCGGAAGCAGAGGGCGCAGCGGCGGGATCGGCCGGAACGCCGTCGGTGGCGTGATCGAGGGCGGAGGAAGGCATGCGGAGGCGGGGGTGCGGTGGAGGAGGGGGAGCGTCCATCAACGAGCGATCGAGGCGGAGGGTGACACGCATGGACGGCAACCGCAGCCGGACCAGCGCCGCGGGATGCGTCCACCACATCACATAAGGATTCGCACAGAGTTGGCGGATCCGAACAGGTCAGCGCGGCCGCCTCCTGGCCACGCCGGGGCGCGGAGTCGAATCACGGCCGCCCAAGTCGGCGCGCGCACGCGCTGGAGCCGACGGGGGTGCCGGCGTCCTGGCGCGCGATGCAGGCGTGTCCGCCGCGCCCGGCGCGGTCGGCGCGGTCGATGGCCTGTCCGGCGCGGCCGCGCGCGGCGTTTCCCGCCCCGCCGTCACGCGCATCACGTTGTCGGCCAGGTTGCGGTCGATCAGCTTGTGCTCGGGGTCTACGCCGGCGCTGTCGGGGGGCTCGTCCACCATCATGCGCACGCGGTTGCGGCCGGCGTGCAGGCGGTACTTGGCGTTGTACACCAGCCGCCCGTCGGCATAGGCGCCCACGTCCACCAGGTCGTTCACCGGCAGCTCGGTCTCGTTGCCCAGGCTGTCGGCGCGCACCTTCTTGGCCTCCACCGTGAGCGTCACCTCCCAGCGGTCGTCGTCGCCGTCCTCGTCGTCCCCCTCCAGCAGCCGCCAGCTGCCCGTGACGGTGCGGTTGCCCCACAGGGTGACGCGCTGGAACAGGTCGTCCACCACGGGCTTCAGCGAATCGGGCGCGGCGGCGCGCAGGCGCTTCACCAGGTCGAGCGAGGTGGGGTAGGGCGGCCCGCGGAAGCGCCACTCGCCCAGGAAGCCGCGCAGTGCGTCGTTCACCGCCCGTTCGCCGATGTAGTCACGCAGGGCGTACATCGCCAGCGCGCCCTTGTTGTAGTGGATGTACTGCTGGTTCTCCACCAGCATCAGCGGCTTCTCGGCGCGCCGCTCGCCGCCGCGGCCGCGCAGGTACTGGTCCAGCTCGAAGCGCAGGAAACGGCCGATCTTCTCGCGCCCGTAGCGCTTCTCCATCACCATCAGCGCGGTGTACTCGGCCAGCGTTTCGCTGAGCATGGCCGCGCCCTGCACGTCGGCCGGGGCCACCTGGTGCCCCCACCACTGGTGCGCCACCTCGTGCGCGGTCACGAAGAACGGGTAGTCGATGTCGCCCGGCCGCACCCGCGCGATGAAGCCGATCTCCTCGCTGTAGGGGATGGTGTTGTCGAAGCTCTGCGCGAACGCGCCGTAGCGCGGGAACTCGAGGATGCGCACCTGCCGGTGCTGGTACGGCCCGAACTCGCGCGTGCAGTAGTCCAGCGCCGCCTTGGTGCCGCCGATCATCCGCCCCACGTTGTACTCGTGGCCGGGGGTGTGGTAGACCTCGATCGCCACGCCCTGCCAGCGGTCGCGCCGCACCCGGTAGCGCCCCGAGAGGAAGGCGTAGAAGTCGAGGATCGGCGCGTCCATCACGTAGCGGAAGTAGCGCCGCCCGCCCTGCGTCCAGGTGCGCGTGAGGTACCCCGGCGCCACCGCGGTCTGGTCGGCCGAGGTGCCCACGGTCACGTCGAAGGCGATCCAGTCGGCGTCGCTCGACACGAAGTTGCGCGTGGCGGCGCGGGCGTCCTCGAGCGAGGCGGCGCGCGGGCGCTGCGGCAGGCCATGCTTCTTGCGGTCGCCCTCGTCGGTCATCTCGCCCTCGGCGTTGTAGCCGATGTGCGGGAGGAGCTGGCTGTTGAAGAAGGTGCCGTTGTTCACCACCGGCTGGTATTGCGGCTCGTTGGGAAAGCCGTGCGTCTCGTGCGCCACGTCGAAGCGCAGGTGCATCGAGTCGCCCGGCGCCAGCGGCGTGAGCAGGCGGAAGACGTAGTAGCCGCGCGCGCTGTCGGCCAGCACGCGGCGCGCCGGCCGGTCGGGCGCCAGCTGCCGGATGCGCAGCGAGTTGGGCAGGTCCACGTGCAGCGAGTCGATGGGGCCCGCGGTGCGGTTGGCCAGCGTGTAGGCGCCGCGCACCCGCACGTCGCGCCGGCCGGGGTAGATGTCCACGTTCAGCCGCGCGGCCGCCACCCGCGGCTGCGGCGCCCACTCGAAGCGCTTGTACAGCTTTTCGTAGCTGGCGGTGACCGCCTTGGCGTCGTCCCGCGATTCGTAGTGGTTGAGGAAGTTGGTGTTGTAGAAGATGAAGCCGCCCGTGGCGCCGACCAGGGCGACGGTGGCCGCCAGGCCCGCGGCGAGCTGCGGCGTGAGCCGGCGGCGCGCCATGCGGATGCGGCGCCCCAGCCCGGCCTCCTGCCCGCGCACCCACAGCAGCCCCGCCACGAACATCAGCAGCACGCCGATCCCCGTCCAGTAGAGCGCGAACCACGTCCACATGGCCGGCACGTGGCCGAAGCCGTTCATGTCGGAGTAGACCAGCGAGGGCGAGCCGGCGTACTGCAGCAGGTTGTGGTCGATCCCCGCCAGGTAGTACAGCAGGCTCTGGCCCACGAACACCAGGATCACCGCCAGGTGCCCCACGTACTTGTGGTTCACCAGCGTCTGCACCAGCACCGCCAGGAAGACGAAGGGAAGGAGGTCGCCCACCAGGGTGAACACGAAGAGCGCGCGCAGGTACAGCCACGGCTCGAACTTCGTGTACCCGTACGCCGCCTGGATCAGGATGCCGGTGAGCATCGACGCCGCCTGCAGCGCGGCCACGATGGCGACCAGCGCCGCCACCTTGGCCACGAACGGCACCCAGGTGGGCACCGGCAGCGAGTCGTGGATCCCCGCCGAGCGGCTTTCGCGCTCGTTCCACACCAGCTCGCCGGCGTAGAAGGTGATGATGATGACGGTGAAGATCCCGAAGCCGCCCTCCAGCAGCTCCAGCACCTTGTAGGTCACCGGGTACGTGCGCGTGCCGTAGATGGCGCCCACCTGGGTACTCAGCATCAGCACCAGCGACACGCACAGCGTAACCAGCACCGGGAACCACACGTTCGCCACCACCTCGCGCAGCGAGCGCCGCGTCTCGCCCGCCAACTGGCGCAGCCGCGCGCCGGTGCCGAACGAGCGCCGCGCGGCGGGCACGCGCAGCGGCGCCGGGGGCCCCGCCGGCCCCGGCTGCCAGCGCGGCGCGCGGCCGAAGTCCGACGTCTGGCGAAAGCGGAAGGCGGCGGCGCCCAGCGCGAACACCGCCGCGCCCACGCCCGTCCACAGCAGGCGGTTGAGCGCCACGCCGGTGTCCAGCGGGATCTGCGCGCCGTTCAGCTCCGACACCGTCCAGTAGCGCGTGGCCAGCGCCACGGCCGAGAAGGCGAACGGGTCGGCCAGCCGCGACAGCCACACGCTGTCGATGGCGTTGATGAACGCCGCCGCCACCGACCACCCGGTGAGCAGCACCATCCCGCCCACGTACGTAGGGAGCATCCTCCGCGTGAGCGCCGTGAGCGTGACGAACAGCGCGGCGGTGAACAGCAGGTTGGGGAGGACGAACACCCCCAGCGGAAGCAGGTAGTCGAGCGGGTGGAAGGGGCCCACGCGGCCGTGGTCGATGGTGGGCCACACGGTGGCGAGCAGGATCCCGGGGATGCACCCCAGGAACACCACCGCGTTGGCCGCCACCGCGCCCAGCCAGCGCCCGGCCAGGTACTGCACCGGGCGGATGGGGGTGGTGAAGAAGAGCGGATACGCGCCCGTCTGGAAGTCGCGGTAGACGGCGTTGCCGGCCAGCGCGGCGGTCACCGGCACGCTCAGGATGGCCAGCACCTGCAGCAGGCTGGCGATGGCGTGCGGCGAGTTGACCAGCAGGATGCTGTCGCCGCTGTCGCCCGAGGTGAACACGCCGCCCTCGCCCGCGATCCAGATGAAGCCGACCGCCGCGAACAGCGCGAAGTACACCCAGGTGGCCACGCGCCGCATCTGCGTGCGGAACTCGAAGCCCGCCAGCCGCAGCGCGCCCCTCACGCGCCCTCCGCGGGGTCGCCGCCCAGACGCCGCTCCGGGCGGCGCTGCACCACCTCGCCGAACACCGGCATGTGCGCCGCGCCCGGCCCCCGCCGCTCCGGCTGCGGCTCCAAGGGCAACGCGGGAGACGTCGAAGGCGTCGTCGTCGGCGGCGGCGAAGGCGGAGGCGGCTCCAACGGCGTCTCCGCCATCGTCGATGGTGGCGTCTCCGATCGCGTCTCCGCTGGCGTGGACGGTGGCGCGGCCCGCGAGACCGACGGTGGTGCTGGAGGCGCGGCGGACGCGGGCGAGTCTACCGGGACCGACGGAAGATGCGCCGCCGGAGGTGTTTCGGCCGGTTCGACGGACGCGTTTCGATCTCCCGTGGTCCGATGCTGCGAGCCGGAGGAGATGGAAAACGGCGCGACCGGGATCGCGTCCCTTCGCGCGGAATCCGTGGACGGCGCGGCGTCGGCGTCGGACGGACCGGGCTCGATCGACCGCGGCACCACGTCCTCGGAGGTCCCCGCGTCCTTGGATGGTATCGCGTCGACGGATGGCACCGTGTCGACGGAGGGCACCGCGGCGGACGGGGCGCCGCCGGCGGCAGGCGCGGGCTGGTCGTCAAGGCCCACCGTCTGTGACGATGCGAGAACCGCGTCGCGCTCGCCGCCCAGCGTGCGGGTGACGTAGGCCTGCGCGGGCGGTGCCTGCGCGTCCACATGCGGCGGGGCGATGGAGATGCCGCGGATGGCGGTGAAATAGACGTCCTTGAGGTCGGGCTCCACGGGCTCGAACGTGGCGTCGGGCGGCGCGTCGGCGAAGACGTGGATCACCGTGCGGCCACCCACCAGCGTGGTGGAGATGACGGGGAGCGCCTGCTCGAAGCGCGGCAGCTCGGCACGGTCCACCTGGCGGCGCCACACGCGGCCGCGCACCGCCTCCACCGCGCCCGCCGGCTCGCCCTCCAGCAGGATGCGCCCGCCGGCGATGATGGCCATGCGCGTGCACAGCTCGCTCACGTCCTCCACGATGTGCGTGGAAAGGATCACCACCGCGCTCTCGCCCAGCTCGCTCAGCAGGTTGAGGAAGCGCGCCCGCTCGGCCGGGTCGAGCCCTGCGGTGGGCTCGTCCACGATGATCAGCCGCGGCTGCCCGATCAGCGCCACCGCGATCCCGAAGCGCTGCCGCATCCCTCCGCTGAAGCTGCCCAGCTTCTGCTTGCGCGCGTTGTACAGATTGGTCTGCTGCAGCAGCGCCTCCACCGTGGCGCGCCGCTCGCGGCGGTCCACCAGCCCCTTTAGCAGCCCGAAGTGGTCGAGCATGTCCTCGGCGCTCACCCGCGGATACAGCCCGAACTCCTGCGGCAGGTAGCCCAGCGTGCGCCGCACCGCGTCGTGGTCGCGCAGCACGTCGATCTCGCCCAGCCGCGCGGTGCCGGCCTCGGCCTCCTGCAGCGTGGCCAGGATGCGCATCAGCGTGCTCTTCCCCGCCCCGTTGGGCCCCAGCAGCCCGAACAGCCCGGGTGGGATGGTGAGCGACACGTCGCGCAGCGCCGTGGTGCCGTTGGGATACGTCTTCCAGAGGTGTTGGATGACCAGGTCC
>Ga0247773_1000655_pt1 | contig 13058 bp, 7 predicted proteins | sample UWRJL092311B6_FD_179934 | JGI IMG/M metagenome (GOLD analysis project Ga0247773, IMG submission 179934) | Plant litter microbial communities from Arlington Agricultural Research Station in Wisconsin, United States - UWRJ-L092-311B-6 | ecosystem: Environmental > Terrestrial > Plant litter >...
CGGGCGCACCAGCACGCAACGCCCGGGAGCCGAGGGGACGGGCGGATCCACCGGTCTCCGCGGCGATCCCAGCGGCGGCGGCACCGACTTGGGCGCCGGCTCCAGCAACGTCGGCGGGGCGGGGCAGAACGACTCCGCCAGCAGCGGCACCACCGGCAGCAGCGACATCTGGGGCGACGGCGGCAACAGCAGCAGCTGATCGCCGCACCGGCAGCCGGGATGACGAAAGGGGATGCCTCCACGCGAGGCATCCCCTTTCTGCATCATCATCTACCGAAGCCTACCGCATCGTCTACGGAAGCCGCGTTTTGCCGCCGTCCGATCTCCCCCGAGCGGTTTTTCGGGGTGGTCGAAGGTTCCGCGGACATCCGTACCGTCCGCGATTCTCCGGGTGGGGGCCGCCGTCACCGCCGCAGCAGTGCCTCCACGCCGGCGAACGGGTCGGCCTTGTTGGCGCGCGCGGCGGCGATCATGTCGGCGATGGCTCGGCGCAGGTCGCCGCCGCGGCTGTCGTACACCTGCTCGAACAGGTCCAGCCGGTCGTAGTAGATGCGGCGCGAGATCAGGGTGGCGTTGTTCAGCGGCTCGCGGGTGAAGCTGCTGAACGTCTGCACCTTGAGCCGGGGGCGCACCTCGGTGGCGAAGCGGCGCTGCGCGCGGGCGAACACGTCTTCGCGCAGCGCCAGCTTCTGCTCGCGCGTGAGGTCGGTGCGGGCGTAGAGCACGTCCAGGTCGTGGATCAGCTCGCCCATGAAGAAGCCGAACACCAGGTCGTCGTCCCACTCGTCGCGGGCGCGGCGGCAGCTGGGCGCGTCGGGCCCGTCGCGCCGGCAGAAGAGCTCGATGGCGCCGCGCGCGCCCACGAAGTTGGCCAGGCTCTCGTTGAACGAGATCCTGCCCGGGGCGAAGTAGGTGTTGTGCAGCAGCTCGTGGATCACCGTGTTCCCCAGGTCCACGTCCGGGTAGCGCAGCAGCGTGCTCAGCACGGGGTCGTTGAACCACCCCAGCGTGCTGAACGCCGAGGTCGGCCGCATGTAGGTGTCGAACCCCTGCGCCTCCAGCTTCGCCGCCTCGCGCCGGGCGTCCTCCTCGTGGAAGTAGCCCTTGTACGGCACGCTGCCGACGATGGGGAACCACCACGTCCGGGCGCGGAAGCGGTCCTTGTACGCGGCGGAGAGGACGGTGGCGAGCGTGTCGGACTTCTTCTCGGAATACAGGGTGTAGCTCTCGCCCGTGCGCAGCCCCAGCGAGTCGCGGGCGAACTCGCGCGCCGCGAGCACCAGCTGCAGCTTGCGCCGCGTCTCGGCGCTGGTGCGGCGGTCGGTGATCACCTCGGCGATGGGGCGGCGGCGGCCCAGGATCTTTCCCTCTTCCCACGCGCCGCGCAGCACGTATCCGGGCGAGCACGCGGACACGGCCATCGCCAGCAGCGGCAGCGTGGCGAGCGCCAGGCGCGCGGCGCGGCGGCGCAGGGGCGGCACGGGATGATGCGGAGCGGGCCGATGTGCGGGCATCGATGCGTAAGAGCGGGGAAGGCCATGCCGCGGCAGGGCCGGTTGCGCTAGATTATCGCGTCTCATCCACCACCCTGGGAAGATCATGCCCGACCTGAACGCACGCGCGCTGCGGCTTTCCTGGTTCACCGTGGCCTACAACGTGGCCGAGGGGATCGCGTCGCTGCTGGCCGGCGGAGCGGCGGGGAGCGTGGCGCTGGTCGGGTTCGGGCTGGACTCGTTCGTGGAGTCGCTCTCCGGGCTGGTGATGGTGTGGCGCTTCGGCAGCGTCGACGCCAGGGACGGCGAGCGACGCGAGCGGCTGGCGATCCGCCTGGTGGGATGGACGTTCGTCGTTCTCGGCACGTACGTGCTGCTCGATTCCGCGCGCAAGCTCTGGCTGGGCGAGCGCCCGGAGGGGACGATGCTCGGCATCGTGATCACCGTCGTTTCGCTGCTGGTGATGCCGGCGCTCTACGTCGCCAAGCGCCGCACCGCCGAGGGGCTGGCCAGCCGCAGCCTGGCGGCCGATTCGCGGCAGACGCTGGCGTGCATGGGAATGTCGGCCGGCGTGCTGCTGGGCCTCCTCCTCGACCGCTATCTCGGCTTCTGGCAGGCCGATCCGCTCGTCGGCATCCTCATCGCCCTCCTCCTCTTCCGCGAAGGCCGCGAGGCGCTGACGAAGGGGACGGTCTGCAGCTGCTGATCCACCCCCCGCGTGGAAAAAGCCCTGGCGCCGCGGCTCCCACGAGTCGCGGCGCTTTCGTTCAGGCCGTCGACAGAGCTTCGGGGGATGATGGAACGGCGATCTCCGCGCGCCCCCAGCCGCGCAGCGAGTTGATCACCCACACGGTCGTGGCGCGCTCCAGGTCCGCCGGGGTGAGGGCGCGCTCGCGGATCTCGCCGCGCGCGAGCAGCTCGGCGCGGAGGACGCCGGGGAGGAGGCCGGCGGCGAGCGGCGGCGTCCAGCGCGTACCGCCGATCTCCAGCACCACGTTGGCGATGCGCGTCTCGGCGAGCTCGCCGCGCTCGTTCACCAGCAGCACGTCGTCGTGGGGGGCGGTGACGGGCTCGTGGTCGTGGTAGATGCGGCGGTCGGCGGTCTTGTGGCGCCAGCGCGGATCGTCGCTGGGCGGATGGCGGCGGGCGAGCGCCAGGCGCACCGGCTCGGCCCAGCGGCGCATCGCCTCGTGCGTCAGGTCGATGCGGCCGCGCGGATGCAGCGCCAGGCGGATCGTCCGCGGCTCGGCCGGCAGCGCCGCCGCGAACGCATCGAGCCGCGCGCGCAGCCCATCCACCGACAGCGCATGGCCGAAGTGCGCGGCGGAGGCGGCGAGCCGCGCGAGATGGCCATCGAGCCGCACGAAGCCGGCGGTAGGATTCCACCCAAAGGTCTCGACCAGCGCCGGGGCGGGCGCGCGGCGGACGAACGCGGCCTTGTCCAGGCACTCGCGCCGCTCCTCCCCCGCGTCCGAGTCCCAGGTGATCCCGCTCCCCACGCCGAGCTCCGCCGTGCCCCGCGCGCGGTCGATCAGCAGCGTGCGGATGGCGACGCTGAACACCGCCTCGTCGGGGGATACGAAGCCGATGGCGCCGGTGTAGACGCCGCGGGGCCCGCCTTCCATCTCCCGGATGATCTGCGTGGTGCGGACCTTGGGCGCGCCGGTGATGGAGCCGCAGGGGAAGAGCGCGCGGAAGACGTCCGCCAGCCCCACGCCGGGGCGCGTCTCGGCGTGGATGGTGGAGGTCATCTGGTGCACGGTGGGGTAGCGCTCCACCTGGTACATCCGCTCCACGCGCACGCTGCCGGGGCGGGCGATGCGCCCCGCGTCGTTCCGCAGCAGGTCCACGATCATCAGGTTCTCGGCGCGGTCCTTGGGCGACGCGGCCAGCTCCGCGGCGAGGCGCGCGTCTTCGTCCGCCGTGGCGCCGCGGGGGCGCGTGCCCTTCATCGGCCTCAGCTCCAGCGCGCCGGCGGACCAGCGGAAGAAGAGCTCGGGCGACGCGGAGACGATCGCCCGCTCGCCGAGGTCGACGAAGGCGCAGTACGCCGCCCGCTGCGCGTCGCAGAGGCGGCGGTAGAGCGCCAGCGGCGAGCCGCGGAAGGCGCCGCTGAGGCGGAAGGTGTGGTTGACCTGGTAGGTGTCGCCCGCCGCGATCCACTCGCGGATGCGGCCGATCTGCCCCGCGTACTCCGCGTCGTCCACGTCCGGCGCCAGCGCGCCGAGCTCGAACGCGGCGTCCTCGTCGCCTTCGCCCGAGGGCTCGTCGGACGGATCGCATTCGATCCTCCGCTCGTACAGCGCGAACCAGGCGAGCGGGAGGCGGGGATCGCGCGGGTGCGCGGCGAGCGCGGGATCGAACGCCGGCGCGGCCTCGTACGCGACGAAGCCGGCGGCGTGCAGTCCGCCGGCCACGGCGGATTCCACCGCGGCGAGCACGGGGAGCACGTCGCCGGCCGCGTCGGCGCGGAGGATCGTCCGCGGGCCCGCGAACCGGAACGAGCGCGGGCCACGCAGCGGGTCCTGCGAATCGAAGCGGACGGCGGGGTCGATCATCTACCGAGGCGGGTGGCGTCTGGGTGTGGCTCGCGAGGCGGACGCGCGACGCGGATCGACCCGTCGCCGCCGCCGGCGGACGCGAGATCCGGGATCGACGTGCGAAGGGGGCGATGCGACGGGACCCGCATCGAGCCATCCGGCGGATGCGAAGACGGGAGCCCACGGCCAGCGTTCGGCCGTGGGCTCCCGTCAATCTACCGCCGGCGATCGGCTGCCGGACAGGCGCTCAGTGCGATTGCGTGCCGGGCGTGCCGGTCAGGCCGCGGCTTTCCAGCAGCGGCTCCACCCGCGGGTCGCGCCCGCGGAAGGCGCGGAAGAGCGAGCCCGCCTCCTGCGTGGCCCCGCGCGACAGGATCATCTCGCGGAAGCGCTGGCCGTTCTCGCGGGTCATCCCCCCGTGCTCCACGAACCAGGCGTAGGCGTCGTCGTCCAGCACCTCGCTCCACAGGTAGGCGTAGTAGCCGGCCGCGTAGCCGCCGCCCCAGACGTGCGCGAAGTAGCTGGTGCGGTAGCGCGGCGGGATCTCGGCCACGGCCACGCCCAGGCGCTGCAGCGCCTGCGTCTCGAAGGCGTCCACGTCCTGCAGCGGCGAGCCGGCGGGCTGGCCGTGCCAGGCCATGTCCAGCAGCGCGGCCTGCACCAGCTCGCTGGTGGCGAAGCCCTGGTTGAAGGTGCGGGCGCGCTTGATCTTGTCCACCAGCGCGGCGGGCATCGGCGCGCCGGTCTGGTAGTGCCTGGCGTAGCTGGCGAACACGGTGGGCTCCAGCACCCAGTGCTCGTTGAACTGGCTGGGGAACTCCACGAAGTCACGCGGCACGTTGGTGCCGCTGAGCGACGGGTACCGCACGTTGCTGAACATGCCGTGCAACGCGTGCCCGAACTCGTGGAACATCGTGCTCACGTCGTCGAAGCTCAGCAGCGCGGGCTGCCCCGCGGCCGGCTTCTGGAAGTTGGCCACGTTGTACACCACCGGCCGGGTGCCCATGAGCCCGCTCTGGTCCACGAAGTTGTCCATCCACGCGCCGCCGCCCTTGTTGTCGCGCTTGAAGTAGTCGAAGTACATCAGCGCCATCGGGCTTCCGTCGGCGTCGAACACCTCGAACACCCGCACGTCGGGGTGATAGACGGGGATGTCCTTCCGCTCCTTGAAGGTGAGCCCATACAGCTTGTTGGCGGCGAAGAAGACACCGTCCCGCAGCACGCGGTCGAGCTCGAAGTACGGGCGCACCTGGCCCTCGTCCAGGTCGTACTCGGCCTTGCGCACCTGCTCGGCGTAGTACTGCCAGTCCCACGGCGCGAGCTTGAAGTTGCCGCCGGTGCGGTCGATCTGCTGCTGCAGGCGCGCGGCCTCGGCGCGGGCGCGCACGGTGGCCGGCCGCGCGATCTGCGTGAGCAGGCGCGTGGCGTTCTCCGGCGTCTTCGCCCCCTGGTTGTCGAGCGAGTAGGCGGCGTAGCTGGGGAAGCCCAGCAGCCGCGCCCGCTCGGCGCGGAGCTGCGCCAGCCGCCGGATGATCTCGCGCGTGTCGTTGGGGCCGCCGCGGTCGGCGCGGTGGGCGCTGGCCTCGAACAGTCGCTGGCGCACGGCGCGGTTCTGCAGCGACTGCTGCACCGGCTGCTGCGTGGTGTTCTGCAGCGGGATCACCCACCCCTGCACGCCGCGCCCCTTCGCCGCCTCGGCCGCGGCGGCGATCTGCGCGTCGGAGAGGCCGGCCAGCTCGGCGCGGTCGGTGATCACCAGCGCGCCGGCCTTGGTGGCTGCCAGCAGCCGGTTGCCGAAATCGGTGGAGAGGCGGCTCTCTTCCTGGTTGAGCGCGCGCAGCCGCGTCTTGTCGGCCTCGCCCAGGTTGGCGCCGGCGCGCACGAAGTTGCGGCGGTAGCGCTCCACCAGCTCGTTCTGCTCGGGGGTGAGCCCCAGCGAGGCGCGCCGGTCGTAGATGCTCTTCACCCGCTGGAAGAGCCGGTCGTTGAGGTAGATGGCGTCGCGGTGCGCGGCCTGCTTCGGCGCGATCTCTTCCTGCACCGCCTGCAGCGTGGAGTCGGTGTTGGCGCCGGTGACGGCGTTGAACGCGGCCGACACGCGGCTCAGCAGCACGCCGGTGCGCTCCATCGCCTCGATGGTGTTGGCGAAGGTCGGCTCGGCCGCCTGGTCGGCGATGGCCTGCATCTCGGCCAGCTGCTGGCGCATCCCCTCTTCCAGCGCCGGCTTGTAGTGCTCGTCGCGAATCAGGTCGAAGCGCGGCGCCTGGTACGGCAGCGTGCTGGCGGTGAAGAACGGATTGTCCTCGCGCGCCGCGGGGGTGGGGGCGGGCTGGGTGGCGGGCGCGGCCACGTCGGCGCCGCTCCCGGCGCGCACCGCCGCTTGCGTGCACCCCGCCACCGCCACCACGCCCGCCGCGAACACCGGCAGCCTGGATCGGATCATCGGATCATCCATCGAAGGGTGAAAGCCGCCACGGCACGCGCCACGGCGGAAGAAACATCTGTCGTCTGGATTCACGGACCCAGTACGCGCGCGGTCGCGTCCATGTTCCGCATCCGCCGGCGATTTCACGCGCCCGCCGGCGATGCGTCCGGCCGGGGACGGGGGCGCCCCGTCGCTCAATCCTCCGCGCTGTGCGGCATCGCCCGGGGCGCGGTCATCGCCTCGGGGGTCAGGATCTCGGCGAGCTTCGCCTCGGAGAGCCAGTCCTTCTCGCGCACCAGCTCGTACACGCCGCGGCCGGTGTGCAGCGCCTCCTTGGCCAGCGCGGCGCTCCGCTCGTAGCCGATGTAGGGGACCAGCGCGGTCACCAGGCCGATGGAGTGGTACACCATCTCGCGCAGCCGCTCGCGGTTGGCGGTGATCCCCACGATGCAGCGCTCGCGCAGCACCACGGCGCCGCGGGCCAGCATGTCCATGCTCTGGAAGAGGTTGAAGCCGATCACCGGCTCGAACACGTTCAGCTGCAGCTGCCCCGCCTCGGCCGCCATGGTGATGGTCAGGTCGTTCCCCACGACCTGGAAGCACACCATGTTCACCACCTCGGGGATCACGGGGTTCACCTTCCCCGGCATGATGCTGGAGCCCGGCTGCATCGGCGGCAGGTTGATCTCGTTCAGCCCCGTGCGCGGGCCGCTGGAGAGAAGGCGCAGGTCGTTGCAGATCTTGCTGAGCTTCACCGCCACGCGCTTGAGGATGCCGCTCACCTGCACGAAGGCACCGGTGTCGGCGGTGGCCTCGATCAGGTCGGGCGCGGTGGAAAGGTCCAGCCCGGTCGCGTCGCGCAGCTTCTGGCAGACCAGCGCGGCGTAGCGCGGGTCGGTGTTGATCCCCGTGCCGATGGCCGTGGCGCCCATGTTGATCTCGCGGATCAGCGCGGCGCCCTCGCGCAGCCGGTCGATGTCTTCGCCGATGGTGACGGCGAAGGCGTTGAACTCCTGCCCCAGCGTCATCGGCACCGCGTCCTGCAGCTGCGTGCGCCCCATCTTCAGCACGTCGGCGAACTCGGCGCCCTTCTGCCGGAACGCCTCCACCAGCTCGCGGAGCGCGGCCAGCAGGTCGTCGATCGCCCAGTTCGCCGCGATCTTCATCGCCGTCGGGTAGACGTCGTTGGTCGACTGCGAGAGGTTGACGTGGTCGTTGGGGTGCACGTGGCGGTACTCGCCCTTGGCGTGCCCCAGCAGCTCCAGCGCGCGGTTGGCGATCACCTCGTTCGCGTTCATGTTGGTCGACGTACCGGCGCCGCCCTGGATCACGTCCACCACGAAGTGCTCGTGCAGCTTCCCCTCGCGGATCTCGCGGCAGGCGCGCACGATGGCGTCGGCCACCTCTTCGGGAAGGAGCCCCAGCTCGTGGTTCGCCAGCGCCGCCGCCTCCTTCACCGCCGCCAGCGCGTTCACCAGGTGCGGGTACTGGCTGATGGGGATGCCGGTGATGGGAAAGTTCTCGATCGCCCGCAGCGTCTGCACGCCGTAATACAGGTCGACCGAGAGGGTGCGCTCGCCCAGCAGGTCGTGCTCGGCCCGCAGCTCGCCCGAGAGGTAGCCCAGCCCCCGCGTGGAGAGCCGCGCGTTGGCGAAGCGCAGGCGCGAGCTGATGATCTGCGCCGCCGCCATCGCCATCTTCCCGAACAGCTTCGGATCGCGCTCCACGATCCCCAGCAGGCGCTCGCGGGGGATCTCGATCACCTCGGTCTCCTCGCGCGCCACGCCGCTGGTGCTGTGCGGATACTCGTCGAGCAGGCTCCCCTCGCCGTAGCTCTCTCCGGGGGAGAGGACGTGCAGCACCTCCGGCAGCCCGCGCGACCCCTTGAGGATGTCGATCCGCCCGCGCACCACGGTGCCGAAGGCGCGGCGCGGCTGGCTTTCGCGAAAGGCGTGGCTCCCGCGCGGGTAGTGCTTGCGCGTGGCCAGCTCCGCCAGCGTGCGCACCTCGCCGTCGTCCAGGCTCGCCATGGTCGGGAGCCCGCGCAGGACCTGGTAGATCGATTCGTCCATCGTCTGAACAAAAGCGCCCCGGGGGCGCGTGGAGCGTCAGCGGAAATGCCGCGGAAAGGCGCGCAACGTAGCGGGGCGGGGAACGGCGGACAAGGTGCGCCGCCCCGCGCCGAAGGGGTGCCGTGGAACGGAGATTGCCCCCCGGAGCGCCCCTGTCTGGGATCATTGGGCGCCGCCACGCACGGGGGCGCCGACCCGAACGAAGGAGGCTGGCGATGGGACTCTTCGACCGCGACGGCTACGGGCGCGACTACCACGGCGGCGAGCGCTCGCTGGGCGACCGCATGCGCGGCGCCTGGAACCGCTTCGAGCAGCGGCTGGGCGGCGGGCCCGGCCAGGGGTACGACCGCGACATGGGGAACCGTGGCTTCACCGGCGGCGGGCGCGACGCGGGGTACGGCTTCCACGCGGAAGGCGGCGGCAACCCGCGGGGGCGCGGCGGCCAGCAGGGGTGGAGCGGCGCCGGGCGCGGGTACGACCAGGGCGGCGGCTACACCCCGTCGAGCTTCGCCTACCGCGGGCTGGACGATGCCTGGAGCACCGCCCGCAACCGCGGCGCGCACGACACGCAGTGGGACTGGCGCGCCGCCGGCGGCAACCGCTACGACCAGGACATGGGCCCGCGCGGCGGGTTCCAGGGGCGGGAGCGCGGCGGCCCGGCCGGCTACGACCGCGGCTTCGCCGGCCGCGGGGGATCGGACTACGGGCGCGACTACGGCGCGCGCTCGGGGTACGACCGTGACTTCGGGCGCGACCGGATGCGCACCGACGCGGGCGATCCCTTCGGCGACCGGCAGAACCGCACCCCCTTCCGCGTGCTCCGCGGCGGCTTCGACACCGACCAGACCGATCGCGGCGGGTGGATGCAGGGAAACCAGCTGAACCAGCTCGGCGGTGGCGATCCCAACGACGTGGACGCGCGCGGCTGGAACGACGGCATCGGCGACGACCCGGTCTATCGCCCCGAGGATTTCCGCGGGCGCGACCAGGGCCGCGGCCGCGGCGGACCGTTCTGAGCCGCGCCTGCGCCGGCGATCGACCGGCGGTGAGGGGATGGATGACGAAGGCCCCGCCGCCTGGCGGGGCCTTCGTCCATCCACGTGGAATGCCGGATGCGTGGGAGCCCGTCGCCCGGCAGCGGGGATGTGGATGCGTGAGATCCCGCCGTGCATGGCGGTCCGTCATCCGTGGCGGGCAAGACCCCTCGATCCCGGACGATGCCGAACGACGCGCCTGAACCGGCTCCGCCAGGCATACCCGCCGCTCCCCCGCTCGCGGGCGGGGCGGCCGACGCGCGCCTGCAGCTGGAGACGGTGGCCGAGAACGCCACGCTGGCGCTGTTCATCATGGACGAGCACCAGCGCTGCATCTACATGAACCCGGCGGCCGAGCGCCTCACCGGCTACACGCTCGCCGAGGTGCAGGGCTCGCCGCTGCACGACTACGTGCACCACACCCGGCCGGACGGCACCCCGTATCCGCTGGAGGAGTGCCCCATCGACCGCGCCTTCCCCACCAACCTGCGGGAGCAGGGCGAAGAGGTGTTCGTGCACCGCGACGGGCACTTCTACCCCGTGGCCTTCACCGCCAGCCCCATCCGCCGCGAGGGAAGGACCGTCGGCACGATCATCGAGGTGCGCGACATCTCGGGCGAGCGCGAGGCCCACGCCGAGCGCGAGCGGCTGCTGGCCGCGCTGGAGACGGAGCGCGCGCGCCTCGCCACCATCTTCCAGCAGGCGCCGGCGTTCATCGCCACCGTGCGCGGGCCCGACCACGTGTTCGAGATGGCCAACCCGCACTACCGCCGGCTGGTGGGCGAGCGGCCGCTGATCGGCCTTCCCGCGCGTGAGGCGGTGGCCGAGCTGGTGCCGCAGGGGTTCGTGGCGCTGCTCGACGACGTGTACCGCGGCGGCCAGGCGTACACCGCCACCGAGGCGCGCGTGCTCTTCCGGCCGGACCCGGCGGGGCCGCTCCGCGAGCACTTCATCAACTTCGTCTACGAGCCGCTGGTTGAGCCGGGCGGCGCGGTCGGCGGGATCCTGGCCTTCGGCGTGGACGTGACCGAGCTCGTCGCCGCCCGCCACCGTGCCGAGGAGCAGGCCGCCAGGGTGGAGGCGGCCAACGAGGAGCTGATCGAGGCGAACGCGCGGGTCACCCGCGCCGCCGCCGAGACCGAGCGCGCGCGCCGCGAGGCCGAAGAGGCGCACCTGGCGCTCAACGCCTTCCACGACGTGGCGCCGCTCCCCACCGCGCTGCTGGACCGCGACCTCCGCTACCAGCGGCTGAACGACGCGCTGGCCGAGTTCTACGGCCTGCGCCGCGAAGACTTGATCGGCCGCACCCTGCACGAGGTGATCCCCCGGTATGCCGGCCGGGTGGAGCCGTTCTTCCGCCACGTGCTGGAGACCGGCGAGGCGGTGCGCAACCGCGAGATGGTGGTGCCCAGCCCCCGCGATCCGGGACAGGAGCGGGCGGTGCTCCTCAACTACTTTCCCGTGCGCGACAGCCGCGGCGAGGTCGCCGGCGTGGGGTTCATCGGGCTCGACGTGACCGATCGCGCCCGGGTGGAGCGCGCGAGCGCCGAGCAGGCCGCCACGGTCGCGACCATCCAGGAGGTGGGGCAGACGCTGGCGAGCGAGCTCGGCCAGGAGCGCATCGTACAGGTGGTGACCGACGCCGCCACCACGCTCACCGGCGCGCAGTTCGGCGCGTTCTTCTACAACGTGACCGACGAGCGGGGAGACAGCTACACGCTGTACACCATCTCCGGCGTGCCGCGCGAGCGCTTCTCGCACTTTCCCATGCCGCGCGCCACGGGCGTCTTCCACCCCACCTTCGCCGGCACCTGCGTGGTGCGCAGCGACGACATCACCCGCGATCCGCGCTATGGGCAGATGCCGCCGCACTTCGGGATGCCGGCGGGGCACCTTCCCGTCACCAGCTACCTGGCGGTTCCGGTGATCTCGCGCACCGGAGAGGTGCTGGGCGGCCTCTTCTTCGGCCACGAGAAGCCCGGCATCTTCCAGCAGCGGCACGAGCAGCTGGCGGTGGGCGTGGCCGGATGGGCGGCGGTGGCGCTCGACAACTCGCGCCTGTACCAGGACGAGCAGCGCGCCCGCGCCGAGGCGGAGCGCGCCAACCAGGTCAAGAGCGAGTTCATGGCCACCATGAGCCACGAGCTGCGCACGCCGCTGAACGCGATGATCGGCTACGCGGAGCTCCTCCTGGCCGGGATCCCCGAGCCGCTCTCGCCCGCGGTCACCCCGTCGGTGCGGCGGATGGGCGTCAGCGCGCGCCACCTGATGGAGCTGATCGAGGAGATCCTCACCTTCTCGCGGATCGAGGCCGGGCAGGAAGAGGCGGACTTCGAGACGGTGGACCTGGTGGCGCTCGTCCACGACGTGGCCGCGCTCACCGAGCCGCAGGCGCTCGCCAGGAAGCTGGCGCTGGAGATGGAGATCGAGCCGGCCATGGCGATGGCCGAGACCGACCGCCGCAAGCTGCTGCAGATCCTGGTGAACCTGGCCGGCAACGCGGTGAAGTTCACCGAGCGCGGCCACGTCCGCCTGTCGCTGCGCATCGACGGCGACACCGCCGAGGCGCGGGTCGAAGACACCGGCCCGGGCATCGCCGCCGAGCACCACGAGCAGATCTTCGAGCCCTTCTGGCAGGTGGAGCGCGGCCGCACCCGCACCGCCGGCGGCACCGGCCTGGGCCTCACCGTCACCCGCCGCCTCGCCACCCTGATCGGCGCCACCATCGAGGTGCGCAGCGAGCTCGGCCAGGGCACCGCCTTCATCGTCCGCCTCCCCGTCCGTCGCAACGAAATCGCCGGGAGATCGTAAGATGATGGACAGCGGCATCTTTCCGCCCCGCGCTGACCCCCACGTCGTCATCCTGAGGAGCAGCCGCTCCTGACTCCTTCTCGCACAAGTGCCGTGGCAGCGACCGCTGATGCAACAGCGCCATCTTTCCGCCCCGCGTAGTCATCCTGAGGAGCCGCCGCCGTAACCCCGTCCCGCAATGACGTTTGGCGGCGACGAAGGATCGATCGCCGCCCTGGCCGGACGGGTAGACGACGCAAGGCGGAGAACGGCGACTGCCGTTCTCCGTCTCGATCGTTCCTGGTCGTTTCCCGGCCGCCGGTCCCGCGGCGCCTACATCCCCATCCGCCGCTTCAGCTCCTCCAGCCGCGCATCCACGTCGTTCGCGGGCGAAGGACGCGGGACGTCGGCGTCTTCGAGGCCACGCAGCGCGTCGTCGTAGTTCGCCGCGTCGTCGATCTGCTGCGCCACGCGGTCGAAGTCGTCGCCGAGCGGGCCGCCGCCCGCCGCGTCGATCCGCGCGCGGGCGCCCTGCCGCCGCAGCTCGCCCAGCAGGGCGAAGCGGTTGGTCTCGGCCTCCTTGTACTTCGCCATCATCTCGGTGCTCTCCTGCTGGCGCAGCTCCCACTCCGCCTTCGCCGCGCGCACCTTCTCCTCCAGCACCGCCACGCGCCGCCGCTGTTTCTCGGCGAACTCGTCGGCCA
>Ga0247773_1000656_pt1 | contig 13053 bp, 15 predicted proteins | sample UWRJL092311B6_FD_179934 | JGI IMG/M metagenome (GOLD analysis project Ga0247773, IMG submission 179934) | Plant litter microbial communities from Arlington Agricultural Research Station in Wisconsin, United States - UWRJ-L092-311B-6 | ecosystem: Environmental > Terrestrial > Plant litter >...
GTCCAGCACCGACAGGATGGTGGTAGGCGCCAGGGTGGCGATGTACTCCTCGTAGCTCTGGTGCTCGATCGCCACCAGGTTGACCTGGCAGAGCTGGCGCAGGCCGCTGGTGAGCAGCGTGGTCACCCGCCGGGCATAGGTCTCGTAGCACATCTGCAGGGCGCGGACGTGATCGCGCGACAGCTTGGTGGGACGGCGGAAGTCGTACGGCGCCGGCCCGGCCTCGTCACCGCCCTCGACGGGTCGCCGGACGAGGCTGCGAACCGGGGCGAGATGGGAAGAAGCTGACGTTGCCACATGAACAACGTTCGACCGGGCCGGAGCAGACCTGAGGAACTCCGGCGCAGCTGTGATCTCCCCGGTTGAGTCGCCGGGAAGCGGGAATCGACGGTGCTGAGTGGTTCAGCGGCGGGTTACTGCGTGAAGAACTCCGTGTAGATGACGTCCAGGATCTGCTTGGGGTAGACCTTCTGCAGCTTGCCGAGCAACTCCTTCTTCGCCTTGGACCGGGCGGCCTCGCCGGTCAACTCCGCCACCGGGCGGTCACTGAACTGGTCGATCACGGCCTGGGCGGCCTCGCTGGTGTCCAACTCCTCGGGGGTCCCTTCCACGGTCTGCAGGGCAAGCTTGATCCGCAGGTAGTGCCCGCCGGCCAGGTTGAGCGTCATGTCGGTCATCGCCACCACGTGCCCGGGCACCGGCTTGGCATCGGCCGGCGCCGACGGCGCGAGCACGGTGAACTTGGCGACGGCACCGAGCATCAGCACCACCACGGCCAGCACGATGATCTTCTTCTTCTTGGACTTCTTCTTGCCGGCCTGGGCACCCTTGCCCTTGCCGGCATCGGCCGGGGCACCCTTGGCGCCGGCCTTGGCACCCTTGCCGGCCACCTCGTTGGCGATCCGGTCGGGCCGGTCGGTCGTGGTCATCGTCATGCGAAACTCCTGAACTCGAGGAGGGCGGGCAGCCCTGCCGTGGTCGGCACCGCCGGATTCGGATCAGCCATTGCCGGCGCCCTTGCCCAGGGCGGGCAGCTGGCTGCGGGCGCCGGCCGGCAGCTGGGACAGCACCACGATGTCGACCCGGCGGTTGCGGGTGATCGAGCGCGGGTCGCTGGCCGGCACCAGCGGCCGCTGGTCGGAGAAGCCGGCCGCGCTGAGCCGGCCGGCCGCGATCGGGCCGTGCGTCACCAGGTAGCGCACCACCGAGGACGCCCGGGCCGAGGACAGTTCCCAGCCGCTGGGGTACGGGGCGGTGCTGACGTTCTGCTGGTTGGTGTGGCCGTCCACCTGGATCTGGTTGTTGATCGGCCGCAGCGGTGGCAGCACCGCGTTGAGGATGACCGCGCCCTCGTGCTCGAGCACCGCGCTGTTGCCCGAGAACACCAGCTCGTTGGTGACCACGGTGACCACCAGGCCGCGCTCGTCGATGCTGAACTCGGCGTTGCCGTCCAGGCCGTGCTTGTGCAGCGAGGCCTTGATGGCCGCCTCGATCTGCTTGAACTCGTCCACCTCGTGCTGGGCGGCCTGCCGGTCCTGGTCGACGGTCGGCTTGCCCGCCTGCGGCTGGATCGGCGAGAACACCGGCAGGTTGGGGTTGGCCTGCTGGGCCGCCGAGTCGCCGCCGACGATCCCGCTGCCGCCGCTGAGCACCGAGGGCTGGCCGTTCTTGAAGGCCGAGGCCAGGCTGGACTTCAGTTCGGAGAACTTGGAGGTGTTCACCTGCGAGATGGCGTACAGCACGATGAACAGCACCAGCAGCAGGGTGAGCATGTCGGCGTAGGTGACCATCCACCGTTCGTGGTTCTCGTGCTCCTCGGCGTGCCCGCCACCGCGGCTGCGGCGCCGGGCGGCTGCCGAGCGTGCCGCGCTCATCAGGCGACGTCCCGTTCGACCGGCCTGCTGGCGGCCGGCAGCAGGCTGTGCAGCTTCTGCTCGACCAGCCGCGGGTTGGAGCCGGCCTGGATGGCCAGGATGCCCTCGATGATCACTTCCATCTGCTCGCACTCGGACTCGCTGACCCGCTTGAGCCGGTTGCCCAGCGGCAGCCAGAACACGTTGGCGCTCATCACGCCCCACAGGGTGGCCACGAACGCGCTGGCGATCTCGGCACCCAGCTCGGCCGGCGAGGACAGGTGGCCCAGCACCTTCACCAGGCCCAGCACGGTCCCGATGATGCCGATGGTCGGGGCGTAGCCGCCCATGTCGGCGAACAGCTTGGCCGCCGCCTTGTCCGCGGCGCGCTTGGTGTCGACCTCGGTGGACAGGATGATGGCGACCTCTTCGGCGTCCGTGCCGTCGATGGCCAGTTGCAGGCCGCGGCGCAGGAACTCGTCCTCGACCTCGGCGGCCTCGGACTCCAGGGCCAGCAGGCCTTCGCGGCGGGCCCGGCCGGCCAGGCGCACCAGCACCTCGACCGCGTCGTCGGGCTTCGGGGTCTTGGCGGTGAACGCCCGGACCAGCTGCTTGGGCAGCGAGCTGACATCGCGCATCACGGCACCGGCGACGGCGGCACCGATGGTGCCTCCGAAGACCAGGATCATCGGCGGGATCAGGAAGATCGCGCCGATGTTGCCGCCTTCCATCGTGACCGAGCCGACGATCGCGACGATCGCCAGGACGACCCCGATGATCAGGGAGGGGTCCATCAGGCATCCGTCCTTCGGATCGGCACCACGGGCGGCTGGCCCGGCGAGACGGCGGTCGACAGCACCCGGATCCGGGGGTGGCCCCCAGGGTGGGCGGGACTGGCCTCGGGGTGCAGCTCGGAGGTCATGGCCTCGGCGCTGGCGATGATGCGGGCGCGGTAGTCACGGATCAGCTCGACCAGTTCGTCCAGCGACTCGCAGATGACGTACTTGTTCCCGCCGATCAGGGTGACCACGGTGTCCGGGGTCGCCTCGGCACGCTCGATCAGGTCGGGGTTCAGGGTGAATACAGGTCCACCCAACCGGCGCAGCAATATCATCGGATCCATCCAGGTCAACGCCCGAGAACCCATCCGTGGGTCCTCCTCGGCTTTACTTATCGGCATCTTGGCCCTTTTTCTGAGCTGCCGGACGACCCCGCGGGGCGGTTTGCGGCAGCAATCCGCAGACATGGCTCGGGCCCGCTGCACCGCAGCGGGCCCGAGGTCGAACGCGGTTAGTTCTTCAGGCTGATCAGGCTCTGCAGCACCTCGTCGGAGGTGGTGATGACCCGTGAGTTGGCCTGGAATCCCCGCTCGGAGATGATCAGGTTGGTCAGCTCGGCGGCCAGGTCGACGTTGGACATCTCCAGGTAGCCCGGGGTCAGGCTGCCCCGGCCACCGGTGTTGGCGCCGCCGATCTGGGCGGCGCCGGAGTTGGCGCTGGCCTGGTACTGCGAGTCCCCCACCTTGGTCAGGCCGCCCGGGTTGGCGAAGGTCGCCATCGCGATGGTGCCCAGTGCCGTGGTGGCTCCGGTGGCGTCCACGCCGTTGACCACACCCGAGGTGGTGACGGCCCAGGACTTGTAGGTGCCGCTGCTGAGGGCGGACAGGTCCAGGTCACCGCCGGCCGCGCTCTGCAGGATGGCGCCGTCCGGCGAGACCAGGTGACCGGCCGAGTCCAGGCTGAACGAGCCTGCCCGGGTGAAGGTCTGCTGGCCGCCGTTGTTCATCACGAAGAAGCCGTCGCCGTTGATGAGCAGGTCGCTGGTGCGCCCGGTGTACTGGTTGGAACCCTGCGAGAAGTTGATCTCGGTACCGGCCAGCTGCACGCCCAGGCCCACCTGGACCGGGTTGGTGCCGCCGTTGGTGGCGGTCGGCGCGCCGGCACCGGAGATGGTCTGGCTGAGGGTGTCCTCGAAGACCGTCGAGGAGCTCTTGTAGCCGGCGGTGTTGACGTTGGCGATGTTGTTGGAGGTGACATCGAGCATCTGCTGGTGGGCCCGCAGGCCCGAGATGCCGGTGAACAGTGAGCGGAGCATGGGATTTCTCCTTTTGACAGGGATGTTTCGCGGTTACGAGTTCGGGGTTTGTCGAGCGTGCTGGGTTCAGGTGGTGCCGGTGGCCAGGACCTGCTGGATCTGGCTCAGGTCGACGTCGGCCGTCCCGATCCGCAGCGTGGGCTTGGCCGAGGAGATGGTCGCCGAGGAGACGTAGCCGGTGACCTGGCTTCCGTCGGCGCCGGTGTAGCTGACGGTGTGGCCCACCAGGCCGCTGGCGGTCTGGGCCCGCTGGGCGGCCAGCATGTCGAGGCTGACCTGGGCGGTCTGCTCCGAGGACTGCACCTGGGTCAGGGTGGCCGTCTCGTTCATGAACGACGAGGTGTCGACCGGCTTGCTCGGATCCTGGTACTGCAACTGCGCGACGAGCAGTTGCAGGAAGGCCTTCGAGCTCAGCTTGGCGTTGTCTGTGGTCTGGATGGCCGGGTTCTGAGGGACCGGCACTCCGGTGGCGACCGAGGACACGGGCTGGGTCATCTGCACTCCTGTTCTGAGGTGTTCACAGCCACCGGTCCAGACCGGAGCTCGACGGGGCGCCGATCCGGGCTCCGCTGACGCGGGACCGGACCGGGAGAAGAGGCTGGTCGGGGGCCGGACCGGCGGCGGCCGACCGACCGGGATCGCCGGGCTGGCGCGGGTCGGACTGGCGGGGATCGGCGAACGCGCCGGCCGAGCCGCCCGAGGTCAGGTCCAGCGACAGCGACGCCGGGTTCAGGCCGGCCGACTGCAGCTCGGCGCGCAACTGCGGCAGCGCCTCCCGCAGCGTCTCGTGGGCCGTTTCGCTTGTGCTGGCAAGGGAGATCGTCATCGCGTCGCCGGCGATCCGGACGTGCACGTTGACCGGGCCGAGCTCGGCGGGATGCAGCGCGACGATCAGTTGGTGGCTGCCGTCACCGCGGGCGCGCAACGACAGCACCGGGCCGGCCACCTGGCTGGCCACCGGCTGGTCGCTCGCGGGTGAGCGGTGCACCGGCTCCGCGCCGGTACCGGCGGCTGCCGGCTGGGCGGCCGACGCCGGCTGCACCCCGGCAGTGCCGGCCGGTGCGAGAGTGGCGGCGGGATCGAGCCCGGCGGTGGTGGAGATCGGGGTGGCGAGCGTGGGTGCGGCACCGGCTGCCGGCACCGGCTCGCCCGGCACCGGCTCGGCCGGCCCGTGCGCCGAGCGGTGGTGGGCACCGGTGCTGCCCCGGACGGCGCCCACGGTGCTGGCCACCGCGGCGGCGGTGTCGGGCAGCGTGCCGGCGGCCGACCGGGCGGCGGCGGCCGGTCCGTCCTGGTTCGCCGGTGCGGTCGGGATCATCGGTGCGGTCGGGGCCATCGGGGAATCGGAAGCCTGGGCAACGGTGAACGCCTGGGCAAGCTCCGTCATGGTCGGGCTGCCGGCGGCGGCCGGAGCACCGGCGACCGGCGTGGTGGACAGGTCGAGCGGTGCGCTGCCGGCCGTCCGGCCGGGCTGGGCACCAGCCGAAGCCTGGCCCGGTTGCGCGGAAGCCTGGTTGTGGCCGAGCGGCGCCGGCTGGTCGTGACCGGCCGGCTCGGGCAGCGTGCCGACCAGGACGCCCGGCAACTCGTCCTGCCGGGCCTGCTTGGCAACCGCGGCCGCGGCCTGCGCCGCCACCGCCTGGACGGGCCGGTGCGCGGCGGCCTGCCGAGCCGGTTCGGCCGCCTGGGCAGCCGGGCCGGGCAGCGCAGCGGTAGCCGCAGTGCCGACCGGCGCGGTGCCGACCGGCGCAGTGCCGACCGGCGTGCTGCCGCCCTCGCCCGGGTCCGCGCTCGACGGCGCGGTGGCCGCGGAGTACCCGGAGTTGATCAGGGCCACGGTCGAGGCCGGCAGCGCCGGCGCCAGCAGGGCCAGCACCGCCAGGTCGGCGAGTTCGGCCGCCGCCCGGGCATCGGCCTCGGCATCGGTACCGGCGGACGGCTGCGATCGGGTGCCGGCGCGGTCCTCGGCGAGGTCCTGTCGGCCGGCCCGGGCGCCGGACTCCCCCACCCCGGCCAGCACGCCCGCGAAGGCGTCCGAGGTCGGCGAACCGGACGAGCTGTCGGCCTGCTCGGCAGCCGCGGCCGGGGCCGGGGCACCGCTGCTCGCGGCGGCGATCGTCAGCGCCATCATGCTGCCCTCCCTGCCATCAGTCCGGTGATCTTGGTGACGTACTTCTGGGTTTCGGCGTAAGGCGGAACTCCGCCGTACTGCTCCACCGCACCGGGCCCGGCGTTGTAGGCGGCCAGCGCCAGCGGAACCGATCCGTAGCTGTTGAGGTACTGCGACAGCAACCGGGCCGCACCCTGGACGGCCTGGGCCGGCTGCCACGGGTCCACGCCGAGCCCCTGGGCGGTGGTAGGCATCAGCTGCATCAGGCCCTGGGCGCCGGCCGGGCTGACCGCGGCCGGATTGCCACCGGACTCGGTCTGCGCGACAGCCGCCAGCAATCCCTGCGGCAGCTGGTAACGCGCCTCGTTCTGGGCGAACAGGCCGGCGTACTGGCCGAGGCCGACCGCCGGCGGCACGGCAGGTGTCACACCCTGCCCGGCGCCCAGGCCGGCGAGGCCACCCAGGCCGGGAAGGCCGGCCAAGCCGGTGGTGCCCGGGCTGACCACCCGCCGGATGCTGGCCGGGGTCTCGTAGACGCTCTGGATCTTGACCCGGTCACCCGGTTCCGGGGCGGCGATCATCAGGTTGTTGCCGAGGTAGAGCGCCACGTGGTGCGCGGGCTCGCCGAAGGCCAGGATGTCGCCGGGCTGGGCCTGGGCCAGGCCGGGCACCGCGGTGCCGACATGCGCCTGGTCGGCCGCGACCCGGGGCAGCGTGATGCCGAGGTCGGCGTAGGCGCGCTGCACCAGTCCCGAGCAGTCCAGCCCGGACGGGGTGTTGCCGCCGAACACGTAGGGCACCCCGAGGTACTTCTCGGCGGAGCTGACCACGGCGGCACCGTCCGGCTGGCTGTGCTGGGCGGTGGCGAGCAGGCTCGCGAAGTCCGGCGCGGCGGCGGTGAGCCGGCTGGTCGCCACCGGCAGGCCGAGGGCCGTCGTGGCGGCCGAGGAGCTCGCCGTCGAGGCCGTGGCCCGGGGGGCCAGTACCGGGGCGGCTACCGTCCGGGTCGCCTGGGTCAGCGGATTGCTCGCCTGGATCTGGGCGATCCGCGCCAGCACCGACTGGACGCCCGACATCTCGACGGTCATCGCGCCGCCTCCCGCAGCCGGGCGCCGTGCCGGCCGATCGAGACCTCGTCGAGCTCGCGCTGCGCCAGGCCGGAGGCGGCGGTGGCCTGCTCGTCCAGGTGGCGCTCGTGCAGCTTCTCCACGGTGCGGCGGGACCGGGCGGCCGCGGTCAGCTCGGCCATCGAGCCCGCCACCCGGCTCTCGGCGAACAGCACCCGGTTGCGAGCCGCCGCCAGGGTCGCCACCGCGGCCTGCTGGGCCGCCAGGTTGGCGTGGAAGGCCGGCACGCTCTGGCTCTCCGGCATCGCCAGCGCGTCGACCCGGGCCAGCTGCTCGGCGTGCTGGTCGGCAGCCCGGCCGGCGTCGCGGCGAGCGCCCGCCAGTACCTGGGCGAGCACGTCCTCCTGCGCCTGCCGGGCACGCAGCACGGTCGGGATCCAGTTGTGACTCATCGGGCACCCCCGGCGACCGGTTCGGTGTTCAGGATGTCGGCCAGCGCGGCCCAGGCGGCGTCGGTGCTGGTCTGCTCGGTCATGTCCTGCTGCAGAAAGGCTTCCAGGCGCGGCCAGAGCGCCAGGGCCTGGTCGGCCCGGGGGTTGGTGCCGGCCACGTAGGCACCGATCTCGACCAGTTCCCGGACGTCGCGGCGGGCGGCCAGCAGCTGGCGGGCGCGCCGGGCCAGCTGGCGCTGCTCGTCGGTGGTCACCGCGGTCACCACCCGGGACACCGACTCCAGCACGTCGATGCTGGGAAAGTGACCGGCGGTGGCCAGCCGGCGGTCCAGCACGATGTGCCCGTCCAGGATGGAGCGGGCGGTGTCGGCCACCGGCTCGTTGTGGTCCTCGCCCTCGACCAGCACCGTGTAGAGGCCGGTGATGGAACCGTGCTCGGAGCCACCGGCGCGTTCGAGCAGCCGCGGCATCAGCGCGAACACCGACGGCGGGTAACCGCGGGAGGCCGGCGGCTCACCGGCGGACAGGCCGATCTCGCGCTGGGCGGTGGCCAGCCGGGTGATGCTGTCCATCAGCAGCAGCACGTCCTGGCCCTGGTCGCGGAACCACTCGGCGATCCGGGTCGCGGTGTAGGCGGCCCGCAGCCGGACCATCGGCGGCTGGTCGGAGGTCGCGATGACCACCACCGCGTCGCGCAGGCCGTCCGGGCCCAGGTCGTTCTCCAGGAATTCGCGGACCTCGCGGCCACGCTCGCCGATCAGGGCCACCACGGTGATCTGGGCGGTGGTGCCCCGGGTGATCATCGACAGCAGGCTGGACTTGCCGACCCCGGAGCCGGCGAAGATGCCGACCCGCTGGCCCCGACCCACGCTGATCAGCGAGTCGATCGCCCGGACGCCCAGCCCGAGCGGCTGGTCCACCCGGCTGCGGCTCAGCGCCGCCGGCGGTGCCATCTCCACCGACACCCGGTCCAGGCCGGCCGGCAGCGGCAGGCCGTCCAGCGGCTGACCCAGGCCGTCCAGCACCCGGCCACGCAGCCCGGCGCCGACGCCGACCCGCAGCGGCCCGCCGGTGGCGGCCACCCGGTCGCCGTTGCCGATCCCGTCCAGGGACCCCAACGGCAGGCAGGTGCAATGCTGCTGGTCCACGGCCACCACCTCGGCCAGCACCGCCGCCGGGCCGTCGCCGATGGTGAGCAGGTCGCCGATCCGGCCGGTCAGTCCCGACACGGTGATCGACAGGCCGACCACCCGGGAGACGTAGCCGTAGGTGCGGGGGCCGGCGAGCTCGGTCAGCTCGGCCAGCCGGTGCCGGGCGCGCTCGGCAACGAGAGTGTTCGCGGTCATCGGGTCAGGTACTCCCGCAGCCGGTCTACGCCGGCCGAGAGCCGGGCGTCGATGGTGGTGCTGCCGCACCGGGCCCGGGCATCGCCGGGTCGCAGCTCGGGGTCGACCTCGAAGGTCAGGGCGCGGCCGGTGGCGCCCTCGACCGAACCGACCAGCGCCGCTCCGGCCGGCGCGGTCAGGGTCTGGTGGTCGGGAGCGCTCAGCCACACGGTGACCGGCTCCTCGGCCGGTGCCAGGCCCAGTACCCGGGCCAGGGCCGCCGGGGCCGCCACCGCGGGGTCACGGAGCTCGCGGCCCAGCAGCGCCTCGGCCAGCTGCACGGCGGCGGCCAGCACCTGGTCGGTGATGTCGTCGGTGATGCTCAGGGTGCTCTGCCGCAGGTCGGCCGCGGCCTGCTCCAGCGCCTGCAGCACCGAGGCGACCTGCTGCTCCTGCCGGACCCGCAGCGCCGCGCGTTCGGCGGCCGCCGCGGCCTGCTCGGCGAGCTGGGAATCGGCGGCGCTGCGCAGCCCGTGCGTCCAGCCCTGGGCATAGCCCACCGCGCGTGCCTCGGCCCGCGCCTGCTCCACCAGCCGGTCCGGCACCGCCGCATCGCTGGTGAAGTCGAAGGCCAGGCTGCCCAGGCCACCCCGGGACTCAGGCAACGAACTCGTCCTCTTCGCCGCGCCGGACGATGATCTGGCCCGACTCCTCCAGCTCGCGGATCACCCGGACCACCTCGGTCTGGGCCTCCTCCACGCTCTGCACCCGCACCGGCCCGAGCAGCTCGATCTCCTCGGCCAGGCTGGTCGCGGCCCGCTCGGACATGTTGGCCATGATCTTGGCGTGCACGACCGGTGCCACGCCCTTGAGCGCGATGGCCAGGTTGCCGGTCTCGACCTGGCGCAGCACCAGCTGGACCGCGCGGTCCTCGAGATTGACCAGGTCCTCGAACATGAACATCCGGCTGCGGACCTCCTCGGCCAGCTCCGGGTCGCGCTGCTCCAGCCCCTCCATGATCAGCTTCTCGGTGCCGCGGTCGGCCCGGTTGATGATGTCGACCAGCGGCTGCACGCCGCCGACCGCGGCCAGCTCGGAGGGCACCAGCAGGTTCGCCATCCGGCGCTGCAGGTTGGCCTCGATCTGGTGGATGATGTCGGGCGTGGTCTGATCCATGGTGGCGATCCGGTGGGCCACATCGGCCTGCAGGTCGCCGCCCAGGCCGGCCAGCACCTTCGAGGCCAGCGGCGCCGGAACGTGCGCCAGTACCAGGGCAATCGTCTGCGGGTGCTCGTCGGAGATGAAGTTCAGCAGCTGCCTGGCGTCGGCGTTCTGCAGGAACTTGAACGGAACGTCGAACATGGTGCCGGACAACCGGTCCAGGATCGCGTCCGCGCGCTGGTCGCCGACCGCGGCCCGCAGCAGCGCCCGGCTCTGCTCCAGACCGCCGCGCACCATCGCGTCACCGGCCACCTGCATGATCCCGAACTCGCGGAGCACGGCCGCCGACACCTCCGACGGCACGTCCCCGGCCCGGGCGATCTCGGCGACGATCTCTTCCAGCTCGCTCTCCGACAGCTGGTTGAGCACCTTGGCCGAGGCCTCCCGGTCCAGCTGCAGGATCAGCACGGCGGCCTTGCGCCGGCCGGTCATCCCCCGGGTCAGGTCGAGGTTCGGCTCGGCGGCGGCAGCCAGTCCCGTGCCGATCGGAGTGACCGTGGCAAGCGTCTCGACCATCGTCAGCTCTCCTTCGTGTTCAGCCAGGTACGCAGCAACCGGGCGACCTCTTGCGGCTGGCTGTCGGCCATGTCGGCCAGATCCCGTTGCCGGGCAACGTTGTTCGCGGCCTCCCGGCTCTGCGGCGGCACGATGTCGCGCGGTGCCGGCGGCAGCGAGCCGGGTGAGTCGTTGAGGGTGGAGAGGAAGGTGTCCAGCTCGTCGGCCGGGCCCTCCTTGCGCCGGCGCCGGTTGGCGATCAGGGTGGCCACGATCACGGCCAGCACCAGCAGCACCACCAGCACGGTCTTGGCCAGCGAGATCAGCTCGGCGTGCTGGCGGGCCGAGGCGGCTGCCGCGGCGGCCTGGTCGGCGGCCTTCTTGGCAGCGGTCGCCGCCGAGGTGTCGAACGGGGCCGAGGCCAGCGCCAGCGAGTCGCCGCGCTTGGTGTCCAGCCCGACCGCCGAGCTGACCAGCTGGCGCAGCTGGGCCTCGTCCACCGGCGGGGCGTTCTTGTCCAGCAGCACCGCCAGGCTCAGCTTGCGCGGCGATCCCGGAGCGGAGTTGCGGGTCTCGGTGCGGTGGCCGACCGGGTTGTCCCGGGTGGTGCTGGTCTTCTTGTAACCGCCGCCGGCGCTGGAGCTGGGCACCGCGGTGGGGCTCGGCGAGGCGGCCCCGAGCACGCCGCCGGCGCCGGCCTGGCCGGGACCGTAGGTCTCGGTGGTCACCGACTCCGACAGCGGCGGGGTGCCGGGGGTGTAGATGTAGCTGTCGGTCACGGTGTTGTTCTTGTCGAAGTCGAGATCGGCGTTGACCGTCACCACCGAGTGCCCGGCACCGACGAGCTGGTCGAGCAGCTTCTGCACCTCGGCGGCGGTTCGCTTGTTGTACTGGGCGATCGCCTCGGTGCGGGCGTCGGCGATGGCGCCGCTGTTGGCGTCGCCGGCGACCGAGAGCACCTTGCCGCTGGCATCGGAGACGCTGACCTGGTCGGCGCCCATGCCGGGAACGCTGGAGGACACCAGGTTGACCACCGACTGCACCTGACCCGAGGTCAGCGTGGCACCGGGGTCGGTGGTCAGCAGTACCGAGCCGGTGGCCTTCTGGGTGCCGTCGGTGAACACGCTCTGCTGCGGGATCGCCAGGTGCACCGCGGCGTCGCGGACCCCGCTGATCGACTTGATGGTCTTGCTGAGCTCGCCCTCCAGGGCCCGCTGGTAGTCCACGTGCTGCTTGAACTCCGAGGTGGTGATGCCCTCCTGGTCGAGCAGGCTGTAGCCACTGCTGCCCGAGGACGGCAGGCCGGCGGCGCTCATCGACAGCCGCAGGTCATAGACCTGCTTCTGCGGCACCAGGATCGAGGTGCCGTTGGCCGCCAGCTGGTACGGGGTCTTGTTGGCGTTCAGCTTGTCGATGATCCCGCTGGCATCGGCCGGCGCCAGGTTGGTGAACAGCGGCGCGTAGCTGGGCTTGGACGCCCACGAGGAGAAGGCGAATCCGCCGATCACCAGGGCCAGTCCGACGGCCACCGTGACGACCTTCTGGCCGGGGGTGAAGGCCAGGAAGCCGCGCCAGAACCGTTGCAGCGTCGAGAGAATCTTGTCCTGCATGGTTTAGGCCTGCATTCCCATGATCTGGTTGAACGCGTCAACACCCTTGGTCCGGATGGTGGTGGCGAGCTGGGTGACGATCGAGGCCTGGGCGGCGGCGATGGTGTAGTCGTGGATGTCGGTGAGGTCGCCGGTGGCGGCCTGCACGGCCAGGCCGTCGGCCTTGCTCTGCGCCGACTGCACCGCGTTGATGCCCTTCTCGAGCATCGAGGCGAAGCCGGCGGACGTGCTGCCGCCGGGCGAGATGGCATCGGCGCCGGCATCGAGGCCGGTCGACATCGGGGCGAAGTTCGGTAGCGCGGCGCTGACGGCGCCGATCGCGGGCAGCGTCATGTCAGTGGTTCTTTCCGATGTTGATGGCGTCGAGGTAGGTCTCGCGGGCCCGGTCCACGACCGCGGCGTTGGCCTGGAACGCCCGCTGGGCCATGATCAGGTTGCCCATCTGCTCGCCCATGTCGATGTCGGGCAGCAGGACATTGCCCTGGGCGTCGGCCAGCGGGTTGTCGGGCTGGTAGGTCAGTCGGCCCTGCGGGCTGCTGAGCGGCAACGCGGTGATGCTGACCCCGCCGCCCGCTCCCCCGGCCTGCCCGGCGATGTCCTGGGCCTGCACGTACTGGGCCTGGAACGCCGCGCCGGAGGTCGGCTTGACGGTGTTGATGTTGGCCATGTTGTTGGCGATCACGTCGATCCAGGTGCGGAACGTGCTCAGCCCGGTGCCCGAGGTGGTGATGGCGGAGAAGATGGACACCGGTTCAGCCCCTCAGCACGGTGTCGATGAGGGCGAACTTCGACGACATCGCGCCACTGAGCAGCTGGTACTGCAGGG
>Ga0247773_1000657_pt1 | contig 13049 bp, 12 predicted proteins | sample UWRJL092311B6_FD_179934 | JGI IMG/M metagenome (GOLD analysis project Ga0247773, IMG submission 179934) | Plant litter microbial communities from Arlington Agricultural Research Station in Wisconsin, United States - UWRJ-L092-311B-6 | ecosystem: Environmental > Terrestrial > Plant litter >...
ACGTAGTGGAAGGTCATCCCCTCGCGCACGTCTTCGGGCACGTCGCGCAGGTCGCGCTTGTTGCCGGTGGGGAGGATCACCTCGGTGATCCCCGTGCGGTAGGCGGCCAGCACCTTCTCCTTCACCCCGCCGATCTCCAGGATCTTCCCGCGCAGCGTGACCTCGCCGGTCATCGCCACGTCGTGCCGCACCGGCCGGTCGGAGAGCGACGAGGCGATCGCCAGCGTGACCGCCGCGCCCGCCGAGGGGCCGTCCTTGGGGGTGGCGCCCACGGGGAAGTGCACGTGCACGTCGAAGTCCTGGAAGGTATCGCGCTCGATCCCCAGCTCGGTGGCGCGCGAGCGCACGTAGCTGAAGGCGGCGTTCACCGACTCGCGCATCACGTCGCCCAGCAGGCCGGTGATGATCAGCCGGCCGGTCCCCGCCATCTTCAGCGCCTCGATGAACATCAGCTCGCCGCCGCTGGCCGTCCACGCCAGCCCGGTCACCACCCCCACCTCGGGGGCCACCTCGGCCGGCGTGGCGTTGTAGCGAGGGTAGCCCAGCACCTCCTCCACCACCTCGCGCGTCACCGCGTACTCGTCGCCGCGGCCGGCGGCCTTCTCGGCGGCCAGGTAGCGCATCACCGCCGCCAGCGAGCGCCGCAGGTTGCCCACGCCGGCGTCGCGCGCGTAGCCGCGGGTGAGGAAGAGGAGCGTGTCGTCGTCCACCGTCACCTTCGCCGGGTCGAGCCCGTGCTCGGCCACGATGCGCGAGAACAGCCACTCGCGCGCGATGGCGATCTTCTCCTCGGGGGTGTAGCCGGCGATGCGGATCTCGATGAAGTAGTCGCGCAGGTCGCGGGGGATGCGGTAGAAGTCGGCCGCCGAGCCCACGAAGAACACCTCCGACAGGTCGAAGGGCACGTCGAGCCAGCGGTCGGTGAACGACTCTCGCAGCTCCGGGTCGAGCGTCTCCTCCAGCGCCTCCACGGGGTCGCCGTCCACGTTGCCCAGCCCCACCTCGTCCAGCTCTTCCAGCAGGAAGACGGGGTCGCGCACCTCGCTCCCCTGGATCTGCTGCATCAGCTTGCCCATCTGGGCACCGCTGCGGCCGCGCTTGGTGCCCACCAGCTGCGCCTCGCTGCGCCCGCCCAGCTCCAGCCGCACCAGCGGCCGCCCCAGCCCGCGGGCGATGGCCGCGGCCAGCGTCTTCTTCCCCACCCCCGGCGGGCCCACCAGGCAGGGGATGGGGCCGCGCAGGTCGCCGCGCAGCTCGGCCACGGCGATCACCTCCATCAGGCGGCGCTTGGGCTCGCCCAGCCCCAGGTACTCGCCCTCGACCTCGGCGCGCACGGCGGCCAGGTCGAAGCGGCCGCCGTCGGCGCGGCGCGTCCAGGGGATCGCGGCGAGGGTGTCGAGGTAGGCGCGGATCTCCTGCGCCTCGGTGGCGGTGACCGAGGTGGAGCGCAGCCGCTCGGCGTCGCGGCGGGCCACGGCGGCCACGCGCGGGGGGAGCTGCGCGCGCTCCACCAGCCGCAGCGCCTCGTTGGCCTCGCGCTCCACCGGGTCCACGTCGCCCAACTCGGTCTGCAGCGCCTGGATGCGGCGGCGGATCTCGTCGCGGCGCTCGCGGCCCCCGGCGGGGAGCGGGCCGCCGCCCTCCTCGCCGGTGCCGGTGGCGTGCTCCACCTCGCGCACGTGCTCCCACTCGTCCTCCAGCGCGCCCAGCACCAGCTGCAGGCGCGCCAGCACGCCCAGCTGCTGCAGCACCGCGTCGCGCAGGGGGAGCTTGAGGTTGCACAGCGTGGCGGTGAGGTCGGCGAAGCGGCCGGGGTCGCCCAGGTTCATGCGCAGGATGCGCGGCACCTCGTCGGGGATCCGCTCCACCGCGCTGGCCACGGCCGACACGGTGGCCAGGATCTTCTCCACCAGCGGGTCGGCCTGGTCGGCGGGCGCGGGGGTCTCGGCCACGGCCACGGGCACGGCGGAGTAGTAGCCGTCTTCCAGCCGCACCTGGGCCAGGCGGATGCGGCGCAGGCCCTGGAGCGTGGTCTGGATGGTGCCGCCGGGCAGGTTCAGCCGGTCGAGCACGCGCACGGCGGTGGCGACCTTCTCCAGCGCCTGCGGAGGGAAGTCGTCGTCGGCGGTGGACACCATCGCCACCACCAGGTCGCCCTGCGGGTGCTTGCTGAGCGCCTCCACGTTGGGCGCGAAGCCGATCTGCAGCGCCGTTGCCCCGCCGGGGAACACGATGGTGCTGCGGATGGGGAGCACGGGGATGCGCTCCGGGAGGGTCTGGGAAGCCGCTTTGTCTGCCGCCATCTACCTTTGCTGGAACGACTTGCGTGATTTCCCGCCGGGCTCGCCCGGCAGGACCCGGGCGTCGAGCGCGTGCAAGAAGCGGGCAATTCGCCGCGCGTTGACCCCCAGGTCGGCCCGCCCCACGCGGCTCTCGGAGCTCACGTCCACCCGCGTCTGCCCCAGCGCGTCGAGCGAGATGCGGATCCACACGTCGTCCACGAAGCGCCAGAGGGCGGTGCGCGCCTCCACCTCGATCTCGCCGCGGCGCGCCTCGGCCGCCGTCACCGTCCAGCGCGGCCAAGCGCGCGCCGTCTCCAGCGCCGCCTCCCACACCTGGCTGAAGGGCACGGGATAGTCGCGCCCCCGCAGCCGCGGGTCGGGCGACTCGGAGTCGGTGAAGGCGCGGTTGCGCGTAAGCGCGCGGATCAGCCGTGACATGCGGCGGGGCTCGGGGAACGATCGGCTTCCGCGCGAAGGCCGCGCCGGCGCCGGGTCTGGGAAGGGGCCCAATCTATTCGGCGCGTGCGGGGGACGCGAGGAGGGGTTCGGGCAGAGGCGGAGGATGGAGCGGCCTCCATCGCGGACGCGGGAATTGGCGAGCGTCCCGGGGCGAGGAAAGTGCCGATCCGCCGCCGGCGTGACCCTCACGCCCGTCCGGGAGTCCAACGCTCTCACGCACGAGCCGGCGTCGGGCGGATTGCTCCCGCCCCCGCCCGCGGCCTATCTTCCGCGCCCGCCGCCGGCCCCCGGTACGGAACCTGCCCGGGGCTGGCCGCGCGGACCCGGTCCGCCAGACCCGAGATTCATCCACCCGAATACAGATCGGAGCCCACGCCGTGATCGTCGTGATGCCGGTGGCGGGGAAGGGCACCCGCCTGCGCCCCCATACGCACGTTACTCCCAAGCCGCTGCTGAAGGTGGGCGACAAGCCCGTGATGGCCTACATCCTGGACGACCTGCGCGAGCTGGGCGTGAACCAGGCGGTGCTGGTCACCGGCCACCTCAAGGAGAAGGTGGAAGCGTGGATGGGGGCCGAGTACCCCGACTTCCGCGCCAGCTACGTGGAGCAGGTGGAGCAGAACGGCACCGCCGACGCCATCGGCCTGGCCGAGCCGTTCGTGCACGAAGACCTGCTCATCATCTTCGTGGACACGCTCTTCGACGCCGACCTGACGGTGGTCAACCGGCTTCCCGAGGGGGTGGCGGGGGTGATCTGGGCCAAGGAGGTGGAGGATTACCAGCGTTTCGGGGTGATCCTGACCGACGAGAACGGCTTCATGCAGAAGATCATCGAGAAGCCGAAGGAGCCGGTGAGCAAGCTGGCCAACATCGGCCTCTACTACATCAAGGACTGGAAGCTGCTGTTCGAGGCGATCCGCTGGGTGATGCAGCAGCCGCCGGCCGCCGGGGGCGAGTACTTCCTCACCGACGCCTTCCAGTACATGGTGGACCACGGGGCGAAGCTCAAGGTGGAGCCCGTCCAGGGCTGGTACGACGCCGGCAAGCCCGAAACGCTGCTGGAGACCAACCTGCACGTGCTCTCCACCACCCGCGGCAAGCTTCCGCCGGCGAAGGACGGGGTGACGGTGCACGCGCCGGTGCACGTGGCCGACGGCGTGAAGCTGGAGGCATGCGAGATCGGCCCCAACGTGACGCTGAGCGCGGGAGCGAAGGTGCGCGGCTCGAAGCTGCGCGACTGCATCGTGGGCGAGGGGAGCGAGATCGAGGGCTGCGACCTGCACGACTCGCTGATCGGCAGCAACGCCGTGGTCCGCAACGTGGCCGGCCAGGTGGACGTGGGCGACCACGCGGTGGTGGCCAACGGCTGACCGTCCGTTACGGCGCGGATGGACGTGAAGAGGCCCCACGCCGGTTTCCGGCGCGGGGCCTCGTCTCGTGCGTTCGTGCCCGGCGTGTGCTCAGCCGGTGGGGCAGGTGCAGGTGTCGCCCGCGGCCGAGCAGTAGCAGCTCTGCTCGAAGCAGGTGATGCACCACGTGTCGCCGATCCGCGAGCGGAGGTGGGCGTCCACCGTCCCCTTCGCCTCCGTCGCCGGCGCGGTGGGGAACGACTGTACGTCCACGTTGTCGAGATCCAGCCGGAGCTTGTTCATGCGCCTTCCTCGGGGTTGGCGTGGGGCGAACCGCCGCGGGTCGTGTCGCGCGGGACGCGGTGTGGTTGACGCGCTCAGCAGACTCCCAGCGTACAGTAGCCGCCGTAGGTGCAATCGCAGCTGTCTTCGCCGCAGGTGACGCACCAGGTGTCGCCCGGGCGCGAGGCTGCGAAGCCCTCCACCGAGCCTTCTTCCTCCGGTGCCTCGGTGGGGAACGACTCCACCTCCACGTTCTCCAACTCCAGCCGGATCTTCCTCATTCGGTCCTCCTCGCAAATGCGTGCACGACGGCCGACGGACAGACACTGCGCGCGTGCATGTTTAATGCCGTGAAATGATAGCAATGAAGGGCGTGCCATTTCTCCCCGCCGTGTGATTCGCACTCGGCTGGATGATCGCGCATTCCCGCAGGGGGCCTTCCGAATGCACGGTCGATGGGCCGGCCGGGTATGACCGCGAGGATGAGTCTGCACAGCAGAGTTTCACACGGAGTGCACGGAGTTAGCGGAGTGCGCGGAACAACTTTCTTTCTGGTGACTCCGTTTACTCCGCTGACTCCGTGTGAAACGACCTCGTCACCCGACTCTCGAGTGAGGCCGCCCGGCGCTCGATGAAGGTTCGATCCCTCGACCCCACCTGGATGCTGGTTGTCCCCGCCCGCGACCGGCGCAGCGCCGCCCGCGAGCGCTCAGGCGATGCCGGCGGCGGCCAGGACGATCAGCAGCGCGCGCTCCACGCCCAGCGCGCCGTTGTCGTTGCTGTACCACTCGTCGGTGGTGTGGATGCCGCCCGAGTCGCCGCCCACGCCGATGGCGATTGAGGGGATCCCCAGCGACATCGGCACGTTGGCGTCGGTGGACGAGCCGACCAGCTCGGGCTTCTGGCCCAGGCCGTATGTGATGGCCTGCGCGGCCTGCACCAGCGCCTCGCGCGGCTGCGTGATGCCGCTGGGCCGGTCGCCGATCACGGCCACGCTGGCCGTCAGCGCGTCGGTGCCGGGGCGGCGGGCGGCGTTCTCGTCGCTCACGGCGCGGGCCAGCACGGCGCGCACGCTCTCCTCCAGCCTGGGCAGCACGCCGGGCGCCTCGCTGCGCATGTCCAGCTCCATCCACGCGCCGTGGGGAATGGCGTTGATGCTGGTGCCGCCGCCGATGCGCGCCACCGTCAGCACCGTGCGGGTGGGCTCGGGGCGCTCCATGGCGTTGATGCGCGCCATGGCGGCCCCCATCGCGGCGATGGGGTTGGGGGTGCCGCGGTCGGCCCACGAGTGGCCGCCGGGGCCGCGCACCTCCACCCGCAGCCGGCGCGAGCCGATGGCGCGGTGCACGATGCGGCGCAGCCCCGAGCCGTCCAGCGCGATGAAAGCCGCCGCGCCCAGCATCTCGCCGCCCTCGCCGAAGAGCCGCTTCACCCCGCGCAGGTCACCCGCACCTTCCTCGCCCACGGTGCCCACGAACACCACCGGGCGCCGCGGCCGCACGCCCCCGCGCGCCAGCACCCGCGCCACCGCCAGCATCCCCGCCAGCCCGCGCGCGTTGTCGGTGATCCCGGGCACGTAGATGCGCCCGTCCACCCGCCGTGGCGTGAGGTCGGTGCCCGCCGCGAAGACGGTGTCCAGGTGCGCGGCCACAACCACGGGACGCGCGTCGCCGTCCGTGCCGGGCAGCACGCCCAGCACGTTCCCCTCGCCGTCCGTCCGCACCTCGCCCAGCCCGACCTCGCCGAAGCGCTCCACCAGCCGCGCCGCCCGCACCTCCTCGCCGAAGGGGGGAGAGGGGATGGAGACGAGCTCGAGCTGGTCGTCCACCGTCTCGGCGTCGGTCTGGTACGCCAACGCGCGCACGGGCTTCAGCCGCGTGTCTGCCAGCAGGGAAGGCGGGATGGGGATCGGGATCATCTGATGATGCGCGGTGGCGAAATTGGAGGCGGGAAGATGCCGGGCTGGGGAGAGGGTGTCAAACGCAGTGAGGGCGAGCCGACACAGCACAGCCATGTTGACAACACTTCCGGCACGATGTACACTATAGGCCATTCGTGAATGGCTAAATCGGCCTAAGTACTGGCCCTCGCCCCCTTAGGTGTGCGAGAGGCCAATTTTTTGCGCCATTTTTCTCCCGCCGTGTTCCGCCCGCAGCGACGAGTTCGAAGCATCTCTCGGAGCTACAGCATGAGCGATCGACCGAAGAGTCGGCGGCCAGCACAGCCGCACCTTGAGGTAAGTCTCAAGCAGCTGCGTGTGCGAGGCCAAGCTACAAAAATCCACTTGGCTCTTGTGGTGAGCTTCTGTCTGATCTGTGCACTGCCTTTAGTGGTCGATCGGTTTCAAGGTGCTGCGACGCAGCCCCTGATCGTGGTACTCGCAATCCTGCTTGTAATCGTGTTTGTCATTTATCGAGTAACGGATCGTTGATCACCGGCACTGAAGACTGCAGTTTCGTTCGGACGACCGTTCTGCTAGAATTCCCGCGAACGAAGCTGAGCCGCACTCACGCGCCGCGGCCGCTCTCGCCGATGATCTTTCCCGACGCACCACGCCGCACCGAGGGACGCATGCAGGAAAGCGAGCTGATCCACGACTGGAACTGCGTTGAAGGCTGCTTCGACTACGGCACCCGCAAGGGCGTGCAGCTGAACGACGAGACGCTGCGCGACGGCCTGCAGTCGCCGTCGGTGACCGACCCCACCGTGGGCGAGAAGATCCGCCTGCTGCATCTGATGAGCGAGCTGGGCGTGGCCGCGGCCGACATCGGCCTTCCCGGCGCGGGCCCGCGCGCCGTGCGCGACGTGGAGGCGCTGGCGCGTGAGATCGCCGACAACCGCCTGCCCATCGAGCCCAACTGCGCCGCCCGCACCGTGCGCGCCGACGTGCAGCCGATCATCGACGTGTCGCAGCGGGTGGGGATCGCCATCGAGGCGGCCACCTTCATCGGCAGCTCGCCGATCCGCCAGTATGCCGAGGACTGGACGCTCGACCGGATGCTGCGCGCCACCGAAGACTCGGTGACCTTCGCGGTGGAGAACGGCCTGCCGGTAATGTACGTGACCGAGGACACCACGCGCGCCGCGCCCGAGGTGGTGAAGGCGCTGTACACCACGGCCATCAACTGCGGCGCCCGGCGCATCTGCGTGTGCGACACGGTGGGGCACGCCGCGCCCCACGGCGTGCGCCAGCTGATCCGCTTCGTGCGCCAGGAGATCGTGGAGCCCAGCGGCGAGGACGTGAAGATCGACTGGCACGGCCACCGCGACCGTGGCCTGGCGGTGCCCAACTGCCTGGCGGCCATCGAGGAGGGTGCCCACCGCATCCACGGCACCGCGCTGGGCATCGGCGAGCGCTGCGGCAACGCCGAGATGGACCTGCTCCTGGTCAACCTCAAGCTGCTGGGGCTGCACGACTGGGACCTGTCGAAGCTGAACGACTACGTGCAGCTTGCTGCCGACGCGTGCCGGGTGCCCATCGCCTACAACTGGCCGGTGTTCGGCGAGGACGCCTTCCGCACCGGCACCGGCGTGCACGCCGCGGCCATCGTCAAGGCCGAGGCCAAGGGCGACGCCTGGCTGGCCGACCGCATCTACTCGGGCGTGCCGGCGGGGTGGTTCGGGCTCAGCCAGAAGATCGAGATCAGCCCGATGAGCGGCATTAGCAACGTGCGCTACTGGCTCAAGGCCCACGGCCTGGACGGCGCCGACGACGGCCTGGCCAGCCACGTGTTCGAGGCCGCCAAGAAGTGCGACCACACCTTCACCGACGCCGAGGTGATGGCGCTGTGCGACCAGTACGGCGCCTCGCGCGCCGCCACCGCCGGCGCGGCGGCCTGATCGCTCGCAGCGAACACCGCAAAACATCGAACGAGCCCGCCGGGAGTGTATCCCCGGCGGGCTCGGACGCATAGTGCCACATCGGCGGGCTTCGCGCTGGTCAGTAGCAGTAGCAGGTGTGGCCCGAGCTGCAGATGCCGAATTTTTCCTGGCCGGGGTACAGGCGGTCGCAGGTGGCCTGGCAGTCGGCCTCGTCCTCGCAGTACGGGCGGCGGCCCGATTCCACCGGCGGCCCGCTCGCGAACGCCTCGCGCGCTCCGAACCCGAACGCGAGCGCCATGAGCGCCGTGAACACCGTCTTGCCGAGCTTCGAGCGGTTCATCGTCACGTCCTCCTGACATGGTTTGCACCGGCCGTCACGGAAGTACGGCCGTACCGGGAAGGGTAACCATGCTACCGGATTCAGTCAATTTATCCAGAAACTAAAAATCTCGCGGCGAGGATTGCTGAGGGTCGGTGGAGTCGCGCCGACCGTTCGCGTCGGCGGGTGTGTAGACCAGCACGAAGTCGCGCGTGCGTGCATCGGGCGCGTCCTCCATCCGCACCACCTTCTGCCGGCGCGACGGCACGCCCCTGAAGCCGCAGCGCGCCCGCGGGGGGCAGCGGCCCATCTCTGTTCCCCACCTGACGTCCACGGCGTGGCTGGGCGAGTGGAGCTCCGTGAACCCCGCCCGCGTGGTCACCGTCACCCCCACCGACAGCTCCCCTACCGGCGTGGCGGCGGCTTGGCCGAGAGGGTACTGGTAGACGAGCGAGCCGGCCCGGGCCCGCAGCGGCTGGCTGTATGCGATCTGCAGACTGCGCGTGGCGCCCGGCGGGATCGGGGGGATGCGGACGTGCACCAGGTCCATCCCCGCGTACGTTCGGGCCTGCGAGCCGGGCTGCCCGTGCAGGAGCCGTTGCAGCGTCCGCCGCGACCGGGCGGGTGTGCTCCACTCGTTGTACAGCACCGCCCGCCCGTTCTCCGACACCACCACCCGCTGCACGGTGGCGCCGCGGGGAACGGGGAAGAAGAAGGCGCCCTCGACGGCCTCGCCCGTCGGGTTGCGGATCACGTGGTTCACGTAGGTGCTGGCCGTGTCTCCGCGCAGGTCGGCCCAGATGCCCACCGAGTCGATGCCGAGCCGGCCGCGCGGCGGCTCGCCGGCCGCAGTGCAGACGCCGGGGCAGGGCACGGCCACCACCATCCCCTGCGCCGCGGCGGACGTGGCCGCCGCGATGGTGATGGCGAGGAGGGCGAGCAGGGAGCGGAGGCGCATGGGTGGGGTCGGGGTGGGACGTGGGAGGACACGCGCGAGACCGATGGCATCGTACCTCGTCACCGTGCGCGTTGGTTCCCGGCGCTCCCGAACGACCCATGAGCCCGGCACCCGTACGTCCGCCGCACTGGAGGAGGCGGCGGACGGCGGACTCCGTGGGCGCTTCCGTCCACCATCCTCTGGAACGGGTCTACCGCAGCGGCTCGAAGTGAGGATCTCGCACATTGGATGATGCCGAAGCGGCCCTCAGACCTTCGCTCCGCGGCTCCAACCATTTACTTTTCTCCTTTCATTTGCCGTGGGGACCGATCTGATCCGCAGGCGTCCCCACCCGCCTCACCATCATCGCCCGGCCCGACAATGTCGCTGACCGCCTGCCGCGCGTGCGGCACCGCAGTACCCGCCCATGCACACACGTGCCCGAAGTGCGGTGCCGGCATGGCTCCCGTTTCCCTCGCGGCGTACCGGCCCGCGCCGCCCCGCCCGCCCGAGCCGGAGCGTCCCTGGTGGCGGAGCATGGGGGGATGGGTGAACGCCGCCGGATGGGTGGCGATCGTCGCCGTGGGCGCGCTCTTCGCGCTCTTCGCCGTCCGCGCGACCGTGGAGGGCCGCCGGCGAGCCACGGAAAAGGCGGAGGTGGCTCGGGAAATAGCCTACATGCGCAGGGTGGACGCGTGGCTGCGCGACACCTCGGCCACCGCCCCGATCCCCGAAGGCGCCACCACGCCACCGCCCAGCTCCAGCCGGGCGAAGCGGATGTGGGTGGTCAACCGGATGCGGGTGGACCGCTCGGTGTGGGAGCGGGACGTCATGAAGCGGCACGGGGTGAAGGGTCACCGGTCTCCGGTGGAGTGGGACACGCCGCGCTACCAGGCGAACGCGCGCGACTACCCCGAGGTGGGAGCGTACCTGGAAGGCCGCGTCGCGGCAACCGCCGAGATCGCGAAGACCTCCTCCGCCTGGATGGAACAACGCGTCGCGGCGCTGGCGCGCGAGTCGGGGATCGCCGCCGGGGAGATCAGCGGACTCTTCCCGCGCGACTTCGCCGGCGTGACGCGGGAGGAGGCGCGCTTGGCCGACGTGATGCTGGAGGTGCACCGCCATTACACGCGCATGGACCCACGGGTGCGCCAGGCCGGGGGAGACCAGCTGCTCTACCAGCGCGAGGACGACGTGCGGCGCACCCACGCGATCGTGGCGAGGCTGCATGCCGCGAACGCCGCCGCGAACCGGGCACGCGCGAAGCGGGTCGCCGTGGAGACGGCCACCCTCTCCCGCGCCATCGAGTGACGAGGAGCCGTCGTCGGCACCCTGCTCGACCGGACGGAAGCTCGCAGAGCCCGCGACACTTCGATAGTTTTTCGATCGACACCGCAATTCAGCGACAGTCTCCCAATTTCCGGAAGGATGGTCGTGGTGAGTGGCGTAAGCGTCGACGTCTACTGGCTCCCCTACTGCAGCACCTGTCAGAAGGCCGTGGCATACCTGCAGGAGAAGGGGATTCCGATTCAAAGCTACCGCAATCTCAAGGAAGAGCCCCTGTCGGAGAGCGAGGTCCGCGCGCTGGCCGCCAAGGTGGGCGGCGTGGAGACGCTGTTTTCGAAGCGCGCGATGAAGTACCGCGCCATGGGCCTGCACGAGCGCGAGGTTGCGGAGGACGAGATGGTGCGGCTGATGGCGGAGGAGTACACCTTCGTCACCCGCCCCGTGATCGTCCAGGGCGACCGCGCGACGGCGGGGTTCTCGGCCAAGAAGATCGAGGCGCTCGTAAACGCGTAGGCTGTCGTGTTTCGAAGGCGGGCGGTGTCGACCGTGACTCCGCTCGCGTTTCCTGAAGGCACAGGCGGCTACACGGAAGCCGCACACGGAGGCACGGAGGCACGGGGAACAACCCGCGGTTCTCTGCGTCTCCGTGCCTCTGTGTGAGAAAGCGGTTCAGTCGGATCGGGTATCACCCCGCTAGACGCGAGACAAAAACACGAGCCCGGGGCCGCATGGGGCCGGGCTCGTGCTTCGCCGCGAATCGCGCCCGCCGGGCGGACGCTCAGCTCAGGGCGCCGTTGGACGCGAACGCTTGCAGGCCGCCTCCAGCACGGCCCGTTGCGGAGGGTCGGCGTCCCGCGTCTTCGCCATGCAGCTCGCCAGGCTCTCCCGCGCGCCCATGCGCTGGTAGTAGTCGCGCGCGAGCTCGGCCGAGTCTTCGCGGGCCATGCGGATCGAGTCTTCCGGAGAAACGCTCGCGGGGCGCGGCTGTGGAGCGGCTTCGGCCTCGGACGCAGGGGCCGGAGCAGGGGTGGCGGCCGCACCGGTGTCGCCGGGCTCCTGCCCGTCGGCGCCGCATGCAGCGGCCAGCAGCACCGCCGCCAGCAGCGGCAGAAACGCGCGCCGCCGCGCCGTGGCAAGCACGGGCGCGGCGGCGGCGGAGCGATGGACGCGAGCCCTCAACGATGCTGCTCCTGCATCCGGCGCACGGCCGCCTCCAGGTCGTCGAGCCGCTTGCGGGTGGCGTCGAGCTCGGTGCGCAGCCGGGCGACCTCGGCGGTGCGGGCCTGGAGCTCGGCGGTTCGCGCCTCGAGCGCCTTGATCGCCGCCAGGTTCACGCCGTCGAAGTCGCTCATGTTGATGGTGTGGTCGTCGCGCGTGAAACCGAAGGCGCGGTGCCAGTCCTGCGCCATGGGGCCGATGTGCAGGGTGGTGCGGTCGGCCTCGTCGCGGTAGCGCCAGGTGGACACCGGCAGCGACCGCAACCGCGCGAGGATGTCCTCGCCATCCACCGAAAGGAAGTCCTCCTTGCGGTTGCGGTCGGAGATCACCGCCCACGAGCTGCCCCCCGCCGCCACCTGCACGCCCGCGCTCATGGTGGCGTTGGTGAACAGGCGGACGCCGCCGGCCGAGCGCACGGTGAACTGGTTGTTGGCGCTGGCCTGGGTGCTGTCGGTGGTGGAGCCGTCGGAGAACACGATGGCCCCGGCGTGACCGTTGGTGGAGGCACGCTGCCCGATGGCCACCGAATAGTCGGCGTCGGCCGTGGTGCGGTAGCCGATGGCCACGGCGCCGGTGCCGTCGGCGTTGGCGGTGTAGCCCAGCGCGGTGCTGTAGCTGCCCAGCGCCGTGCTCTGGTACCCCATCGCGAACGACGCCAGCCCCAGGGCGATGGTGTTGTAGCCGCCGGCCCAGGTGTAGTAGCCCACGTTGGAGTCGTCCCACATGGTCCCCGCCGAGCCGATGGAGCCGGCGCGGAAGGCGGCCTTGTTCGGGTGCCACATCAGCCGCTCGCCGGCGCCGGTGAACGGGATGATCCCGATCCCCAGGACGCCCTTGGCCACGAAGCCGCTGGCGCTGTCCACCCGGAAGCGGTCGCCCAGCGGCGACCCCGAGCGCAGGCGGAGCAGGATGTCGGACTGTGCGGCCACGGGGGCGGCGTGGAGCGCCGTGCCCAGCGCGAGCGCCAGCGCCGCGAGCGAAGCCTTGATTCGCAGGTTGTTCATGATGCCGTCTCGTCCGGTGCAGGTGTACCGGTAAGGCCGCGGGACTTGCTCCCGCGGGCGGGGTTCACGACAGGGCGCGAGGACACGGAA
>Ga0247773_1000658_pt1 | contig 13014 bp, 16 predicted proteins | sample UWRJL092311B6_FD_179934 | JGI IMG/M metagenome (GOLD analysis project Ga0247773, IMG submission 179934) | Plant litter microbial communities from Arlington Agricultural Research Station in Wisconsin, United States - UWRJ-L092-311B-6 | ecosystem: Environmental > Terrestrial > Plant litter >...
TCTGCATCCGCATCATCGCGTCGAAGGCGCGCCTGGCGGCGGCGGGGTCGGGATCGGTGATCGCCCGCGTCAGGGCGACGGGGGTGATCTGCCAGGACAATCCCCACCTGTCCTTGCACCAGCCGCACTCGCTCTCCTGGCCGCCATTGCCCACGATCGCGTTCCAGTAGCGATCGGTCTCGGCCTGGTCCTCGGTCGCGACCTGGAAGGAGAACGCTTCGGATTGCTTGAACGCGGGTCCGCCGTTCAGGCCGATGCACGGGATCCCCATCACCGTGAACTCCACGGTCAGCACGTCGCCTTCCTTCCCCGATGGAAAGTCTCCCGGCGCGTGGTGCACCGCGTCGACGGATGAGTCGGGGAAGGTCTCGGCGTAGAACCGCGCCGCCTCCTCGGCATCGCGATCGTACCAGAGGCAGATCGTGTTCTTCGCTGGCTTCGCCATGTGACGTTCCTCCCGTCGAGATGAGAAGTGGGGCGGCGACGGCTCGTCCGCGCACACCCGCTGCGGCGTGTGTCCCCTCCCGATCCCGGCCGATGCCTTCGCGCCTGCGTGGCTCGCGTCACGAACGCAGCGTCAGGAGGGCTGGGACATCATCACCGGTCGCCGCTGCTGGCCGGCTCCAGCACCGACCGCCACAGCTTGCAGGCACGGCGCCCCGCCGGGATATCCCCCATCCCACCGCCGGAGGCCGTCGGCCGGACGAAAGAGAGGCGATACGGCTCGGTGTCGATGGTGAGCTTCATCCCCCCGCCGAAGTAATACCAGGGGACCTTGACGTTGCCGACGGAGGAGAGCGGCGCGTCGAAGACGGGTTCCCCGTAGATGCTGACGAAGGTGAACCGGCCGCCGGCGAGGCGGAGATGCCCCGGCATGGTGCCCGTCATCCCGTTGAGGAGCCATGCCTCGGTCTCGACGTCGTCCATCGCCCTCTCGTTCATGGAATCTCCTCACAGGTAGCGGGTTGACTTCGATCAGCCGGTACGATCGATCACGCGGAACATCCAGGTTCTCGCACGCGCGCCCACCAGGGCGTCACGCCGTCTCGCCAAGGCCTGCGGCCGCGCGTGGCGCACCGAAGCGCCCTCCGCCACGCAGCATCGACAACAGCTCGGCGACCACCGCGTCGACCGGGCGCATGGTCTCGACCTTCCTGGCCGGGAGACTGGCGTGGCTGGAGAACCGGCCGCGGATCACCTGCTCCTCGCGCTCGGCGGTGCGGGCGAAGGGGCGCCGCAGCTGCCGGCGGACCGTCTCGGCGACGCAGGTTTCCAGGTCGAGCGAGGGAAGAAGTACGAACGTCTGCTCGCTCCGCGCAATGTGCTCGCGAAGGCGGATGTAGCCGGGATGGACGTCGTCCCGGTACGTCATGAAGCCGGACGACAGCGCGATGACTGCTGGCCGATCTGGCCCGTCGGCCAACGCAGAGCAAAGGGCCACATTCTGCCCGGCGTAGGCATCGTAGCCGTGCGCGGCGAGAGAAGCCGAGATGTCGCCGTATCGCGCGGTGAACTCCGCGTCCAGGTCGATGAACGGCACGGCGAGCCGGTCCGCCAGCGCGGCGCCGACCGTCGTCTTGCCTGCGCCTCCGGGGCCGATCAGCCGGATCATCCCTTCGATTTCATCGCCCATCACTCGGTCGGACATGCGAACTCCTGGCCTTGGTGACAACACCTGGGCTCAATTCACGCTCGGCCAGTTCCATGGCCAGACGGCCTGGGGCACTGCCCGAAACTGGCTCTGCCACTCGCGCGGGTATTCGCCTGGAGAGACCGCATGGCGCACCACGGACCAGCGGCCGCGGTTCCACCGCAGCAGTGCGATGGCGACCTCCGTGCAATTGGGCTGGCAGCGTGGATCGTGGAGATCGGCCGCCTCGCCTCCGGCCGGCGTGCGAGGCTCCGCCTGCACGAACGCCCAGCCGTCTTGCACTCGAAGCACCACGTGCTGGAAGATGACCGCGCGCCCGAAGTACCGCGCGACCGGCACGCGAAACGCCTCCATGATCTGCTGGCGCTCCACGCTTCCGCGCGGCGGAATGTATGGACGGCTCTGCGCGAGCACGGGCGCGGGCGCGAAGGCGAGCATCAGCGCGAGGAGAACTCGACGCACGCCGGGAGAGCTGGATGGCATCAGGACTCAGGGCGGAAGGTCGTGGGTGTGCATCGACGCCGATCACGAACGTGTCGGGCGACGCGTGCGGCGATCGGCGGTGTCGCTCCGCGGTGGAGTGCATGGGAGTGCGGCAGGACTCGCGCACGGAGCCGGCGCGCAAGGCGGCCCTGTCGTGCACGGATGCATGTCCAGCGATCGCGACCCGGTCGCAGCGCTATTCCGCGGCCGTCAGCGCCTGGATGGCCGCGGCGACCTCGCGCAGGTCATCGTTGAGCTGATGATCGCGCCCGGGGAGGCGATGGAGGTGGGCGTGCGGGACCGCGCGCGCAAGGAGCTCGGCGTGCGCGGGCGGCACGTCCGTGTCCGCGAGGCCGTGGAAGAGATGGACGGGCACTCCCCTGGGGAGCTTCTCGCCGATGTCGTGCTGGGAGTGCCCATCCTCGCCCGGCCAGCCCCCCTCGCCCACGAACGGCGTCGCGATCAGGACGATCGCGCCGAGCATGATGCCCGGCGCCTGCTCCGCGAGCGTGTCGATCAGGATCGTGCCGCCGACGGAGTGCGCGACCACGATCGCGCCATCGCCCAACCGCGCGAGCTCCTCCCGCAGCACTGTGCTCCAGGCCGCGAAGTCCGGATCGCCTTCGTCGGGCATGCGGGGATAGCGGACCTCGTAGTCCGGTCCGAGCGCCCGGCGCAGGCTCTCCACGAGCCTGCCGTCCCACTCGTCGTGGACCCCGGCGCCTCCACCCTGTACGAAAAGCAGCTGATGGCTCACCTGTGCTCCCGCGTGGTGACCGGCGTTCCGCCGCCGAGGCCGAAGGAGAACCGCGACGTGACGTCCTCGCGCAGAACCTCCACCCGGCGGATCTGCCAGCCGGCCGCGCCGTACGCCCACTCGTAGCGCCCATGGCGGCGCACGCTCCAGACGCGGCGGAGCACACCGAACGCGCGCACCTCGAACGTCGCGTGCTGCTCGCCCTCTTCGGTCGCGCCCAGGCCATCCGCGTTCACTTCGATGCTGCCCCGATGGAACTCGCCCGACGCGGCGTGGACACGCCCGAGCTGGTCGGCGACGTCGCGCCCGAGCTGCTCGCGCCCGATCACCCGGCCGTCGGCCTGCCGGTACTCGAGGTCGGGGTGGAAGGTGTCCATGCAGGCGGACAGGTCACGCGCCGCGTAGGCCCGGCGCGCCCGTTCGTGCGCCGCGTCCAGCTCCGCCGCCACCGCCGTCGCATCCACCATGCGCGTGCTCCAACCTTCCGGGATCGTAGTTGCCGCGGGACGACAAAAGGCCCGGGGCGGGTTCGGCGCGCAAGAGCGTGTCCGGGCGAACGCGTGGATCGCTCCGCGTCCCCCTGCAGCCCATTGCCAGAACCCCGCTCGTGCCCGCGAATCGCACCGGCTCCGCAATCCGGGTGAGGGGCGTTCGGCACCGCGATCGGAGGCTGATCGATCTGCGGCAGATACCCACGATGGGGGCGTGGACCGAGGGCCTGGCGGTCGTCCCCGATGGCTTCAGCACTGCGATCGAGTGACGCGTGAGCGCTGGCGGGCCAACGCCGGGAGCGTCACGAATCGGCCGCGAAACTCACGCTCCGCGGCGCGAAGGGAAGGAGAGAGAATGATCCTTGCACACGGCTTCAGGATTCGGAGCAGTAGAACGCAACTTGGACGGAGGGTGGAGACGATGGCACGCGATACGGGCACGGTGGAACGCTTCATGGACGACAAGGGCTTTGGCTTCATCAAGCCCGACAGCGGCGGCAAGGATGTTTTCGTTCACCACTCGGCCATCGCGGGGAGCGGCTTCAAGTCGCTCTCGCAGGGACAGCGGGTGGAGTTCGACCTGGTGCAGGATCCCAAGGGTCCGCGCGCCCAGAACGTCACGCCGCTGGATTCGTAGGACGACCCCATTCAAGCGGTCGCACGCCCCGCCGGCTTACCCGGCGGGGTGTACCGCGCCCCGGCTGGCTCACGAGCCAGCCGGGGCGCGGTTTTTACCGACACGATGGACAGCGGCCAACGCGATCGGTTCGCCGGCGTCGTCTCCCCTGGATGAACGTCAGCCGTCGAAGCGATAGAGCACGAGGGTGGTGTTGGCGCCGCCGAAGCCGAAGGAGTTGGAGATCACCACGTCCAGCGCCTTCTTCCGCGCGCCCTCGCTCACGTAGTCCAGGTCGCAGTCGGGATCGGGGTCGGTGAGGTTGATCGTCTGCGGCATCACCTGGTCGCGCAGGGCGAACACGCCGATGCCGGCCTCGATGGCGGCGCTCCCGCCCAGCGCGTGGCCGAGCATCGACTTGGTCGACGAGACGGCCAGCCTGTCGGCGTGATCGCCGAAGATGGAGCGGATGGCGCGCGTTTCGGCCACGTCGCCCACGGGCGTGGCGGTGCCGTGCGCGTTGATGTAGTCCACCTGCTCGGGCGCGATCCCGGCGCTCTTGAGCGCCCGCTTCATCGCCCGCGCGGCGCCCTCGCCGTTCTCGGGGGGCGCGGTGATGTGGTACGCGTCGGCGCTCATCCCGAAGCCCAGCACCTCGGCCAGGATCGGCGCGCCGCGGCGCTGGGCCGATTCCAGCTCCTCCATGATCAGGATCGCGGCGCCCTCGGCGTGCACGAAGCCGCTGCGGTTCCGGTCGAAGGGCTTGCTGGCGGTCTCGGGCGTGTCCCACTGGTTGGCCAGCGCGCGCGCCGCCGCGAAGCCCGCGAACGAGATCGCCGTGACGCACGCCTCGGTGCCGCCGGCGATCATCATGTCGGCGTCGCCGCGCTGGATGGCGTGGAACGCCTCGCCGATCGCGTGGTTGCTGCTGGCGCACGCGCTGACGGGCGAGTAGCTGGGCCCGGTCGCCCCCGTGCGCATCGCCACCTGCCCCGGGGCCAGGTTGATGATGCTGGCGGGGATGAAGAACGGCGACACGCGCCCCGGCCCCTTGGCGTCCATCAGGGTGCGCGTCTGCATGATGTTGTCGATCCCGCCCATCCCGCTGCCGATGATCGTTCCCGTGTTCTCGGGATCGGGCACCGGGCCGAGCCCGCCCAGGCCGGCCATCCGCATCGCCTCGTCGGTCGCCACCAGCGCGTACTGGATGAAGGTGTCCATGCGCTTGGCGTCGCGCCGGTCGATCACCGGCTCCGGGGTGAAGTCCTTCACCTCGGCCGCGATGCACACCTGCGGGTCCAGCCCCTCGAGCTGGAACTTGGTGAGCGGGCCGGTGCCACTCTTGCCGGCGAGCACGTTCTGCCAGGTATCGACCGCGTTGTTCCCCAGCGGCGTGACCATCCCCACGCCGGTAACCACCACTCTGCGTGCCATCGGTTGTGTCTCCAGAAAATCCAGGCGGATCGGCCGGCAGGGGAGAGCGGCGACGGATCGCGGCTCTCCCCCGTCCCGTGAAGCCATCCGCCGATGTCAGTCGGCCTTCAGCAGCCCCGTCTGCAGGGCGAAGCGCACCAGCTCGCTGCGGTGGTGCAGGTTCAGCTTCTCCATGATGCGGGCGCGGTAGGTGTCCACCGTCTTGGGGGAGATGAACAGCTTCTTCCCGATCTCGCTGCTGCTGAACCCCTCCACCGTGTACCCCAGCACCTCGCGCTCGCGCTCGGTGAGCTTCTCCAGCGGGTCTTCCTGCCCGGGCTCGGCCTTCTGCTTCAGGCCGCGCAGCAGCAGCTTGGCGCCGCTGGGGTAGAGGAAGACGTCGCCGCTGGCCACCGTCTTGATCGCCTCGATCAGCTCCTCGTCGGCGCTGCGCTTGTTCACGTAGCCGCTGCCGCCGGCCTCCAGCACGGGAAGGAGGTGCTCCTCCTCGCCGTGCATCGTCAGGACGAGCGTGCGGATCTCCTTGCCCAGCGCGTGGATCTCGCGCACGGCGGCCAGCCCGCCCGCGCCCGGCATCGACAGGTCCATCAGCACCACGTCGGGGAGGAGCTGCTTCGCCTTCATCACCCCCTCCTCGCCCGTGGCCGCCTCGCCCACCACCAGGAAGCCGGGCTCGGCCTCGAGCAGCGCGCGCAAGCCCGCCCGGAGCACGGCGTGGTCATCCACCAGCAGAATGCGGATCTGTTTCGCCATCGGACGGAGGGGGCGGGTAGATGCACGGAGGCGCGGCCGGGTGTGGGCCGAATCTGGCCCAGACCGCGCGCCCGCGCAAGCATCATCAAGCGCGAAAAGGTGTTACACCGCCGGGGCGGATGGGGTGCTGGGTGGTCACGCGCACACCTCGCGCACCGGCGGCTGGAAGCCGCGGCAACAAACACGGAAAGCCTCCCAAACCGCGGGAGGCTGCTGGAACGCATCGAGGCTCGCCGCCGCCATCGGCGTTGCCGCGAGCGGAGCGAGCCGAGGTCCCGCGCGGGCCAGCCTCGCGCACCAGCGGCTGAAGCCGCCGGCCAGGGACGGCACGAAGCCTCCCGAACCGCGGGAGGCTGCTGGAAGGCACTGAGGCTCGCCGCCACGAGCGGCGTGGCCGCGAGCCCTGGTCCCTCTCCCGTGCAGTTTACGGGAGAGGGACGGGCTGGCCGCCCGGTGGGACGCCGGCCCGACAGGGTGAGGGCCCACGGGTCAGGTGTTGTGCGTGTCGAAGGCGATGGCGAGGGCGAAGGCGGTGACGAGTGCCGTGCCGACGAGCACCATCGCCGTGGTGAGCGCATGTCTCGGCTCGCGCGCCTCGAAGGTGCGGATGTCGGCAAGGGCGACGGCGGCGGGAGGGCCGCCGGGGCGCTCGAGGGTGCCGTGCAGCGTGTCGCCGCGGACGATGGCGTTCACCAGCTCCAGCGGCGCGCCGTCGGTGCGGGTGACGCGGGCGCGCTTCGCCACGAGCGTGTTGGCGCTCGGCGCGGGCGCGGGCCTCGCGCGATAGCCCGTGCACGCCGCGAGCGACGCGGACGCGAGCACGGCCAGGGCGGCGCGGCGGACGATGGTGCGAAGTTGCCGCGGCACGGCTGGATGTCGGTCGATCATCGGTCGAGGAGCGCGTTCAGGAGTTGTCGCTGGAGAGGATGGCGAGGAGCGCCAGCACGCCCGCGCTGAACACCGTGGCGGCGACCCCAACGCCGGTCAGCGCGCTGTGCAGCACGTCCACGCGGCGCGCCTCGGCCGCTCGCACGTCGGCGAGCGCGAGGCTGACGCGGCGGTGACTCGCGCGCTCCAGGCCGATGATGCTGTCGCCGCGCACCTCGGCGCCGGTCAGCTCGATCGCGTATCCATCGTTGCGCGTCACACGAATCGGGTCGTGTAGCGCGCGGCTGGCGGCGGGCGCCGGCGCCGGTGTGTGCTGCCACGACATGCATCCGCCGGCAGATGCGATGCAGCCCGCCAGCACGGCGCCACGCGCGAGCGGACGACGGACGATCGACCGGATGCGCATCGGCTCTCAGTCGCCAGCGGAGAGGAGCAGGTATACGTATCCGCCGAACGCGGCCGCGGCGGTCAGCGCGATCATCCCGAGGCTCTTCGCGGGCTCCACCTCCTGTGTCTGCGTCACGCGGATGTCCGCGAGCGCGACGGCGATCAGGTGGTCGTCATGGCCCGCCTCGTGGCCCACGACGCTGTCGTTGCGCACGGAAACGTCTTCCGCCACGATCGCGAACCCATCCGTCCGCACGATGCGCAGCGGGCCACGGACCACGCGGGCCGAGTACGGGCTGGGGTTGGACGTCTCCATCCACCCGGTGCACGCGCCGAGCGAAAGCGCGCAGCCCAGCGCCAGCGCCATCCGGCGCACCACGCGAGCGTTCAGGATCGGGGACTTCATGCGATCGGCCTGCGTTCGGAGTTTCGGGAGATCGGATGGACGCATCGAATCTGCGCCTTCCTCCGCACCTGGGCGTCACCCGGATCGCAAGTCCATCCACCGCAGCGGCTTGCGTGGATTCGGGCGATTCGTCCGAGCGAGCGCATCCGGAGAGAGGAGAAGCGCCGCCGGGAGAAGTCCCGGCGGCGCGGCGTGTTGATGGGGTGACGATGCGAATCTACCGACGCTTCAGCGACTCGAAGTGCGGCCTCGGCAAAGATCTGGAGAACCCCTGTGTCAGCAGTCCAGCGTGGGGCGCAGGTGGACCAGCGCCACGATCGCCACACCGGCGATCGCCAGGCTCAACAGCGCCACGCCCGCCACCTCGTTGGCCCGCCGCACCTCCACCCGCCGCACGTCGGCCAGCGCCAGCGCCACCACGGCCCCGTCCGGCTCGGCCGCGCCCGCCAGGGTGTCGCCGCGCACGTGCGCGTTCCGCATCACCAGCGCGGTCCCGTCCGCCCGCGTCACGCGCAGGCGCCGGGCGACGAACGCGGGGGCGCCGGGGTGCGCCACCGGCCGCGCCTGCCAGGTCGTGCAGGCGCCCAGCAGCGCGCACGCCAGCAGCGTCACGGCCATCATCCGGGAGATGCGAGGCATGGGAGCGCGGAGGAGTCGGGGCGTTGGGGAGGCCGCGGCGTCACGCGTCGGTGCGCCGGGGGTGGAAGCGCCGCGATCGGGAGGATGGGATCGCGGCGGCGCGGTCGACGCGGCGGTCGTCGGCCCGGCGGGGAAGCCGGGCCGAGGATGGCTCAGAGATGGCCCTTGAGCCACTCCGGCGTCCACCCGTTCATCCAGGCGGACATCTGCGTGAACGAGCCGGTGAGCATCAGCACGCCCACGATCAGCAGCAGCACGCCGCTGATGCGGTTCACCCACGGCAGCATCGGGCGGAAGCGCTTGAAGCCGCTGAGGAACGCCTGGATCAGCACCGTGCTGAGCAGAAACGGGATCGCCAGGCCGGCGGAGTACATCGCCAGCAGCCCCATCCCCTGGCCCATGCTCTCGCGCGTGGCCGCCATCGTCAGGATCCCGCCCAGCACCGGGCCGATGCACGGCGTCCACCCCGCGCCGAAGGTGACGCCGACCAGGAAGGTGCCCAGGTAGCCCAGCGGCTTCTCGGACAGGTGCATCCGCCACTCGCGCCCGGCGCCGGGGAGGCGCAGCAGGCCGACCAGGTAGAGACCGAACAGGATCAGCAGCGCCCCGCCCACCGCCTGCACGCCGCGGCTGGCGTACTTCAGCAGCGCGCCGATGAACGTGGCCGAGGCGCCGAGCGCCAGGAACACCGCCGTGAAGCCGAGCACGAACAGGAGCCCGTGCACCAGCGCCGTCCGGCGCACACGGGTGGATTCGGAGCGCTCGAGCTCTTCCAGGCTCATCCCGGTGATGAACGTGGCGTAGCTCGGCACCAGCGGCAGCACGCACGGAGACAGAAAGCTGAGCAGCCCGGCGGAGAACGCCACGAACAGCCCCAGCGACTGAGCTTGCATCGGAACGGCGGGTGGATGGAGATCGATTCAGGCGCCGCGCGCCTCCCTCGGCCGCGGCAGCGCACGATGTTACACCCTGGGGCCGGGGTTGAGCCAGTGGGTGTTTCCCCCACGCGCGGCGGGAGAGCGCCCCTCATCCATTCCCGGAAGATAAGACCCTCCCGGGTGAGGATCCTGCTCCGTCGGCTACAACTCGCCTGCGTAGTGCAGGAGCATGAAGCCCGTGGCGAACGAGGCGAACCCCCAGAGCGGGGTGATGGTAATCGGGAGCGCCGGGCCGGAAACCAACCCGAAGATTCCCACGAACCCGGCGGCGATGAGCATCGACCCAACTCCCTGCAGAAGCGATCCGTCGAAAAAGTGAATGTGCAGGTACCGCAGGAGATTGAGCGAGAGCAGGGCAATCAGGACCGTCGTACCTGAGATCAGCAGAAAGATCACGGCCGCGACCGCGAGCGTCCACGCCGGCGATGCGTTGGACGGGATGCGCAGCGTCTCCCCGGGCGAGGTGAAGCTCCAGTCCGATTGGGCGATCCTCGCGGCGATGAGCAGCGGCAGCCACAGAGCCGTGCCCAACTCTTTCAACGTCTTGATGTCCAACAGCTTGGCGGCGAATTCCATGGTTCGTCTCCTGCGAGGGCTCTCCGAGAAACCAGACCTCCTGAAGCAGTAGGTGGATGTAGAGTCTGTTGCAACCCTCGGCGGCGAATCGCCGCGAGCAAGCGCGCGGGCGGCATACGAGAAAGCGCCCGTCCGCGAAATCACGGACGGGCGCTCGGTTCCAGTCGCTCGCTCGGCGTCAGCCCAGCGCGGGCGTCAGCTCCGTCGCGACGGGGATGGCCTCGGGCGCGGACGATGCGGCCGCGCGGCGCGTGAGGCCGGGGGTGACGAGCTCGCCGGCGGCTTCGCGGCGCAGGTCTTCCACGTCCTCGGGCGTCCAGGCGTTCAGCCGGGCGATCTCGCCGCGGATCTCCGGCCAGGGCGAGTGCTCCACCTCGAACCGGCGCTCGCGCGCGGCGAAGGCCACGCCGCGCGCCTCGTCCCACCGGCGCTGGTCGGCATAGGCCAGGATCAGCGCCTCGTACGCAAGCGGGTGCGGGTACGTGGCGAGCAGTTCGCGGATGCGCTCCAGGTTCGCGCGCCGGCCCGCTTCCGTGGCGATGCCCATCGTGCGCAGCTCGGCGGCCACGGCCTCGCGGCGGCGGATGGCGTCCGCCAGCGCGGCGGGGTACGTGGCGGCGGTGTACTCGCCGAGCGCGTGCACTGGCTCTTCGTCCTTCCCGACCACCGAATAGAGCAGCGACGTGACCGGAGCGGAGTCGCCTTCCTCCGCAACCTCGGCCATGCGCTTCCGGATCCAATCCCGGAGTCCCATCGTAGCCTCGCGCGTGTGTCGTGTGTCGAATGCCCTCCGGACGGGAGAGGTTGCAAACAGCGGGCCGGAGATCGATCTGATACACACCGCACACCCCCATCGTCCGCCCAGATCCCCGTTCATCCGGTCTTCGTCATCCCGAAAAGCGAATGGTGACGCCAGCTTCTCGAGGTGGCTCTCCCGCGTCGGCAAGGCCCGTCAATCGCCTCTAACTGCTTCTGGGGGATGATGATGGATCATCCATCCCATCTCCCGATCGTCCCAATGTGCACGATCGCTTGCAGGGCACCGTACCCGATCGAGGCCGTTGGGGATGCGTCGTCTGGATCGCCAACTGCTCGATCGGCTCGATGCATTCGGGGGCTGACGAGCGGATTCGTCCGATATCGTCCACTTTCAGCCTCCGCGATCACGGCTCTCATGCCTCGGCGGGATGACGTCGCGCCGGTGTCCCTCCCCGCACGGCAGCCGCGGCACGGCGCATCGGGCGAACACCACCGATCGCGTGCATCGTGGCGCGCGCTTCGTGGACCTCTTCGTGTGCGGAGATCGCCAGGTGCCGGGGGATGATGATGGAAGGGTCGAGCCGCGTCAGACGGTGAGCTCGATGTGGTTGCCGTCGGGGTCCTCGATCACGGCCTCGAAGTAGCCGTCGCCCGTCACGCGCGGCTGGGAGAGGATGCGCACGCCGTCGTCGCGCATGCGAGCGACGAGCGCCTCCACCGCCGCGGGCGAGCCGAGCGAGAGCGCCAGGTGCGCGTAGCCGACGGCCGGGCCGCCGGGCGCGGCGGCAAGATCGGGGAGGCCCATCAGCTCCAGCCGCGCGCCGCCGTAGGGGAACGACAGGAAGTAGGAGGTGAACCCGGGCCGGTTGGCGCTGCGATACACGTCGCCGGTGCGGGCGTCGAAGTAGTGCTGGTAGAACTGGCGCATCCGCTCCAGGTGCCGCGTCCACACGGCCACGTGCTCGATCCGCATCCACATCTCCCGAAAAAGAGAGATCGCGCGGCCACGGCGGCCGCGCGATCGGTACCAAAGCCCGCGGGCGGCGCGGGCTACTCCATGTCCACCTGGCGGACGTCCAGCACCTCGGAGAGCGACGAGAGCTTGTCGCACACCTCGCGCGGCATGGGGCCGTCGACCGAGATGGCGGCCAGCGCCTCGCCGCCCACCTGCAGGCGCGCCTGGTGGTACTCGGCGATGTTCACGCCCGCCTCGCCCAGCAGCGTGCCCACGCGGCCGATCACGCCCGGCACGTCGCGGTTGCGCAGCACCACCATGTTGCCGCGCGGCGCCACGTCCACGCGAAACGCGCCGATCCGCACGATGCGGCCCTGCACGTCGCCCAGCAGCGCGCCCACCACGCGGATGCTGCGGTCGCCGCCCTCCAGCCGCAGCTCCACCTCCTCGCCCAGCTCGCCGGGGCCGTCCACCCGCGTGAACGCCGTCTCGATCCCGCGCTCGGCCGCCACGTGGTGCACGTTGACCATGTTCACGTTGCGGCGGTCCACCACGTCGCGCATGGCGCCCATCAGCGCGGCCAGCAGGAGCGGGCGCGGCGCCTGGTCGCGCTTGCCGCCGTAGCGCAGCTCCAGGCTGCTCAGCGGGCCGGGGAGGAGGGCGCGGCCCAGCCGGCCCAGCCGCTCGGCCAGGGTGATCAGCGGCCGCAGGTCGGCCCACGCCGCGCCGCCCACGCCGGCGGAGTTGATGGCGGCCGAAAGGTCGCCGGTGAGCAGCGCGTCGCGCACCGACTCGCACGCCTCGATGGCCACGCTGCGCTGCGCGTCGCTGGTGGAGGCGCCCAGGTGCGGCGTGAGGATCACGTTGGGCATGGAGCGCAGCGGGTGGTCGGCCACCAGCGGCTCGGCCACGTACACGTCGAGCGCCGCGCCGGCCACGCGCCCGCTCTGCAGCGCGTCCATCAGCGCGTCTTCGGCCACGATGCCGCCGCGCGCCAGGTTCAGCACGAACGCGCCGCGCGGCAGCCGCGAAAGCTCCGGCCCGCCGATCATCCCCCGCGTCTCGGGCGTGAGCGGCGTGTGCACGGTCAGCACGTCGGCGCGGTCCAGCAGGTCCTGCAGCTTCTCCACGCGCGTCACGCCCAGCTCCTCGAAGCGGGCGGTGGAGACGTATGGATCGAACGCGGTGAGGTGCATCCCGAACGCCCGCGCCCGCCGCGCCACCTCGCCGCCGATGCGGCCCAGGCCCACGATCGCCAGCGTGCGCCCGCGGATCTCCACG
>Ga0247773_1000660_pt1 | contig 12992 bp, 16 predicted proteins | sample UWRJL092311B6_FD_179934 | JGI IMG/M metagenome (GOLD analysis project Ga0247773, IMG submission 179934) | Plant litter microbial communities from Arlington Agricultural Research Station in Wisconsin, United States - UWRJ-L092-311B-6 | ecosystem: Environmental > Terrestrial > Plant litter >...
GATGTTGAGCCCCTGCGCGTTGGGCCGCGTGCCCATCCCCCCCAGCGGCCCGTGCTGCTGCGGCCGGTTGTTCAGCGCGATGCGCTCGTTGCCGTCGGCGTTGAAGATCGGCGCCACGAGCAGCACGAGCGAATCCATCCACTCCGCATGCCCCCCGCGCGAGATGTCGCGCAGGATCTGCAGCAGCCCTTCCTTCCCCTCCACCTCGCCCGCGTGGATGTTGCCCTGCAGGTAGACGACCGTCTTCCCGCTCGCCCGGATCGCCTGCGGCGAGACGTCGCGCAGGTTGGTGACGATGGCGAGCGGCAGCGCGCGCCCCTCGAACGTGTAGCCGAACGTGGTCAGGTGGATGCGCGGCGACGCGGCGGCGACGGTGTCGAGGAACGCCACCACGTCGGCGTAGCGGCTCGTCTCGCGGAATTCCGTGCGCTCCGGACGGGTAAGCGGCCGCAGGGCGGACTGCACCTGCGCCGCTGCGGCGTTGTGCGCGAGGGCCAGCAGGGCGGCGGCGAGCAGCGGTGCGCGTCGGCTCATCGGTCGGGATCCGGAGCGGGATGGGGAGGTTGCGTGTGCGTGACAACGTACCATCCGCGGTCGCCGGCGCAACGAGCAGGCGATGGTCACGAGAAGTCCGCGAAGGCGGACTGTGTGCCGTCGTAGCGGCGAGTTCACTCGCATGGTGGATCTTTGGGAATCTCACCTGGTCGAGATGTAACCTCGGACCCCGCTTTCCACTCCAATCATCGTAATCGAAAAGCAATGGATGGATCCGCCCCGTGCGGTGTATACGTATATCAAACCGAAGCTTAGCCGCTGTTCACGCACTCGCGACCCGAGGATTACGGATATGCGCTTCAGCCCTGTTCGGAGCTTTACCGCCACGCTCGGCACTGCGGCGCTGGTGCTGACCGCCGGCGCGTTCCTGCCGCGTGGCTCACAGCCCGTCGCCGCGCCGGCGCTCAGGCCCGGGTTCGCGACGGACACCGCGGTGTTCGCCGGCGGCTGCTTCTGGTCGATGGAGAAGGCGTTCGAGCACGTGCCGGGGGTGGTCTCGGCGGTGTCGGGGTTCAGCGGCGGCACGGTGGCCAACCCGTCGTACGACGACGTGGGGATGCGGCAGACCGGGCACGCCGAGGCGGTGCAGGTGGTGTTCGACCCCGCCCGCACCAGCTACGCCCGGCTGTTGGACGTGTACTGGCACAACACCGACCCCATCTCCACCAACGGGCAGTTCTGCGACCACGGGCCGCAGTACCGCACGGTCGTCTTCACCCGCGGCGCCGAGCAGCGCCGCCTGGCCGAGGCCAGCAAGACGGCGGTGCAGGCGCACTTCACCCGGCCGGTGACCACGCAGATCCAGAACGCCGCGCCGTTCTACGCGGCCGAGGCGTATCACCAGAACTTCGCCGAGACGCACGCGGCGCACTACAACGCCTACCGCGTGGGCTGCGGCCGCGACGCGCGCCTGCGCGAGCTCTGGGGCGACGCCGCGGGCGGCCAGGGGCACTGAGCTGGATCAGACTGGTTGGATCAGAACGTCGGTCTCGGGGCGACCCATGTCGCCCCGTGCAGAACCTTGAAGGAACGGAGCAGATGATGATATCGAGACATGGATTCGCGTTCGCCGCCGTCGCGCTGCTGGCTGCCACCGCCGCCGCCCCCGTGCAGGCGCAGGCCGCGCGTCAGGCGTCGGCCGCCCGCCCCGCCGCGGCGCCGGTGTACACGCGCAAGAGCGACGCGGAGCTGCGGCGCACGCTCACGCCGCTGCAGTACCAGGTGACGCAGCAGGCCGCGACCGAATCGCCGTTCCACAACGATTTCTGGAACAACCACCGCGCCGGGATCTACGTGGACGTGGTGTCGGGCGAGCCGCTGTTCAGCAGCCTCGACAAGTACGACTCGGGCACCGGCTGGCCCAGCTTCACCCGGCCGCTGGAGCCCGCCAACATCCGCCGCCTCGCCGACCATTCGTACGGCGAGCGCACGGAGGTGCGGTCCGCGCACGCGAACTCGCACCTGGGCCACGTGTTCGACGACGGCCCGGCGCCCACGGGGCTGCGCTACTGCATGAACTCGGCTGCGATGCGCTTCGTCCCCGCCGAGCGCCTGCAGGCCGAGGGCTACGGCCGCTACGCCGCCCTCTTCCGCACCGCCACGCGGACGCCGGCGCGCGCGCACTGAGCCGCGCGCGCGGGATCGGCGGATCGGGCCAGACGTAAAAGCGCGACCCGGAGCGAGATGTTCGCTCCGGGTCGCGTCGTTTTCCCCAGTATCGATGATCTCACCTTGCGAATCATCGCCACCGTCCGGCTGGGCGGACGCGCCGGGACACTCCGTCACCGGAGGATGGCGAGCCCTGGACGCAACGGTTAACTCATCATCACCCGGAGTGAACCCGTGCGCCACCTGGCGGTACGCAGCCGCGCCGTCCCACCAGGCCCGAGCCAGGGAGCCGCCATGCCGGTCGTGGAAGACTCGCTCACCGTGCACGCGCCGATCGGGGCGCTCTACGACCTGACGCAGGACTACTACCTGCGGCTGGAGTGGGACCCGTTCCTGAAAGCCCTGCGCTTCCTGGACGGCGCCACCGCGCCCGCGCCGGGCGTGCGCGTGTGGGTACGCGCGAAGAACGGGCTGGCGATGACGGTTGAATACGTCACCGTGCAGCCGCCGGAGCGCGTGGCCGTCAAGCTGGTGAAGGGGCCGTTCTTCTTCGAAAGCTTCGGCGGGGCGTGGCTGCTGCGCGACGAGGGCGAAGGCCGCACCGCCGTCACCTTCCGCTACGGCTTCAAGACCCGCTGGCCCTGGCTGCGGCCGCTGCTCGATCCTGCCATCTCGCTGGTCTTCGCCCGCGACATCCGCGCGCGGGTCCGCGCCCTCCGCCACGCGGCCGAGCACACCGACCTGCTGCAGCGCGCCGCCTCTCCCAGAACGTAACCGCCAATGTCTTCTCCTGCCGCGAGGGAATCAGTCTCTTCCCACCACGGTCAACTCCCCCGGTACGGTAGTGGAAAGCGCCTGACGCAAGGTAGCGAGGTACGGTCGTATGTCTTCGATCCGGATTCCACCCACGGCGATCAGGACGAATCCGATCGCGAACTTCTGGAGCGTATGCTGGTGCGGGATTCCCCGGTCCGCAGTCAGGAATATGTCGAACTCTCCAGCGGCCCTGCGCAGCAGTTCCCCGTTCTTCACTCCAGCCCACCCGGCCCCTCTCACCGTCGATACCGCGAAATCTCCCAACTCTGCTTCAAGCGCGTGTGGAAGATTTTCATCGAGAAGAACCTTTCTCACGCCACCCGGCCCAGAATGGCGTGCGTCGCCTGCTCCAGGAAACGGTACACCTGTTCGCGACGCACCGTCGGGAACTGCTCGAGGAAGCCGTCGATCGTGTAGCCGCCTTCCAGGTGCTCGATCAGGTGCTGGACCGGTACGCGTGTTCCGACGAAGACGGGCGTGCCGCTCACGATCTCGGGATCGCTGTGGATCACGCTTCCGTCGGGGAGCGCAATTGGGCGAATGTCAGGCATTGCAGGCCACCTCCGGGTACGTAGTTCGATCACGCAATCCTAACAACGAGTTCAACTCTCTACAATGCCCTGAAACGAGGCGAGGCTCGCTCCACTTCGGCCACGTTGAGCACATCCGATCCGGGGGCTTCGGCGCACGCGGCCATGCCCGCTTCGTTCCAGGCCCTCGTCGCATTCCACCCTCGGCCGATGTATTCTCGATGCATGGACAGGCAGCCGTGACCCTCGTTCGCCGTAGCCACATGCGCATTCTCCGTCCGCTCGCCGCCACCGCGCTGATGGCGCTCGCCGCCGCATGCGCCACCGTGCCGGCGCAGACGGCGCGAGCCCAGGGCGTGCTCGTAGGCACGCTGCGCGATTCCGCCACGAGACGCCCGCTGACGCGCGGCGCGGCGTGCGTGTGGATCGAGGGGCCATCGGGCACGCGAACACGGTGTGCACGTGCGGACACGGCGGGGGCGTTCCGGCTCGACAGCGTTCCGCCGGGGCGCTACGCGGTGCAGATCACGTGCAGGGGAATGGGCATCCTCGGCGAGACACTGGCGAGCATCCCGGTGGAGATCGGCGGCGCGCGGCCCGTTCGCCGCGACGTCTCCGTCGCGACCACGAAGTGCGATCCGCGGGAGGAGCGCGAGATCACCCGCGTGTTCAATGGCCACTTCACGGCCGGGTTCGAGGAGAGCCGATTCGTGCCCTGCCCCGCCGACCGCTGGTTCGTTCCCGGGGATTCCGTGGGCACCCGGCTCGTACCGCGCGGGGAAGCGTGGGTGGCGTGGCGCTCGCCGGAGGTGAGCCGGGCAATCGGCGCGTGGCCGTCGCCCGAGCGGACACCCTCCGGGAACGTGCGGTTCTTCGTGCGCTGGCGCGGAACGATGACGGGGCCGGGGCACTACGGGCACATGGGGATCGCGCCGTTCGTGATCCAGGTGGACAGCGTGCTGGAGGCGCGAACGCCCAGCCCGGCCGACTGCTCCTGATCAAGCTTTACCCGGTGGCGACGTTCCGGATTGGCCTGCCTGCGTTCCCGCGCCCGTGGGGACGATCGACGAGCTACCGCCCGGGATTTCCGCGGCGCGCCTCGCCGGCCGCGCGGCCTCCTCTGCGTGCCGTACGACCTGTGTCTCGATGCGCGGGTCGGGCACCAGCCACATCAGCGCCACCAGCACGTAGGCCGCGTCGCCCATCCACGGCTGCACGAACGACAGGCCGATCCCCAGCAGGTACACCACGGGTGAGATCTTCCCCTTCACGTCGCGCCCCACCGCCTCGGCCAGCGCCGAGCCGGGCCCCTCCTTCGCGATGATGGTATTCTGCAGGATGAAGTAGGCGATGGCCGGCATCAGCAGCACGAAGCCGTAGGCGGCGGTGGGGAGCGACGCGTTGTGCTGCTCGCCCAGCCATTCGGTGCCCGCCGGGACCAGAGACAGCCAGAACAGCAGGTGCAGGTTGGCCCACAGGATCTTGCCGTCCACCCGGTTCGCCATCACCAGCATGTGGTGGTGGTTCACCCAGTAGATGCCCAGGTAGATGAAGCTGAGCGCGTAGGTGAGCAGGCTGGGAAGCAGCGTGCGGAACGCCGCTCAGTCGGCCCCCTCGGGCACCTTCAGCTCCAGCACCATGATGGTGATGATGATCGCCACCACCCCGTCGCTGAACGTCTCCAGCCGTGCCTTGGTCATCATCCACCCGTCGTTCCCGGTAAACTCGATCGCCCCCTGCTACAACGTAGTCAGGACGTCAACGCTTGGCATTTGCGGAGTGTCGCACACGCATTCATGAAAATCTTGAACTTTGGAGTACGTTCGGCTAAATTTCGGGAAGGACTTTTCAAAGGAATTCATGGAAAGCCGCAATCTCATCCCATCCGCCGTCCGCAGCTCTCGCGAGGCGCTCGGGCTCACCCAGCAGGCGCTGGCGACCGCCGCAGGCTTCGCGTCGCTGCAGATCGTCTCCGCCATCGAAACCGGGCAGCGCGAGGTAAAGGCGTGGGAGCTGGTTCGCCTCGCCCGCGCGCTCCATACGTCGGTGGACCGGTTGCTGGGGCTGGACGAGCCGCTGACGGCACGGGTGTTCTGGCGCCGCGGCAGCGGCGGGATCTCCGCCGTGCGCGAAGCGCAGCTGCGTGAGCGCGCGGAGCGGTTCGCGCGGCTGGAGGAGTTCTGCGAGCTGCCGCCGCCCGAGCCCCTGCCCGACTTCGATTTCGACCCGCAGCGCGCGAGCTTCGCCGACGCCGAGCGGTTGGCCCGCAGCGTGTCCCGAACGCTGGACCTGGGGAGCCGGCCGGCCGCGTCGCTGCTGCCGGTGCTCGAAGAGCGCTTCCGCGTCAAGCTGTTCTACGACGAGCTCGGCCCCGGCGAGTCGGCCGCGTGCAGCCGCGGGCCCTTCGGCGCGGCGGTGCTGATGAACGCGGCACAGGCACCTTGGCGCCGCAACTTCAGCCTGTCTCACGAGCTGTTCCACCTGGTCACTTGGACTTCGGTGGAATCCCGCTGGCCCCAGGACGCGGAGCCCGAGTGGTCGGAACGGCTGGAACTGCTCGCCGACGTATTCGCCGCGCAGCTCCTTCTCCCGTCCGAAGAGGTGAACGCGCAGTTCGACGCGCGCACCGCCGGCGGGCGCGAGCTGGCGGGGACCGATGTGGTGGAGCTGGCGCGCGAGTTCGGCGTTTCCACCGAGGCATTGGCGTGGCGGCTGGTCAATCTCCGCCGCCGCGAGGCGGAGTGGGCCCGCGCGCTTCTGGCCGATCCCGAGTTCCGGCGCCGGGACCGCATGACCATGCCGTCCCGGTGGACGCGGCCAGAGGTTCCTTTCCCGGAGCGGTATCGGCGGCTGGCACTTCTCGCGTATGAGCTGGACGAGCTGTCGCTGAGCAAGCTTGCGGCGTTCCTGGAAACCGGGATGGGCGAGGTGTACGCCCTGATCGAAGGCGCGAACGATGCCGAAGCGGCCGCGCCTGCTGCTCCTTGATGCGAACGCGGTGTTCGCCGCCTTCCGTCACGGTGCGTGGGAAGGGCTCTGTGCGTCGTACGAGATCGTGCTCCCTTCCACGGTCGTGCGCGTGGAAGGGATGTTCTACGAGTCACGCGAGACGGGGCGGCGCGTGTACCTCGACCTTCCCGCGCTCGTGGCCAGCGGCACCGTGACCCAGTACGAGGCCGACGCGGCCGAGATCGCCGCGACGCTCGCGCGGTTCAGCCCGCCGTTCCGCCGCCGCGTGGATCCGGGCGAGGCCGAGGCGATCAGCTACCTCCTCGCGAACCCCGGCGAAGACGTGCGCTTCGTTTCGGCCGACGGCTCGGCGCTGGAGGCGGTCGCCATGCTGGGGCTGGCCGAGAACGCGATGTGCCTGGCCGAAGCGCTGGAGCGGTGCGGCCATGCCCGGGCCCTGCCGAGAGAGCACGGCCCGGCATTCTTCCGCGAGCACATCTCCGTCGGGCGGCAGCGCTTCGTCACGGGCGAGGGGCTGGCGTAGACGCGCCCGCCGCAGGTTCGTACATTCTCCGCCCCCCGCGCCGGTACGCGGCGGAGGGTGACGCGAGACACCGAAGATCCAGGGGAGGGCGGGATGCCTACACGCAACGCGAGCGCCGTCTGGGAAGGCGGCCTTCAGCAGGGCAAGGGGCGGTTCGACGGGGAGAGCGGCGCGATCGGGGGTGACTACTCGTTCGGCTCGCGGTTCGGCGAGGCGGGCGGCACCAACCCCGAGGAGCTGCTGGCCGCGGCCGAGGCGGCGTGCTTCAGCATGGCGCTGGCCGTGGGGCTGGAGCAGGCCGGCCACACCGCTACTCGCGTGGAGACCAAGGCCGCGTGCACCGTGAGCAAGGTGGAAGGCGGCTTCGCCATCACCACCATGAAGCTCGCCGTGCGCGCCGTGGTGCCGGGGATCGACGACGCGAAGTTCCAGGAGATCGCCGCCGGCACCAAGACCGGCTGCCCGGTGAGCAAGGCACTCGCGGGGGTCGAGATTACGATGGACGCCACGCTGGAATCCGCGTCGTAATCCCGGAACGCAGGGATGGACGACGATGGACGGGCCGGCTCCCACGCGGGGAGCCGGCCCGTTCTGCATCCCGGTGCGTGCGCCGTGGGTCAGGAACCGCCCATCAGCGTGAAGCTCGCCGTCATGTTGTCGCCCTGGGAGAACTCGACGGTGATCTGGTAGCCCTGCGGAGCCTGGCCCGTGGCGCCGTTGGAGCCGCTGAACGGGTTGTCGAACGTGGTGACCACCTGCCCGCCCGGGCACGAGTACACGACCTGCCCGGCCGTACCGGTGGCGAACCCGTCGGACTCGCTCGACCACGACGCGTTGGCGTGGGGGGCGATGGTCTGCGGGGGCTGCTGGTCCCACTCGCCGTGCTGGAGGACGCTCGAAACCAGCGTGAGCGTGGCGCCCGTCTGGTTGTCGAACGACACGATTGCCGAACGCTGTGCCATGGTAGCTTCTCCCTCGTGAGTGTTGTCGCGGTCGCATTCGTGGGAAATCCACGGGGTCTTCGCCGCGGCACGAGGATGATGCGCCGGCGCCGTCAATGGCTCGTCGCGGGTGCGTCAATGGCCGGCTGTGATCCGGCTGTGATCCGGTATCTCCCGCAGATCGGCGGACGTCGACCCACCTCTCGACACATGAACGGGCAGGCGCCCAGGTGGGGAGCCGGCCCGTTCGTCATCCCCGCTTCTACGGCAATCTCACACGGAGCAACGGAGGAAACGGAGAACGCCACTGCGGGTCTTCCTCCGCTGCTTCCTGTGACACCTGCCGTTGTGTTACCGCGTCCGCGGATACGTCGTCACCTCACCGGCGGCGCTGAGGGTCCGGAGCGCGGTGACGGCGCCCCGTGCGTCGCGCACGAACTCGATGCGGGATTCGGGGGTGGGGGCGAACATCGTCTCCGACACGGGCGTCAGCGCATCGCCCGGACGGTCGGCGGCGCTGGTAGAGGAGGCGATCGCCGTCGACCATCACCACGCGGTTGCCGTAAGTGCCGGCGTACCGCGCCAGCGCCGCGGCGGGCACGGCCACCGGGTGCTGCTCCGCCCGCGCCACCTCGGCGCGGGCGACGGCCAGCGCCTGCTCGGCGGGCACGGCGATGTCGGGCTCCACGCCGGCGCCTTCCCAGCGCTGCCCCGTGGTGGGGTAGAAGGCGGCCCCGATCGAGATGGAGATCACCGTCTCGTCCATCAGCGGGAAGGTCATGTTGTTGTAGCCCGCGCCCGAGGTCGCGGTGCCCACGGTCTTCGTCCGGCCAGCCAACTTCAGCGTGTGCGCGAAATCGCGAAGCGGCAGGGTGAGGGCCCCGCCGACGCCCGCCCACCTCGCCAGAACCATCGCCTCCACGATCCCCGTTCCCGTACCTCCGCCCCTCCTCCGGGATTGCGCCGCACCCCGCGGCGGACGTATGCTCCCGGCGCCCGCATCTCCTTTCACCGCCTGCCGTTCCGCACCCCATGAAGCGCTTCGCCGCGTACGATCCGCCCGAGTACCACGACTGGACGGCCGACCCCGAGCTGCTGCGGGAGTACCGCGAGCGCATCGACGCCGACCCCGAGCGGAAGGCGGCCATCCGCGCGCTGGACCAGGACGCGCTGCTCGCCATCTACGCCGGCCTGCTGCGCAACCGCCTGCACGACGTGGCGCTCAAGCGCTGGGTGAAGAACGGGGTGATCAGCAAGGCGTGGCTGGGCGTGGGCGAAGAGGCGGCCACCATCGGCCCCGTGCACGCGCTGCGTCGCGGCGGGGAAGACCGCGACGTGGTGGGGCCCATGATCCGCAACGCGGGCGCCTGCCACGAGATGGGGATGCCCGTGGCCGAGATCTTCCGCACCTACCTGGGCACCGCCGACGGGCCCAGCGGCGGGCGCGACCTGCACGTGGGCGACTTGGCGTACGGCGTGCTCCCCCCCATCTCCAACATCGGCGACGTGCCGCCGGTGGTGGCCGGCATCGCGCTCAGCTTCGTGCAGCACGGGCAGGACCGCGTGGCCATGACCTGGATCGGCGACGGGTCCACCAAGAACGCCGGGATCCACGAGGCCATCAACTTCGCCGGGGTCAAGCGCCTGCCGGTGATCTTCATCATCCAGAACAACCAGGTGGCGCTGGGCACGCACGTGTCCGTCCACTCGGCCGGCGCCTTCGACGACTGGCCGGCGATGTACGGCGTGCTGGGCGGCCGCTTCGACGGCAACCACGTGCTGGACGCGTACGGCGCCGCGCGCGTGGCCGCCGACCGCGCCCGCGCGGGCGAGGGCACCTCGCTCCTGGTGACCGACACCTTCCGCATGGGCGGCCACGCCACGCACGACGAGCGCGAGGCACGGGCCCTCTTCTCGCCCGAGACCTTCCGCGAGTGGGGCCGGCGCGACCCGGTGGGGATGTACGAAGCGTGGCTGGAGGGCGAGGGCATCGCCCAGGACATGCTGGAGCGCATCGAGGCCGAGGTGACCGCCGAGGTGGACGCCGCCGCCGAGGAGGCGCTGAAGAGCCGCGAGGGCGCCATGCCGGTGGGCGAGACGGCCGAGCTGGGGGTGTACGCGGCGGCGTGATCCGCCTGGCCGCGTGATCTCCGCCGGTCCTATGCTTCGATACTCGGACGTTGGGCGGCGGATGTCGCGCGAGATGGGTATGACGCAGGGTTTCTCGCGGAATTTGCGACTGAAGTCGCGGCTACAACGGCACACAGTCCGCCTTCGCGGACTTCGATGGCGAGCCGGGCATGGTGCGCCGGGGCCGGGACCTCTCTGACGTGAGGACGGGATGAAGCTGAAGCCGGTGAAGCTGGGAGAGCGCATCCACCTGCGCGACAAGGAGGCCGCGCGGCCCAGCGGCCTGCCCGACGACGAGGTGTTGAAGGCGCGGCTGGCCAAGCTCGAGAAACAGCTCGCCGAGCTGCAGGTGGCGCTCTATGCCGAGGAGAAGCGCTCCTTGCTGGTGGTGTTCCAGGCGCGCGACGCGGGGGGCAAGGACGGCGCGGTGAAGCGCGTGTTCGGGCCGCTCAACCCGCAGGGCAGCTACGTCCAGTCGTTCAAGGCCCCGACCAGCGACGAGCTGGCGCACGACTACCTGTGGCGCGTGCACCACTTCGTGCCGCAGAAGGGCTACATCGGCGTGTTCAACCGCTCGCACTACGAAGACCTGCTGGTGCCGCGGATCAACGGGCTGGTGCCGGCCAAGGTGTGGAAGCGGCGCTTCCGGCAGATCAACGACTGGGAGCGGATGCTGGTGCAGAACGGCGTCACCATCCTCAAGTTCTTTCTCCACGTATCGAAAGACGAGCAGAAGCAGCGCCTGCTGGAGCGGCTGGACGACCCGACCAAGAACTGGAAGTTCCGCCCGGAAGACCTGGACGCGCGCGCCAAGTGGCGCGACTACACCCGGGCCTACAGCGACATCTTCAAGCGCTGCAGCACCCCGTGGGCTCCGTGGTACGTGGTGCCCAGCGACGACAAGCGGGTGCGCGACTACCTGGTGTCGCGCGTGGTGGTGCGGGCGCTGCGGCGCATGAACCCGCAGTTCCCCGCGGCCGACCCCGAGGTGCTGGCCTGGCGCGACAAGATCGTGTGACCTGACGCTCGCGCGGGGCGCTCTCCAGGGAGGGCGCCCCGTCTCACGAGAAGGTTGACGGGGGCGGGCGAGCGCCGCGAAATTTCAGGGCTCGCCCGCCGCTGCGCGTTTCCCTCGCGCGGCCGTCTTCCGCATCACGGCGGCGACCACCCGTTCGATCGCACGGCCCATCCGCGGCGAAGGACCACGCACCCCCCAGGCATCATGAACTGCGGAAACTGCGGACTTACGAACGCACAGACGGCGCGCTTCTGCGTGCGCTGCGGGGTGCCGCTCGCGGCGCCGGCCGCGCAGCAGACGGCGCCCTTTCAGCCGGCGGCCACGCAGCCGGCGGCGGCACCCTACCAGCCGGCGGCCACGCAGCCCGCGGCACCCTACCCGCCCGCGCCGTTCCAGGGCGACGCCACCTACCCGTACGGGGCGCCCTCGTACCCGGCGCACCCGTCGCAGCAGCTGATGCCCACGCAGCGCGGGATGTACCACCAGGCGCCCTACGTGCAGCAGACGGGCGGCAACCCGCCGCTGGCGGCGGTCATGTCGGTGTTCATCCCCGGGCTGGGGCAGCTGTACAATGGCGAGGGGAAGAAGGCGGCGGTGTTCTTCGGTGCCGCGGTCGTGGGCTTGCTCGCGTTCGGCCTGGGGTGGCTGGCGATGATGATCTGGGGCGCGATCGACGCCTGGCAGGTGGCCTCGGGCACCGGGAAGCGATGGGACTGACGCGCATCGCCGGGCTCCACCCCGCCGAGTACGAGCACCCGTTCGACAAGGCGGCGCTGGACGCGCTGGAGAAGACGCGCGGCCTGGAGCTGGTGGTGCGCAAGTTCCACGAGTACGGGATCGAGCGGGTGCTGCGCATCCGCTACACCGGCAGCAACCTGAAGGTGACGCGCGGCAGCGTGCCCGAGCTGTGGAGCGCGATGCAGGAGTGCTGCGAGGTGCTGGACCTGCGCGAGCAGCCCGACCTGTACGTGCAGCCCGGCGACCAGCTGCAGGGCGCGTCGGTGGGGGTGGGGAAGCCGCTGGTGGTGGTGACCACCGCCTGCGTGGAGGCGCTGGAGCCTGCGGAGCTGCGCTTCATGCTGGGCCGCGAGGTGGGGCACATCAAGAGCCAGCACGCGCTCTACCACGACCTGGGCGCCGTGGTGCCCATCCTGGCGCAGCTGCTGGGGAGCGCCACCATGGGCGTGGGCACGCTGCTGGGGATGGGCCTGGAGGCGGCGCTGCTCAAGTGGATGCGCATGTCCGACTACACCGCCGACCGCGCCGGGCTGCTGGCCTGCCAGGACGTGCCGGCCGCCCTGCGCGCGCTGGCCAAGGTGGCGGGACTGCCGTCCAGGTTCTACGAAGGGTTCGACGCGAGCGAGTTCGTGGCCCAGGCGCGCGACTTCGAGGCGTTCGACGGGATGTACGACCGCCTGGTCAAGTTCGCCACGCTCTTCTGGGACGAGAAGCCGTCGTGGGCGGTGGTGCGCGCGCACGAGTTCCTGAAGTGGGTGGACACCGGCGGCTACCGCGACGTGCTGGCGCGCAACACCCGCCTCCTCGGTCCGCAGTTCCCGCCGCCACTCCCCCTCCCCGTGCCGCTGCCCGGGCAGCAGACGGCGTTCGCGGCGGGCGTGAGCTTCTGCCCCCAGTGCGGCAACCGCATCCACGCGGCCGACACCTTCTGCTGGCGCTGCGGCACGCGCTTGGTGCCCGACGGCACGATGCCCGGCGCGGCCCCTATGCCCGGGAGCTGATCGACGCTTCCCGCGGCCCCTTGGACGCGTGAACACCAACGGCAGGGGTCACACCGATTTCGCTGAATGATTGTGCATTCCCCCACAGACAAACCGGCTCACACGGAGCAACGGAGGGAGCGGAGAACTGCTAGTCTTTCCTCCGTTTCCTCCGTTGCTCCG
>Ga0247773_1000661_pt1 | contig 12987 bp, 14 predicted proteins | sample UWRJL092311B6_FD_179934 | JGI IMG/M metagenome (GOLD analysis project Ga0247773, IMG submission 179934) | Plant litter microbial communities from Arlington Agricultural Research Station in Wisconsin, United States - UWRJ-L092-311B-6 | ecosystem: Environmental > Terrestrial > Plant litter >...
GACGGCCTGACCAGGGTGCTGGCCATCGAGCTGCTGTCCGCGGCCCGGGCGCTGGACCTGCGCGCGCCGCTGCGGCCGGGGCCGGCGACCGGTGCGGTGGTCGCCGCGCTGCGCGAGCAGGTGCCGGGCCCGGGACCGGACCGGTACCTGGCGCCCGAGATCGAGGCCGCCTACCAGCTGGTGGCTTCCGGGGCCGCGGTGGCCGCCGCCGAGTCCGGGCTGGCCGAGCCGCTGCGCTGACAGCCCGGCTCAGACGGCTGAGCTGAACGCCTGGTTGCGCAGCGCGTCGAGTTCGGCGCCGAGTTCGGAGACCCGGGCCCAGTCGACCGAGCCGCCGCACCGGACCAGCCAGCTGGCCAGCATCCGGTGGCCGCCCTGGGTCAGCACCGACTCGGGGTGGAACTGCACGCCCTCGATCGGCAGGTCGCGGTGCCGCACCGCCATCACCACCCCGGAGGCGGTCCGGGCGGTGACCTCGAGCTCGGCGGGCAGGCTGTCCTCGCGGACGGTCAGCGAGTGGTAGCGGGTGGCGGTGAACGGCGACGGCAGGCCGGCCAGCACCCCGTCGCCGGCGTGCAACACGTCGCTGGTCTTGCCGTGCAGCAACTCCGGCGCCCGCTCCACCACCGCGCCGAACGCCACCCCGATCGCCTGGTGCCCCAGGCACACCCCGAGCACCGGCTGCCCGGACCCGGCGGCGGCGGTGACCGCGGCCATGCTGATGCCGGCCTTCTCCGGGATCCCGGGGCCGGGCGAGATCAGCACGCCGTCGAAGCCGGCCAGCTCGTCCACCCCGAGTTCGTCGTTGCGGCGGACCGTCACCTCCGCGCTCAGCTGCGCCAGGTACTGCACCAGGTTGTAGACGAAGCTGTCGTAGTTGTCGATGACCAGGATCCGCGTCATGCCCCCAGTGTGCGCCCGGTCAGCGGGTGACGGTCACCGGGCCGGTCAGCGGGTTGGCCGGCAGCCGGGGCTCGAGCCAGGGAAAGGCCACGAACAGCAGCAGGGCCGATACCAGTGCCACCAGCAGCAGTGCCTGCAGCAGCCGCAGGGCGGTGCCCCCGGGCAGTCGGCGCCAGATCCAGCCGTACATCTAGATCGTTCCTCCGGCAAGCTCGCGGGGCAGGCTCGCGCCGGTGTGCGGCACCGCCCGGACCAGCTGGGCGTGCACGATCAGCCGCTGGTCGGCGGAGTACTTGGGATGGCAGGTGGTCAGGGTGAGCAGGGCCCGGGTCGCGGTGGCCTGCGGATGGTTGGGCACCGGGTCGATCACCGCGACGGCGTTCGGGGCGACGATCTCCCGGCCCCGCACCCCCTGGCTGTCCGGCTTGGCCAGCGCCGCCGAGACGGCCGCGTCCCGCTTGCCCCGGTCCGAGATCCGGATGGCCGCCTGGTAGGCCGCCCGGTTGCCCAGCACCGAGTAGACGTACCAGTTGCGGGCGGTCTGCACCACGATCATGTCGCCGGGACGCAGCTTGTCCAGGTTCAGGAACGGCTCGCCCTTGCCGACCCGGTGACCGGCGACGGCGAAGTTGCCGAGCTGGCCGGGCAGCTGGCTGGTGACGTAGTGGCCCGGGCCGGCCTCCAGGTCACTGTCGGAGGTGCCCTGCACGATGGTGCGGGCGAAGTCCTTGCCGAACGCCGGGATATAGAGGTTGGCGAAGCCCTGCCCGGCCGGCAGCACCACCTGCTTGCCGACCGGCAGGTTCAGCCGGTCCTGGCCCTTGAGCGGGTCCTGGCCGCGCTGCCAGGCGGTGGCCAGCCGCTGGTGCACCTGGGCCTGCTTGTGGTCGGCGAACAGGTTCGAGACCCAGACCTCGTAGACGACGAACAGCAGCAGGACGGCGCCGCAGGTCACCAGCAGCTCGCCCACACCGCGCGCCAGGGTCCGCAGGCCCGCGTCGATCCGGTCGCCGACCCGCCGGTGGCGGATCCGCCGGTCGGCAACCCGCCGGTCGCCGGCGTGCCGATCGCCGCGCCGCCGGTCACCGGTCCGCCGGTCGGCGACCCGTCGATCGCCGCGCCGCCGATCGATGACCGCGGAGTGCTCGCCGCGGCCACCCGGAGCGCGGGAGGCGCCGACCGGGGTTTCGGCCGCGGCGGAGAAGTCCCAGCCACCGCGGTGCTTGCCAGTCATCCGCTGCTCATGCCCTCCGGTCTCCCCGGCAGAGTGTGCACCTCACTGGCCGACGGCCGCGTAGCTCAGCCCGATCGGGGCCTCGTAGGCGGGCACCATGAGCTTGGTCCGCTCGCTCACCTGGTAACCCAGGCCGTAGGCGTCGGCGTCCTTGCGGTACTGCTGCAGCCCGATCGAGTCGTTGAGCGCGGTTCGCATGCCGGCAACCGGCCCGATCGCGGAGATGGTGAACGGCGGCGAGTACACCCGGCCGTTGAGCAGCAGGGTGTTGCCGACGCAGCGGACCGCGCTGGTGGCCGACAGCCGCTGGTCCATCACCACGATCGCCTCCGCGCCGCCGGCCCACAGCGCGTTCACCGCGGCTTGCATGTCGGACTGGTGCACCACCAGGGCGTTGGCCTGGACCGGGTCGTCCACCGGCTGGTCGGGGTGGGCGTCGTCCAGGGTGACCGACAGGCCGGGGCCGGTCATCGCGACCAGCCCGGCCGGTGCCAGCAGCGGCTGGGCCTGGGCCTTGATCGCGGCGATCCGTTCGTCGGAGCGGGCGAGCCGGTCGGTGGCGGCGGCCACCTGGCTCTGCAGCTGACGCAGCAGGTTGTCGTCGGCGGCCACCTTGGTCTCGGCCTGCCGGATCAGGTCGGTGAGGTTGGTACGGCCGGCCGAGCGCAGGTCGGTGCCCCGGGCGGTGCGGGCGGTGGTCGCGGCCAGCAACCCGGCCAGCAGCGCGATCACCGGCACCAGTGCCCGCCACAGTCCCGGATTCTTCGGCCGGGGCAGCCGCCGACCGGCCCGGTTACCCGGTCGAGCCGCGGTAGCGCCCATCATGCCCCTACTGTCCCATTCCGTCCGGCCGCCGGCCAGCGGTCCCCGCCCGACCCGCCGGCCGCGCGGCGACCGGTGATCCCGGCCGTCCGCCCGGCCCTGCCCGACGGTAGTGCGACAATTAGGCTAGCCGCACCGCCGCCGGTCCCCGAGGAGACGCACGTGCCGAAGTCCAAGGTCCGCAAGAAGTCGAGCTACCAGCCCTCACCGGCGTCCGGCCCGCGCGCCACCGCCAGCAGCGGAGCCAAGGCCGTCAAGCCGAGCCCGCCGTGGTACCCGGTCGTGATGGCGGCCTTCCTGCTGATCGGCCTGGCTTACATCGTCGTCTACTACATGGCCGCCGAGAGCATCCCGTTCATGAACAGCCTGGGCAGCTGGAACTTCGCGGTCGGTTTCGGCTTCCTGATCGTCGGCCTGGGCCTGGCGGTCCGCTGGCGCTGACGCGTCGCCGCCGGTTATCCACAGACTATTCCACGGCTGTGATTACACCGCTGTAGTTCTCCCCAGCTTCGTCCACCGCTGTGGACGAGAGCACCGCCTGGTGGGCGGTGGCCGCGGCGTTCAGCTGGCGCAGCAGATCGGTGCGGATCTGCTCGGTACGCCAGATCGTCAACCCGACCAGCACCACCAGCAGCCCCGCCAGGCTGGCCAGTTGGATGACGCGTAATCGGTCGGTCAGCGGCTGTCGGGGTCCGAGCGTCCAGCCCAGCAGCGCCAGGGTGGCCAGCCCGCCGAGCAGGAAGCCTCCGACGTGGCCGAGCTTGGAGATGCCGGGCACCGAGAAGGTGAACACGAAGTTGATGCCGATGGTGATGACCAGTGCCCGGGTGTTGAAGCCGACCGTCCGGGACAGCACCAGGGCCGCGGCGAACAGGCCGAAGATCGCCCCGGAGGCGCCCACCACCGGCTGCCGGACGTCGCCGAGCAGCAGGATCGCCACCGAGCCGCCGAGCGCGGACAGTAGGTAGACCGCCAGGTAGCGCCACCAACCCATCACCCGCTCCAGTGCCGGCCCGATGGTGTAGAGGGCGAACATGTTCAGGAAGATGTGCAGCGGCCCCAGGTGCAGGAAGGCCGCCGTCACCAGCCGCAGGTAGTCGTGTTGGTAGCCCACCACGTTCGGGACCAGCTCCCAGTCCCGGAACAGCGCGGTATTGGTGTTGTCGATCAGCGAGCTGCCCGGGCCCAGGCCGGTGATCAGGTAGACCGCGATGTTGCCCGCGATCAGTGCCCAGGTGACGTAGGGGACCTGGGACCCGGCCGGCGCACCCAGCACCGTGCGGCCCTGCCGGACCGAGGCTGCGCCGGCCCGGACGTCGTCCGGGCACTGGAAGCCGACCGAGGCCGGTCGCTGGCACTCGGGGCAGATCGGTCGGTCGCAGCGCACGCACCGCACGCCGGTGAGCCGGTCCGGGTGCCGGTAGCAGCCGGCGAAGCCGTAGTACGGATCCGGACCGGCGGGCGGTTGCGTCGGCTGCATGTCGGGTGGGTTGTCGGGAAGGGGTTACGCGTCGGCGATGTCGACCGAGTTGATGGTGATGTCGCTGACCGGACGGTCGGCCGCGCCGGTCCGGGCGGTGCCGATGGCGTCGACCACGGCCCGGCTGTCGGCGTCGGCGACCTCGCCGAAGATGGTGTGCCGCATGTTCAGGTGCGGGGTGGGCACGGTGGTGATGAAGAACTGGCTGCCGTTGGTGCCCGGCCCGGCGTTGGCCATCGCCAGCAGGTACGGCCGGTCGAAGCGCAGCTCGGGGTGGAACTCGTCGGCGAAGTTGTAGCCCGGGCCGCCGGTGCCGCGACCCAGCGGGTCGCCGCCCTGGATCATGAAGTTGTCGATCACCCGGTGGAAGACGGTGCCGTCGTAGAGCCGGGCGTTGGTCTTCTGGCCGGTCCGCGGGTCGGTCCACTCCCGGGCGCCGGTGGCCAGCTCGACGAAGTTCGCCACCGTCTTGGGCGCGTGGTTGCCGAACAGGTCCACGGTGATGTCGCCGGCCGAGGTGTGCAGGACGGCCTGCTGGGTTGCTGCTGTCACGGATCTGACTCCTGTCGTCACTTGATCGTCGGGGCTATCGCCCGCGCCAGGGAAAAGGCGTTCAGTGCAGGGTATGGCTGCCGGGTTCGGACCGTGACCACCGAGGTGCCCCTGGCGAACACGCACTGCCAGGTCAGGTTGCCCTGCAGCACGGTCCGGAAGGCCACCGAACCGTCGCCGATGCCCGCGTCCGACTGCACTTCCGGGTGCCCGTTCGCCGATCCCACCATGGCGTTGTAGGCCTCGGTCGCGGTCCGGAACCGGACGATGGTGATCTCGCCCACCACCGCGCTCTCGTCGTACTGGAAGTAGAACCGGCAGCCCACCGGACGGCTCTGCAGCACCGTCACCCGGCCGACCCGGCTGCCCTCGAGGTCGGCGAAGTCGGCGGCGCTGATGTAGGGGCAGCTGCCGTCGACCTCCCTGACGCCGCCCGGGGTGCTCAGGGTCGGACGTGGGGTGCTGTGCACCGTGCTGCGGGGGCTGGATTCCTCGCCGCCGCCACCGCCGAGCCCGGTCGGCGGAGCCGACACCGACGCCGAGTCGGACGGGGCGGCCACCTCTGCGCCGGACCGGCAACCGGCCGGCACCGCCAGCACGATCGCCGCCAGCACGATCGCCGCCCACCGGCCCGCTCCGTGCACCGCCCTAGTCGCGTTCGCTCATCGGGGCCGCCGGGCCGCCACGTCCGCGGCGGCCAGCGCCAGGCTGTCGTCCAGCGGTTCCAGGGCGGCGTCGGAGCCGCGGCGGGCGAACGCGCGGCGCAGCAGCTCGTCGGCAAACGCCGGGCTCTTGGCCAGCACCGGGCCGTGCAGGTAGCTGCCGAAGACGTTGTCGCGCACCGCGCCCTCGGTCTGGTCCGAGCCGTTGTTGCCACGGCCGGCCTCGGTCCGGCCCAGCGGCTCGACACCGGTTCCCAGCTCGGTCAGGCCGCTGTGGTTCTCGAAGCCGACCAGCCGCCCCCAGCGGGTGTCGATGGAGTTGTTGCCGATCAGCCGCTGGTCGGAGCCGGTGGTGACCACGTCCAGCACCGCGACACCCTCGATCTTCTGGCCGTCCTTGGTCAGGAAGTGGTGCCCCAGCAGCTGGTAGCTGCCGCAGATGGTCAGCATCACCACGCCGTCGTCGGCCATCGCGCGCAGTTCGGCACCGCGCCGGACGAAGTCCTGGCCGATCTCGCCCTGGGCGGCGTCCTGGCCGCCACCGCCGAGCAGGATGTCGGTACCGGCCGGCAGCGGGTCGCCCACTCCGATCCCCACCACCTCGGCGTCCAGGCCGCGCCACTGCAGCCGCTTGCGCAGCACCAGGACGTTGCCGGTGTCGCCGTAGATGTTGAGCTCGCGCGGGTACAGGTGCGCCAGGGTCAGTCTCCTCGTCACAGGGCCACCCCGGTCAGCCGGGACAGCACCTGGTGCAACTGCCACATGGCGGTGTAGGTCGAGAACACCACGACGGTGTCCCCGGGCGCGACCGTGGCGGCCGCCTGCTGGACGGCCCGGCCGAGGTCGGGATCGACCTGCTCGACCGGCAGGCCGTCGTAGTGCAGCCGCACCGCCATGTCCGCCGCCCTGGTGCCCGAGGTCACCAGCCGGCCGGAATTGCCTTGCAGTACCGAGGCGAACTCGACGTCCCACAGCCAGGACAGGTCCCGGCCGTCGGCGTAGTCGTCGTTGATCGCGATCACCGTCGCGGCCGGCCGCAGCCCGGTCACGGTGCGCAGCGACTGCCGGAAGCCGGCCGGGTTCTTCACCAGCTGCAGCACCACCCGCCGGCCGCCCAGGTCGAAGGACTGGCCGCGGCCGAAGGCGGGCTGCACGGCGCGCAGCCCGGCGGCGATGGTGGCCGGATCCAGCCCGAAGGTGAGCGCTACCGCTGCCGCGCCAGCCGCGTTCTGGGCGTTGTGGGCACCCTCGGCCCGCAGGGTCAACGACTGCTCGGTGTCGGCGATCCGCAGCGTCAGCTCGGTGCCGACGCCCAGCTCCAGGGACAGCAGCTCGACCGAGGCCTTGAGCTCGGACAACCGCTGGTCGCCGCCGTAGAGCTCCTCGTCGGTGGGGAACTGTGCGCGCAGCGCGGGTGCCACCCCGAAGTAACTGACCTCGACGGACAGGCCCGCGGCCACCGCCACCAGCCGGGGGTCGTCCCGGTTGACCACCACGTGCCCGGTGGTGCGGGCGGCCACCTTGCCCAGCAGCTGGGCGGTGGTGTCGATCTCGCCGAAGCGGTCCAGTTGGTCGCGCAGCACGTTGAGCAGCAGCAGTCGTTCGGGCTGGTACACCTGGCAGAACCGCACCGCGTGCGCCTCGTCGAGTTCCAGCACAGCCACCTCGGCCGGGGTACGTCCGAGCCAGGAGGACTGCTGCACGACGGAGGTGAGCACCCCCCGGACGAAGTTGCCGCCGGTGTCGTTGGTCAGCACCCGGTACCGCTGACCGAGGATGGTGGCGACCATCTTGGTGGTGGTGGTCTTGCCGTTGGTGCCACTGACCACCACCACGCCCAGTGGCAGTCGTGCCAGCCGCCGGGTCAGGAACCGCGGAAAGACCTTCTCCACCACCAGGCCGGGCAGCGCGGTGCCGCGCCGGCCGGCGGTCCGCAGGACCAGCAGGGTCAGCTTGCCGAGCCAGATCGCGAGTAGGTCCATGGTGCTGCCCAGGCTACCGAGGCCCTGGCGGTCCCGGGCGCCGAGTCGGCGGCCACCGTATCCGGTCGGCTGCCGGGGAAGCCGGCCACCGCGTCCGCGCGTCTGCGGTGCGCCGGCCCCCTCGGCAGCAGCCGACGCACCGCAGCGCGGGTCCCACGGGCCGGGGCGGGTACCCGGCCCGAAACACTCAGCCGAACCGCAGCGGCAGCTCGTTCGGGCCGTAGATGCCGATCGCCGGACGCCAGCTGACCGGCCCGTTGATCACCGGGGGTGCCAGCCGGGTGGCCAGCGCCGGCAGTGCCTCCCCCAGCTCGAGCCGGGCGAGCGGGGCACCGAGGCAGTAGTGCGGGCCGCCGCCGAACTGCAGCACCGGCGCGTCCCGGGGCACCGAGATGTCGAATACCTCGCCACCGGGGTAGGCGCGCGGGTCACGGTGGGTGGCCTGCACCCCGATCATCAGCATGGTGCCGCGGGGCAGCCGCAGGCCGTGGAAGTCCAGGTCCTGGCCGGCGTTGCGGAACACCGCGTTCGACGACGGGCACCACCGCATGACCTCCTCCACCGCCTGCGGTGCCAGCTCGGGATGCTCGCCCAGCAGCCGCCACTGGTCGGGATGCCGGGCGAAGGTGTGCATGGCGTTGGTCAGCTGCAACCGGGTGGTGTCGTGCGCGGCGAAGACCATGGTCACCACCAGGTTGCGCAGCTCGTCGTGCGACACCATGCCCGGGTTCTCGTCCTGCGCCCGCACCAGCGCGGAGATGAGGTCCTCGGTCGGGTGCTTGCGCTTGTCGGCCATCAGGCCGTCGACGTAGCCGTACAGGCCGGTCACCGCCGCCTCGACCCGGGCCGGGATGTCGCCACCCAGGGCAAGGCTGAAGACCAGGCCGACGTCGGCGCTCCAAGCGCCGAAGGTCGGGAAGTCCTCGGCCGGGACGCCGAGCAGCTCGGTCATCACGGCCAGCGGCAGCTTGTCGGCGAACTCCTCGATGAACTCGCACTCGTCCCGGGCAGCCAGCTCCTCGGCCAGCTCCCGAGCGGTCCGGGCGATCAGCGGCTGGAGATTGGCGACCATCCGCGGGGTGAACGCCTTGTTCACCAGGCTGCGCAGCCGGCGGTGCTCGGCCCCGTCGTGGTTGACGATGGCATCGACGAACCAGTCATAGGTGGGGCCCTCGGTGATGCCGTTCTGGGCCATGAAGGCATGGCCGTCGTGCACCATCCGGTTGTCCCGGACCAGTTCCTGTGCCTCGGCATAGCGCAGCACCAGGTGGCCCAGTGGGGTCTCGGCGTACCAGTTGCGGGCCTGGGCCCGGGCAACCTCGTCGGTGTCGAAGCCGAAACCGGGTGCCAGGACGTCCAGGAACGCGACGTCACCGCTGTCCGGGATCGGGACGGTTGCCGCGCCGGAGCGCGTCCGAACCTCGGTCATGGGAGTTGTCCTTTCGCTGACGGGTGGCTGGGGGTGTCAGGTCACCGCTTCGCGGTTTCCGGTTCGCGCAGCTCGGCGGCGTCCAGTGGCGCGGAGACGGCCGGCTCGGGGCGGTCCTTCTTCAGCAACAGCGCGGCGAGGCCGCCCAGGACGAGCAGGCCGGCGGCGATCAGGCCGGCGGTGCGCAGCCCGGTGGCGATGTCGGCCACCGGTGCCGTGGCGTACGAGCCGGTGAAGAACGAGTTCGCGATGGCGACCAGGACCGCCAGGCCGACCGCGCCACCGACCTGCTGGGAGGTGGAGGCCATCGCGGCCGCGACGCCCTGGCTCTCGGGCGCCACGCCGGAGCCGGCCGAGGCGAAGACCGACACGAACACCAGGCCGCCGCCGATGCCCCAGATGACCGAACCGGGCAGCAGCATCAGGAAGCTGCCGTCGGTGACCATGACCGCGGCGGTCAGGCCGATACCCAGGCCGTTGATGATCATGCCCGCCGACAGGGTGATCCGCATGCCGTAGCGCTCCATGAAGGACGGCGCGAGCTTGCCCGAACCGATCATCGAGGCCAGCGTCACCGGCAGGAAGGCCAGGCCCGCCTGCATCGCGCTGTAGCCGAGCACCGGCTGCACGTAGGTGGTGAAGACGTAGTAGGCGCCCTCCAGGCCGGTCTGGAAGATGAACAGCACGGCCATCGCCACCGCCAGGGCGCGGTTGGACAGCAGCCGCAGCGGGATGAGCGGGTTGGCGGTCCGGGACTCGGTGAGGAAGAACAGCGCGATCAGCACCGCGCCCACCAGCAACGCCGTCATCGGGATGCCGTTGGTCCAGCCCATCCGCGGGCCGGCGGCCAGCGCGAACACGATCAGCGAGACACCCGCGGTGACCAGCACGGCCGCCTTGAGGTCGAAGCCGTGCGCGCGGATCTGCTCGGAGTCCGGCCGGATGCCCGCCGGTGAGAGGGCCATGATGATCGCGACGAACACGACGCTGACGAAGAACACCGCGCGCCAGGAGATCAGCGAGGTGAGGACACCGCCGAGGATGGCACCGCCGGCCAGGCCGACCGAACCTGCCATGCCCCACATCGCGAATGCCTTGTTGCGCTGGGGACCTTCCTCGAACGAGGTGGCGATCAGCGCCAGGACGGCCGGGAACAGCAGGGCGCCGCCGAGTCCCTGCAGCAGGCGGGCCGCCACCAGCACGGCCGACACCGGCGCGAAGCCGCCGATCAGCGACGACACGGCGTAGATGACCAGGCCGGTCAGGTAGATCCGCTTGGCTCCGAGGTAGTCGACCATCCGGCCGCCGAGCAGCAGGAAACCGCCGAAGCCGACGGCGTAGGCCGAGACGACCCACTGCAGGTACTGGGACGGGAAGTCCAGACCCGTCCCGATGTGCGGGAGGGCCACGTAGACGATGTTGTAGTCCACCATCGTCAGGAACTGGGAGAAGGCCAGCAGGAACAACGCTAGTCCCGGCCTGGTGGTGCGTGTGGTCATGAGATCGACCTCCGAGGGTTGAAGCGACTGCTGGAGGCTGCTCAGCGAGCCACCCGATACCAGCAGGAACGTGGATAAATACTGCTAAATCATCTTACGATTATCATCGTACTACGAGGTTCGTCAAATTACAGTTCTGCCGTACTATTGCCTTATGACCGAGACCCTGTCCCGCCCCACCGGTCGCGCCGGCCAGCCCAAGGCCGAGCCGCGGACGCTGCCGCATCCCGACGCCGCGGACATCCGCCTCGAGGCGGTGCTGCACGCGCTCTCGGATCCGGTCCGGCTGCAGATGGTGCGGGCCCTCGCCGATGCCGAATCAGGCCTGATGTGCTCGGACTTCGACGTTCCGGTGAGCCCCTCGACCGCGACCCACCACTTCCGGGTGTTGCGTCAGGCCGGGGTCATCACCCAGACCTATGCCGGCACCGCCAAGATGAGCCTGCTGCGCCACGACGATCTGGACGCGCTGTTCCCGGGCCTGCTCGACGCGATGATCGACGCCTCCCGGCTGCAGCTTCACCGGGCCGGTTCGGGCTGAGGCAGTACCGCCACCCGACGCCGGCGCGGGCGTGACCAACGCCGGGTGAGCGGCCGTTCCACCAGCGCGTAGAGCAGCCACGAGCAGACCAGCGAGATCGCGATCTCGGCGACCCAGATGCCGATCGTGGCGGTGAGCGAGAACTGCCCGGTGCCCAGTTCCTTACGCACCAGCCGGATCACGGTGTAGTGGATCAGGTAGAAGGCATAGGAGATCTCGCCGAGCCAGACCGCGACGCGGCCGGCGAACGGTGTCGGCCGGCCCCGCACGTCGGCCAGCGCGCCGGCCGCCACCAGCAACGCGGCCGGAAAGACGCAGGCGACCCGCAGGCTGTACAGCACCGGGACGAAGCCGGCGACCACGTACCCGAGCGCCAGCAGCGCGCCCGCCCACCGGATGCCGATGTCGTACCAGCGGCCCTCGATGACCAGTCGCGCCACGAACATGCCGAGCAGGAAGTCGAGCACCCGCGGCGGCGGGAAGATGTAGGCGAACCAGAAGTAGTTCAGCGGCTCGGACGGCTTGGGCACCATCGCGCTGCCGTGCGGGATCAGCATGGTCGTCAGCAGTGGGGTGAGCACCAGGGCGAGCGCCACCGCGGCCGTCCACCACTTCAACCGCCGCGCCGGGATGCGGCGCAAGCCCGCGTACAGCAGCGGGAACGACAGGTAGAAGAAGGCTTCGGTGGACAGCGACCAGCCGGGGTTGTTCACCGCGAAGAACACCGAGACGTCCGGTACCCAGGACTGCAGCAGGAAGAGGCTGAACACCGCCTGCCGCGCGGTGGTGAGGGGTGCGGCGACCAGCACGAAGGCCAGCAGCCAGGAGGCCAGGTAGGTCGGCACGATCTTGACGAACCGGCGCCGCCAGAACGCCCTGGTGGTGTCACCGGGTCGCGCGGACCAGGTCAGGATGAATCCGCTGAGGACGAAGAAGAAGGTCACCCCCAGGCCGCCGGCCTGGCCGACCAGGCCGTACCAGCGGCGCTCGGTGCTGTCGGAGGACAGCAGCCGGATGTCCGGGAACGGCAGCGCCGAGTGGAAGGCGAACACCAGCAGTGCGGCCGGAAAGCGCAGCCCGGTCAAGGAGGGCAGCCGGGACCGGGTCGGCGAGGCCGCGGCGGTGGCCGGGGCCTTGATCACCGATTCGGTGGCGAAGTCCTGGGCGGTCATCGGTCCTGCCTCAGCGCGGCATCGGCGAAGGTGATGTCGTTGGTGATGCTCACGTCGTGGCTGGTGAACTCCAGCGAGATGCGATCGGCGTGCGCGATCCGGAATCCATCGTGAAAACTTGCCTGATCGGCACCCAACAGGACGTAGTGCACCATCCCCGGACGGTGCAGCGCGGGGTAGCTGAACAGGTGCTCGGCCATCTTGTCGATGTCGAAGTAGAGCGAGTCGGCGCCGCAGCTGAACTTGCCCTCCCAGACGACCTCCCCGGCCCGCTCGATGCGGGTCAGACCGGTGACGGTGCTCGGCGGGGCGTCGGGGAACAGCCACGGTGCCAGCGCCGTGTCGCACAGCTTGCAGTACGGGTTCCAGCCCGGGTTCTGCCGGTGCAGCCCGATGTCGCACAGGTCGTTGCCGAAGGTGTAGCCGGCATAGCGCGGCTGCCCCTGGTCGTCGTTGAGGTAGACCAGCACGACCTCCGGCTCCTCGATCAGCGCCACCGCGTGCCGGGGCACCACCAGCTCGGCGCCGGGCATCCGCAACCAGCTGCCGAAGCCCTTGAAGAACCAGTTGGGCGGCACGAACTCCTCGTCCACGCTCGGCTCCTGGTCGAACTTGGAGCGGTGGGTGCCCATGAAGCCGCTCACCATCGCGTTACCGCTGTCACGCGGCAGGAAGGGCGGCAGGAAGGTCAGCCCGGCAGCATCGGCCGGC
>Ga0247773_1000662_pt1 | contig 12971 bp, 13 predicted proteins | sample UWRJL092311B6_FD_179934 | JGI IMG/M metagenome (GOLD analysis project Ga0247773, IMG submission 179934) | Plant litter microbial communities from Arlington Agricultural Research Station in Wisconsin, United States - UWRJ-L092-311B-6 | ecosystem: Environmental > Terrestrial > Plant litter >...
GTTCGGACCCCGATGCCGGCTGGCAAGACTTCGTCTCGCGGGCGGCTCAATCCCCGGAAGGGCGAGCTGCCCTGCAAGCGTGGCGGCGCAATCGTCACTTGCTCCAGTTCACCGAGGCGAAAGCGCAGGCCGTCTCGCTGCTGCTTGCGCGCCACCGCGACTCACGGTCCATCATTTTCACGGCCGACAACCGAACCGCGTACGCCATCGCACGCGAGCAGCTCGTCATGCCCATCACCTGCGACATCCCGCGCGCGGAGCGAGAGGCCGCGCTGCGCGCGTTTCGCGCCGGGAGCCTCCGTTGCTTGGTCAGCGCGCGTGTCTTGAACGAAGGTATCGACGTCCCGGAAGCCGACGTGGCCATCATCGTCAGTGGCACGCGAGGCGAGCGCGAGCACGTACAGCGAGTCGGGCGTTTGCTACGGCCCGCCCCGGGCAAACGCGCACTCATCTACCAGCTGGCCACGCGAGCAACCGCCGAAATGCGACGGGCCAGCGAAAGGAGACACGCGCTTGCTACCGCGAATGTTGCTGCGCGCTAACGTGCAGCTCGAGGGCGATCGCATCCTGCCGCACTACTTCACGGCGCAGGATGAGCCCTGGCTGCGCGTGCTAATCGACGAGTATGCTCGTTTCGTCGGGCACAAGTGCAGCGCGCTGCACGAGCGGCTGGCTCAGCCACTGGCCGCTCGCGCTCCGAAGAGCAAGCGCCGAATCGCGATCTGGCTGCTCGACGCCCTGTGTCGGGCTCGACCCAGCGCGGCCGTCCCGCCCAAAGAGGCCAGAGCCGCGCTGTTTCGCGCGGCAGCCTGCTGCTTCTCGTCGCGCAGCGACGTGCTGCGTACCGTGGCGACCTCGCTCGCCGTGAGCGCGGCCCAGCTCGACAGCGCCCTTTTTGCCGATTTGCGCGCAGAATGGCGAGTGGGCCAGCTTTCGCCCGGGCTTTCTCCTGCGCGCCTCGCGGGCGACGCCAACCTCGCGCTGATCGCCTCGCTGATGCGGCGCGCAACGCACGTGCGCATCGCTGTCCGCGGCAACCCTCGGGCGCTGGTCCGTCACGCGCGAGTCGTGGGCTTGATTTGTCGCGAGTCATGCCTGGAGCGCGCGGCCGATGGCGTGGTGCTCGACGTGTCCGGTCCGTTCTCGCTGTTCAAACACAGTGAGATTTATGGTCGTGCCTTGGCTTCGCTCGTTCCTCGCGTGCTCAGCAGTGAAGAGTTCGAGCTGAGCGCCACTTGCGCGCTGGAGCGCGGCGGTCACCTCCCGTCGCTCGTCGTGCGCTCGGACGAGTCCATCGCCACCAGCCAGCAGCCGCCACGCGTCGAGCGTGACATCGCCCGCGAGTTCGAGCAGGACTTTCGGCGCGCCGCGCCCGAGTGGGAGTTGCTGCGCGAACCGAACGCGATCGCCTCGGGCGAATCACTGCTCTTCCCAGACTTCGCGCTCGCGCCTGCTCAGGACCCGAATCGACGCTGGTTGCTCGAGATCCTCGGCTTCTGGACGCCGGGATACTTGAGCGAAAAGCTGCGACGACTGCGCGCCGCGGGCATAGAAAGGTTCCTTCTGTGCATCGATCAAAGGCGGGAGTGTGCTGAGGCCGAGCTGCCTGCGGATCCCCGCATCCTCCGCTACAAAACTCGCATCGACGCGCGCGCGGTGCTCGCGCTACTCACGGCCCACTGCCCTGGCTAGCCGCAGTGGCGTGGCTCGCTCGGCTGCATCATCGGCATGCTGCTGCTGGGCGCGTCACGCCACGCGCCTCCGCTGCTGCAGCTCGCGCTGCTGCTGGCGCTGACTGCCTGTCCCATCGTCGGCGTCGCCATGGCCAAAGTCGTGGCTGTCCACCGTATCGACGCGCGTTCCGCTTGGTTATACGTGGGTCGCCCCTTCCTCGACTCGTTCTAGTGTCTGTCTTTGAACAGATCCTCCCGAAAACGTGCCCGTGCCCGTGCCCGATCTCCCTCTTTCTTCTCCACCCCTTCGATATTCGGGGTTTGATGGTCACGATTCGCCCCGCGCCTCACTCAGCCTTCGGCGTCCAATTCCGGCTACCCTGCGGGATACGTCCACCTAAGGACTTCGGCGAGAGACAAACGCGCGGCAACGCCGCGAGCCCCGACCCGAACCTCGACCCCTGTCGGGACTCAGCTCAGGATTGCTCAGGGCTGCCCGGGCCCTGAATGGCAGCACGCCGTCGCCGGCTGTGCTGCACGGCCGCTTCCACACGAGATTGGCCATAGTATTGCCGCGCGTAGCGCTGATTGTGAGCGCGGCAGCGCACGCGAAGATTCTCGATCGTGCTCTCGCCACCCACTGCCCAAGGCACCACGTGGTCGAGCTCTAGGCAACGACGCGCACTACACCGCCGCCCAGTCGGCGAGACATAGCTACACTGCTGACCATCTCGCAGAAACACCGCCCGCGCCACCGCTGCCGGACAGTGACGGTTGGGGTTGGGGTTCGGCGCTGATTGAGCGTCGAGGTTGGAGGAATCGGGCGTCGAGACCTCAGGCTTGGGCAGCTCGGGCGGGGGCGCGGAAGGCGCGGGTGCCGCGCCTCGGCTGCGGCGTGGCTTCCTGCCCAGCGCGAAGCGCTCTTTCGTCAGCTCGCGCTCGTACGCTTCGAGCCCTCGCTTGAGCAAAGTCATCAGATCGCCACTGGGCAGCCGATGCCCCACCAGTCCGCGCACGCGCTCGAGCAGCTCGCGAAACTCACCATCTGCCGTGAAATGCACGCCGTAGCGATCTGCGGACAAGGGTTCGAATCGGCTTGGTTTCAGCGCCTCCGGCGCGCCAAATGCGCCCAACGTGGCCGCTGGTTCGCGCGCCTGAGATTCGACGAATGCCTTCTGCAGCGGGGCCGACGGCTCGCGCGGCGGCGCCTCTGTTGGCATCGTCTCCGAAACACGCTCAGCGTCGAGAGTAAGCCTTGCCTGCGCTGGCACCCCTCCGGGTATCGCGAAGCGCGTCAAGCGACGCACCAGATCGCGCACATCGGGCCTGGGAAAGCGTGCCGCGAGCAACTCCTCCACCTTGCGCGTACTGCGATGCGCACACAGCTCGAACAGTTCTGCGGCGTTCTCCGGAGTCAGGTGCTTCCTCAGCAAACTCAGTGCCGAAGCGTGCAACGCGCCGCTCGCTACCAGCGCGAACACCTCCGGATGATTGCGGCACACCCGCGCCGCCGCGATGTGTCGACCCGCCGTCGATTCGCACAACCCGAGCGACTCCACGCAATACTCGAACAGCGACGCAAACCCCAGATCGAGGAACAGCTGCCGTTCATCGAGCTCCGCCAAGTACGCTAGAAACTCAGCCGTGACTTGGTTGCGCCGCCCAACGACGCTCGAGAGCCCCGCCAAGAGCTCGTCGTCCGAAAATGACTTCAAACGATATTCGTATTGCCCCATCCCTCTGGTCTATCACGCACATTTTCGAGCCCGTAAAACGCGAATGGCGCTAGTTTTAGGCTCGAAATCACTTCCGCCCGACTCGGCTCATGAACGTTCGATCCTGTCCCAACTAGCCGCCCTCGCACGCAAATCTTCCCGCCCCTCGCGTTCACGGACAACCCATCCCCAAATCTTCTGTCCAGCAAATTCGGCAAATTCAGTGGCGGCCGCAGGCTCGCCACCACCAATTAGGGCGGACGAGTGTGCGCCACGACGGCGCAGAGAGGAAGCCGAAATGTAGCGGCATGAAGGCAGCGTGAGCCCAGCGCAGGCTCTTGTGCGGAACGCGGGAACCTGTCGCCTCGATGCGAAGGCAGAACTCCAAGTGGTTGACCCATGAGGAGCGGAATACCGATGCGAGGCGAAGGGGCGGACGGGCTCGTCGTAGCGATGAAGCCTGGTAACGCCGGTGGAGCGATGGAGTCTGACGATCGAGCAGAGGGCGCGGGCCAACCAGCGATGGGAGGAGCCTGTGTCTGAAGCAAAGCCCTATGACATTCCGAAGCAACTCGTTTGGGATGCGTATCGATGGGTAAAGGCAAACGGCGGTGCAGCGGGTGTGGACGGCGAGTCGCTGGCGATGCTCGAGCAGGATCTCGAGGGGAATCTCTATAAGATCTGGAATCGAATGTCGTCGGGCACGTACTTTCCACCGCCCGTACGGCTCGTCGAGATACCAAAGGACGATGGTGGCAAACGCGCACTCGGCATCCCCACCGTGGGAGATCGCGTGGCGCAGACGGTTGCGAAGATGGTCTTGGAGCCGAAGGTGGAGCCAGTGTTCCATCCAGACTCATATGGCTATCGACCTGGCCGTTCAGCGCACGACGCGCTCGCGATGACGAGGCAGCGGTGCTGGGCTGCTGACTGGGTGATTGACCTGGACATCAAGGGTTTCGCTCAGGCATGACCTGGTTGAACGCGCCGTAGCTCACCACCCTGATAACCAGTGGCTCCGGCACTACATTGCGCGGTGGCTTCGTGCCCCCGTGCAGAAGCTGGATGGCACGCTGGAGCAGCGAACGAAAGCCACGCTGCAAGGCGGTGTCGTGAGTCCGTTGCTGGCCAACTTGTCCCTGCACTATGCGTTTGATGTCTGGATGCGAAGGTTTCACCCAAGCTCCCCGTTTGAGCGCTACGCGGATTGTGCAGTCATCCACTCGGAAGTACAAACGGTTGCGGCGTCGAAAGCGCGCATCGATGCATTGGCTGGGATGCATCGAGCGACGGGAGCCGAATTTATTCGTGCTCTGGCAGCTCGGCGTCCGGCCTGGGGCGTGATCGTAGGAGCCGGATGAGGCGAGAGCCTCACGTCCGGTTCTGTGAGGGCCAGGGGGTGCAATTCCCCCGGGCTACTCGACTGGTGGAGTCCGACGCGCTTCGTGACACCTGAAGGGGTGCTGCGTCTCATTCCGCCCAAGCACCGCATCTGCACGCGCGCGCGGACTCCAGGAACTCGTACGCACACGCAGCCGGATCACTCCTCATCCGTCGCGCCAACATGCCCTCGGCCGCGGCTCCAGAACCACGCGCCCGCCGCTCCGCGACGTCTCACGCACGGGGCACCGTCGCGTGTGCGCTCGCGGGCCGGAGCCAGGGACGCTTCGGGCGCGGTCGTGTCACACCCGTGGGGGTAACGGATCACTTTTCCATGAGGGGAAACGGCGGCGTCCTCGACCAGAAACAGGTCACTCCTAGTCTACCCGCAGGACCCAGCCAGGGCGCGCCCATGTCCGCCGATCGAGACTCACGTGCGCCTTCGTCACGGATACACGTCTAAGGAGAATCCACATGGATACGCTTATCAAGGTTGACCTCGCGGCGCCGGCAACGGATCACGACGTAATCCACAACCGCTGGCATCCCGACATCCCCATCGTGAGTTGGGTCGAGCCGGGCGCGCAGTTCCGCGTCGAATGCATCGACTGGACCGGTGGTCAGATCAAGAACGACAACTCGGCCACCGACGTCAAAATCGTCGACCTGAGCAAGGTGCACTACCTGAGCGGGCCGATCGGGGTTACCGGCGCTGAACCGGGTGATTTGTTGGTGGTGGACATCTTGGACGTGGGCGTTTTGCCCGACTACCAATGGGGTTTCACCGGCATTTTTGCCAAAGAAAATGGCGGCGGCTTCCTCACCAATGCTTATCCCGAAGCGCGCAAGGCGTGCTGGGATTTCAGCGGTATTTACGCCAACTCACGCCACATTCCGGGCGTCGAGTTCGCGGGCATCATGCATCCCGGCCTGATCGGCTGTCTGCCTTCGCACGATTTGCTGGCTACTTGGAACAAGCGCGAGAAGGCGCTGTTCGATACCGATCCGGAGCGTGTGCCTGCGTTGGCCACGCTGCCGTTCGCAGCGACCGCGCACCTCGGGCGCATGCCCAAGGGCAGCGTAGCCGCGGCCGCCGCCGAAGCCGCGCGCACCGTCCCCCCGCGCGAGCACGGCGGCAATTGTGACATCAAGAACCTAACCAAGGGCTCGACCTGTTACTTCCCCGTCTACGTCAAAGGGGGTGGCCTCTCCATGGGCGACATCCACTTCTCCCAGGGTGACGGCGAGATCACCTTCTGCGGCGCGATCGAGATGGCAGGCTACCTCGATCTGCGGGTGAAGATCATCAAAGGCGGCATCGCCAAGTACGGCATCACCAACCCCGTGTTCAAGTCGAGTCCGCTCGAGCCGAACTACTCCTCGTACATGATCTTCGAAGGCATCTCGGTCGACGAAAGCGGCACGCAACATTACTTGGACGTGCACGTCGCCTATCGGCGCGCGTGCTTGAATGCGATCGAGTACCTGAAGAAGTTCGGCTACACGGGCGCTCAAGCGTACGCCATCCTGGGCACAGCTCCGGTCGAAGGTCGGATCAGCGGCATCGTCGATATCCCCAATGCTTGCGCAACTTTGGCTATTCCGACCGAGATCTTCAATTTCGACATCACGCCCAGCGCGGACGGCCCTTCCGCCACTTCCGTACCTCCGGGCTCGGACTTGGCCGTCGTGACCTGAGCGGCGCGCGTCATCGCCTTAGCCGGCGCAATCGGGAGTCTCGATTGCGCCGGCTCTATTCCCTTTCAAACCTCATCGCTCGTGTTTCAAGGTCATCGAGTCATGCCAATCTACGAATTCGAGTGTGCCGATCACGGTTGCTTCGAGCTAACGCGGCCGATGGCGCAAGTGCGCGAGCCCGCGCCTTGTCCGGATTGTGGAGAGCTCGGCAAGCGTTTGCTGAGCGCGCCGAACTTGGCAACGGGCTCGGCTATCGGGCGTCGCGTAGCCGCAGTCAACGAACGCAGCCAGCATGAGCCGCGTATCGTCCAGCGTGAGGCCCCGCGTTCGAACGGTGAGCCGGCGAAGCGCACCGTGCATTCGGCGCACGGTGGCTACCCTTGGGCCATTGGCCACTGAGCGCGAGCTCGCTCGGCTCAGGCCGACAGGCGCAGGTACAGCTGCGCAATCTTCTGGGGCAAGCTCTCGAGCCGATCGAGTAGTGAGTAATTTCCGGCGCCGAAGATGGGTTTCACGCTGCCTTCCGCGTTTGCATCCAGGCCGACGCAAAAGCTGGTCACGCCCAGGCGCCGATTGCTGATCGTCGCCTGTTTGGCGTCGAACAGCAGGTACTTCGGGTCGTGGATATCGATGTCCGACGGCTCACCGTCGGTGACGACCAAGAGCAGCTTGCGCGCGGCGTTGCGCGTCGCCAGAGCTCGACCCGCGTGGCGCAGCGCGCTGCCGAGCCGCGTCGACAAATGGGCGTGCATACCGGCCAAGCGCGCGCGCACGAGCTCGTCGTACGGCTGACCGAAGTCCTTGAAGCGGTAGTAGCCGACGTCGTGCCGCCCGTTCGAGGAGAAACCGTGAATCGCCAAATCGCCGGCGATGCTGGACAGCGATGTGGCCAAGAGCGCGCTGGCGCTGCGCGCGAGCTCCAGCAGAGTCGCGCTCGAGCCCGGCGCGCTGGCATTGAGCGATTCCGACAGATCGAGCAGCAGGAGCAGCGCCGGAGGCTCGAGCTGAAAGCGAAGTCTGCGGTACACGCGTGGATCAGCGCTGACGGCGCTTTCGTGCGCCACGACCGCCGCGAGCGCCGCCGGCAGATCCAAGCTATCTCCGTCCAACAACCGACGTAGGCGGATCGGTCGACGATCGGCGAGTCGCAACGCGGAACGCTCGAGGCGCTTGCGCGCTGGCGCGTAGCGAGCAAGCGTAGCCGCGATGCGCGTGGCGTCGCCGAGCGCCGCCGGACGCTCCCTCACGCGGCAAAAGTCTGGCCGTTCTCGGCCGATTACGTAGTCCCATTCGGGATGGAGCGTCGCGGGCTCGAGCTCGGCGCCAACCTGCGAGCGGGAGCCCGAAGCGCGCTCGCTGGCAGAGGCGTCGCTCGGCCCGCTCGCGAGCGGCTCGCCGCGCTCCGGCGGCTTCGGCGTCGGAACATCACTCTCGATTCGCCGGCGCCCTTCGGACTCGAGCTCGCAGCCATCGTCGGTCTGTTCCTGCTCGAATTGCCACAGGCCAATGTTGTCGTCGCGGTAAGCGGGTTGTACGGCGTAGTCCTTGGCGTTGAACTGCACGCGCATTTGGCCGAGATCGTTGCCCAGCGCGCCGCCGATGCGCCGGCACAGGCTCGCGTCGCGCCACTCGGCTCGTCCCTCGAAGAACAGCTGCCGCCCCTTGCTGACCCAGGAATCGTCATCGACGTAGGCGTCGTCGTGCAGGGCGCGCGCGAGCCGGGCGAAGAGTGACAAGCTCGTCTTCTGGCCATCCGCGCGCGCCGTATAGTACGGCGCCCACAGGCGGGCGAGTCCCGGATACTGCTCGGTCGCCAAGCGCTCGACGCGCGCATCCTCGAGCAGGGAGATGATCGCCACTTGAGCCGGTTTGAGTGACTTGATCGAGAAGCGCGGCGCCCCGAACCGAAGGTGAGCCGAGATGTGGGCACACGCTGCAAAAAGGTAATCACTGAAGCTGCCCGGCACGCCCGTGAGCGGCGACGCGGGTAGCCACAGGTTCGAGGCCACGAAGCGTGGCCTGCGCGCGGCGAATTCGTGCGCGGCGGGCGGCAACGCGTGCAGTCGCACATCGAAACCCCACAGCGCGCGCACGAAGCGGCTCGCTCCGCCGGGGAGCTCCCGCTGCGGGCCCTCGCCGTGCGCCTCGCTCATAGGCAGGCTCGCACGCTGGCGTTGAGCGCCGAGACCAGGTCCGGATCATCGGTCAGCGGACGCACGAGCGCCATTTGGCAGGCCGCCTCGGCAGCGATCCCCTGACGAATCAGCGCGCCCGCGTGCACCAGCATTCGAGTCGAGATCCCTTCGTCGAGGCCGTGCCCCTTGAGCCGGCGCGCCGCTTCGGCCACCGACACCAAGCGTTCGGCGAGCTCTCTCGCCAAGGCCGTCTCGTGCACCAGGATCTCGACCTCCTGGGCGCGCACCGGAAAATCGAACTCGATGGCCCCGAAGCGTTGCTTCGTGGACGGCTTCAAGTCTTTCAGCGCGCTCTGGTAGCCGGGGTTGTGCGACACGACCAGGTGAAAATCGGGATGAGCTCGTAGCGTTTCACTTCTGGCCGGCAGCGAGAGCAAACGGCGATCGTCGGTCAGTGGATGAATCACGACCAGCGTGTCTTGTCGCGCCTCCACGACCTCGTCCAAGTAGCAGATGGCCCCGAGCCGTGCGGCGATCGTCAGTGGCCCATCCTGCCAACGTGTCGCGCCGTCTTCCAGCAGGTAGCGCCCCAGAAGATCAGAGGCGCTCATCTCCTCGTTGCAGGCGACCGTCAAAAGCGGCCTACGCAGGCGCCAGGCCATGTGTTGCACGAAGCGTGTCTTGCCGCAGCCAGTCGGCCCCTTGAGCATGACGGGCAAGCGCACGGCATACGCGGCCTCGAACAGACTGAGCTCGTCGCCCAGAGCCAGGTAATACGGCTCGTCCGGGATCCGAAACGCGTCCAGTATGGCAGCGGACATTTACCGATGTTTGGCCTCACGCGTGGTGGGGATCCCCGGAATGGGGCATTCCTCCGTGCCTACGGCGGGCCGCGTGAAGGATTCGACCATGTCCCGAGTGCCTTCGGGATCTTCGATCCACTTCTTGTAAAAGTCGTACGGACAGGCTGCGACGCCGCGATCCCCTTCGCGAGAGTTTATCATGCCCGTGTAGCCGCGGTGCAGCAACTTGAAGAGGTGATTTTCCGACTGCATGTTCTTGCGTGCATCACGGATCAGGGAGGTCGAAAGCTGCGCGTACTGCACGCCGTAGTCCTCTTCACCGCACTCACCCAAGGTGCGCCCATCGAAGCCGATCAGCGCGGAGTGTCCGAAGTAAGAATACACGCCATCGAAGCCCGAGGCGTTGGCCACCGCGACGTACACGTTGTTGGCCCAGGCCATGGCTTTCGCCATCAGCACCTGCTGATCCTTGGCCGGGTACATGTAGCCCTGGCAGCGCACGATCAATTCCGCGCCCTTCATCGCGCAATCACGCCAGATTTCCGGGTAATTCCCGTCGTCGCAGATGATGAGCGAGATCTTCAGCCCCTTGGGGCCGGTGGACACGTAGGTGCAGTTGCCGGGGTACCAGCCTTCGATCGGCACCCAGGGCATGATCTTGCGATATTTTTGCACGATCTCGCCCTGATCATCGATCAGGATCAGGGTGTTGTAGGGGGCCTTGTTGGGGTGCTCTTCGTGGCGTTCGCCGGTGAGCGAGAACACGCCCCAAACTTTGGCCGCCTTGCACGCCGCCGAGAAGATCGCGGTCTCTTCTCCGGGGATGGCCGAGGCGGTCTCGTACATCTCCTGCTTGTCGTACATGATGCCGTGCGTGCTGTACTCGGGGAAGATCACCAGGTCCATACCCGGTAGGCCGACCTTCATGCCCTGCAGCATGTCCGCGATCTTTTTTGCGTTGGCCAGCACCTCCGCCTTGGTGTGCAGACGCGGCATCTTGTAGTTGACGACCGCGACGCCCACCGTGTCTTTGCTACTCGAGATGTCACCATGAATCATGCCGAAAGAGCTCCTGGCTAAGACCTCACCCAGGGTGAAGTCACTCGTGACCCAGCCTAAACAGCGAGCAAGCGGCGCACTTCACCGACGTCGACCTTCTCGCGCGGCTCGTCGGCGGTGAACCGGCCACCTTCGATCACCAGCAAGCGGTCCAAGATCTCCATCGTGAAGCTCAGGACTTGTTCAGAGACGATGATCGTCAAGTTGCGAGAATCGCGCACTTTGAGCAAAACCTGTGCGATGTCCTTTATCACCGACGGCTGAATGCCTTCCGTCGGTTCATCGAGCAAGAGCACCTTGGGCTCGGCCGCGAGCGCGCGCGCAATGGCCAGCTGTTGCTGCTGACCGCCGGAGAGGTTGCCGCCGCGGCGCGTCTTCATCTCGGCCAACACCGGAAAAAGCGTGAAGATGTCCGGCGGCAGCTTGCCGGTCGGTGAACCCTCCAGACCGGTGAGCAAGTTTTCCCAAACCGTGAGGCTCGGAAAAATCATGCGCCCCTGCGGTACGTAGGCGATGCCCTGCTTCACTCGCTGGTAGCTGGGCATCTTGGTCACGTCGACGCCGTTGATCTTGATCGTCCCGGACGTGCTCCTGATCACGCCCATCAACGATTTGAACAGCGTGGTCTTGCCCATGCCGTTCCTGCCCATCACGGCGACAATCTGGCCTGCTTTGGCTTCCAGGCTGACACCGTGGATCACCTCACTCTGCCCGTAGCTGACGTGAAGATCCTTGATTTCGATCATGGCTTTCGAGATTTCTTTCTTCGCGTTCTGCTCGCGTTGCGCTCGCGTTCCGGCCCTGCTCAGTGGCCGAGGTAGACTTCGATTACGCGCGGGTCGGCCGTCACCTTGTCCATGGAGCCCTCGGCGATCACCTTGCCCTGATGCAGCACGGTGACCTTGTGCGCGATCTTTCGCACGAACTCCATGTCGTGCTCGATCACGATCACCGAGCGGTTCTTGCTGATGCGGTTCAAGAGCTCGGCGGTTTGCTCGCGTTCGTTGACCGTCATGCCGGCTACGGGCTCGTCGAGCATCAGTAGCTCTGGGTCCTGCATCAAGAGCATGCCGATCTCGAGCCACTGCTTTTGACCGTGACTGAGCAGCGCCGCTTGCTGATCGAGCTTGTCACTGAGCAGCACCTCCTCGGCGACGCTCTTCACGCGTTCGGTGACGTCCTGGGTGCGACGAAAGAACAGCGCTCCGAAGGCGGTGCGACCGCGCGGGAAGGATACTTCCAGGTTTTCGGAAACGGTCAGGTTTTCGTAGATCGAAGGGGTTTGGAACTTACGCCCGACGCCGGCACGCACGATCGCGTGCTCCTTCATCTGGGTCAGATCCATGGTTTTGAACATGATCGTGCCCTCGGTCGACTTGGTCTTGCCGCAGATCAAGTCCAAGAGCGTGGTCTTGCCGGCGCCGTTCGGGCCGATCACGACGCGCAGCTCGTTGCGGTCGACGATGAAGTTCAGGTCGTCGACGGCCTTGAAGCCATCGAACGAGACGCCGAGGCCCTGAATCGTGAGCATTTCGTGGCTACCCATGCTTGCCTCCGCTTTCGAGTGCGGCAGCCACGGCTACCGTCGGTTCGCTTTTCTTCTTGGAAGCCACGCGCGCGACAAATGGCTTGCCGTAGCGCTCGTACAGGCCGGCCAAGCCATCCGGGAACAGCATCACCACGCCGATGAACGTGCCGCCCATCAGGAACAGCCACAAATCCGGGTACTGTTCGGAGAAGAACGTCTTGGCAAAGTTCACCAGCAGCGTGCCGAAGACAGCGCCGATCACCGACATGCGGCCGCCGACCGCCGTATAGATCACCATCTCGATCGAGGGCGTGATGCCGACGAACGAGGGGGACATGAAGCCGACCTGCAGCGTGAACATCGCGCCACCGATGGCGCACATCACCGCAGACAGGCAGAAGGCAAGCGTCTTGAAATTGGCCACGTCGTAGCCGGAGAAGCGCACGCGATCCTCCTTCTCGCGAAGAGCCAACAAAAGCATGCCGAATTTCGTGGAAAGTACCCAGCGGGTGAGGATCACGCATCCGATCAGGAGTGCGCCGTTCACGTAGTACAAGATGTACTTGGCCGAGTCGGAGCGGATGTCCCAACCGTGCATCGTCTTCAGATCGGTGATGCCGTTGATGCCACCGGTGAGCCCCTGCTGACCGACGATCAGCACCGACAGAATCAGCGCTACGGCTTGGGTGATGATCGCGAAGTACACGCCGCCCACGCGGCGTTTGAACATCGCGACCCCGATGATGAACGAGAAGAAAGCCGGAACCAGGATGATCGCCAGGATCGTGAAGGTGAGACTCTTGAACGGCATCCAAAACAGCGGCAGCCTGGTGATCTGATTCCAATCCATGAAGTCAGGGATGCCGGGCGTGGTCTGGATTTTGGTCGAAATGGGGTCGGAGGCCTCCAGCTTGAGGAACATGGCCATGCAGTAGCCACCCAGGCCGAAGAACACGCCTTGGCCGAGGCTCAAAATGCCG
>Ga0247773_1000665_pt1 | contig 12945 bp, 11 predicted proteins | sample UWRJL092311B6_FD_179934 | JGI IMG/M metagenome (GOLD analysis project Ga0247773, IMG submission 179934) | Plant litter microbial communities from Arlington Agricultural Research Station in Wisconsin, United States - UWRJ-L092-311B-6 | ecosystem: Environmental > Terrestrial > Plant litter >...
CAGCAGACGCGGCCGCTGTACCACATCAACGCCGACCGCGTGATCGACTTCCGCGCGCGCTACCACTTCACCGACGCGGCCAACAACTACATCGGCTCGATCAAGCGGCAGGGCGCCCGCTCCATCTGGCGCACCCGCTACGACATCGAGAACCAGGGCCAGGTGGTGATGACCATCCAGGAAGAGAACCCCTGGATCAAGGTGGGCGACGCGCTCTTCTCGGAGCTCCCGATCGTGGGCCTGTTCGCGGGCTACGTGTTCAACCCCGCCTACTCGGTCAGCGCCCCCGACGGCCGCGTGCTGATGCGGATCGTGAAGGAGCCCGCGTTCCTCGAGGGCAAGTTCCGCATCGAGGAGACGCTCGACATCCCGCCGAGCGAAGAGGTGCGCATCATCCTGTCGATGCTGATGATGCTGCTGCTGGAGCGCCGCCGCGGCTGAGCGCGGCCAGGGCCACGAGCGAGCGAGGGATGAAGATGAAGACGTGGATCGCCGCGGCGGTGTGCGCCGCGGCGCTGGGCTTGGCGAGGCCGGCGCGCGCGCAGGAGCCCACGCCGGCGCACCTGGCCGCCGCGCGCGACCTGATGGACGCCGCCAACGACAGCGCCGCCTTCTACACCTCGCTCGAGCTGGGCATCCGCCGCTCGCTCCCCGAGGGGGTCGACAGCACCGCGGTTCTGGGCGCGGTGCACGGCTGGATCGGCCGGGCGCTGCGCTGGAGCGAGATCGCGCCCCGGTATGCGCGGCTGTACACGTCGTTCTACACCGAGGCCGAGCTGCGCGACATCGCCACCTTCATGCGCACCCCCACCGGGCGGAAGATGGCGAGCGCCGCGCCGCGGATCGCCCTGGCCGCCGCCGAGATCGGCCAGGCGATGGCCATGCAGCACCTCGCCGAGCTCCAGGAGGCGGTGTCGCGGGCCACGCAGAACCCCACGCCCGCGCCGCGCTGAACACGGGTGCCGTCGCCCACTGCCACGTCACCCCGCACACCCCGTCCAGGCAAAAGGACCATGATGAAGATGCGAATCGCCCTCGCCCTCTGCGCGGCCGCCGTGGGGCTCGCCGGCCTGGCGCGCGCGCAGGAGCCCACGCCCGCCCGCATGGCCGCGGCCGAGCGGCTGGTGGCCTCCATCGACATGGAGAGCAGCTACAAGCGCACCATGGACACGATGATCCAGGGGCAGATCCGGCAGAACCCCGCGATCGCGCCGTTCGAGGCCACCATGCGAGCGTTCTTCGACCGGTACCTGTCGTGGCCGCAGGTGAGGCCCGACATGGTTCGCGTATACGCGCTGACCTACACCGAGGACGAGATGCGCCAGCTCATGGCGTTCTACGCCACCCCGCTGGGCAAGCGCCTGCTGGAGACGATGCCCGAGCTGGCCGCGCGCTCGTCGGAGCTCACGCAGCGGCGGCTGATGGAGCACATGCCCGAGCTGCAGCAGCAGATCATGCAGCAGATGCAGAGCGGCGCGGGCGCGCCGCCGGCCGCTCCGGCCACGCCCGCTCGTCCGTAGCACCCTCTGGAGGCGGCACCCCCGCCTCCCTGTCCACTCACGTCTACGTCCGAGACGCCTATGATTGCCACCGTGATCTCCCGGGCCGCGCGGCGGACCTCCCGCCGCGCGCGAGATTCGACTTCCTGCACGAGAGCACACGGAAATGAGCAACACGGTGCTGGACACGCCGCGGCTGCGGCTGGTGGGGGCCACCTCGGCCCTGCTGCACGCCGAAGGTGACGACCGCGCGCGCTTCGGCGCGCTGCTGGAGGCGCGCGTTCCCGAGAGCTGGCCGCCAGAGCTGTACGACGACGATGCCCGGCTGTGGACGCTGAACGTGGCCGAGACCGAGCCGTACCGCGCCGGGTGGTGCATGTACTACGTGGTGGTGACGGACGCTGCGCCCGAGGTGATGGGCGTGGTGGGCTACAAGGGAGGGCCGGGGGATGACGGAACGGTGGAGGTGGGCTACGGCATCGTTCCCGAGCACCGGCGCCGCGGCTACGCCACCGAGGCCACGGCCGCGCTGGTGGAGCGCGCGTTCGGCCACCCGCGGGTCACCCGCGTGATCGCCGAGACGATGCCCGACCTGGTGGCGTCCATCGGCGTGCTGCACAACCTGGGGTTCACGCTGGAGGGCGACGGCTCGGAGCCCGGCGTGATCCGCTTCACCCTGCCGCGCGAGCGCTGGAACGAACGGCGCTGAGGGGAAGATGATGGAAGAGCCCGCGCCGGGTCACTCGCCCCGGCGCGGGCTCCGTTCGATCCCGACCGCATCGATGTCCAGCCGATCCCATCTCCGACTTCGATCCACCGTGATGCGCATCGGCCCCATCGCCACGCTCGCGCTCCTCACCGCGTGCGCCCCGCGCGTGCCCGCACCCCCGCCCGTCGGTGATGCGGGCGGCGCGTCGCTGAGCGCGGAGGCGGAGGTGGTGGCGGCGGAGCGAGCGTTCGCCGCGGCGGCGGCGCGCGACGGCGTCCGCGACGCGTTCCTGGCCTTTGCCCACGACAGTGCGCTGGCGCTGCAGCCCGAACCCGGAAACGCGAAGGAGCTCTGGCGCGCCCGGCCGCGCACCGCCGGACGGCTGGCATGGTACCCGGCCTGGGCCCGCGCCGCCCGCAGCGGCGACCTGGGCTTCACCACCGGCCCGTTCGAGACGACGGACAGCGCGGGGGCGGTCCGCGGCTATGGCCAGTACGTCACCGTGTGGCGGCGCACGGCGGACGGGTGGCGCTTCGTGATCGACCTCGGCTCGCCCCACCCGCGCCCGGACGCCGCACCCGCCGAGTGGCGCGCGACGGCGCGAGATCCGTCGACCGCCGAGGCCACGCCGGACGTGGACGCGGACGCGGCGCGCTCGCTGCTCGCGGCCGACAGCGGCTTCGCGGCGCGCGCGGCGACGGATGGGCTCGAGGCGGCGCTGCGGACGTATGGAGATGCGGAGATGCGGCTGCTGCGGCCGCGCGCCTTTCCGCGCGTGGGGCTGGGCGCCGCGCTGGCCGCGCTGAGGGGCGACGGAGCGCGGCGCTACACCCTTCGTCCGGCGCGGGCGTTCGCATCCGCCGCGGGCGACCTGGGTTGGACGTGGGGCGAGTACCAGTGGGTGCACCCCGGCGCCGGCCGCCGCGAGAGCGGGCACTACCTGCGCATCTGGTCGCGCGGGCCCGGCCGCGGCTGGCGCGTGCTGCTGGACGTGGTGGCGCCCCGCCCGTCCGAGCGCGACGAGTGATACCGGATTACCCAGCATCGTTCTGGAACCGGGTTCGCCAGGGTTCTCACAGAAGGCCACAGAGGACACAGAGAAATCTCTGTGACCTCTGTGACCTCTGTGAGAGCCAGTACAGGCCGGGACCAGAACGATGCGAGGAAAGCGGTATGACACCGATCTCGGTGATCGCCTGTGCATTCAGAAGGGCCCAACGATGGCACACCCGGCAAGGTGGGAAACGGAGGAAAGACAGGCAGTTCTCCGTTCCCTCCGTTCCTCCGTGTGAGTCATCGGTTTGCCTGCGGAGGAATGCGCATGGACTCAGCCGAACGGGCTGCGAGTCGCGCGACCAGCCGTCATCCCGCTATCTTGCGGCCGGCGCGAAACTTCGCATCCCCTTTCTACGAACTGTCTTGCGGGGGGCATCGTCCCGCCGCCCCGGTCTCCGTCATCCCGTCGCCACACGCCACGCCGAGGCACGCCGCACCTTGCGCACATCACGTTTCCGTGTCTTCTCCGGGCTGATCGTTCTCGCCCTCTCCACCTTGATCGCGGGGTGCCGCGACAGCGTGCGCGTGCCACCGCCCGAGCGGGCTGTCGCCACGCGCAAGGTGCCCGAGCCCGAGGCCTCGGTGGTCAACCTTCCCGTCACCGTGTCGCTGGCGCAGGTGGCCGCGCAGGTGGAGAACAAGGTGCCGCACGGCCAGAACCGCGAGGCCGAGTGGGCGCCCATCGGCAAGTTCGCCGTGGTGGGCACCGTCTACGTGAAGGAGATGTGGGAGCGCGACCCGCTGAAGCTGGCCATCGACGGCGACCACGTGGACGTGTCGGCGCACGTGCGCTACCGGGCGCGGGTCGCGGCACACCCGTGCGTGCCGTTGGCCGGCTGCCGCTGGGTGGAGCTGGGGTCGTGCGGGGTGGACGGGCCCATGCCCACCATGGACGTGGCGCTGCGCACCACGCTCGCCTTCAACCGCGACTGGACGATCGCGCCCAAGACCCGGCCGGCGCCGGTACGGGCCGGCGTGCGCTGCAAGCTCACCGAAGCGAACATCGACGTGACCGAGCGCGTGCAGGCGCTGGTTGCCGGGCTGCTCGACCGCATCGCGCCGCAGATCGACGAGAAGATCCGCGACGCCGTGGACCTGCGCCACCGCCTGGAAGACGTGTGGAGCGACATCCAGCAGCCGATCCGCGCGTCGAGCAACGTGTTCGTGGTGATCGGCCCCGAGGCCATCGCCGCCACGCCGCCGCGCGGCAAGGGCACCACCCTCACCACCAACGTGGACGTGACCGTCCGCCCGCGCGTGGTGATCGGCGACAGGCCGCAGGTGACCGAGCTGCCGCTGCCGCCCAGCGGCCCGGTGCAGCCCGGCCGCGGTTTCCAGGTGCAGCTGGTGGCCCAGATCCCGTACACCACGGTGGACAGCATCCTCAAGACCAAGCTGGTGGGCCACACGTTCGACGCCAAGGGACACAAGGTTACGGTGACCGGCGCGAAGCTGTACGGCAGCGGCGACCGCGTGGTGCTGGAGGTGCGGATCAAGGGTGACGCGCGTGGCACCATCTACCTGGTGGGCACCCCCGAGTTCGACCCCGTCACCCAGGTGATCGCGGTGCCCGACCTCGACTTTTCGCTGGAAAGCAAGGAGCTGCTTCCCAACGTGGCCGACTGGCTGCTGGGCGACCAGCTGCGCGACGAGCTGCGCGGCGCCGCCCACTTCGAGCTGGGCGACCGCGTCGCGAAGATCCGCGGCCAGGTGGACGACGCGCTCAACCGCGACTTGGGGCGCAGCGTGCGCCTGACCGGCGGGGTGGACGCGCTGCGGCCGCTGGGCGTGTTCGTCTTCCCCACCGCGCTCGCCGCCGTTGTGGCCGCCGACGGACACGTGCAGATTCGCATCGACGTGCGTGCACGGCCGTCCGGCGGAAAACCCTCCCCTTGATACCCGGTGACCGACAGATGAGCGGCGCACCCTTCCGCGACAACGTGGTGGTGCTCACCGGCGCCAGCGCCGGCATCGGGCACCAGATGGCGCTGCAGCTCGCGGCGCAGGGCGCGCGCCTGGTGCTGGCCGCGCGCGAGCCGGGCAAGCTCGGGGAGACGGCGGAGGAATGCAGCCGCCTGGGCGCGCAGGTGCTTGCGGTGCCCACGGACGTGGGGGAGGAGGCGCAGTGCCGGGCGCTGATCGATGCGGCGGCGAGCGAGTTCGGGCGCATCGACACGCTGGTGAACAACGCCGGCATCGGGATGTGGGCGCGCTTCGAGGACATGACGGATCTTGCCCCGTTCGAGCGCATCATGCGGGTGAACTACCTGGGCAGCGTGTACCCCACCTACTACGCGCTGCCGCACCTGAAGAAGACCCGCGGCCGCATCGTGGCGGTCAACAGCCTCACGGGGAAGACGGGGGTGCCCACGCGCAGCGGCTACGCGGCCAGCAAGCACGCCGTCACCGGCTTCTTCGACACCATCCGCATCGAGCTGGAGGGGAGCGGGATCACCGTCACGCAGGTGTTTCCCGGCTTCGTGGCCACCGAGATCCGCGAGCGTGCCTTCGGCGCGGACGGCCGGCCGCTGGGCGCCGGCAACAGCCCCGTCCGCGAAGGCCAGGTGATGAGCGCCGAGAAATGCGCCCGCCAGATCATCGACGCGGCCGCCGCCCGCAAGCGCGAGCTGATCATGACGCTCCGCGGCAAGATCGGCGCGAAGCTCAAGCTCGTCGCCCCCGGCCTGGTCGACCGCATCGCCCGCAAGGCCATCGAGCAGGGCAAGTAGAGCCAACGTCGATTGCGGTGTGGAACGGATGACGAAAAAACGGGGCGGATGCAAACGATGCATCCGCCCTGCCTTCCGTCCGCCGTTGAAGTCCGCGAAGGCGGACTGCGTGCCGTCGTAGCCGCGGCTTCAGCCGCAAACCCTCACACAGGAGCCGGCCGCTCATCCGCAGATCACGCGATCACCGTCCTGCTGATCCGACGACGATTCGACCCGGCTGATCGACGACGATCCGACGCCGGTGCTTGCGCGTCAGGAAATCCCGGCGTCCGTCTTCGCCCAGTCCAGCCGGCGGCCGATCTCCTTCGCGCTCATGGTGCGGATGGCGAAATCGGCGGCGGTGGTGCTGTTGAACTCCACGTTGCTGCGGATGGGCTCGGCGCCGGGCTCGTCGGAGGGGCGAAAGCCCAGCACGGCGCCGCTCTTCAGGTGCGCCACCTTGCTTGCCACCGGCACCGCCACCCACCTGCGCCCCGCCCGGTCCACCAGCTCGCGCGCGGTGGTTTCCACCGTATCGGCCATGGTCTTCATTTCCTCGGTCTTCGGATTGCTCCGTTCGCCCGGAATGCCGCTCGAACCGGCATCGCTCGATCGGCCGACGCGGATCGGGTTCAACTCAGTGCCTTGAGCAGCGCCTCGCCGGCGGCCTCCACCTGCCACTTGCGCACGCCCTGCACCGCGGCCAGCGCGTCCAGCGTCTTGGGGCGCGCCTTGGCCACCTCTTCCAGCTGCGCGCGCGACATCACGAAGCCCGGGTCCAGGCCCAGCTGGTCGGCGCGGCGGTTGCGCGCGTCCTTGAGGCTTTCCACCCGCGCCTCCAGCTCCATGTCGCGCTCGAAGCGCGGGCTGCGCGGCCAGCGCGGCAGCTCGGCCTCGGGCACCTCCAGCGCGCGGGTGATCGCCGCCATGATCTCGCGCCCGCGCCGCTCCACCAGCCCCTGCGACACCCCCGACACGTTCTTGAGCGCGCCGGCGCTGGCCGGCGGGTTCACGCTCATGTCGATCAGCGAGGTGTTGCCCATCACGCGGAAGGTGGCCCGGTCGAGCTCGCGCGCCACGCCCTCGCGCCACTCGTACAGCTCGCGCAGCACGGCCATCCCGCGCGGCGGCAGGTCGCGCGCGCCCTTCACCTTCATCCACGCCTCGCGCGTTTCGTCGGGCTCGCTGAAGCGCGTGCCCTCGCGGCGGCGGAACTCCTCCTCGGCCCAGTGCAGCCGCCCCAGCGCCACCAGCTCGTCGCGCAGGCGGTCGCGCAGCGCGGGGAGGTGGGCGGTGTCGGTGGCGGCGTACTGCTTCATCCCCTCGGTCAGCGGGCGCTCGCCCCAGTCGGCGCGCTGGTGCTCCTTGGGGAGCTTGAGCCCCAGGTACTTCTCGGCGATGTTGCCCAGCCCCAGCGAGCGCTCGCCCAGGAACGCCGCGGCCACCTGCGTGTCGAACAGGTTGGCGATCGACAGCCCGGCGTCGCGGTCCAGGATGCGCACGTCGTAGTCGGCGTCGTGGAAGATCTTCTCCACGGCGGGGTCGGCGAACAGCTCGGCCAGCGGCGACAGGTCGGGCACCGCCTGCGGGTCCACCAGGAAGTTCTCGCCGCGCGTGGAGAGCTGGACCAGGCTGAGGCGGTCGAAGTACCGGTGGTAGCCGGCGGCCTCGGTGTCGGCGCCCAGCAGCGGCTCGGCCTTGAGCTGCTGGACCACGTCGCGCAGCCGCTCGGGTGTGTCGATGTATTGGTAGTCCATTCCCACCGGTCCGGGGATTCAGAAGCGCGCCAATGTCGTTCCCGCGCCGCCTCCGTGCAAGGCCGGTGTCCGCAATTGCCACACCGGGCGAGCCTTCCAGCCCTTCGCGAAAGCCCCGGCCTCTCGTGCGGCGTGCGTCGGTGGCTCCACGACCATGGGTTGGGCGTGTTGCGCGCCGAGACGCGCAACCGGGCTGCGCGCGCCGTAGGGCACGATACCGCCGTGCCCAACGGCGCCGGGCCACCGGCGGCCACGACCTCTTCCTCCGCCGACGTCCCCACGCGCCGGCCGCCGGCGTCCCGGCCCTGCGGGCGCGCATCCCTCACGCACCGGCGCATTACCGCCGCACCGCCGGGCCGATGAATCCGCTCGCAGCCACGGCCGAACTCCGTTTCGCGAGCTCCCGCGCGGCCATCGGCGTGGAACGGCGGGCATCGGCGCAGCCTGGGATCAGCAGGCGGAAGCACCGCCGCGTCGCCAGTCGGCGTCATTCCCAATGAAGAGCGCCGCGGGCAGGGACCCGCGGCGCTCGCCGCCAGCCGTGCGGCGCCGTCCGCGGGGTACCGCACCCCTGCGGATTGCGAACGGCGCCGGCGTTCCGGGGCTCGGGCGGTGCCGGCCAGTCCGGCGCCGCCCGCGTGCGTCAGTAGCAGCTACACGTGCAGCAGCAGTACGGATCGCAGGTTCCGCAGTAGGTGTCGCAGGTTCCGCACGCGGTGGCGCAGGTGCCGCAGTCGGTCGCGCACGTCCCGCAGGCGGTCGCCGCGCAGGTGCCGCAGTCGGTCGCGTCCGTTCCGCAGAACTCGCAGGTGTCGTTGCAGGTGATCCCGTCGGAGCAGTACTTCTGGTAGGTGAACGGGGGGAGGTGCCCAAACACCGTTCCCTTGTCGCTGTCGCCGCCGGCGACGGTGTTGAAGCTTTCCACGGCCAGCGAGTCTACATCCAGGCGGATCTTGCCCATGGTACCATCCTCCTGCTTGGGGTGGGTGAGTTGCGGGGTGCGGTATTTCCTGGTCGTGACCAAGGTTCGCTGATCGCGCCGCAGTGCCGTAGCCCGGCGGCGCCCGAGCGCGTCAGTAGCAGCTGCAGGTGCAGCAGTACGGGTCGCAAGCGGTGCGGCCGTGTCGCAGAACTCGCAGGTGTCGCAGGTGAAGGCGTCGCCGGCCACCGTGGTGAAAGCTCTCGACCCCATGCGCCCACATCGAGGCGGACCTTGCTCATGGTACCGTCCACCTCCCGGTGGGTCAGTTTCGGGGTACAGCCGTGTCACGCGCGCGCGTGGCATGGCGTCGTCGCACAGGATGGTTCACAGGCAGCCGCGAACGCGGAAACACGTCAGCCCGTTGGGATCGCCAGTTTATGGTATCAATTAGCCGGAGGAAAGGGTTTTGTTAGAGCAAAAATACCCTTTGACGCGAATTTTGCCCAAATTCGTATGGAAGCAAACGTTTCGAACCCTGGTAGCCACGACCCTGTAACTCAGCGCGGAAGCACAGGAATCCGCCAAAAATCATTTCCACTCTCCACTGCGCGCCCGCTCCCTACCGGGTCATCACGGCGCGGCCGCTGGGTCCCATCGCAGGGGGAGCCCGTGCTCCCGGTTGCGACCGCCTGCCAGTGCGACGTGGGCGACGGGAAGCAAGTCTCTACCCGGCGGGCGGACCCTATCGTCGTCAGGCTGCCCCGGTGGAGTGCGGTGCCGCCACCCAGCCCCCGTACGCCGGAAAATGCGGTAAACGCATGGCTACCCCTGAGATGAGCGGGCTCGCCGCGCCACGGAATTCCGTGGCGTCGACGTTGCATTCGCCGCCCAATGCGCCCATCCTGCTACCATCTTCGGTGGCAGGCTCGGCCCGGCTTCCCCATGCACACGGTTCCACCATGCGAACTTCCATATCGCGCGTCGTGCTCGCGCTGCTGATTCCGCTGCTGGGCTCAACCTCGTGCAGCGACGCGCCGCACCAGTCACAGTCGCCGACCTCGCCGCGGGCCGACCGCATCAAGGGAGTGCGCCTGCTGCTGGTGAGCGGCGACGGGCAGACCGGCGTGCCGCGCAAGCCGCTGCCGCAGCCGGTCGTGGTGCGGGTGGTGGATCAGCGGAACGTGGCGGTCGCGGGCGCCACCGTGAACTTCACCGGCACGGGCTCCTTCGCTCCGCGCCAGGCGCAGACCGACGCGCAGGGCAGGGCCAGGGTGGTCTGGACGCTGGGCCCCGCGCTGGGCGCCCAGTCGATGCGTGCCTCGGGAACGGGCGGCACGCTGGTGGTGAACGCCGTGGCGAAGATCGGCGCGGCGGCGCTGGTGAAGGTGAGCGGCGACGGGCAGACCGCCGCGCCGCGCGCCCAGCTGGCGCTGCCGCTGGTGGTGAAGGTGGTGGACGCCGTGGGCGAGCCCGTGTCGCGCGTCACGGTGACTTGGGCGACGGCCCACGGCGGCACCCTCGCCCCCCGCACCACCCTCACCGGCTCGGACGGGACGGCTCAGGCCACCTGGACGCTGGGGTTGCTGGAGGGAGAGCAGAAGGCCACGGCCACCGCGCCGGGGCTGGCGCCGGTGACCTTCACCGCCCGCGCGGTGCCGCCCCAGCCGCCGGTGGGCGAGCCGGTGTCCATGTACATCCTCCCCAACCCCATGTGGCTGGAGGTGGGCGACACGGCGCGGCTGCGCGTGGTGTTCCTCGACGCCAACCGCAACGTGGTGCCCGGCCCCACCCCCACCTTCGCCGCCTTCTCCAACTACGCCTCGGTGGACGCGGGCGGCCTGGTGAAGGCGCTGGTGAAGAGCGCGGGGGGGATCGCCGTCACCGCCGGGCGCTTCCGCGGCTTTGCCGAGATCAACCCCTGGAAGCCGCAGGAGCGGTACGGCTCGCCCCGGCCCTGGCTCTATGCCGTCCCCGAGCTGTCGCGCATCGACGTGAACACCAGCGTGCAGCTCACGGCCGTGCGGATCGACGCGCAGGGGAAGCTCACCAACGCGCGCACGGCCACCTGGAGGAGCCTGGCCCCGCCCATCGTGAGCGTCACCCCCACCGGGCTGGCCACGGCGCTGGGGATCAGCGGCGTGCGCCTTTACACCACCGCCGACGGCCTCACCGGCTTCAGCGACGTGTACATCAACTACCATTGAGGCCGGCCGCGGCCGCGCTTGGCGCGCGAGCCGTCCGTCCGCGTGGCGCGTACAGCCCGCCCCCGCCGGATCCAATCCGGCGGGGGCGGGTGCGTTGAAGATTGGGCACACCGGCCGCGAGGTTGCGCCGCCCACTCGCGCCGGGCATCTTCCGCCGCCCCCGCGCCGTGCCGTCCCCGCTGCCCAACGACTGAATGCCCGCGCTGCCGCCCGACCTGATCGTCCGCGCCCGCCGCATCCACGTGCTGGGCGACCATCCGGCCGTGGAGGCGGTGCTGGTGCGCTGCGGGCGCGTAGCGGCGGTGGGGTCGTTCGACGAGATGCGCGCGCTGGCCGGTGCCGGCGCCCGCGTGGACGACGTGGGCGACGCCACCGTGACGCCGGGGCTCACCGACGCGCATGTGCACCTGACGACGTATGGCCTCTCGCTGACACGGGTGGACCTGAACGCCGCCGCGGGGATCCCGCAGGCGCTGGAGATGATCGGCGCCGCGGCGCGCGCGGGCGGCAGCGGGTGGCTGCGGGGGATCGGGTGGGACGTGCACCGCTGGGGGCGCCTGCCCACCGCGGCCGATCTCGACGCCGTAACGGGAGAGCGGCCCTGCTACTTCCAGAGCCACGACATCCACGGCGCCTGGCTGAACACCGCCGCGCTGCGCCTCTGCGGCATCTCGTCCCACACGGCCGATCCCGAAGGCGGGCAGGTCGTGCGCGACGCCGCGGGCGAGCCCACCGGCGTGCTGCTCGAGAACGCGATGCCCCTGGCCGAGCGCCACCTTCCCGTGGAAACCGCGGCGGAACGGCAGGCGGCGCTGCTCGCCGCCCAGGCGCAGGTGCACGCGCTGGGGCTCACCGGCGTGCACAGCGTGGAGACCACCGGGCTGGAAGATTTCGGCGCGCTCGTGGGCGAAGGCCGGCTGCGCCTGCGCGTCCTCCAGTCCATCCCGCTCCCGCGCCTGGCCGCCGCGATCGAGGCGAGGCTGCACAGCGGCTTCGGCGGCGAGTGGCTGCGCATCGGCGGGGTCAAGATGTTCCTGGACGGCGCGCTGGGCTCGCGCACCGCGTGGATGCGCGAGCCCTACGAGGGCACGGATGGCCGCGGCATCAACACGCTGGAGCCGGGCGACTTCCGCGCGAACGTGGCCCGCGCGGCCGCCGCGGGGATCTCGTCCACCGTGCACGCCATCGGCGACGCGGCGGTGACGCTGGCGCTCGACGTCCTCTCCTCCGTCGCCCCGCCCCGGGCGATGCCGCACCGCATCGAGCACCTGCAGCTCTGCCCGCCCGACCTGTGGGAGCGCGTGGGCCGCTCGGGCGTGGTGGCGTCGATGCAGCCCGTGCACCTGATGACCGACATCCCCGCCGCCGAGCGCCACTGGGGCCATGCGCGCTGCCGCGGCGCCTACCCGTTCGCGCCCGTGCTGGCCGCCGGCGCCACCCTCGCCTTCGGCTCCGACGTGCCGGTCGAGACGGTGGACCCGCGCCTGGGCCTCTTCGCCGCCGTGAAGCGCGTGGGGTGGGACGGCGGGCCACAAGGGGAGTGGTATCCCGAGAACGCCATCACGCCCGGGCAGGCGCTGCGCGCCTACACCGAGGGCCCCGCGCTCGCCGCGGGCCTGTCCACGCGCCAGGGCCGCCTCCTCCCCGGCTACCACGCCGACCTCGCCGCGTGGAGCACCGACCCGCTCGCCTGCACCCCCGACGAGGTGCGCGCGATGGCCTGCGTGCGCACGATCGTGGGCGGCGAGACCGTGCACGGGGCCTGAGCCCTCGACCGATCGGCGTATGTCGAAATCTGCTGAGACGTCGGAATCTGCCGAGACGACGGTGCTCTACCGACCGGTGGGTGTGGCGGAGCTGGAGCTGATCGAGCGCGGCGGCTGGCGCGCGTTTCCGCCGCGGCTGCCGCACCAGCCCATCTTCTACCCCGTGCTGGACGAGGCCTACGCCGTGCAGATCGCGCGCGACTGGAACACCCGGGACGCGGCCAGCGGCTACGCGGGCTACGTCACCCGCTTCCGCGTCCGGACGGATTTCCTGGCGCGCTATCCCGTGCAGGTGGCGGGCGCCCGCGCCCACCGCGAGCTCTG
>Ga0247773_1000666_pt1 | contig 12912 bp, 10 predicted proteins | sample UWRJL092311B6_FD_179934 | JGI IMG/M metagenome (GOLD analysis project Ga0247773, IMG submission 179934) | Plant litter microbial communities from Arlington Agricultural Research Station in Wisconsin, United States - UWRJ-L092-311B-6 | ecosystem: Environmental > Terrestrial > Plant litter >...
GTGAAGGAGTCCGCCACCCCGAGGCTGAAGCTGGCGTGGTCGGCGCTGGTGATCACCGGCGGCTGGTTGACCGTCAGCGTGAAGTTCTGGGTGGTGTTCGGCGTGACACCGTCGCTGGCGGTGATGGTGATCGGGTACGTGCCACCGGTGCCGGCGGCCGGGGTGCCCGCGATGGTGGCCCCGCTACCGGACGGAGTGAAGGTGACGCCGGCCGGCAGCGTGCCGGTCTTGCTCACCGTGGTGCCCGCCGCACCGGAGGTGGTCACCGAGAACGAACCCGCGGTGCCGACCGTGAAGGTGGCGTGGTCGGCGCTGGTGATCACCGGCGACTCGATCACCGTCAGCGTGAAGCTCTGGGTCGCCGGGGTGCTCGCGCCGTTGGTCGCGGTGATGGTGATCGGGTAGCTGCCCGCGGTGCCCGCCGCCGGGGTGCCCGCGATGGTGGCCCCGCCGCTGCCGTTCGGCGTGAACGTCACGCCGGAGGGCAGGGTGCCGGTCTTGCTGACCGTGGTCGCGGTCGGGAAGCCGGCCGAGGTGGTCACCAGGAAACTGCCGGCTGTGCCCGCCTGGAAGGTGGCGTGGTCGGCGCTGGTGATCACCGGCGACTCGTTCACCGTCAGGGTGAACGCCTGGCTGTCGGACGGGGCGTTGCCGTTGTCGGCGTTGATGGTGAAGCTGTACGTCCCGCCGCTACCGGCCGGCGGGGTGCCGGCCAGGGTCGCGGTGCCGTTGCCGTTGTCGGTGAAGGACAACCAGGCCGGCAGGGTGCCGGTGGTGGTCAGCGTCGGGTTCGGGAACCCGCTGGTGGTGACGGTGAAGCTACCCGCCGTCCCCACCGTGAACGCGGTGGTGTTGGCGCTGCTGATGGTCGGCGCGCTGCCCACCGTCAGGGTCGCCGCGGTGGACGTCGCGGAGCTGACCGTGTTGGTGAACACCGCCCGGTACTGGTTGCCGTTGTCACCGGCGGCCGCGGTGAAGGTGTAGGTCGGGCTGGTCGCACCGGGGATGTTGGCGAACGCACCGCCGCCCACCGAACGCTGCCACTGCACCGTCGGGGTCGGGAAGCCCGACGCCGCCGCGGTGAAGCTCACCGACGCGCCCGGGTTCACCGACTGGTCGGCCGGATTGGTGGTGATGGCCGGCGCCTGGTTGACGTTGATGGTCAGCGTCTGGGTGCCGTTCGGGTTGACGCCGTTGGACGCGGTCAGCCCGATCGAGTACGCGCCGCCGGTGCCGGCCGCCGGGGTGCCGGCCAGGGTGGCGGTGCCGTTGCCGTTGTCGGTGAAGCTCAATCCGCTCGGAAGCGTGCCGGTCTTGGTGATGCTCGGGGTCGGGTAGGCGGTGGCCGTGGTGGTAATCGTGAAGCTGCCCGCGGTGCCGACGGTGAAGGTGGTGGTGGCGGCGCTGGTGATGACCGGCGCCTGGCCGACCGTGACGGTCAGGGTCTGGATGGCGTTCGGGTTGACCCCGTTGTTGGCCGTCAGGCTCAGCGAGTAGCTGCCACCGGCGGTCGGGGTGCCGGACAGGGTCGCGGTGCCGTTGCCGTTGTCGGTGAAGCTCATGCCGGCCGGCAGGGTGCCGGTCCGGGTGATCGCCGGTGCCGGGTAGCCGGAGGTGGTCACGGTGAATGAGCCCGCGGTACCGACCGTGAAGCTCACCGTGTTGGTGCTGGTGATCACCGGGCTGCGGTTGACGGTGACGGTGGCGGTCGCGGTGCCGTTGTCCAGGGTGACCAGCACATGGCCCGGGCCGCTGCTGGCCTGGGAGTTGTAGCTCGTCGAGGTCGAGCCGGAGCTGAGGTTCGCCGACGCCGCCCCGAGGGTGGCGCCGGAGGGCAGCGGGTCGCTGAAGCCGATCGGCAGGCCGGCGAACGCGTCGAGGCTGGTCGCGCCGATGGCCGAGCCGACCGAGTTCTGGGTGAGCGCGGCGGTGATGGTCGAGGTCGCGTTCGGGCCGACCACGGTGGCCGGGCTGGCGGAGGCGGTCAGTACCAGCCGCGGCGCGATGGTGGCCGAACCGCCCACCGTGTCACAGCCGCCGGTGCCCGGGCCGGTGTTGCAGCCCCACCAGTTGTCGGTTGCGTTCAGGGAACCGCTGGCGCCCTGGTATGCCCCGGCACCGGTGGCGCCGGTGTTGCCGGTGATCCGGTTGTAGTGCGCGGTGGCGGTGCCGCCCAGCACCGCGATCGCGCCACCGGCCGGGTTGCTGCCACCGGTGACGGAGTTACCGGTGAACGTCGATTCGCTCAGGTTCAGGGTGCCGCTCTGGGACAGGATGCCGGCGCCCTGCGCGTTGCCGGTGCCACTGCCGGTCACGGTGTTGTTGAGGAACCGCGAGTTGCCGACGGTGTAGGTCACCGGGCCGGACGCGGCCAGCGACAGCGCGCCACCGACGGTGATGCCGGCCGCCGAGGCGTTGACGTTGTTGCCGCTGAAGGTGGTGCCGGTGACGGTGAGCTGCTCGCCGGGTGCGTCGCCCTCGGCCACGTAGTGCACGCCCGAACCCAGGCTGCTGCCCGAGGTGTTGTTGCTGATCGTGGAGTTGGTGATGGTCAGCGAGCCGCCCTCGAACTGCACGGCGCCACCGGGCTTGTTGGTGGTCGTCGAGTTGACGGTGTTGTTGGTGATGACGGAGTTGGTGATCGTGAGCGAGTCGCCCTGGGCGGCGTGCCCGGAGCCCGCGATGATGCCGGCCCCGCCGAAGGTGGTCACCGTGCCGTCGGTGATGGTCACGCCGGAGATGGTGGTGCTGACCCCGCCGCCGATGCTGGGGTCGAGGTCGAACACCCGGCTCAGGCCGTCGGCGTCGATGATCGTGCTGGCGGCCCCGGCGCCGTTGAGGGTGATGTTGCTGCCGGGCACCTTGCCCATCTGCAGCTCGCCGTTGGTCAGGTGGTAGGTGCCGGGGTTCACCGTGATGGTGGAGGAGGTGGCGCCGGCGTTGTTGGCCGCGCAGATCGCCTCCCGCAGGCTGCCGCTCGACGTGGTCTGGCCGGTGTTGCCACACGCGCCGAAGTTGGTGGCCACGTCCGCCGCCGAGGTGACGGTCAGGTTGGCGGCCAGGGCCGTGGGCATGAACACCACCTGGCCGGCCACGGCCAGGCCCAGTGCCAGGCCGGCGCGGGCTAGCAATCGCGGAAGGGATGACGAGCGGATCAGCGGCATTGGTGTGTCCTTCGGGTTCCCCGTAGCGGGGGTTACCCCGCCGTAAATATATGAATGGAGGCTTGTTGACCACGCTCGGTAACGCATGCATCGGCAAATGTCAACGAGACTTAAAAACTGTATCTATCCAAGACGGAATACGGAACCCGGTTAGCTACAGAACTTTAACGCCAGACCTTAGCATTACCTGGCAAATCGCGACAAAAAAAGTCCCAGCAAGCGGTGATCTTTGTGTTATAAAGCTGCTGCACTGCTACGTCTCCTGTGGCTGGTGCCGGGAACTGGAGCGAAATCCAGAGCAATCCGAGCCGAGGAGCCGCGGGTGGCCGAAGTAATACCGCTATTGACCACCTCGCCGAGCGAGGATGCGTTCCCGCTGTCCCTGCGGCCGGTCGACGGCGCGGACGCGGCAACCAGCCAGCGGATCTTCGCCGAGTCGCACTGCGCCGGTTTCGAGCTGATGGGCCTGGAGCCCGCTGCCCTGGCCGGCCTGATCGGAATGCAGTTCCAGGCCCGGCAGGCCCAGTACCGGACGGATCCCGGCGCGGCCGAGTACCTGATCTGCCGTGGCAGTGGCCCCGACGCCGAAGTGCTGGGCGGTTGCTGGCTCAGCGACACCGCCGGGCAGCTGCGGGTGCTCGACATCGCCGTGTTGGCCGAACACCGCCGCCACGGGGTGGCCCGCGCCGTGCTGACCGCGCTCTGTGCCCGGGCCGCGGCCGCCGACAAGCCGGTGACACTCTCGGTCTGGCATGACAACGCGCCGGCCCGCGAGCTCTACCGCGGCCTCGGCTTCGTCGCCGATCCCGGCGTCGGCGGCGACCAGCCGGGCGAGCTGGGCAACGGATACCTGCAACTGCGGTCCTCGCCCGAGTCCGCCCGTGCCCGGGCCGGTGTGCGATGACCGGCACACCGCTGGGCTTCGAGGACTTCGCCGACCGGGTCGGGCAGTCCTTCGCGATGCGCGCGGCCCCCGACGGCGACGCCGTCGAGATCGTCCTGACCGAGTGCACCCGCAGCTCGATCGCCGGCATGCCGCGATCGTTCAACCTGCTGTTCCGGGCCGGACCGGACGCACCCCGGGAGCAGGGCAGCTACCTGCTGAGTAGGGAGGACTTCGAACCAGCACCGGTCTTTCTGGTACCGGTGCGAGCACTAGCGGACGGCCTGGAGTTCCACGCCGTCTTCAACCCATCGACGGAGGATGAGAATGTGCCATGAGTGATCCCTACATCGGTGAGATCCGCATGTTCGGCGGTAACTTCGCCCCGAACGGCTGGCTGTTCTGCCAGGGCCAGGTGCTGTCCATCTCGGACTACGACACCCTGTTCAACCTGATCGGCACCACCTACGGCGGCGACGGCCAGCAGACCTTCGCGCTGCCCAACCTGGCCTCCCGGATCCCGGTCCACATGGGCAGCGGCTTCGTGCTGGGCCAGGTCGGTGGCGTGGAGACGGTGACCCTGAACACCAACCAGCTGCCGGTGCACACCCACCAGCCGATCGGCTCGACGGCCTCCACCGTCGTCTCGCCCAACGGCGCGTACTGGGCCAACTACGTCAACCAGGAGTACAGCAGCCAGGCGCCGGCGACGGCGATGGCACCGAACGCGTTGAGCCTGTCCGGCGGCAACCAGCCGCACGAGAACATGCCGCCCTACCTCGCGATCAACTTCATCATCTCGCTGTACGGCATCTACCCGTCCCCGAACTGACGTCGAGACCGGAGCGAACCGCAAATGAGCGATCCATTCATCGGCGAGATCAAGCTGGTCTCGTTCAACTTCCCGCCCAGGGGCTGGGCGTTCTGCAACGGCCAGATCCTGCCCATCAACCAGAACCAGGCGCTGTTCTCGATCCTGGGCACCATGTACGGCGGCAACGGCCAGACGACGTTCGCCCTGCCCAACCTGCAGGGCCGGATGCCGATCCACCAGGGCATCAACCAGGGCAGCTACACCGTCGGCCAGGCCGCCGGCGAGCTCGCGCACACCCTGACCAGCAACGAGATGCCGGCCCACCTGCACCCGGCGGTCGCCCAGTCGACGACCACCACCCCGGGCGACAGCCCGGCCGGGGCGATCTGGGCCACCGCCAAGTACGTGGCCTTCGCGCCCGCCCCGAACACCCAGCTGAACCCGGCGGCGGTGGCCAACAACGGCGGTGGCCAGCCGCACGAGAACCAGGCACCGTACCTGGTGCTGAACTACGTCATCGCCCTGGTGGGCGTCTTCCCGAGCCGGAACTAGAGACGGAGCCCTTACCGTGACCGATCCCTTCCTCGCCGAGATCAGGATCTTCGGCGGCAACTTCGCACCCAAGGGCTGGGCACTGTGCAGCGGCCAGTTGATGTCCATCTCGCAGAACACCGCGCTGTTCTCGCTGCTGGGCACCACCTACGGCGGCGACGGCCGGGTCACCTTCGGGTTGCCCAACCTGCAGGGCAGCGCCCCGATGCAGCAGGGCCAGGGCCCGGGGCTGAGCCAGCGCTACCTCGGTGAGGTGGGCGGCGTGCCGTCGGTGACCCTCATCAACTCCGAGATGGCGATGCACACCCACACCGCGATGGCCGTCAACGACGGCGGTGACAGCAACACCCCGACCAACAACACCTGGGCCATGGCCCTGGACGGCCGGGTCGGGGACAAGCTGTACTCCGTCGGCCAGCAGCCCAACATGCTGATGGGCACCCAGACCGTGCTGCCCACCGGTGGCAGCCAGCCGCACAACAACATGCCGCCCTACCTGACCGTCACCTTCATCATCGCGCTGCAGGGGATCTTCCCGCAGCGCCCGTAGCCGACCGGTCGGCTGAGCCGTACCGACGACGACGCCCGAGTGATCACAGGATCACTCGGGCGTCGCTGTCTGGTGCCGGGCCCGTGGCCGGGCCGGCTGGATCAGTTCAGGCGGAGCTTGAGCGAGGCCAGTTCGTCGCGCAGCGAGGACGGCACCTTGTCCCCGATCTTGTCGAACCATTCCTCGATGGCCGGGATCTCCGCGCGCCACTGCTCGGCGTCGACGGCCAGCGCCTGGCTCAGCTGCTGCTCGGTCAGCTCCAGGCCCTCGACGTCGAGCGCGCCCGGCGCCGGGATCCGGCCGATCGGGGTGTCAACGGCGGCGGCCCGGCCCTCGATCCGCTCGATGGCCCACTTCAGCACCCGGATGTTCTCACCGAAGCCCGGCCACAGGAAACCGCCGTCGGCGTCCCGGCGGAACCAGTTGACGTAGAAGATCTTGGGCAGCTTGACCGCGTCGGCGCTCTTGCCGACCTCGATCCAGTGCGTGAAGTAGTCACCGGCGTGGTAGCCGATGAACGGCAGCATCGCCATCGGGTCCCGGCGCACCACGCCCACCTTGCCGGCCGCGGCCGCGGTGGTCTCCGAGGACAGCGTGGCGCCCATGAACACGCCGTGCTGCCAGTCGCGGGCCTCGGTCACCAGCGGGATGGTGTCGCGCCGGCGGCCGCCGAAGAAGATCGCGTCCAGCGGCACACCGGCCGGATCGTCCCACTCCGGCGCCTTGGTCTCGCACTGGTCGATCGGGGTGCAGTACCGGCTGTTGGGGTGGCTGGACGGCGTCTCGGACTCCGGGGTCCAGTCCTGGCCCTTCCAGTCGGTGAGGTGCGCCGGCGGCTCGCCCATGCCCTCCCACCAGATGTCGCCGTCATCGGTGAGCGCGACGTTGGTGAACAGCGAGTTGCCCTTGGCGATGGTGCGCATCGCGTTGGGGTTGGTGTGCCAGTCGGTGCCCGGGGCTACTCCGAAGAAGCCGTTCTCGGGGTTCACCGCATACATCCGGCCGTCCTCGCCGAACCGGATCCAGGCGATGTCGTCGCCGATGGTCTCGACCTTCCAGCCGTCCAGCGTCGGCTCCAGCATCGCCAGGTTGGTCTTGCCGCACGCGGACGGGAAGGCGGCCGCGACGAAGTAGGACTTCTGCTGCGGGCTGGTCAGCTTCAGGATCAGCATGTGCTCGGCCAGCCAGCCCTCGCGGCGGGCCTGCGCCGAGGCGATCCGCAGCGAGTGGCACTTCTTGCCGAGCAGGGCGTTGCCGCCGTAGCCGGAGCCGTAGGACCAGATCAGCCGCTCCTCCGGGAAGTGCACGATGTACTTGGTCTCGTTGGAGGGCCAGGCCGCGTCAGCCTCGCCGGCGGCCAGCGGCGCGCCGAGCGAGTGCAGGCCGGCCACGTAGGACTGCTCGACCCCGTCCTTGACGAACAGCTCCAGGGCCTTGCTGCCCATCCTGGTCATGATGTGCATCGAGACGACCACGTAGGCCGAGTCGGTGAGCTCCACGCCCAGCATCGGCTCGTCGGCGGTGAGCGGGCCCATGCAGTACGGGATGACGTACATGGTGCGCCCGCGCATCGAGCCGCGGAACCGCTCGGTGAGCAGCGCCTTCATGTCGCCCGGGTCCATCCAGTTGTTGGTGGGACCGCAGTCGGCGGGGTCCTGCGAGCAGATGAAGGTGCGGTCCTCGACCCGGGCGACGTCGGTGGGGTCGGAGGCGGCGTAGAAGGAGTTGGGCTTCTTGGCGTCGTCGAGGCGGATCAGGGTGCCGGCGACGACGAGCTGCTCGGTGAGCCGCTGCCACTCCTCGGGAGAGCCGTCGCACCACACGATCTCGTCCGGCTCGGTCAGCTCGGCGGTCTCCCGAACCCAGCGCAGCAGGCCGGGATGGTCGGTGGGCGCGGTTTCCAGGCGGGCGACGGTGCTCGTCATGATCGAAACTCCCTTGTCAGTCGACGGTGACTGGCTGGTGCCGCGGACGGGCGGCGGGTTCGCGCCACAGTCCTGCCGGGCAATGATCGAAAGGGTAGTTTCTGGGAGCGCTTACAAGCCCGTCCGGAGCCTGCGGCTCCCATCACAGCAAGCCCTCGAGTGCCTCGCCGAGCCCTGGAATCCCGGCATTACAGACGTTACGGCGCTGGTCGAGCCGGCCGCCATGGCCCAGCTCACACCCGGGGTTATGAGGCCTGGCTCACAGTGGAGAGGTTGAAATCGGGCACCCGGACGGCCGGCATGGCAACCCGGGTGAAGTAATCGCTCCATTCCCGGGGCAGGGTCCGCTCAGTCCGGCCCACCTCGGTGATTCGGCTCAGCAGGTCGACCGGCGACTCGTTGAACCGGAAGTTGTTGACCACCCCGCGGACCTCGCCGTTCTCGATCAGGTACACGCCGTCGCGGGTCAACCCCGTCACCAGCAGGGTCTGCGGATCGACCGTGCGGATGTACCACAGGCAGGTCAGCAGCAGGCCGCGCTCGGTGCCGGCGATCATCTCGGCCAGGGTCTTGCCGTCCTCGGCCGTACCGTCGGGGCCGGTCATGATCAGGTTGTCGACGAACGGCACGTACTGCTGGCCGGTGCGCGTCGCCCAGTTGCGGGTGCGCTGCAGGTTGGTCAGCACCCCGCCGTCCAGCCAGTGGGTGGCCGGCACCGGGGCACCGTTGTCGAAGACCGATTCCTCGCCGCCCTCGACCACCAGTTGGAACGGCACCGCCGGCATGGCGGGCTCGGCCGGGTCCGAGCGCAGCGTGATGCCCAACGGGGCCAGCGCCTCGCCGATCCGGGTCTTGCCGTCGCTGGCGGCGAAGACGCTGCGGCCCTCCTCGGCATCGCGCGCGGTAGCCGTCCAGTAGAGGTAGATCATCAGGTCGGCGACCGCCGAGGGCGGCAGGATCGTCTCGTACCGGCCGGCCGGCAGGTCGATCCGGGTGGCCGACCAGTCCAGCCGGGTGCCTAGGTCGGCGGCCATCGCCTCGACGTCGATGTCGAGCCAGTCGCGGGTCTGGGCGCCGGCCCAGGCCGTCCGGGTCAGGTCGCGGGACTTGGCGTTGAGCTCCAACCGGCCGGTCGGCTGGTCGTGGCGGCGGCGCAGGCCGGTGGAGCTGGCCAGGAAGACCGAGGTCATCAGGTGCTCGGCGAAGCCGTAGAGCAGCCGGTCGGACTTCTCGGCCTCGGCGAAGGCCCGGCCCAGCGCCGGCGCGAAGTCGGCGAAGACCTCGATGCCGGTGAGCGCGGCCGGAGCGTCCCAGTCGTCGGAGTGCGGGTAGGGCTCGACCAGCGGCGCCGCGTCGTCGGCCGGGGAGGCGGCCCGGGCGGCGTCCTCGCTGGCGGTGACCAGCGCGGCCAGCTCGTCGGGACCGGAGATGGCGCGCGAGGCCACCCCCGAGCTGGTGCCGTGCTCGCCGTCCACGAACGAGATCACGGCGAGCTTGCGCGAGTGCATCTGGCCGTTGGTGGTCAGGCTGTTACCCGCCCAGCGCAGGTTGGCCGCCGTCGACTCCTCGCCGATCACCAGGCAGCCGGACGCGGTGGACAGCGCCAGCGCCTGCTCGACCAGCTGCTGGATGGTGGTGCCGGCCCCCGCCGTGCCGGACTGGGTGGTGCTGGTCATCATCGGCCGCCCTCGGTCACGGTGTTGAGCACATTGACATTGCTGAACAGGGCGGACGGGCAGCCGTGCGAGACCGCCGCCACCTGCCCCGGCTGGCCCTTGCCGCAGTTGAAGGCACCGCCCAGCACGTAGGTCTGCTCGCCGCCGACGGCGGCCATCGAGCCCCAGAAGTCGGTCGTGGAGGCCTGGTAGGCGACGTCGCGCAGCTGCCCGGCCAGCTTGCCGTTGGCGATCTTGTAGAACCGCTGACCGGTGAACTGGAAGTTGTAGCGCTGCATGTCGATCGACCAGGACTTGTCGCCGACCACGTAGATGCCCCGCTCGACGCCGGCGATCAGGTCCTCGGTGGAGCGGGCGTCCGCGCTCGGCTGCAGTGACACGTTAGCCATGCGTTGCAAGGGAATGTGGCCCGGCGAGTCGGCGTAGGCACAGCCGTTGGAGCGGCCCAGTCCCTTGGCCGCCGCCATCTGCCGGTTGAGCTGGTAACCGACCAGCACGCCGTCGGAGATGATGTCGAAGCTCGAGGTGGCCACCCCCTCGTCGTCATAGCCGACGCTGGACAGGCCGTGTCGCACGGTGCGATCGCCGGTGACGTTCATGACCTCGCTGCCGTAGCGCAGGCTGCCGAGCTTGTCGAAGGTGGCGAACGAGGTGCCGGCGTAGGCCGCCTCGTAGCCCAGCGCCCGGTCCAGCTCGGTGGCATGGCCGATCGATTCGTGAATGGTCAGCCACAGGTTGGACGGGTCGATGACCAGGTCGTAGTGGCCGGCCTGCACCGAGGGCGCCCGGACGTGCTCGGCCAGCAGCTCGGGCAGCTCGGTGAGTTCGGCGTCGAAGTCCCAGCCGGTGCCGGTCAGGTACTCCCAGCCGCGGCCGGCCGGCGGGGCCAGGCTGCGCATCGAGGAGAAGCCGCCGTTGGCCCGGTCGACCTGGACGGCGGTGAACTCCGGGTGCAGCCGGACCCGCTGCTGGGTGGTCACGGTGCCGGCGGTGTCGGCGTAGTACTTGTTCTCCAGCACCTGCATGAGGCTGGCGTCGACGTGGTCCACCCCGGCCGCGCCACTCAGCAGCTCCGACAGCTGCGCGAGCCGGGCCAGCCGATCGGCGGCCGGTACGTCGAAGGGGTTGACGTCGTAGGCAGACACCCAGCTGGCGTCGGAGTACACCGGCTCGGCGGCCAGCTCCACCGGGTCGGAACTGAGCACCCGGCTCAGCTTGGCGGTGCTCACCGCCTGCTCGGCGAGCCGGGCGGCAGCCTCGGGAGTGCGGTCGATGCCGCTGGCGAAGCCCCAGGCGCCCTCGTGCACCACCCGGACGGCCAGGCCCAGGTCCTCGTCGTCGGTGCTGGCGTCCAGCTGGCCGTCGCGCAGCCGCAGGGTGGCCACCCGGTTGCGCTCGAGCCGGAAGTCGGCGTGCGAGGCCCCCAGCTCGCGGGCCCGGCTCAGCGCGGCGTCGGCCAGGGTGGAGGCGGGCAGGGCAAGGAACGCTGCGTCGATGCTGGCCATGTCGCAGATAGTAAATGCAGGCACTGACGAGGCGCGGGTCGCACGTCCCGCGCGGGGGTCGATACCGGTGGCGAGCGCGCGCCGGCAGAAGTTACGGTACCGTAGGTTACGCATGAGTAACATATTTCCGCAGGAGGACGACGTGACCGCGGTGCTGCCCAGCCGGATGGAACTGCACGGCCAGCCACTCAGCTATGCCGACGTCGGCGCCGGCCCGGCGGTGCTGTTCGTGCACGGCCTGCTCGGCTCGCACCGGCACTGGACGCAGCTGATGCACACCCTGGCCGCCGAGCGCCGCTTGATCGCGCCGGACCTGTTCGGCCACGGTGCCTCGGCCAAGCCGGTCGGCGACTACTCCCTCGGCTCGCACGCGGCCACCCTGCGCGACCTGCTCGACCGGCTGGCCGTGGACCGGGTGACGCTGGTCGGGCACTCGCTCGGCGGCGGCATCGCGATGCAGTTCAGCTACCTGTTCCCGGAGCGGGTGGACCGGCTGGTGCTGGTCAGCAGCGGCGGCCTGGGCCGCGAGCTCAGCCTGCTGCTGCGCGCCGCCGCGCTGCCCGGTGCCGAGCTGGTGCTGCCGGTGATCGCCTCGCCCTGGCTGCACCGGCGGACCACCGCCGTCGCCGGCGGCCTGGGCCGTTTGGGCCTGGACCGGTTGGGCATCCGGCCCAGCGCGGACCTGACCGAGGCCTGGCGCGCGCTCGGCGAGCTGGACGCCGAGGGCCGGCGCGCGTTCCTGGCCACCGTCCGCTCGGTGATCGACCCGGGCGGGCAGACCGTCACCGCGTGGGGCCACCTGCCGATGGCCGCCACGGTGCCCACCCTGCTGGTCTGGGGCGCCAAGGACCGGATCATCCCGTCCTGGCACGCCGTCACCGCCGCCCAGGATGGCTTTCCCGGCTGCCGGGTCGAGATCTTCGACTGGGCCGGGCACTTTCCGCACCTGGCCGAGCCCGAGCGGTTCGCGGCGCTGCTGGCCGACTTCGTCGCCGATGGGCAAGAATGCCGGGCGTGACCGAGCTGCGCCTGGAACTGCTGACCGAAACCCACCTGGACGCGGTCGAGCGGTTGCTCGACGACCCCGAGGTGCTGCGGTTCACCCGGCTGCCCGATCCGCCGGTGCCGGGGTACTCCGTCGAGTGGTACGGCCGCTACCGCAAGGGCCGGGTCGACGGCACCGCCGAGGCGTTCGCGGCGATCGGCCCGGACGGTGAGTTCCTGGGCATCGCGCTGGCCCCGCACATCGACCGGCAGGCCAGCGAGCTGGAACTGGGCTATCTGGTGGCACCGGCGGCCCGGGGCCGCGGGGTGGGTGCGGAGATGCTGCGGCAGCTGACCGACTGGGCGTTCACCGAGCGCGGGGCGATGCGTGCCGCGCTGATGATCGACGTGGCCAACGTCGCCTCGCAGCGGGTGGCCACCCGGGCCGGCTACCTCTTCGAGGGAGTGCTGCGCTCGAGCTACTTCAAGCAGGGCATCCGCTCCGACTGCCAGATCTGGTCCCGGCTGCCCTCCGACCCCGAGCCCGAGGACCAGGATCAGCCGACCGCTTCCTCCAGCGCGGTCAACTCGTCCTCGAGGTAGCCGAGCATCCGCTGCAGGTGCGGCACGGTGCGCCGGCAGCCGGTCAGGCCGAAGGACAGCTCGTCGGCGTAGCTGGTGCAGGTGATGTTCAGCGCCTGCCCGTGATAGGGAATCGACAGCGGGTAGATGCCGTCCAGCCGGGCGCCGTTGAGGTAGAGCTTGGTGCGCGGGCCGGGCACGTTGGAGATGATCAGGTTGAACGGCGGCCGGACCAGTTCGGCATAGCCGGGAACCGATTGCAGCATCAGCGGGCTCA
>Ga0247773_1000667_pt1 | contig 12910 bp, 7 predicted proteins | sample UWRJL092311B6_FD_179934 | JGI IMG/M metagenome (GOLD analysis project Ga0247773, IMG submission 179934) | Plant litter microbial communities from Arlington Agricultural Research Station in Wisconsin, United States - UWRJ-L092-311B-6 | ecosystem: Environmental > Terrestrial > Plant litter >...
TGCTGCTGGACCGCTACGCCGAGGTCACCAGGACGCTGCCCCCCGATATCGATGCCGGGCCGCCCGGGCTGCTCGGGTAGACTTCCGGACGCTTGCGGACCACGGTTCGCGGGTGCACGGCCAGGTAGCTCAGTTGGTACGAGCGACCGCCTGAAAAGCGGTAGGTCGGCAGTTCGATCCTGCCCCTGGCCACCTTGTAACCCGGGGCCTCCGTGCCGTTCGCGGGCGATCCGCCCGAGGCCTCTCCCCAGATTTCCCCTGGACCGCGTTCCGTGCCCCGTTCCACAGGCGCCGGCCGTGGAAGACTGCCCGGGAACCCACCCCTGACCCCGGACGTCGGAGCAACCATGGCCAACCTCGCGCAGCTCGACCACTTCCTCGTCAAGCAGAAGATCACCATGATGGTGAACCGCTACGAGATCCGGGCGGCCCTGCCGGACGGCTCCGAGGGCGAGGTACTGGCCGTCGCGCAGCAGAAGCGGATGGCGTTCAAGGAACAGGTCACGTTCTTCGCCGACGAGAAACGCTCCGTGCCGGTGTTCAGCTTCAAGGCGCGCCAGCGGATCGACCTGGCCGCCACCTACGACGTGCTGGACGCCCAGGGTCAGCCGATCGGCAGCTTCCGCAAGGAGTTCGCCAAGTCCCTGCTGCGGTCCTCGTGGGAGCTCACCTCGCCGGCCGGCGTCGCCAGTGGGACCGAGCGCAGCCAGGGCGTCGCCATCGCCCGGCGGCTGTGGGAGTCGCTGCCGTTCGTCAGCGACCTGCCCTCGCCGTTCGTGTTCCACTTCGACTTCACCGACGCGCAGGGCAACGTCGTCCTCTCCTCGGTGCGCAAGCGCTCGCTGCGCGACCGTTACGAGGTCACCGTCCCGGGCGGCCGGCTCGACGGCCGGCTGGCGGCGGCGATGGCAGTCGCACTGGACGCGCTGCAGTCCCGCTGAGCCGGCCACCCCGGCGGGCGGCCGTCCTGATGGCGCGGGGCCGGTGGCCTCCAGACACCCCGGCTGAGCCGGTCGCGGCGGCTCAGGGGCCAGGCACCGGCATCGGAACCCCGTAGGGGGTCAGCAGCACCCGGCCGCCGAGCGCGTCGGCAAGCTGGAGCGGCACCGTCCTCCGATGACCCGCCCCGTCGCAGACCACCTCGCCGTCGGCCCTGGCCCGAGGCTCGTCGTGCAGTACGACCACCACCGCCGTGGCCGACTCCACCGCGCTGGCGGTGTAGGCGATGCCGCAGGCCGTCGGCTCGTCCGGGCCGCCGATGAAGTCCAGGGTCAGGCTCCGGCCGTCGGCGGCCGGCGTGGCGCGGAAGCCCAGGTCGGTCGCCGCCGTGGCCTTGGCCGTCCACAGCGTCTTCGGGTCGATGGCCAGTACCCATACCGGGCCTGTGACCTTCGCCAGGCCGAAGCGCCAGGCCGGCAACAGCCGGGGGCCACGGTCGGTGTCGAACCGGGCCGAACCCAGCGATGCGCTGATGACCCGAAGCCGGTAGGTGGTGCTCGTCTTCGCGGGGTCGGCGGCGCTGCTGAGCCGGTCGAAGGCCGTCCGCGCGGAGATGAGCGGGTATCCGTTCGAGGTGGCCGGCCCGGCGGGCAGCGCGACCCCGAGATCGAACCGGCCGTCGACGTATGCCAGCTTGCTCTGGCCGTCGGGGAAGCCGTTCTGCGGGTCCAGGACGGTCGGTCCGGTTGGCACCAGCGGACGCGGGTTGGCGGCCGCCGGGAATGACCGCCAATCGGCCAGGATGGCGGCGGCGGCGCCGGGACCGGTGCTCGCCGAGCCGCAGCCGGCCAGCGCGCCGGCCAACACCACCAACAGCGCCGCCCGGGATGCCAGGCCACGCCCCTTCCTCAGCCCTGCCACGGCCTCGCCCACTCCAGCCACCTCCGTCGTCGAGAGATAGATGTCGGAGCCGGCACGAAACGTTGCCAACCGCGCGCCGGCCCTGGGCGGCAGCCCCGGGAGCGGAACGGGCCCGAATGGAATGCACTGGCGCCAATCCGAGACAATGGGAGAAGCCACCGCCACGTTCTGACAGGAGAGCCGTGAAAACCGCCGAGGTACGCCAGCGCTTCGTGGATCATTTCGTCCGCCACGGGCACGAGGTCGTTCCGGCCGCACCGCTGCCCTTCGACGACCCCAACCTGCTGTTCGTCAACGCCGGCATGGTGCAGTTCGTGCCGTACTTCACCGGTCAGCTCGAACCGCCGTGGCCGCGGGCGACCAGCGTGCAGAAGTGCGTCCGCACCCTCGACATCGACGAGGTCGGCAAGACCACCCGGCACGGCACCTTCTTCCAGATGAACGGCAACTTCAGCTTCGGCGACTACTTCAAGGAAGAGGCGATCCGGCTCGCCTGGCAGCTGTCCACCAGCCCGGTCGCCGAGGGCGGCTACGGCCTGGACGGCGACCGGATCTGGGCCACCGTCTACCTCGACGACGACGAGGCGATCGACATCTGGCGTCGGGTCATCGGGCTGCCGGCCGAGCGGATCGTGCGGCGCGGGATGGCCGACAACTTCTGGTCGATGACGGTGCCCGGCCCGTGCGGTCCGTGCAGCGAGCTGTACTACGACCGCGGCCCGGCCTACGGACCCGAAGGCGGCCCGGCGGTCGACGAGGACCGCTTCATGGAGTTCTGGAACCTGGTGTTCATGCAGAACGAGCGCGGCGCCGGCCCGGCCAAGGAGGGCTACGAGATCCTCGGCGAGCTGCCCCGCAAGAACATCGACACCGGCATGGGTCTGGAGCGGATGGCCACCCTGCTGCAGGGCGTGGACAACCTCTACGAGATCGACGAGACCCGTCCGGTGCTGGACCGGGCGGCCGAACTCGCCGGCAAGCGCTACGGCGGCGAGTCCGGTCCGTCGGCGGCCGAGGCGGCGCCGGACGACGTCCGGTTGCGGGTGATCGCCGACCACGTGCGCACCGGCCTGATGCTGGTCTCGGACGGGGTGACCCCGAGCAACGAGGGACGCGGCTACGTGCTGCGCCGGATCCTGCGCCGGGCGGTGCGCTCGGCGCGGATGCTGGGCGGCGAGTTCAGCGACGGCGCGGTGCTGCCGCAGCTGCTGCCCGTCGCCCGCGACGCGATGGCACCGAGCTACCCGGAACTGGCCACCGACTACGACCGGATCGCGATGATCGCCTACGGCGAGGAGGACGCCTTCCGGCGCACGCTCGCCTCGGGCACCACCATCCTGGACGTCGCGGTGAGCCAGGCCCGCCAGGCCGACCAACCGGCGCTGTCGGGCGAGCGCGCCTTCACGCTGCACGACACCTACGGCTTCCCGATCGACCTCACCATCGAGATGGCGGCCGAGGCCGGCCTGTCGGTCGACCAGGACGAGTTCCGCCGGCTGATGGCAGAGCAGCGGCAGCGGGCCAAGGACGACGCCCGGTCCAAGAAGTCCGGCGTGTCGAGCACCGCGGCCTACCGCGCGCTACGCGAGCACGGGCCGACCATCTTCACCGGCTACGAGACGCTGGAGACCGAGTCACGGGTCCGGGGCATCATCCGCAAGGACGAGCTGATCGAGGCGGCCGGCCCCGGCGAGACGGTCGAGGTGGTGCTGGACGCCACCTCCTTCTACGCCGAGTCCGGCGGCCAGATCGCCGACGAGGGCACCATCGTCGTGCCCGGCTCCAGCTCCGAGACCCGGCTGCGGGTGCTCGACGTGCAGCGCCCGATCAAGGGGCTGATCGTGCACCGGGTGCACGTCGAGTCCGGCGAGCTGCGCACCGGAGCCGAGGCGGTCGCCCAGGTCGACCCGGAATGGCGGCTGTCGGCCCGGCAGGCGCACTCGGGCACCCACGTGGTGCACGCCGCGCTGCGCGAGGTGCTCGGCCCGTCGGCGCTGCAGAGCGGCTCGTACAACAAGCCGGGTTACCTGCGGCTGGACTTCGCCTGGTCCAGGGGCCTGGCCGAGCGAACCCGCACCGATATCGAGGAGACCGCCAACCGTGCCCTGCGCCGGGACCTGCCGGTCGCGGTGCGATACATGCCGCTGGCCCAGGCCCGCGAGGAGGGCGCGCTGGCGCTGTTCGGCGAGACCTACGACGCCGAGGTACGGGTGGTCGAGATCGGCGGTCCCTGGTCACGCGAGCTGTGCGGCGGCACGCACGTCTCGCACTCGTCCCAGGTCGGCGCGCTGGCCATCACCGGCGAGTCCTCGGTCGGCGCCGGGGTGCGCCGGATCGAGGCCTACGTCGGCCTGGACGCGATCAGGTTCCTGGCCAACGAGCGGGCCCTGGTGGCCTCGCTGTCCGAGCTGGTCAAGGTGCCGGCGGCCGAGCTGCCGGACCGGATCGAGTCGCTGATCACCCGACTGCGCAACGCCGAACGCGAACTCGACCGGCTGCGGGCCGGACAGGTGCTGCAGCAGGCCGGGCCGCTGGCGCAGCGGGCCACCGAGGTCGGCGGCGTGCAGCTGCTGACCGAGCTGGTGCCGGCCGGGGTGGCGGTCAACGACCTGCGCAGCCTGGCGATCAACGTCCGGGACCGGCTGGATCAGTCCCGGCCCGCTGCCGTGCTGCTGGCCTCGGCCGCCGATGACCGGCTGTCCTTCGTCGCGACCGTCAACGCCGCCGGGGTATCAGCCGGCCGGTCGGCCGGTGACCTGGTCAAGGTGCTGGCCCAGGCGGTCGGCGCCCGCGGCGGCGGCAAGGCCGACGTGGCACAGGGTGCCGGCGGCAAGCCGGCCGACGCCCAGCTCGGCTTCGACGCGGTGCGCGCAGCGGTGCTCGGGACGGCCTGAGCACGGCGGCGTCGGATAGCCACCTGAGCAGTAGGAGCCACCTGAGCCGCCGGGCGACCGGGTCGGCTCAGGTGGCGAAACCTGCCTGCGGCGTTATGGATGCGTGCAGTTGACCGAGGCGCCCTTGCTCGCGGTCGCGTTGCCGCTGTCGGTCACGGTGACGGTGAAGATCCGGACCGAGCCCCACGCGCAGTTGCCGGTGATGGTCGGCCCGGTGCCGTAGAACTGGTCACCGCAACACCAGGTGAAGACCGTCCAGCTGTAGCTGTAGCTACCGGTGCCACCGGACGCGGTCGCCGTGCAGGAGAAGGTGCCGTAGTGGGTCGGGTCGGGGGCGTAGTAACCGGTCACCGCACAGCTCGCGGAGCTCACCGTGAGCGCGGTGGCATGGGCGGGTTGGGCAACCGACATGGCGACGGCGAATACCAGCACAGCGAACAGACGACCGAACAGACGAGCGGCCATGACACGTCTCCTTCATGCACATGTGCGGGGGATGTACGGGGGCCGCGACTGTACTCGGAGGAGGCGAGCCGCGTCCAGCATCAGTCAGGGCGCTCGCCGGCCAGCCGGGCCAGGTACCGCTCGGCCGAACGCCGGATCGCCGCCGCGCCGTCGCGCACCACCACCCGACCCCACCAGCCGCCGTAGACCCGGTCGAAGGCGAACGGTGCGACCCGCTCGACGATCTGGTTGATGGTGCCGGCGTCCAGCGGGATCAGGTTGGGATAGCTCCACATGAAGCTGACCCAGTCCCGGTCCTGCACGACGGTGATGGTGTCGCCGGTCAGCAGCGCGCCCCGGCCCCCGGCACCATCCGGCCAGTGCAGCACCGCCGCCCCGTCGAAGTGGCCGCCGATCCGGGCCAGGGTCAGCCCTGGCACCGGCTCCACCCGGTCCTGCCACAGCCGCACCCGTTGCGACGGCCGCTGGATCCACTGCCGGTCCGCCTGCGGGATCAGGATCTCGGCGTCGAAGGCATCGGCCCATTCCACGCAGGCGGCGTAGAAGTGTGGGTGGGACAGGCAGATCGCGGCGATCCCGCCGCGCCGCTCGACCTCGGCGTGGGCGGCCTCGTCCAGCAGCGAGACGCAGTCCCACAGCACGTTGCCGTGCTCGTTGCTGACCAGCAGCGCGCGCTGGCCGATCGCGAACGACGGTTGGGTACCGATGCCGAGCAGACCCGGTTCCTCCTCGCGCAGCTCGTTGGAACGTTGCCCGGCGAGTTCGGCCATGGTGGTCCAGCGCTGGCCGTCCCAGCCGACGTACTGCCGCTCGTCGGTGCAGATCGGGCAACTGGCGGGCGGGTCTTCGCTATCGGCCTGCTGCACTCCGCAGGTCCAGCAGATCCAGGCTGGCATACCCGCGATTCTGGCACGACCCGGGCCGACGGCTACGTTCTAGTCATGCCTTCACACCACCCCGCAGCCCGTGCCTGAGGGCCACACCCTGCACCGGCTGGCCCGGGAGCAGCACCGGCTCTTCGCCGGCCGGCCGGTACGGGCCAGCAGCCCACAGGGCCGGTTCGCCGAGGGGGCCGCCCTGATCGACGGCCGGGTGCTGCGGCGTACCCAGGCCAACGGCAAGCACCTGTTGCAGCACTACCTGGGCGGCCCGATCGTGCACGTGCACCTGGGCCTGTACGGCAGCTTCACCACGGGTTCGGGGCTGCCGCCCGAGCCGAAGGGGGAACTGCGGCTGCGGCTGGTGGGCGAGAACGCCTGGACGGACCTGCGCGGGGCCACCATCTGCGAGGTGCTCGAGCCGCACGAGGTCACCGCCCTGTTCGCCCGGCTGGGACCCGACCCGCTACGCCGGGACGCGGACCCGCTACTCGCCCATCGCCGGATCAGCCGCAGCCAGACGGTGATCGCCGCGCTGTTGATGGACCAGCGGGTGGTGGCCGGAATCGGCAATGTTTACCGGGCCGAATTGCTCTACCGGCACGGACTGGACCCGTACCTGCCGGGCCGGTCGGTGAGCCTGCCGGTCTGGCTGGATATGTGGGCGGACCTGGTGACGCTGATGCGGGCCGGGGTCCGGGTCGGCCGGATCGAGACACTGCGACCGACCGACCGGCCGCGCAAACGTGGCCGGCTGGCCCGGGACGAGGCCGGTTACGTCTACCGGCGGGCCGGGCTGCCGTGCCGGATCTGCGGCACCGAGATCCGGACCGCGGCGCTGGTCGGGCGCAACCTGTACTGGTGCCCGTACTGCCAGCCGGCCGGCGCGGCGGGCCGGCCGGCCTGACGGGTTCCTACCCGAACAACCTTGCCCGGTAAGGGCAAAGCTCAGTCGGCACTCGCCCGGCGCCGGGCGTCGGCGGCGTCCAGGGCTTGGATCAGCCGGGGCCGCAGCTCGTGCGCGCCGATCACCGCATCGACCGAGCCCACCTCGACGGCTCGCTGGATGCTGTGGATGCTGTCGAACTCGGCCGCCACCTCGGCCAGCTTCTCGACCCGGACGGTGCCGCGCAGCGTCGCGAGTTCGGTGGCCAGGGCTGCCCGCTCCACGCCCCAGGCCGTCGCGCCGCGCTCCTCCAGCTCCTTGATCCGCGGGTCCCGGGCGGTCCGGGCATCCACCTCACCGGTGAACACCACCGCCGCCGCCGGCGCGCCGCCGAGCACCGATGCGAACGACCCCTCGATCGCCAGCACCGTCATCTCGCTGTTCAGGGCCTTGGAGAAGACCACGAATGCCCCGCCGTGATAACGGGAAACCACGCAGAACACGATCGGGCCGCGGAAGTTGACGACCGCCCGGCCGATCTCGGCGCCGTACTCCAGCTGCAGGTTGCGCATCGAGTCCGGCGAGCCGTCGAAGCCGGACAGGTTGGCCAGCATCACCACCGGACGGTTGCCGCTGGCGGCGTTGATGGCGCGGGCGGTCTTCTTCGACGAGCGGGGGAACAGCGTGCCTGCCGTCCACAGGTCCGGGCCGTCGCTGGGCGGGAAGCCGCGCCGGGTGATGGCCCGGGACTCGATGCCGATCAGGCACACCGGCCGGCCGCCCAGGTGCGCGTCGAAGACCACCGAGGTCTCCGCGTCGGCCATTCCGGCCCACCGCTCCAGCACCGCGATGTCCTGGTCGGAAACCGCCCGCATCAGCGACCGGATGTCGAAGGGCTTCTTGCGATCGGGATTGCCGGTCGGGGAGAAGATGTCGCCGACGGTGCGGAACTCGCTGTCGGGCAGGTCGTGCGGGTAGTCGCTGATGTCGCGGTCCACCGGGTCCGAGCTCTTGATCTGCCGGGGCGAGCTCTCTCCCGGAGCGATGTAGCTGTGGGCGTAGTGGCTCATCAGTAGCTCGCAGGCGGCGGCCAGGTTGGGCACCCAGTACTGCGCCTGGCCGTTGGGACCCATCACCCGGTCGTAGCCGCCGATGCCGAAGTTGTCCTCCGCCGACACCCCGCCGGAGAAGTCCAACGACTGCTTGCCGGTGAGCACCATGGCGCTTTCCGGTGTCATCACCAGAATGCCCTTGGTGTGCATCAGCATGGTCGCTTCGGCGTTCCAGTACGGCTGGGCACCGACGTTGATCCCGGCGACCACCACGTTGATCTCGCCGCCGGCCTGGGTGAAGGTGACGATCCGGCGCAGTGCCCGGGCCACCCAGTCCATGTTCTCGGTGCCGGAGTCCATCGAGATCCGGGCACCGGCCGACAATGAGAACCATTCCACCGGGACCGACAGCTCCTCCGCCAGGTCCAGCGCGGCGATGATCCGGCTGCACTCCCCCTCGGCGACCGCACCCAGTGCCCGGGTCGGATCGCCGAGCAGCACCACCCTGGTGATGCCCTGCGGATGCCGCTCGGTCGGGGTGCTGGCGACGCCGACCACGATGCCGGCCCGGTTGCCGCCGTACGGGCGCTGCACCGGCGCCAGCCGGCCGTCCTCGTCCAGGTCGCACTCGGTGAACCGGCCGTCCCGGCCGCTGAGCATCGCCACGAGTTCGTAGGGGTACACCGTGCCGCGCCGGCGTGCGCGCAGCACCTTCTGGGCATAGTCGTCCAGCGGCTGCAGCCAGTCGTCCAGCCGGCCGCTGATCGAGGTGATCACGCCGGCGCCGGGCTGGAAGGAGAACCGCACCACGGTATTGCGGGCCCGGCCGTCCGGTGCCACCACCATGCCCTCGGCGATCACCTCTTCGATGCCGGCTCCCACCGTCAGCGGCGAGATGGTGCGCTGCAGGTCGGTGAGCTCGGAGACCGGTGCGTCCACCGTCGGCCAGATGTGCAGCGCGACGTAGTTCATGTCCAGCCGGGCACCGCCGAGGCTGGCCCGGGCCCGCCGGATCGCCTCGCCGCAGCTGGCTACCGCGCGCTCGGCGTGTGGCAGGGACACCACCCGTCCCTCGGCGTCGCGGACCACCGCGAACTCCCGGATCTGGGCCAGCGCCACCAGCCGCCGGTCCGACGGGTTGTTCGGGGCGACCAGCAGGTACAGCAGCACGTCCTCGGGGGCGTCCAACCGGGTGATGTTGAATTCCTGCAGCCGCCACATCTTCAGCCGCCGGCCGACCATCGGGTGCACGCCACGCACCAGGTCGTCCTCGACCAGCTGGCCGGCAGCGCCCCGGGGACGGAAGGTGTAGTAGGACACCGGACGGCCCGAGCCCGGGCAGATCGCGGTGACCACCCGGCGAACCTGCCGGATCACCTCGAGCTTGCCGAGCGCCTCGTTCAGCCGCGCGGACGCCTCGGTCGGCGAGTCGGGCACCTGCGGCCAGAGCACGTACAGGTCCAGCACGGTCTGGTGCCCTGCCGGTGCCTGGGCGAGTTGCCGCTCCAGCGCGGTGACCAGCGCCGAGCCCGGCACCAGCTCCGACATCCGGGCCACCGTGGTGACCAGGTGGGTCGGCCGATCGTCGAGGGTGTAGTCGCACACCACGAACGGCCGGTCGGCGGCCTGCAGGCCGCGCAGGTCGTGCAGCTCGTACTCGCGGTAGTGCCGACGGGCCAGCACCTCGAGCATCGGCTCGTGCTCGCCGATGCCGGCTTCCAGCCGCTCGGCCAGGAACCGGACGATCTGCTCGGGAATGGCGGCCAGTTCGTTGATCCGCCGGGCGTAGTCGGCGGCGTCCGGATTGGCTGTCAGGTAACGCAGCTCGTCGCGGACGCCGGCCAGTACCGAGGCGCGGACGGCGTCCACCAGCGGCTGGTCGAACCACCGGAACCGGACGCTGCGGGCCAGGTCGCCGACCACCGGGTAGCGCAACTGGGTGGCCGCCACCAGCCGCTCGAGCACATCGCGGACCTGCTCGGCGATCCCCTCACCGGGGGCGTCGTCCAGCATCCACTGCTGCAGCAGCGAGGTGACCAGCTGCAGGTGCGCCGGCGCGCCGGGCTGGGCGAGGAAGACCCGGTAGACCGCCTCCTCCAGGGCGGGAGTGCGCTCCAGGTCGGTGATCCCGTAGTGGGTCAATGCCTGGGACAGCCGCCGGCGGAACGCCTCGGGCAGCTGCTCGCGATCGACGTCGAGGCTGTGCAGGTAGGAGTGGAAGTACTCCCGCGGGCTGTGCATCCGCTCGCTGGGGGCCTCCTCGCCACCGGGGCGGTTACGGCTCAGCTCGCACAGGTCGGCGAAGGCCCGGAACACCCCGAGTTCGGCCAGGATCGGGTTCTGACCGCTGCTGGCCAGTTCCTCCCGGAACCGCTGGTAGGCGCTGAGCGTCCTGGCCGCCTCGTCGTCGCTGAGATCGAAGCCCAGCAGCAGGCTGCGCAGGTCGTCCAGGCAGCCGGCAGCCCGGGCCGCGGCCGAGCCGCTGCGCCCGGTCGGCAGCTCCAGCTCGATCGCCTCGGCCTGCGGGCCGTCCTCGTCGCCGGCGTCGTCGGACTCGATCGGCTCCAGCCGGACCAGCGGCGTGCCGGTCTCCACCTGGCCACCGGTCGCGACCAGCAGCTCGCGGACCCGGGCCGGGAACGGCGCCGAGAGCACCGTCTCCATCTTCATGCTCTCCAGCACCAGCACCGGTGCGCCGGCCGGCACCTCGTCCCCGACGGCCACCGGGACGGCGACCACCAGGGCCGGGGCCGGGGAGCGGAGCACGCCGCCCTCGTCCCGGCTGATCCGGTGCGTGACGCCGTTGACCTCGACCAGGTTGACCGGACCGTGGGTGGCGCTGACCAGCCGGTAACGCTGGTCGCCGACCTCGAGCCGGGCGGCGTAGCTGTTGAGCCGCTCGATCCGGGCGTCCACGGTGCGGACCTCGCCGTCCTGCCCGACGCCGACCCGGTAGCGGTCGGGACCCAGCTGCGAGACGCTCACCCGGTAGCCGGTGCCGCGCAGGGTCAGGTCGATCGCCCGGCTGACCTTGTGCCGGGCCTGCGGCCGGCCACCGTGCGCGGTGGCGAAGAAGTGCAGCCGCTCGGCCCGCTCCTCGACCTCGTTGGCCTCGATCGCCGCGGCCACCAGCGCGATGCCGGCGTGCTGGTGCGAGACCAGGCCGCCCTCGGCCCGGGTCCGGTCGATCCAGCCGGTGTCGGCACTCGCGTCGATCACCGCCGGCTCGGCCAGCAGGTCGAGCAGGAAGCTCTTGTTGGTCGCGCCGCCCTCGATGATCACGGTGGTGTCGGCGACCGCGCGGCGCAACCGGGCCAGCGCCTCGTCCCTGGTGCGGCCGTGCGCGATGATCTTGGCGATCATCGAGTCGAAGTCGGCGGGAATGGCGTCGCCGCTGCTGAAGCCGGTGTCGACCCGCACCCCCGGACCGTCGGGCAGGTCCAGCAGCGCGATCCGGCCCGGTGCCGGCGCGAAGTCGCGGTCGGGGTCCTCGGCGTTGAGCCGGGCCTCGACCGCGTGGCCGAGTTCGGCCGGCGGACGTCCGGTCAGCCGGCCGCCGCCCGCCACCTCCAACTGGATCTTGACCAGGTCCAGGCCGGTGGTCAGCTCGGTGATCGGGTGCTCCACCTGCAGCCGGGTGTTGACCTCCAGGAAGGCGAACATCCCGTCGCTGGGGCGGTAGAGGAACTCCACGGTGCCGGCGCCGCGGTAGTCCACGGCCAGCGCCAGCCGCTCGGCGGAGGCCTTGAGTTCGGCGACCTGCTCCGGCGCCAGCACGGCCGAGGAGGACTCCTCGATCACCTTCTGGTTGCGTCGCTGCACCGAGCAGTCGCGCACCCCGATCGCCCACGCGGTGCCCTGGCCGTCGGCGACCACCTGCACCTCGACGTGCCGGGCACCGGAGAGCATGGTCTCCAGGAACATCACGCCGCTGCCGAAGGCCCGGACGGCTTCGTCCCGGGTCTGGTTGAAGGCGGCGGTCAGCTCCTGGGCCGAGCGCACCACCCGGATGCCCCGACCGCCACCGCCGGCGGTTGCCTTGAGCATCAGCGGGTAACCCAGGGTCTCGGCCTTGGTCAGCGCCGAGCGCAAATCCTCGACCGCTCCCTGGCTCCACGGCGCCACCGGCACGCCGACCTGCTCGGCCAGCAGCTTGGAGCCGATCTTGTCGCCCAGCGCGCGCATCGCCGCCGGACTGGGCCCGATGAAGGTGACGCCGATCCGTTCGCACAGCTCGGCGAAGGCGGGATCCTCGGCGACGAAACCCCAGCCCACCCAGGCCGCGTCGGCACCGGTCTCGCGCAGCGCGCGCTCGAGCACGGCGTAGTCCAGGTAAGGACGCGCCGAGGCCGGTCCGAGCGAATAGCCGAGGTCGGCCTCGCGGACGAACTTGGCCGAGCTCTCCGCCTCGGTATAGAGCGCGACCGTCTCTATCCGGGCACCGGCAGCGTTCAGCTCGCGCACGGCGTGGAGCAGCCGCATCGCAGCCTCGCCACGATTGACAATGGCAATCCGCCTGAACACCGCTGTCCTCCTGCTAGTGGTCGAGGTCTCACCCTAACGGCTGAGCGGACGGCAGCAGGCTGCCTGCGTGCGGGCGGCAACCTGGAGGTCGTGCGCCAGGGTAGACTGGGTCCCGGTAGCCGGTTCAGTTCTGCCTCCGGCTCTCTCTGGTCCCCAACACCACGCGCCGCGACCGTTGGTCTGCGCCGGGCAGGACGACCCCTCTAGCTCTGGAGTTATTGCATGGCGGTCAACCGCCCTCGTTCGTCCACGTCTACCCCCACCACCTCCCCCGCACATATCACCCCGGCCGCCGGCCGGCCGGCCGAGGACGCCGGCTTCGCCGCGCTCGGCGTGCCCGCCGCCCTGGTC
>Ga0247773_1000668_pt1 | contig 12907 bp, 14 predicted proteins | sample UWRJL092311B6_FD_179934 | JGI IMG/M metagenome (GOLD analysis project Ga0247773, IMG submission 179934) | Plant litter microbial communities from Arlington Agricultural Research Station in Wisconsin, United States - UWRJ-L092-311B-6 | ecosystem: Environmental > Terrestrial > Plant litter >...
TGGCCGGTGGCTATGGCGCGGGGGATCCACCCGATCCCATCCCGAACTCGGAAGTGAAAACCCGCTGCGCGGATGGTACTGCCGGGGCCACCCGGTGGGAGAGTACGGCGCCGCCGGCCTTATCTTCAAACGCCCGCTTCGATCCAACACGGATCGGAGCGGGCGTTTGGCGTTCCCGGGCGGCTGGAAGCCACGGCGACGACCACGGGAAGCCTCGCAAACCGCGCGAGGCTGGGTGCCGGCGTGGGGAGAGGCTTGAAGCGCGCCGCGGGCATCCGGGGCCGGGCGGCTGAAGCCGCGGCAACGACCACGCGAAGTCCGCCTGCGCGGACTACCGGCTTTCGCGCGAGACGAGGCTCGGGTGCGCGGCAGCGGCCCTGTCGTGGAGCGCTACTCTTCGGTTCTTCGGCGAGGGGGGCGCCGCAGCTCGGCGGGGAGGCCCTGGCGCTCGATCATGCCGCGAACGCGCTGGGGGGCCTCGCGGACGAGCTCGCCGATCTGGTGGGCCTCGGGAAGGTTCTTCCAGTAGCGCACGGGCATCTCGGCGAGCATCGCCTTCGTGCGCACGCGAGCGGGGTTGAAGGTGCTGCGGTAGTAGGTGCGCCAGAGCGGCTCCAGCTCATCATCGGCGGGGGCGGCGGAGCGGGGGAGGGCGGGGGTGAGGTCGAGGGTCTCGCCGTCCCAGTGCGCGCAGCCGAGCGGCGTCAGGATCGACCAGCGCATGCTGGCGAAGCGCTCGGCGAAGAAGGGGACGGCGCGCTCCACCACCGGGTGCGTCGGCTCGTACCAGGCAACGTAGCGCGACGAGCCATCCTCGTCGGCGACTTCCTTGAAGCGCACGAAGGCGTGCATCTTGTGCACCTCGCGGCGCACGGCTTTTTCCATCCGCAGCAGCCGGTGCACGTCTGGGTCGACCGCCACGTCCAGCAGGTGCGGCTCGCCGTGGGTGACGCGCCAGAGAACACGGTAGAGGAGCGCCCAGCGCTCGCTCTCCGCGTGGCAGGCGGCTGCCTGGGCGAGTTCGAAGAAGCGCCGGGGCACGCGAAAGCGGGCCGATGGTGCCGCATCCACCGCGGCGGCGGGCGCGTCGGCCGCGAAGCCGTCGAGGGTGGACTGGTCGGCGTCGCCGGGGTGCCAGAGGATCGTGTCCGGCGCGGTCTCCTCGTCCAGGAGACGGCGGGCGGCGGCGCGCCAGCCATCGAAGGTGGGATCGAAGATCGCGCGGATCATCGGGCGATGCCAGCGCGCGGCGAGGTCGTGGGCCGCGGATGCCACGCCGTCGCGCGCGAGAGGGCGGCGCGCCGCCCTTCATCGACCGAGACGACCCGCGGCGTGGCTCTCACAGCTCGCCGTGGGTGGCGGTGAGCTGGTCGAACAGGTCGGTCTGGGCGCGCGCGGGCGCGGTGCGGTCGCGCAGGTCCACGGCGTCGAGGAGCGACGGGGTGTGGTCGGCGGTGATGATGAACGGGAGGGTGCGGCGCAGCGGAATGCGAAGGCGCGCCAGGTCTTCCGTCCGGATGCGGTGCCAGCGGCGCGCGGCGAGGATGCGCTTCACGTTGCGCGTGCCCAGCCCGGGGATGCGGAGGAGGTCTTCTTTCGACGCGCGATTCACATCCACCGGAAAGCGGTCGCGGTTGCGGAGCGCCCACGCGAGCTTGGGGTCGAGCGTCAGGTCCAGGTTGGGGCGCTCGGCGGTGGTGAGCTCGGCCGCGCCGAAGCCGTAGAAGCGCATCAGCCAGTCCGCCTGGTAGAGCCGGTGCTCGCGGACCAGCGGCGCCGGCATCGACGGAAGGTGATCGGCGGAGTGCGGGATCGGCGAGTAGGCCGAGTAGTAGACGCGGCGCAGCTCCGGGCCGGCGTACAGGTCGCTCGCGGTGCCCAGGATGGTGGCGTCGCTGGCGTCGGTGGCGCCCACGATCATCTGGGTGCTCTGGCCGGCGGGCGCGAACACGGGGAGCGCGGCGGCCGGGCGGCGAGCGGCGTTTTCCTTCGCCTCGCTGATGCGCTCGTGCATCCGGCCCATGGCTCCGGTGATCTGCACCAGCTGCTTCTCGGGCGCCAGCCGGTCCAGGTTCTCCTGCGTGGGGAGCTCCACGTTCAGGCTGAGCCGGTCGGCCCAGCGCCCCGCCTCGTCCAGCAGCTCGGGGCTGGCGTCGGGGATCGCCTTGAGGTGGATGTACCCCGCGAAGCCGTGCTCCTGCCGCAGCGTGCGGGCGACGTCCACCAGCTGCTCCATGGTGTAGTCGGGGTTGCGGATGATCCCCGAGCTCAGGAACAGCCCCTCGATGTAGTTGCGGCGGTAGAAGTCGAGGGTGAGCGTCACCACCTCGCCCACGGTGAAGCGGGCGCGGCGCACGTCGCTGCTGCGCCGGTTGATGCAGTACGCGCAGTCGAACACGCAGACGTTGGTGAGCAGGATCTTGAGCAGCGACACGCATCGCCCATCCGGCGTGTAGCTGTGGCAGATCCCGGTGCCCTCGGTGCTGCCGATGCCGCCCGGCCCGGCGCGGCGCCCCTTGGCGCCGCTGCTGGCGCACGACGCGTCGTACTTGGCGGCATCGGCCAGGATGGCGAGCTTCGCGGCGATCTCCACGTGGGGCGGTCCGGCTGCGGGTGCGTCTCACCGAAGGAACGCCGAAATCTAAGCTTTGCACACCCTGCGGTCAATCTCCCGAAAACGAAGCGGCGGAACCACTTGGATCGTGGCTCCGCCGCCTGTTGTTTCTGCCCCCTGGGATCACGCACGAAGCAGACGCGACCTTCCGATCCCGGTCGAACTGAACGGCATGGGCAACCGGGAGCGCTTCGCGCGAGCCACGGAGGTCAGGCAAACCGCCACGGTGAGCCCGCGGGGAGTTTCTCGGATGAAGAACGGCCGGGCGAGGTGCCCGACCGTTCTTCCATCATGCCGCCTGGTCAACGTCGCCGAAATCCAGCTGCTCGGGGCGGAGCGCGCAGTGCTCGCCGCAGCCGAACTTGTAGCGGTTGCGCGCGAACCAGCGGTAGAAGCGGTTGAAGAGCTCGCCGAAGTACGGCACCTTGAACGTCCACCCGAGCGCCCCGCCGAAGGGAAGGATCTCGAGCAGCTTCTCGATCGCGTAGCCGCCCTGCCAGGTCCGCCCGCCCGGCCCGATCAGCTGCATCGCCTCGGCATACGCGCCGGCGGGGATCCAGGGGAAGCGGCCGAGCACGCTGGAGTTCTGGAACGGAATCGTCTCGATCTCGGCGTGGCGGTCCCACCTGCGCAGCAGCTTCACCAGCCGGTTGCACACCTTGCACTGGCCGTCGTAGACCACGGTGTACGGCCGGCCGCTCCCCGCCGCGTCGGACGCCTCCCCGCCGAAGACGAAGCGCACCACGGGGATGGTCATGCCGCCACCCCCGCGGCCGGTGGCGATGCCGGCGCGCCGCTCGCCTTCACGTCGTCGGTGATCTGCGGCGGGTGGAGGAAGGTCTGCTTCACCGTGCAGAGATCGGCGGCGCGCTTGGCCGCGTTCAGCCGGTTCTCGGGGAGCCCCGGCCAGTCGATCTCCACGTGCATGGTGCCCACGCGGTGCGGATTCTCCACGAACTCCCACCCCACCTCCAGCGCCAGCCCCTCGGTCGCCAGCTTGGCGTTGGTCGCCCAGGCATGGAGGACGGAGAGGGTGCAGGTGGCCAGGCCGCTGGCCAGCATGTGATACGGCGAATACGACATCTCGGCCGACTCGGCCTCGATGCTCATCGGCCCGGCGCCTCCCTCCAGCCGGATCCGCTGGTCGGACAGCAGCGTGATCTTCAACGTTCTTCCCCCTCGCGCGTCAGCCCGCGTGCGGCGGCGGGCCGGCGTGCGTGTGTGTCGTGGCCGGCGGGTCGCTGGCGGGGAACGACTCGTCGCTCGCCTCGTCCACGCCGTCGTCCGCCGGGGCGTGCGCGCTCTCGCGGGCGGCGGCGCCGGGTGTGGCGGGCGGGCCGCCATGCTCGCCGGCGGCCTTCTCGGCGGATTCGGGCGTGGGCTCGGACGGCATCGGTTCTCCCTTGGTGAACGCTTGCGGCGTCAGCCCTTGAGCAGCGATTCGCCCCCGTCGATCCACATCTCCGTGCCGGTGATGTGATCGGACGCGTCGCTGAACAGGAACAGCACCAGGCGTGCCACCTGCTCGGCCGTTCCGGGCCCGCGCCGCAGGGGCTGGTGCGTCTCGGGAAACTCCACCGGCATCTTCACCTTCTCCAGGTCGCGCTTCTCGGTGTTGTCGTCGATCTCGGACTCGATCGCTCCCGGGCAGATGATGTTCACCCGCACCTTCGAAGGCGCCAGCTCCAGCGCCAGCATCTTCCCCATGGCCAGCTGCCCGGCCTTGGTGGTGGAGTAGGCGGTCGCGCCGGTGTTGCTGAAGATGCGCGTGCCGTTCACCGAGCTGGTGATCACCACCGACCCACCCTGCTTCTTGAGATGCGGGACGGCGTACTTGATGGTGTAGAAGGTCCCCGAGAGGTTGATGCCGATGGTCTGCTGCCACTCTTCCGGCTCCAGCTCCTCGATCGGCGCCCACACGCCGTTCACGCCCGCGTTGGCGAACACGAAGTCGATGCGGCCGTAGGTGTCGGCCAGCTGCTTGACCGCGGCCTCCATCTCCTCGGGCTTGCCGATGTCGGCGCAGAGGACGGTGCCTTCGCCGCCGTCCTGCTTCAGCTCTTCGACGAGCTTCTCCAGGTCTTCGGTGTGGCGGCCCAGGGCGCCGATCTTCGCGCCCTCTTTCGCCAGCAGCTTGGCCGCCGCCCGCCCGATCCCCTCACCCGCGCCCGTGACCAGCGCGACCCGCCCTTCGAGCTGCATCCCCGACCTCCCCTGAGCCTGTGTTGCAGAAGCTTCGTCCCACGAACCGGTCGTCGCTCAGAGAGATGCGTGCCAGCGGTGGCCGCTGCGGGACGCAGCCCGCGCCGGAGAGGCCGCGGGAGACGCTCGGGCGTGAGGACCACAACGAGTGGAACCACAACATATCTGGTTGATCTCTTGGAGGTTGCGTGATTCGTGGGTCACTTCGAATGCGCGTCGATGCGGTCGCGCACCATCAAACTTTCATGTATGCACAACCACGGAAAACACATCGAAGATGAACGTTGTGTCCATACATCCGTTCGGATGTTTAACGCCCTCCCGATCAGGCTCGTGCGACGTTCAGCCTGATGCTGTATGTCACGATTGACACAAGAGGGTCGATGGCGATCGTCGTAAGAAGCTGGTCTGGCTGAGTGGCCAGGTGAAAACGCCGCCGTTCTCCGACGCCGCGCGGGAGGAGACCGGCTCGCTGCTTCGCCAGGTCCAGTATGGCAATGCGTTGTCACTGCCCGACTCCGAGCCGATGCCGGAAATCGGACCGCGCTGCCATGAGGTGCGAATCCCCGATCGGGATCATTCCTGGCGGGTGATCTACCGCATCGATCCCGAGCACGTGCTGGTGGTTGCCGTGTTCGCCAAGAGCACTCAACAAACGCCCGAGTTCATCAAGGCAGCGTGCCGGGCACGGCTGCGGCGTTACGACCAGGAGAAGCGGGGACACGCGAATGGATGAAGAGGCGCAGAAACGGCTCGAAGCCGCCGGTTGGAGGTTCGGCACGGTCCAGGAGTTCCTGGAGCTAACCGACGAGCAAGCGGCGATCATCGAAATCCACCTGGAACTCGGGAACGCGCTTCGCGAGCGGCGGGTGCGGTGTGAGTTGACCCAGGCGGGGCTCGCCCGCCGCATCGGATCGAGCCAGTCGCGCGTGGCGAAGATGGAGCGTGGAAGCCCGTCCGTATCGCTCGACCTGCTTTTCGCGCTCTCCTTGCCCTTGGGGCGACTCCGGCCGAGATCGGCGCGGTGGTGGCGGCCGCCGTGCCGCCGAAGCCGCTGGGGCGCTCCGGCGGCGGCGAGGAGAGCGCGGCGGCGGACGGACGAGCCGTCAGTCGAACCAGTGCTCCACGCCCTTGAAGATCTCGGGGTCGGGGAGCCAGGTGGCCAGGCGCTCGATCTCTTCGGCGAGCGCGAGGTCGCGGGCGGTGATGCCGGCGGCGTCGTGCGTGGTGAGGAGCACCTTCACGCTGGGGTAGCCCAGGAAGAGATCGGGGTGGTGCCACGCCTTCTCGCCCAGGTAGGCGATGGCGTTGGCCAGCATCACGGTGCGGTTCCAGTTGCCGGTCTCGTAGGTACGGGCCAGGTACGTGCCTTCCAGCCGCCATTCGGGGAGGCGCTGCTTGATCAGCTCGGCCAGCTTGTCGTCGGCGTAGCGCTCGTGCTCGGGCATGGGGATCCGTCCTCGTGGCGGGGAATCAGGCGAGCGGGTGGTGCCGCACGCGCTCGTAGCGCGGCGGACCGCCGCCCAGGTGGCTGCGGAACAGCACGAATCCGTCCACCATCATCCGCCCGCCGAACGGGGGCGCGGCGCCGATGGCGGAGCGCAGGTCGGCCGGCGGGTGCAACCGGCTGAGGGTGAGGTGCGGCGAGTACGGTTTCGGCTCGGGCGCGTAGCCCGCGCGCACGGCGGCGGCCTCCACCTTCGCGGCGAGCGCGCGCAGCGGTGCCTCGCCCTCACCGACGCCGATCCAGAGCACGGTGGCGCGGGCGGGGCGCGGAAAGGCGCCGAGGCGGTCGAGGGAGAGCTCGAAGCGCGGGCCGGGGTCGACCTGCCGCAGCTCGTCTTCGAGCGCGTGGAGCCGCGCGGCGCCGGTGTCGCCGAGGAAGCGCAGGGTGAGGTGCCAGTTCGCCGGCACCACCGCGCGCCCCGGCATCCGCTCGCCGAAGGTGGCGTGCAGGTGCCGCTGCAGCGCATCGCGCAGCTCGGCCGGGAAGGGGATGCCGATGAAGAGCCGCCCCGCGCCCGGATCGCTGGTCATCGTCCGTCTCTCGAAGGTGGTCTTTGGTGCGGGGTCGTGGCTCTCGAATCACCCGTCCGGGGACTCGGGCGCCGCCAACCGCAACCCGTGAACACGGAGCCAGGGCCAGCACGGAGCCACGGTAGAACCCAGTCGCGCCGCGCGATCACCGATCGACGCGAGTCTCTCCGCAAGCGGCGGGCGAGCGGAGCGGATGGGAGCCAATTGGTTGTAGATCCTTCCATTAGCATCCGATGAGCACCGGCGCCGGAGCGTTGCCCCATCGTGTTGGCGGGGTGATACTTGCAGCACACGAAAAGTGTGGGGAGTAGCCCGCCGGCTTCAGCCGGTATCGCGCGATCGTCAAGACGAAGTGCCGAGAGGCGCTTCCGGGCGCGCGGGAGGTGATGTTCAGCCTCGGCGAGACCACTACGGACACGTACACCGTGCCGTAGGGGTCTCGCCTTTTTGCGTGCCCCCTCGGCCCCACCGCCACACGGGGAGGACGCATGGCTACCAGCATCTGGTTCTGGGTCGGGTTCAACGCGCTGGTGCTGTTGATCCTGGCGCTGGACCTGGGGGTGTTCCACCGCAAGGCGCACGAGGTGCGGCTGAAGGAAGCCGCGGCCTGGAGCGCGATCTGGGTGTGCGTGGCGCTCCTGTTCAACGGCGCGATCTGGTTGTTCGCGGGACGGCAGCCGGCGCTGGAGTTCCTCACCGGCTACCTGGTGGAGAAATCGCTCGCGGTCGACAACATCTTCGTGATCGCGCTGATCTTCTCGTACTTCGCGGTGCCGGAGAAGTACCAGCACCGCGTGCTGTTCTGGGGGATCCTGGGCGCGCTGGTGATGCGCGGCGGCTTTATCGCCGCGGGGGCGTACGCGCTGGAGCGCTGGCACTGGGTGATCTACGTGTTCGGCGGGATCCTGCTGCTGACCGGGATCAAGCTCGCCATCCGCAAGGACGAGGGGTTCGACCCCGGCGGCAACCCGGTGCTGAAGCTGGTGCGGCGCATCATCCCCGTGTCCGACGCGTACGACGGGCAGCGCTTCTTCACGCGGCAGAACGGGCGGAAGATGGCCACGCCGCTGCTGCTGGCGCTGGTGATGGTGGAGGTGACGGACCTGGTGTTCGCGGTGGACAGCATCCCCGCGATCTTCGCGGTCACGCGCGACCCGTTCCTCGTCTACACCAGCAACGTGATGGCCATCCTGGGGCTGCGGTCGATGTACTTCCTCCTCGCGGGGATCGTGCACCGCTTCGTGTACCTGAAGGTGGGGCTGTCGCTGGTGCTGGTGTTCGTGGGCGCCAAGATGCTGCTGGTGGACGTGCTGAAGGTGCCCACGCTGGTCTCGCTGGCGGTGATCGCCTCGCTGATCGGCGGCTCCATCGCCGCGTCGCTGCTGGCGGAGAAGAAGGACGACGACGACGCGGGCACCGGCGGCGGCTCGGGCGGGGGCGGCACGGCGAGCGACGCGATCACAGCCGGCGCGCCCGAGGCGCCGCTCCCGGCGGCGGCGCGGAGCAGCCGCGCGGCCGCCGCCCGTGCCGCGGGAGAGAAGGCCGCCGCGAAGGTGCGTGCCTCGCTCCCGGGGCTGCCGAAGCGGCCGGTGGTGCGGCTGAAGGGGTACTGAACAGCGGCGCCAAGAGCCAGTTGCGTGAGGGATGCGCGCCCGCAGGGCCGGGACGGCGCCGCGCCCGCATCATCATCGCGGAGACGCGCGGACGGATGGCGCGGCGGTGGCCCGGCGCGGTTGGCAACGGCGGTATCGTTGCCTACCGCGCGCGCAGCCCGGCCCGGAGCGCAGCGGAGGGACACGCCCGAACCCGTCGGCGCGGTTGCCGCGTACGGTCTCGGGCGATCCGGACGCCAGGGGGTGGACGTACGAGGGGGGGCGCGGGCGACCGTGCCCTTTTTCGCGTGGTGCAGCTCCGCCGCTCGCGCGGACATCGGATCGTCTCGCCGCGCACGCGGCGCCGGAGGAGATGCGTGGCGCGCGCGATGCGGGAACCCGCGGGGTGGCGAACGTGTCCCAACCTGGTGGGAGAGCGGACGATCCGCCGCGCGCGACCGATCGAACGAACGGAGAAGAGGCCGATGCTGATCCGCAGGCCGGACGACATCCCGTCGCACGAGATCACGCCGGAGCGCGACTACCTGGACCGGCGCCGCTTCCTGCGCACGGCCGCGGCGAGCGTGGCGGCGGCGGCGCTCCCCGCGGCGCTCGGCGCGTGCTCCAGCGCCGAGGGCGCGCAGCGCGACGAGCCGAACAGCTGGGACGAGATCACCCGCTACAACAACTTCTACGAGTTCGGCACCGGGAAGAGCGACCCCGCCGCGAACGCGCCGAAGACGCTGCGGGTGCGCCCGTGGACGGTGCAGATCGACGGGGTGTGCGCGCGCCCCGGCCGGTACGCGTTCGACGACCTGGTGCGGCAGAACCGCATCGAGCATCGCACCTACCGCTTCCGCTGCGTGGAGGCGTGGTCGCTGGTGATCCCGTGGGACGGCATCCCGCTGCGCGACGTGATCGCCCGCGCGCGGCCGCAGGCTTCGGCCCGCTTCGTGGAGTTCACCACGCTGCACGACCCCGGGCAGATGCCCGCCCAGCGCCGCGACCTGCTCTACTGGCCGTACGTGGAGGGGCTGCGGATGGACGAGGCGATGCACCCGCTGGCGCTGCTGGCCACCGGCATCTACGGCAAGCCGCTCCCGCCGCAGAACGGCGCGCCGCTCCGGCTCGTCGTCCCCTGGAAGTACGGCTTCAAGTCGATCAAGTCGATCGTGCGCATCCGCTTCACGGCGCAGCAGCCGAAGACGGCGTGGAACCTGGTGGGGCCGAGCGAATACGGCTTCTACGCCAACGTGAACCCCGAGGTCGACCACCCGCGCTGGAGCCAGGCGCGCGAGCGGCGCATCGGCGACGGCTGGTTCCGCCGCCGCCCCACGCTGCCGTTCAACGGCTACGCCGAGCAGGTGGCCGGGCTGTACCGGGGGATGGACCTGCGGAGGAACTTCTAGCGTGGCCGACCGCCGGCGGACCGAGGCCGTGCTGGGGAGGGTGCTGAAGCCCGCCGTGTGGACCGGCGGGCTTCTGCCGCTGGCGCTGATCGTCGCGGCCGGCGCCACGGGGACGCTGGAGGCCGACCCGGTGAAGGACATCACCTTCCGCACCGGGAAGGCGGTGCTGGTCCTTCTCCTCTGCACGCTGGCGGTGACGCCGGTGCGCCGGCTGACCGGGTGGAACGGCGTGATCGCGGCGCGGCGGCCGCTGGGGCTGTTCGCGTACGTCTACGCCTGCCTGCACTTTCTCGTCTACCTGGGCTACCAGGGCTTCTCCGCGCCCGACATCGTGGAGGACGTGGTGAAGCACCCGTACGTGACCGCCGGCTTCACCGCGCTGCTGCTGCTCACGCCGCTCGCCGTCACCTCCACGCAGGGGTGGATCCGGCGGCTGGGGAAGCGGTGGGCGAAGCTGCACCGGCTGGTGTACGCCGCCGCGATCCTGGGGGTGATCCACTTCCTGTGGAGCGTGAAGAAGGACGTGCGCGAGCCGCTGGTGTACGGCGCCATCCTGGCCGTGCTCCTGGCGCTGCGCATCCCCGGCTGGATCGAGGCGCGGAGGAAGAAGGCGGCGCGCAGCGCCGCCTCTCCCGCCCGCTCCGGCCCCGCGGCGGTCTGACGGGCGTCGCCGCCGGCCATCCGCGACGGGTGATCAGCCGCCCGCGGGGACGACGGGTCGGAGATGAAGGTGAGGATGCGCGAAATGCCGTCCCGTCCGGCACGCGCGGATGTAGCAGAATGGGGGCGGAAGGCGAGGCGTGCGCCGGATGTGACCAGGGGGTGTTGCCCCGAACGGCGCTGTTCGATTACGTTTGCGAAAAGGGGTCCTGGCGTGGCGCCATCCGGCCGCGTTGCTGACCCGCCGATCCGAAAAGGAGATTCGATGAGATCCGACGACATCGCCATGCTGGTCGTAATGGTCACCGCCATCCTCACCACGGGTGGCGTGTTGATCCTGCGGCCGATCTCCAAGCGGATCGGCGCGCTGCTGGAGGTGGTGACCCAGCAGAAGCTGAAGCAGGCCAGCCACGATCCATACGACCTGGTCCGCATCCGCGAGTCGCTGCAGTCCATCGACGGCCGCCTGACGACCATCGAGGAACGGCAGGACTTCGCGGAGGCCCTGATCTCGTCCGGTGAAACCCGGCTGCTTTCCGTACACGCGTCGCAGCACGCGCAGGAACGCAACTGAATCCACCGCACCGCCGGCACCGGCGGACGAGACGAGGGGCCCCGCGGACATGAACCGGCCGCGGGGCCCCTGGTGTTTTCCGCACGTCCGGCGGCCGGAAAGATCTTCATCGAGGAAGGGTGGTGGAGAATGGGCACGACGTTGCACCCGCGAGCGGGCCCGGCCCGCGGGAGGCCTTCGCGAAGGCCGGAGCCCGGGCGCGCGAGACGCCTGCGGCTGCAGCTGCACGAGATCCGCGCGCTGCTGCGCCTGGCGGGGCCCATCATCGTGGGCCAGCTGGGGCACGTGGCGATGAACACCACCGACACCATCATGGTGGCGCCGCTGGGCGCGCCGGCGCTGGCCGCCGCGGGGCTGGCGAGCGGCGTGTTCATGGCGCTGGTGGTGACGTTCAGCGGCACGCTGATGGGGATGACGCCGCTGGTGAGCCAGGCCTGGGGCGCCGGCGACCGCGACGAGTGCCGCCGCGTGGCGGTGCAGGGGATGTGGCTGGCGGCCGCCTGCGCGGTGCCGATCACGCTGGTGTCGCTCGTGGGGCGCGGGGTGTCGCTGGCGCTGGGGCAGGAGGCGGGCGTGGCCGAGCTGGCCGGCCGCTTCATGGTGGCGCTGGGCCCCGGCGTGCTCCCGATGATGCTGACCTTCGCGCTCCGCCAGTACCTGGACGGGATCGGGCGCACGCGCGTGGCGATGACGGTGATGTTCGTGGGCGTGGCGGTGAACGCCGTCGGGAACCGCGTGCTGATCTTCGGCGTGCCGGGATGGGTGGAGCCGATGGGGGTGACGGGCTCCGGCCTCTCCACCAGCATCGTGCGCTGGTCGATGCTGGTGGTGATGCTGGGGTACGTGGGGGTGCACCCCGCGCTGTCGCCCTTCGCCGGCGTGCGGCTGCGGCCCGCGTGGGAGCGGATGCGGGCCATCCTGCGCATCGGCGCGCCGATCGGGGCGCAGGTGGGCGCCGAGGTGGGGACCTTCTCGCTGGCCGCGGTGATGATGGGGTGGATGGGCCCGGTGCAGCTGGCCGCGCACCAGGTGGTGATCAGCATCGCCTCCGCCACGTTCATGGTCGCCGTGGGCGCCAGCGCGGCGGGAACCATCCGCGTGGGCCATCACCTGGGCGCGCGCAGCCTGCGCGGCGTGCACCGCGCGGCGGTGGCGGCGTACGCGGTGTCGCTGGGGTTCATGTCGCTCTGCGCGCTCACCTTCCTGCTGCTGCCGCGCTGGCTGATCGGCCTGTACACCACCGATCCGGAGATCCTCTCGTACGCCACGGGGCTGATGGTGATGGCCGCGGCGTTCCAGCTCTTCGACGGCGCGCAGGTCACCGGCCTTTCCGTTCTCCGCGGCGCGGCCGACACGCGCGTGCCGATGTGGATCACGCTGGTGGGCTACTGGGCGATCGGCATTCCGGTGGCGTACTTGCTGGGCTTCCACACGCCGCTCCGCCACGTGGGGATCTGGGCGGGGCTCACGGTGTCGCTGGCGGTGGTGGGCCTCCTCCTGCTCTGGCGCGTGCGGCAGACGCTGTGGCACCGCCCGCTGGCCGCCATCGCCCGCCCGGCAGGCGCCGAGGTGGAGCCAGAGCTCGTCCTCGCGGAGCTCGCCGGCGAGTCCGCGGCGCCCGTGGCGGGCGGCTGAAGCGCGGGTGCGACGAAGATTGGCCGAGTTCGGCGGGGGAGCGGCAGATGTGGCCGCTCCCCCGCCGCTTTTCGCCGTTGCGGCGCACCGGGATGCCCTCCGCCTGGGCCACTCGGTTGCGGGCGCACACTCATTTCCGTCGCTGGCCGTGCGAGGGACGAAGGGTGATCGTTGATGCGTCCCG
>Ga0247773_1000669_pt1 | contig 12899 bp, 17 predicted proteins | sample UWRJL092311B6_FD_179934 | JGI IMG/M metagenome (GOLD analysis project Ga0247773, IMG submission 179934) | Plant litter microbial communities from Arlington Agricultural Research Station in Wisconsin, United States - UWRJ-L092-311B-6 | ecosystem: Environmental > Terrestrial > Plant litter >...
CGCCGAACGACTCGACCGAGAGCTCGTCCATGTTCAGCTTCAGCTTCTGCATCGTACCCTCCCGTAAGTGGGTTCCATTCGCGCCGTCTCTAAATGGGCGGCGCGCGAACGTGCTCCTACGATAACACATCCCTTCGCGTCCGCAAACATCTGTGAAAACGAATATCTCAGCCGCTCATCGCCCCCTAACCCTAATTCCAGGCACGGCTTGGGAAAACGGTCCTCAGCGCACGTGCACGCGGAACCGCGCGGTGTCCTTCGCCGCCGCGCGCTCCCACGGGCGGGCGTAGACGAGCGTGACCACGCCGTCGCCGGCCTCGGGCGCGGCAAAGGTCCAGCGCTCGGTGCCGCCGGCGCCGTTGCGGCCGCGATTCTGGCGGGGGACCCCGTAGCTCGTCCCCACGTGCCGCAGCGGCCCCAGCCCGCCCGAGTCCACCAGCAGCCAGCGGTAGCCGGTGCTCTGGTTGGACTTCAGCTCCAGGTCGAACTCCGCCCCGCGCCGCATCTCGATCGGCTGCGTGGAGTCGTCGAACGTTTCCCGGCTGTCGGCGCAGGCGGCGGTGACGGCGATGCCGAGGGCCAGCGTGAGGCGGAGCCTCATGAATCCTCCATGGGGGAAGCGGCTTCAGGAGTCGACCGGGTCGCGGACGTGGGCCAATCGTGCACGCTCGGCGCTGGAGAGCTGGCGGTTGCCCGTGCGCTTGGCCTGGTGCCGCGCCGCGTCGAACTCGCGCCGCCGCTCCAGGTACGCGGCCCGCCTCGCTTCAACGTCCGCCAGCACACCGAGCAGCAGCGCGTCGGTGGGCGGCGCGGGCCAGGGCGTCGGGGCATCGATGCCGTAGCGGCGGACGGCGTGGTCGTACGACTGGCCGGTCGCCCGGCACAGCCTCCGGATGCACGCGCGCAACGACGACAGCCGCAGCCACACGCTTCGCCCGCCGTCACGCACCTTCCCCGCTTCCGCCCGGAACGCCATCCGGCGGTCAGCGCGTCAACAGCCCCGCGTCCAGCACCATCCCGCTGCCGGTGACGAACCGCGCCCGGTCGCTGGCCAGGTACAGCACGGCCTCGGCCACGTCCTCGGGCTCGATCCAAGGGACGGGGAGGAGGTTGCCGGCGGACGCCTCGGCGATCTCCTCCACCGTCTTCCCCTCCAGCTCGGCCAGTCCGTCGTTCATCGGCGTGTTGACGCCGGTGGGATGGATGGAGAGCACGCGTACGCCGTACGGCGCCAGCTCCAGCGCCCAGCTCTTGGTGAGGCCCACCAGCCCGTGCTTGCTGGCGGCGTAGTGGCTCAGCCGCCGCATCCCGCGCAGGCCCGCCACCGACGAGTTGTTGATGATCACCCCCGAGCGCTGGCGCATCATCACGGGGATCACGCGGCGGGCCACAAGCCAGGGGCCCTTCAGGTTGATGCCGATCATCGCGTCCCACTCGTCCTCGCCCAGCTCGTGGGCCAGTCCGTAGGCGCAGATCCCGGCGTTGTTGAACAGGATGTCGATGCGGCCGAAGCGCTCCACGGTCGCCTCCACCGCGTCCATGATCGCCGCGTCGTCGCGCACGTCGCCGGCAAACGCCAGCGCGGCCGCGCCCGCCGCCTCGCACTCGCGCACGAGCGACTCCAAGTCTTCCCCCGTGCCCATCCCGTAGCCGGGGTACGCCAGCGGCCGCGCCACGTCGAACGCGGCCACGTTCGCGCCGGCCTTGGCCAGCGCCAGCGCGGTGGCCCTCCCCTGCCCGTGCGCGGCGCCCGTGACGAACGCCACCTTTCCGCTGAACTCACCCATGCGTCCCCACTCCCTCGCTCGGTGCCAGCGCCGGCCGGCGGAACGGCTGCAGGTAGTCGTCCAGCCGCACGCCCAGCGCGTTGTTGATCACGTTCGTCGCCACCATCAGCGCGCCGAAGGCGGTGAGCGCCACCATCTGCTCGTCGCCGAAGTAGACCGCCACCCGGTCGTAGACGGCGTCGGGCGCGCGGTGCGGCGTGGCCGCCAGCGCGCGGCCGAACGCGACCACGGCGGCCTCGCGGTCGTCCATCTCCAGCGCGTCGGGATCCTCGCCGCTCTCCATCAGGATGCGGCGGAAGAACGTCGAGCAGATCAGGCAGTCGGTCTCGCTCGACACCGCGTGCGCGAACAGCGTGGTGAGCCGGTCGCCCAGGAACGGCTTCACGGCGCCCCGCAGGTCGTACCACGTCATCAGCGCGTCGAACGCGGGCACCGAGTGCAGCAGCGTGCGCTTCATGTTGGTGATGCGCGCCGTCTGCAGGTGCCGGTCGTGCGCGGCGCGCGCGTCCGGCGGCATCTCGTCGTAGTCGAGCGGGGCGATGCGGGGCATGCGCTTCGGCGGGCGAAGGGAGAGCGTTGGATGACGGATCGAATCTAGGCGCGTCCACCGCCCCAGCGGAAGCGGCGGGATGCGGATGTCGTCGTCGCCGCGCGTTGCGATCGCGGGTCCGGTGCGCAGACGGGAGCGGGGGCCGGCACCTCATGCCGTCCCCCGCTCTCGATTCATCCATCCGACATCTGCCGCGCGACGCGCCCGCTAGCGCTTCGGCTTCCGCTTCCCAGCGCCGGGCAACCGTAGACCAGGGATCAACCTGGCTGCGGCTTCATCCCAGGGAACCTTGATCTCGATCGGGCCTGGAACCGGGCCCGGGCTCGTCTTCTCGTCCCACGGGATCTTCGCGCGCGGCTCCGGCTGGCCAGGGCGACGCGCGCGGAACGGGTTGAAGTCGTGGAGCATCGCCGTCCTCCATTCGATTCGAGGTGCGCCGCGCCTCACCGGCGCAGCCGTCTTCGTCGCAGCTTCCCGTTGTCGCACTCCCCCACTCCCCGAGGATCGCGGGGAGTGGACGAGAGGCGGCCGGCGGCGGATGTCACCATACGCTGCCACCGGACCGGTCGACGTCAGGCCATCACCCCCGCCCGTCGTTCCCGCCGCGCGCCGGGGGCGTGCGTGCGAACGGGATCTCCACGATCCGCCGTTCACCCGCCGCAAGATCGTCGCCCGCGTCCGCGAACCTGGGCCAGAAGCCGAAGAACGCGAGTGGCGGAGCTACGCCGCCGGGGTCGGGGTCGGCGGGAGCGCCGGTGCGGTCCATCTCAGTTCAGCCCCTCGATGTCGCGCGCGGCACGCTCCAGGATCTCGCGGGCGCGCTGCACCCACTGCTCGTCGCCCTGGTGCTTCATCGCCGAGCGGAAGGTGCTGCGCCCCAGGTTGCCGAACGCGCGCCCCAGCCCCGCCACCACCGGCCCGATGAACGCGCCGAAGTCGTCCACGCGGTCGAAGATGTCGTCGATGGTGGACTTGTTCTCCTCCAAGTACTTGCGCCCCTCGTCGGTGATCTCGAACACCTTCCGGTTCCCCTCCTCGGTCTGCGCCCGCGCGTAGCCCAGGTCTTCCAGCAGCGACAGCGTGGGGTAGACGGTGCCCGGGCTGGGCGAGTAGGTGCCGCCGAAGCGCTCCTCCAGCTCCTTGATGATCTCGTAGCCGTGGCGGGGCTTCTCGGCCAGGAGGTTCAGGATCACGAACTTGAGGTCGCCGTGGCCGAACATCCGCCCGCGCCCCGGCCCGCCGCCGCCCCAGTGCCCGCCCGGGCCGCCCCAGGGGCCGCCGGGAAAGTTGAACTCGAACCCGCCGCGCCGTCCGCGCGGCCCGCAGTGATGGTATCGTCCGAACATCGTCCCCTCCCTCTCTTCGCGTTAGCGGAATCGCTCTCGTCCAGCCCGACGATCAAGATATAACGTTCCGATATATCGCTAGTCAAGATATATCGGAAGATACATCGTGAGATAGATCGTATCTTCTCCCGCAGCGAAGCTCTCGACAACCGTTAGCCTTGGCGGGCCAGGCGGAGACAGCGAGATGCTAAACCACTCTCCTCCAACGGCTTGCCAGGCTCTTCGCGGAACGGGAGCTATCCGTCTCGCATGGCCACCCTGCCCTGTGACGCCGCCCAGATCGCGTAGATCGAAAGCGACACGCCCACGCCCGCCATCGTGCCCACCGCCGCCCGTCCCAGCCGCGCGGTCCATGCCGTCGCGAAGGTGGCGTTCACCGCGCCCACGCCCAGCGACACGGCGGCCACGAACAGCGCCACGCGCGCCAGCCGCGCCCCCTCCCCGGGCGCGAACCGCCGCGCCTCGGCGGGCCAGCGCCGCCACTCGGCCAGGATCCACGCCAGGGTGATCAGCCCCCCCACCACCGAGCTGACGTACTGGCCGAGGGCGAACCAGGGCAGCCCGGGAAAGCGAGCGGGCGCCCGCATCATCACCGGGAAGAGGGCCACGGCCCACCCGGTCGCGTGCGTGAAGCCGTCCCACAGGATGTGCGTGGCGGCGCCCAGCAGCGCGGCCATCACGGCCAGCGGCACGGCGTCGCTGGCTCGGCCGGGCGGCGGGGCCTCGGCGGCGGCGCGGATGCCGGCCGGCAGCAGCGGGGTGAGCGCCGGGCGGATGGCCGCGCGCCACGCCCACCACACGATCAGCGTGGCGGGAAGGCAGAAGAGGAAAAGACCCTGCGGCGAGTGGCCGAACTTGCCGTAGGGCATCATCCGCAGCACGTACTCGAGGTCGGGCGCCATGGTGCCGATCACCAGCGCCGCCGCGGGGAGGCGGCGGAAGGCGCGGTGCAGCGGCCAGGCCGCGGCGGCGTGTGCGGGGGTGATAGGCATGGGGGATGGGTCGCGGAAACGAGAAGGGCGCCGGCCGGCGGCGCCCTTCGGCAGGTCTCACGCCAGGGCGGGCATCCCCATCTGCGCCCACTCCTCGGCGGCGGGGCCGTAGCACCCGGGCACCTTCAGCCCGGCCTGCCGCATCAGCACGGTGAGCTGGCCGCGGTGGTGGGCCTGGTGCAGGATCAGCGCCGCAAGCGTCTGCCCCTTGCCCCACATCTGCCCGTACATGGGGATCTCCTCGGGGAGCTCGTCGTCGCTCCACTGCGAGCTCGCGGCCTCGTTCACCGAGCGCGCCGCCCGCTCGTACGCCTCCACGATCTCGCCCGCCGAGGCGGGGATGGGCTCGTCCTCGTCCGGCCCGTCCAGCCCCTTCAGCCCCGCGTGCCCCATCATCTCGGGGATGGTCTGCACGATGTGCCAGGCCAGGCGCCCTGCGCTGCGCCCCTCGGGGCTCACGCGCTGCTCCAGCGACGCGTCGGTCAGGTTGCGCAGCACGGACAGGGTCGCGTCGGCCTCGCGGGCCCAGTCTCGATCGAAGTCGCCGATGGTGCGGTACATCTCGATGCTCCGGGGGGAGAGAGGAAAAACGAAAGGGGATAGGGAACAGGGGACAGGGGACAGCCTGCAACAGCCGCGGGAACTCGGGCGGGGATGGAGGACGCCGCAGGGAGGAGGTCGAGTCCGGCGACGATGCCGGCCTTCCCAAGGCCGTTCGGCTTGCTGTCCCCTGTAACCTGTCTCCTGCTGTTCCTACTCCAGCACGATCAGCGTGGCGCCCTTTTCCACCGTCTGGCGCTCCGAGACCAGGATCTTCGCCACCACGCCGTCGGCCGGGGCCTTCAGCTCGTTCTCCATCTTCATCGCCTCCACGATCACCACGCCCTGGCCGGCCTTCACCGCCTGGCCCAGCTCCACCTCGATCTTCAGCACCAGCCCGGGCATGGGCGCCACCACCACCTTCTCGGCCTCGGCGTCGTCGCCGCCGGTCATCTCGCGGATGGCGCGGGTGCGCTCGTCCACCGCGTCCACGCTGAAGCGCTCGCGGCCCAGCGCGATGTTCCAGCGGCCGCGGCGGTCGCCGGGCTTGGCGCTCAGCGTGTGCGAGCGGCCGTCGACCTCCAGGCTGCGCACGTGCGTTCCCGGAAGCAGCACCATGCGGGCGTCCACCGGGGTGCCGTCCACCACCGGCCTGGGCCCGGTGAGGTCCACCTCCACCTCGCGGTCACCCACCGTCACGAAGTACTTCATCCCTCGAGATCCGTCTATAGATGGTGTGCGAAGCTGCCGGCCCGGGGCCAACCTGCCAGACGGACCGGGGCACCGCAAGCCCCGCGCGATCGCGGCTGATGGGCGTAGCCCGTGCCATGGAAGATGCGATCCTACCTCACCGCTCCGGCAGCGCCAGCGTGGTTTCCACCGGGGCGGGCACCCGGTCCGGCGGCGGTCCACCGACTAGCGCCCTACAGAGTTTGCGAAAACTATTTCACGCCATATTTGCACGAAAACTGCGTGTCTGCCGCCTCCGTCCCACGCCCTGGCACGTCGGTCATCGCGGGTGGAGGGCGGTGTCCATGCGAACGCGTTTCCCACCCAACGTGGAGGACGGATGAACAAGCTGAAACTGGCGATCGAGGCGCTGGAAGTGGAGTCGTTCAGCGTAGCCGCCGAGAAGGCGCCGGCCGGGACCGTCAGAGGCCTGCAGTACAGCTCGGCCGGGCCGAGGGAATGCAACGATGCTTGCTACAGCGACCCACCGTGCTACAGCGCCCCTCCATGCTACAGCAACCCTCCGTGCTACAGCGACCCTCCATGCGACTCGTACGACCCATCGTGCCAGGATACATGCAACGCCACCTGCGAGTACTCGTGCCTCTGCATGAGCGAGGTGGTGGCGTGCATCACCCAGGGCGGCGAGCCCTGCTGACAAGGCGCGCTTCACGCCAAGTCCCCGGCTGAAGCGAGCGGGGCCGCTGGACGAATGTCCAGGCGGCCCAACCCCGACCGATCGAACCGCAACCCAGGAGGAGCGCATGCCCAGGCTCAGGCTCGACCTCGCGGACCTGGAAGTCCAGGGGTTCCCCACCGCGCCCGAGATGAAGGGCGCGGGACGGGAGAGGTACGGAACACCCACCTGCGGCGTGGTCAGCTGCGATGCCGCATGCTGGACCCAGGACCCGATCCACAACCCGTACTGCTGACCGGCCGAAGCGGTACGGCGAAGCCCGCCGGAGCAGGTTTTCCGGCGGGCTTCGTCGCGGGCGGCTGCCTGCCTCTACCCGGCCCGGCTGAGCAGGACCACCGTCTCCACGTGCGCCGTCTGCGGGAACAGGTCGAAGCTGCGGACCGACTCCAGCCGGTACGCACCGCCCATCCGCTTCAGGTCGCGGGCGAGCGTGGCGGGGTTGCAGGAGACGTAGACGATGCGCTCCACCGGCGCTTGCACCAGCGCGTCGGCGACGTCCACGTGCACGCCCGCGCGCGGCGGGTTGAGGATGACCAGGTCGGCCGGCAGCTCCGCGCGGATCAGCTCCTCCACGGGGCCCTCCACGAAGCGTGCCCCTTCCGGCGCGGCACGCGTGGCCTCGTCGACCGCCTGCGGGTCCAGTTCGATCCCCACCACCTCGGCCCCCGCGCGGGCGAAGCGGCGTGCGTGGAAGCCCACGCCGCAGTACGCGTCCACCACGCGCAGGCCTGCCACGTCGCCCGCCAGCGCGGCCACGTGCGCCTCCAGCAGCGCGGCGGCGCCGCGATTCACCTGCAGGAACGCCGCGCCCGAAAGCTCCACCGTCTCGTCGCCCCACGTCTCGGGCAGCCCCGGCGCGCCGGCGATCAGCTCGGCCGCAGCCTCGCGCGGGCGGTGCCACACGGAGACCAGGCCGGGGACACGCGCCACCAGCTCGTCGGGGCGTCCGGGGCCGAATCCGCCCTCCACCAGCAGCGACACCTCGCCCGCGGCGTTCGCGCGCAGCGTGAGGCGGAGGGTGGCGCCGCTGGGCAGGCGTTGCGCGTCGGGGCCCCACTCGCGGCGCAGTGCGTCCCACACGCGGGCGATCGGCTCTTCGGGGAGGAGGCAGGCGCCGTCCATGTCCACGATCTCGCCGGGCTCGCCCAGCGCGTGGAAGCCGGCCAGCACGCGCCCGTGCTCCGCCCGCCGCAGCGCGAACGATACGCGGTTGCGATAGCGGAACTCGGTTGGCGAGGGGACGACCTCCGGCGTCTCGACGGAAAGCCCGCCGATCCGCGTCAACGCGTCGGCCACGATGCGCGCCTTGGCGCCCAGCTGCGCGTCGTACGCCATGTGCTCCAGCGTGCACCCGCCGCAGCGCGCGTAGTACGGGCACGGCGCCTCGCGCCGCTCGGGCGACGGCTCCAGCACCCGCAGCAGCCGCCCGCGCGTCCACCGCTCCTTCCGCTCCGTCAGCTCGATCTGTACGACGTCACCCGGCGCGGTGCGGTGGACGAAGGCGACGCGGCCGTCCGCCAGCCGCCCCACGCCCTCGCCACCGGCGGCAATCGAATCGATGCGCACCTCCACCGGCGCGGGTGGCCGCCGTGGACGGCCGTCCGGACTCGTTCCGCGTCCGCCGGGTCCACGTCCCCCCGGACCACCTCGTCCCCGCGGACCGCCCGGTCGACCCGGCCCACCCGATGCGCCGCGTCCACCGGAGCCTCCGCGTGGGCCGCGTTCCCCGCCCCGCCCGCCGCGACGGTCGTTCACCGCCCCGTCCACCCCATCCGCCGCCACCCGCTCCCGCCGCCGCCCGCCTGCGCGGCCGCGGCGGACGGCCGCGCCACGGTGCGCATCTTCCGGCGCTCTTCCTCCAGCAGCGCGGCGGCCAGCGCGGCCACGCGCACCGACTCGTCGGACGCCGGCTCGGCGAGCAGCTCCTCGTGCTCCTCCAGGTAGCGGATGGTGAGGTTGCCGGCGCGGAAGTCGGGCTCGTCCATCACCCGCAGGTGGAAGGGCACGCTGGTGTCCACGCCGTCGATGCGCAGCTCCAGCAGCGCGCGCTTCATCCGCTCCACCGCTTCGATGCGGCTGGGCGCGTGCACGATCAGCTTGGCCAGCATGGGATCGTACGACAGCCCCACCTCCACCCCCGTGGCGATGCCGCCGTCCCAGCGCACCCCCGGCCCGCCCGGCACCGTCAGCTCGCCGATGCGACCGGTGGAGGGGAGGAAGGAGTTGTACGGGTCTTCGGAGGTGATGCGGCACTCGATGGCGTGCCCCTGGAAGCGCACGTCGTCCTGCGTGAACGTCAGCGCCTCGCCGGCCGCCACGCGGATCTGCCACTGGACCAGGTCGACCCCGGTCACCAGCTCGGTCACCGGGTGCTCCACCTGGATGCGCGTGTTCATCTCCAGGAAGAAGAACTCGCCGTTGTGGTACAGGCACTCCACCGTGCCCGCGCCCTCGTAGCAGACGGCGCGCGCCGCGGCGACCGCCATCTGCCCCATCGCCGCGCGCTCGTCGGGGGTGAGCACGGCCGAGGGCGCTTCTTCGATCAGCTTCTGGTGGCGGCGCTGGATGGAGCACTCGCGCTCGCCCAGGTGCAGCGTGTTGCCGTGGCGGTCGGCCAGCAGCTGGATCTCGATGTGGCGCGGGCCCTCGAGGTACTTCTCGATGTACACCGCGCGGTCGCCGAACGCCGCCAGCGCCTCGTTCCCCGCAGCGTCGAACGCGCGCTCGATCTCGTCCTCCGAGCGCACGATGCGCATCCCCTTCCCGCCCCCGCCGGCTGCCGCCTTGAGCAGCACGGGATAGCCGATCTCCCCCGCCACCTGGCGCGCCTGGGCCGAGTCGGCCAGCGCCTCCTTGGTCCCCGGCACCACCGGCACGCCCGCGTCGATCATCCGCGAGCGGGCCTCGGTCTTGTCGCCCATCGCCGTCACCGCGTCGGGGCTGGGGCCGATGAACACGAGCCCGGCGTCGCGCACCGCCTGGATGAAGGGCGCGCGCTCGGAAAGGAAGCCGTAGCCGGGGTGGATGGCCTCGGCGCCGCTGCGCTTCGCCACCTCGATCAACACGTCGCCGCGCAGGTAGCTCTGCGCGCTGGGTGCCGGGCCGATCAGGTACGCCTCGTCGGCGGCCAGCACATGGGGCGCCAGGCGGTCGGGCTCGGAGTAGACGGCGACCGCCTTCACCCCCAGCTCGTGCGCCGCGCGGATCACCCGCAGCGCGATCTCGCCCCGGTTGGCGATCAGGATCTTGTTGAACACGTGCGTGCGGGTTGCGGCCCCGCCTCGGCGGAGCGCGTGTCGTCGGGTTGCGGATGCGGCAAATTAAAGCCGAGCGGCGCGCGGCGCGAGCGAGCCGCGAGACCGCCCGCGCGACGCCGTCGCCGGCGGGCACGCCGGACCTGGCGAGCTTCGGCTGTGGGTCCTGGCCAACCCGATCTGGTGCTCCGGTACCAGGCGGTACCTCCCCGGTGCGCTGCCCTGCCCACCGGGGCTCTCCGGCCATGTTCGAGACCATGAGGGCCGTTTTCATACGCGTCGAACGGCCAATCATCTTCCATGGGCACATATGTCGTTTTAGGAGAGGCACTTAACCGGATCGCGCATCCCGCGGCCGGGCATTGACATCCTGCCGCGAGCCTGTATACAATCAGTCACCAAATGTGATGACTAGGCAGCGGGAGCGAGGCCAACGCGGTCCGAGCGGAATCACGGGACCTCTCACCCGGTCTCCTCTGCACCGGCCAGCCACATGTAAGATCCTTTACGGCCCATGTCAAATGACATACACCGTCGTATGTTCGAATCGTGGCGGCGGAGGTCGATGGTCGACCACGGTCCCACCCAGGCTGCGCGACGGCCCCCCCGGGCGATCCCGCAGGTCCCATCTCTCACCCCAGGACCAGGAGGACGCGATGACGCTCGAAGGATTGAGCAGCACCGAGTTTCAGCAGATCGACGACGAGGACGCCCGCGAGGTGCTGGGCGGCCTGGCCGAGAGCAGCCACACCACGGCCGACGGCCGCTGCATCCTGGACGGACAGGCCGTCAACGACTACAAGACCGACCCCGACGCGCCGGCGTATCCGTACGACTGGATCGCCTGAACGTCGGTCAACCCTCTCTTCCAAACCCGTACACGGAGACACGAAGATGACCCTCGAGAACCTGAACGGCGCCGAGTTCCAGCAGATCAACGACGAGGACGCCCGCGAAGTGCTGGGCGGCCTTGCCGAGGCCAGCCACACCACGGCCGACGGCCGCTGCATCCTGGACGGACAGGCCGTCAACGACTACAAGACCGACCCGGACGCTCCGGCCCCGCTCGAGCCGATCTGGGTCTGACGGGCGAAGTCCGCCATCGATAGCGCGGACGAACGGCCGCCGCAACGCGCATGCGCCCGGGGGGGCCTGCGTTGCGGCGGCTGCGGGGACGGCCACCGAAGCGGCTGCCGCGGGGCAAGTGGCGGGGTTGACACCACCCGCGAATCAATCATAAAATCCGACAAAATCACGACGCTTTGTGGCAGCTGGCACACCGGTTCATCGACTGTCGCCCCTCCCGTGTCGCAGCACCTTGTCGAGAACCGGGTGATGGACCGGTCCGGGCGGCGAACGGACACGTACCACCGCGGAACCGGTCCGCCACGCCGAAGTCGCCCGGACGAAGCCCGCCCGGGGCCACAGCCGAGCCCACGTGCGGCCAGCCGGTGCCCACCGGCCACGCCGACACCCCCCGACCACCTGGAGAGACCGCCATGACCACGCGCCTCGAAGCCCTGAGTGGCACGCTCTTCCACCCCCTCGGAGACATCGCGGCCGGCGTGCTGGGCGGCACCGCCACCGCCACGCACCCCACCATCATCGGGTGGGACCTGATCGACGGGGTGCTGATGCCCGGCTACACGATGGATCCCGAGGCCGCCGCGCCGGAAGCCCCGCGCCCCCTACAGGCTGCGTGAGGCAGGGCGACGCGCGCTGACCCCTCGGCACCTGGGCGAAGCCTTCCAGCCGCCGGGGCCGCAGGCGGCGTCGATCGCTGGAGAGATCGCACCCTCGCGACCACCCCTGCCTGGTCGGCCGCAGCGCGGTGGCCTCCCGGCTCACGGACGAGCGCGCGGAAGACGGCCACGTGGCCCTCCTCCCGAGCCGGATGGGTGCGGCGCGAGCGATGGAGGGACCGCCGGCGGGTCACCTGCCCCCTACCGAACACCATTCGCGAGCACGCACGACCCCGAAAGGGCACCGGCCTGGCCCAAACCCGTCATCGCACACGCGGGCCCGGCCTGGCTCGCAGGAGAGATCCATGATCGCGCTGTTCAGCCAAGAGGTGGGCGAGGGCACCACCGAGATGGTGATGGACTGGCTGGAGTACCTGGGCGCCGACCACGCCCGCATCAACGGCGAGGGGCTGAACGCCGGCGACGCGCTGGAGCTGCGGGTGGGCAACGGCGGCACCCGTCTGCGCCTGGACGCCGGCGGGCGCGAGATGACGGCGGCCGGTACGGCCGCCGTGTGGATGCGCCGCTGGCACAGCATGATGAACCTGGACGACCTGCGCCGCGATGACCCCACCGGCCTTGGCCAGGCGGTCGTGAGCCACCTGGGCCGGGAGCTGGTGGCGGTGCGCGGCGGCCTGGAAGACGCCCTGCGCGGCGCCGGATGGCTCACCCGCGCGAACGAGATGGGCGTCAACAAGCTGCACGTGCTGCGCGTGGCCGCCGAGGCCGGGCTCGAGGTGCCCGAGACGCTGGTAACCAACCGCCGCGCCACGCTCGAGGCGTTCATCCGCGAGCAGGGGCCGGTGATCTGCAAGCCCGTGGGCGAGGCCGGCCACTTCCAGGTAGGCGGCACCGGCTACGTGATGTTCACCGCCGAGATCACCCCGGAGGTGCTGGCGGCCCTCCCCGAGCGCTTCTTCCCGTCGCTGTTCCAGCCGAGAGTGGAGAAGCGCTACGAGCTGCGCGTGTTCTACCTGGCCGGGCGGTGCTGGCCGATGGCGATCTTCTCGCAGGGCGACCCGCAGACCCGCGGCGACTTCCGCAAGTACAACCACGCGCGCCCCAACCGCTGCGTGCCCTACGCGCTTCCGGCCGAGATCGAGGCCGCGGTGGTGCGGACCATGGAGGGGCTGGGGCTCGACACCGGGTCGGTCGACCTGATCCGCACCGTGGACGGCCGCCACGTGTTCCTGGAGGTGAACCCGATCGGGCAGTTCGGGATGGTCTCCGACCCGTGCAACTACTTCCTCGAGCGCCGCGTG
>Ga0247773_1000670_pt1 | contig 12860 bp, 11 predicted proteins | sample UWRJL092311B6_FD_179934 | JGI IMG/M metagenome (GOLD analysis project Ga0247773, IMG submission 179934) | Plant litter microbial communities from Arlington Agricultural Research Station in Wisconsin, United States - UWRJ-L092-311B-6 | ecosystem: Environmental > Terrestrial > Plant litter >...
GGCGAGCGACCGGTTGCGGCAGAAGTATGGGATCCACCCGGGTCGGCAGCCTGCCCAGGCCAGACAGGTGCTAGGAGAGCAGTTGTGGTCGCTGACGATCGCACCGACCGGCCAGACCAGCCCGGCGCCGAGCCACGCCGAGCTGAGCGCGCTGGTGGCCCGGATCGAGGCGCTGTGACCGAGCGTGGCGCAACCGCCGCCAGCACCGCCCCGGCCGCCGCGCAGGCCTGCGACCGGGTGCTGGCCGAGGTCGGCCGGGCGGTGGTCGGCAAGCGCGGCCGGCTGGCGCTGGTGCTGGCCGGCATCCTGGCCGGCGGCCACGTGCTGATCGAGGACAACCCGGGGCTGGCCAAGACCCTGACCGCGCGCTCGTTCGCCCAGGCGCTCGGCCTGGAGTTCCGCCGGATCCAGTTCACCCCGGACCTGCTGCCCTCCGACATCACCGGCTCGTTCGTCTACGACCAGCGCCAGGGTGAGTTCGCGTTCCGGTCCGGGCCGCTGTTCGCCGGCCTGGTGCTGGCCGACGAGATCAACCGGACGCCGCCCAAGACCCAGGCGGCGCTGCTGGAGGCCATGCAGGAGCGCCAGACCACCGTCGAGGGCCGCACCTTCGCGCTGCCCGAACCGTTCCACGTGATCGCCACCGCCAACCCGATCGAGTACGAGGGCACCTACCCGCTGCCCGAGGCCCAGCTGGACCGGTTCCTGCTGCGGGTGTCGTTCGGTTATCCCAGCCAGGACGAGGAATGGCAGGTGCTGCAGCGCCGGATGGCGCGCCGGGCCGAGGCGATCACGCTGGACCCGGTGCTGGACGCCGCCGGCCTGCTCGCGGTGCAGCGGGTGGTGGAGGGCATCGAGGTCGAGGAGAGCGTCGGGCGCTACTGCGTGGCCCTGGTGGACGCGACCCGGTTCCATCAGCACCTGCTGGTCGGCGCCTCGCCACGCGGTGCGCTGGCGCTGTTGCTGGTGGCCCGGGCCTACGCCCTGATCAACCACCGCGACTTCGTCACGCCCGAGGACGTCAAGGCGGTGGCGGTGGCGGCGCTGGCGCACCGGGTGACGCTGCGTCCGGAGATGTGGATGCGCCAGCTGATGCCTGCCGAGGTGATCTCGGCGGTGCTGGCCGAGGTGCCGGCGCCGGCCACCGGTACCGACCGGCCCCGGCTGCCGTCGGCGAACCGGCCGTGACCGGGCCAGCCGCGAGCCGGCCGTGACCGCCGGGCCGGACCCGGTGCCCGCCGCGCGCTGGTCGCCGACGGTGGCGCTGGGCTCGGCGCTCGGCAGCACCGCGCTGCTGCTGGCCTTCGCCGTGCTGCTGGCACGCCAGGACCTGCTGCTGCTGGCGTTGCCGCTGGCGGTGGGCACCGTGCTGCCGTTGCTGGACCGGCCGCGCAGGCTGCCGGCGGTGCGGGTGGCCACCGGTGCCGCGACCCTGTTCGAGGGCCAGTCGAGCACCTACCGCCAGCGGCTGTCGGTTCCCGACGGGCTCGACGTGATCCGGCTGCGGACCCGGTTGGAGGGCTGGGTCGAGCTGCCCGACGGCGGCCAGGACTTCTGCACGGCGGCCGGGCCGGATACCGAGCTCAGCTTCGAGCACCGGCTGTTCGCACCGCGCTGGGGACGCAGCCGGATCGGCCGGGTGGGCATCACGGTGACAGCCGCGCACGGCCTGCTCCGCGGCTCGCTGACCGACCCCGCGATGGTGCCGGTGGCCACCATCCCGTTGCGGGCGGGGTTCTCGGCGACCGACGCGGTGCCGACCGCGGTGGGCATCGTCGGCGGGCACCGGTCCCGCCGGATCGGAGAGGGGATCGACCCGGCCGGCGTGCGGCCGTTCGTGGCCGGTGACCGGCTGCGCCGGATCCACTGGCCGGTGTCGCAGCGGACCGGCGAGCTGCACGTCGCCACCACCTACTCCGACCGCGACACCGAGGTGGTGCTGGTACTCGATTCCGCGGTCGAGGTCGGCCTGAGCGCCGGCCCGGAGTCGGCCAGCAACCTCGACGTCGCGGTGCGGGCGGCCGCCTCGATCGCCGAGCACTACCTGCGCCACGGCGACCGGGTGGCGGTGCTGGACCTGGGCCGGGCCGGCCGCCCGGTGCGGGCCCGGACCGGCCAGGCGCACCTGTTCCGGATCCTGGACGTGCTGCTGGACGTCCGGCCCGCGCCGGTCAGCGAGCTCGCGGTCGGCCGGGCGCTGGCCCGGATCAACAGCCGGGCGCTGGTGGTGGTGCTCAGCCCGCTGCTGAACACCGCGGTGGCGGCCGAGACCGCGGGGCTGTCCCGGGCCGGCCGGTCGGTGCTGGTGGTCGACACCCTGCCGGCCGACGTGCGGTTGCCCGAGCGGGGGCCGTGGCTGGAGCTGGCCTGGCGGCTGCAGTTGCTCGAACGGAGCAACCTGGCGGCCGCGCTGGCCGATCACGGCGTGCCGGTGGTGCCCTGGCTGGGCAGCGGCAGCCTGGACCAGGTGCTGGTCGGGCTCAGCCGTACCGCACGGGCGGCCAGGGTGCACCGGTGAACCGGCTGGACGCGCTGCGCGAGGCGGCCCGGCAGCGCTGGCTGGCCGGCCTGGGTGTGCGGCTGGTCGTCGTGCTGGCCGGGCTGGCGGTGCTGGTCGTCCCGGCCGAGCACGACCCGGTGTGGACGACGCTCACCGTGGTCGGCGTGCTGGTCGCGGTGGGCAGCCCGCGCCAGGGTGGTGCCGGGCTGGCGCTCGGTGGCGGGATCGGCAGCTGGTTCGCCGCCTACGGCTGGGACGCATCGCCGCCACCGGCCCACATCGTGGCCTTCGCGCTGGCGCTGTACCTGCTGCACACCAGCACCGCGCTGGCCGCGGCCGTTCCGCTGGGGGTGCGGCTGCGGGCGGAGGTGCCGCGCCGGTGGCTGTGGCGCTGCCTGGTCGAGCTGACGGTCGCGGGCGTGCTGGGGGCAGCCAGCTACGGCCTGGTCCGCACCAGCACCTCCAGCGCGCTGGTGCTGCTCGGACTGGCCGGCGTGCTGCTGCTGGTCGGCGTCCCGGTGCTGTTGCTGCACCGGTCCCGCACCTGAGAACCGGTCGCGGCTAGGACTCCCGGCGGCGGATCTTGCTGCCCAGCCAGACCAGCGGGTCGTACTTGCGGTCGGCGACCCGTTCCTTCATCGGGATCAGGGCGTTGTCGGTGATCTTGATGTGCTCGGGGCAGACGTCGCTGCAGCACTTGGTGATGTTGCAGAAGCCGAGGCCGTGTTGCTCCTGGGCGTCGCGCTGCCGGTCCCGGGCGTCGAGCGGATGCATGTCCAGCTCGGCGATCCGCATCAGGTAGCGCGGGCCGGCGAAGGACTGCTTGTTCTCCTCGTGGTCGCGCACCACGTGGCAGGTGTCCTGGCACAGGTAGCACTCGATGCACTTGCGGAACTCCTGCGAGCGCTCCACATCGACCTGCTGCATCCGGTACTCACCGGGCGCCACCCCCACCGGCGGCGCGAACGACGGGATCTCGCGAGCCTTCTGGTAGTTGAAGGACACGTCGGTGACCAGGTCGCGGATCACCGGGAAGGCGCGCAGCGGCGTGACGGTGATGGTCTCGGCCTCGGTGAAGGTCGACATCCGGGTCATGCAGAGCAGCCGGGGACGGCCGTTGATCTCGGCGCTGCACGAGCCGCACTTGCCGGCCTTGCAGTTCCACCGGACCGCCAGGTCCGAGGCCTGGGTGGCCTGCAACCGGTGGATGATGTCGAGGACCACCTCGCCCTCGTTGACCTCGACGGTGAAGTCCTGCAGGTCACCGTTGTCCGCGTCACCGCGCCAGACCCGGAACTTCGCGTTGTACGTCATCGGTTCCCCTTGCTCATCGCGCGAGCGCTCATCGCTGGATTCGTCCCGGTCTTCGCTCGTACCTCGCTCATGACCCGGCCTCCGGTACCGGAAGTTCCTCGTCGGTCAGGTACTTGCTCAGCTCGTCGCGTTCGAACAGTTCCAACAGGTCCGGCCGGATCGGCGGAACCGGCTTCTCACTGACCCGGACGTCGCCCATCCCGTCGCTGTCGTGGTCGAGCTCGCAGACCAGATTGCGCTGCCGCCACTGCGAACTCATCGCCGGGAAGTCGTCGCGGGTGTGCCCGCCTCGGCTCTCCTGCCGCACCAGCGCCGCCCGCGCCACGCACTCGCTGACGGCGATCATGTTCTGCAGGTCCAGCGCCAGGTGCCAGCCCGGGTTGAACTGCCGGTGGCCCTCGACGCTGACCTGGCGGGCCCGGGCTTTGAGCTCGGTCAGCCGGTCCAGCGCCTGCTGCATCTCCGGCTCGGTGCGGATGATGCCGACCAGGTCGTTCATGGTCTGCTGCAGTTCCTGGTGCACGGTGTAGGGGTTCTCACCGGACTCGACCCGGAACGGCGCCAGCGCGGCGGCCGACGCGGCGGCCACCGACTTGTCGTTGACCGCCGGGTAGGAGCCGGCCAGCGAGGCGACGTACTCGGCCGCCCCGACGCCGGCCCGGCGCCCGAACACCAGCAGGTCCGACAGCGAGTTGCCGCCGAGCCGGTTGGAGCCGTGCATGCCACCGGCGACCTCACCGGCCGCGAACAGCCCGGGAACCCCGTCGGCGGCAGCGGTGTCGGGATCGACCTGGACGCCGCCCATCACGTAGTGACAGGTCGGGCCGACCTCCATCGGTTCCTTGGTGATGTCGACGTCGGCCAGTTCCTTGAACTGGTGGTGCATCGAGGGCAGCCGCCGGGTGATCTCCTCGGCCGGCAGCCGGGTCGAGACGTCCAGGAACACCCCACCGTGCGGCGAGCCGCGGCCGGCCTTGACCTCGGAGTTGATCGCCCGGGCCACCTCGTCGCGGGGCAGCAGCTCCGGCGGTCGCTTGTTGTTGTCCGGGTCCTTGTACCAGCGGTCGGCCTCGTCCTCGGTCTCGGCGTAGTTCTTGCGGAACACGTCCGGCACGTAGTTGAACATGAACCGCTCGCCGTCGGAGTTGCGCAGCACCCCGCCGTCGCCGCGGACCGACTCGGTCACCAGGATGCCCTTGACCGAGGGCGGCCACACCATGCCGGTCGGGTGGAACTGCACGAACTCCATGTTGATCAGGGTCGAGCCGGCCCGCAGCGCCAGCGCGTGGCCGTCGCCGGTGTACTCCCAGGAGTTGGAGGTGACCTTGAAGGACTTGCCGATCCCACCGGTCGCCAGCACCACCGCCGGGGCGCGGAACACCACGAACCGGCCGGACTCCCGCCAGTAGGCGAACGCCCCGGCGACCGCGCCGCTGTCGTCGAGCAGCAGTTCGGTGACGGTCAGCTCCGCGAAAACCTTGAGCTTGCCGTCCGAGGCCACCCCGTCGCCGTCGTCCTGCTGCAGCGAGACGATCTTCTGCTGCAGGGTGCGGATCAGTTCCAGGCCGGTGCGGTCACCGACGTGCGCCAGCCGCGGGTACTCGTGCCCGCCGAAGTTGCGCTGGCTGATCCGGCCGTCAGCCGTCCGGTCGAACAGCGCGCCGTAGGTCTCGAGCTCCCAGACCCGCTCCGGAGCCTCCTTGGCGTGCAGCTCGGCCATCCGCGGGTTGTTCAGGAACTTGCCGCCGCGCATGGTGTCGCGGAAGTGCACCTGCCAGTTGTCCCTGGAGTTGACGTTGCCCATCGATGCCGCGATGCCGCCCTCGGCCATCACGGTGTGCGCCTTGCCGAACAGCGACTTGCAGATGATCGCCGTCCGCAGCCCCGCCTCCCGGGCGGCGATGGCGGCCCGCAGGCCGGCACCGCCGGCTCCGATGATCACGACGTCGTAGCGGTGCTCTTCGTATTCGGTCATTCGGCAGCAATCCTCAGGGACGTTGTTCGGAAACGGCGCGGGTCGGGTCAGCGGGCGCTAGAAGAACCGCGGATCGCTGAAGGCGCCCCGGGCCAGCAGGAAGATGTAGAAGTCGGTGACGACCAGCCACACCAGCGACACCCAGGCCAGCTGCATGTGCCGGCCGTTGAGGATCGAGACCTTGCCCCAGGCCCAGTACCGCAGCGGGTGCTTGGAGAAGTGCTTCAGCCGGCCCCCGACGATGTGCCGGCAGGAGTGGCAGGACAGCGTGTACGCCCAGATCAGCGCGGCGTTGACCAGCAGCACCACGGTGCCCAGGCCCATGTGGCCCCAGTCGCCGTTCTCGTCGCGGAAGCCGAGGATCGCGTCGTAGGTCAGGATGACCGAGAACACCATCGCCGCGTACCAGAAGTAGCGGTGGATGTTCTGCAGGATCAGCGGAAACCGGGTCTCGCCGGTGTACTTGGCGTGCGGCTCGGCGACCGCGCAGGCCGGCGGCGACATCCAGAACGCGCGGTAGTAGGCCTTGCGGTAGTAGTAGCAGGTCATCCGGAAGCCGAGCGGGAAGATCAGGATGATGATCGCCGGCGACAGCGGGAACCAGCTGCCGATCGGGGTGCCGAAGTCGCTGGAGTCGGGCACGCACTTCACCCCGAGGCACGGCGAGTACAGCGGGGTCAGGTACGGCTCGGAGTAGTAGTCGCCGTTCTGGAAGGCCCGCACCGTCGCATAGATCGCGAACAGCGCCAGCACCGACCCGGTGATCAGCTGAGGCAGCCACCAGCGGTCGGTGCGCAGGGTCTTGGCAGCGATCCGGGCCCGGCCCGGGGCCCGGACGCCGGTTCCGGCGCCGCGGTCGGTCGGATCAGCCTTGGTCATCGTGCGCTTCCTCGGTAGCCGCCCAGGCCCTCGTCGTCGGCGTCCTCGGCCCACATCGATGCGTCGTAGGGCTCGTCGGTCAGCTGGTGCATCTCGATGGGGGTTCCTCCCGGGCCAGTCGGCGGCAGCGAGCTGACGTCCTGCACGTCCAGCTCGAGCCGTTCGAGATCGTTGCGGAGCCGCAACACAGTCGGCACATCTCCGTACTTGCCGCGCAACGACGTGACGGCCGTGCGGAGGTCGTCCACCGCGCGGTTCAGCGTCCTGAGCTCGACAGAGACCGGCATCGTTGCCTTTCCGTTCGACGGGCGAAATCGTATGACGCCGACCCTAGGCCGGACCTGAGTATGTTCAACCTCACACCATAGCCAAGCACCCCGCGCGGGGTCCGCCGACGCACCCGATCGGCACGCATCGGCCCCCTCCAGGCGCTGGGAGATGAAGGCCGCCGGCCCGACGGTTACCGTTGGCTTCCATGAGCTCGCCGGAGGGCATGTCGCAGGGCGGTGGATCGGACTGCCGGACCACCCTGGTCTGGGGGCAGGGCTACCTGGGCTACGACTTCGGCGAGCATCCGATGACGCCGGTGCGGCTGGACCTGACCGTGTCGCTGGCTCGCGACCTGGGCGTGCTGGACCGGCTCACCGTGCTGGAACCGGTACCCGCCGAAGTGGCCCAGCTGCTCAGCGTGCACGGCGCCGAGTACCTGGCCGCGGTCCGGGCCGCCAGCGCCGATCCCACCTTCGCCGGCTTCGGCCTGGGCAGTGCCGACAACCCGGTGTTCGCCGGCATGTTCGACGCGGCGGCGCTGATCGCCGGCGGTTCCCGGCAGGCCGCGCTGCAGGTCTGGACCGGTGCCGCCCGACACGCGATGAACATCGCCGGCGGCCTGCACCACGCGATGCCGGATTCGGCCGCCGGGTTCTGCGTGTTCAACGACGTGGTGCTCGCGATCCGGACGCTGCTGGCGGCCGGGGCCCGCCGGGTGGCCTACGTCGACATCGACGTCCATCACGGCGACGGCGTCGAGGCGGCCTTCTACGACGACCCGCGGGTGCTGACCATCTCGCTGCACCAGGATCCCCGCACGCTGTATCCGGGAACCGGGTCGGCCGGCGACATCGGCCGCGGCCCCGGCGAGGGCACCGCGGTCAACCTGGCGCTGCCGCCGGGCACCTCCGACGACGGCTGGCTGCGCGCCTTCGCCGCCGTGGTGCCGGGTGCGGTGACGGCCTTCGACCCGGACGTGCTGGTCACCCAGTGCGGTTGCGACACCCACCACGAGGACCCGCTGGCCGACCTGGCACTGACCGTGGACGGCCAGCGGGCGGCCTATGCGCAGCTGCACCGGCTCGCCCACCAGGTCGCCGGCGGCCGCTGGCTGGCGATGGGTGGCGGCGGCTACGGCGTGCTGCGCTGCGTGCCGCGGACCTGGACGCACCTGCTGGCCGAGATGACCGGGCACCCGATCGACCCGGCTACCGCGATCCCGGCGTCCTGGTCGGACGACCTGCGCCGGCGCGGGGTGCGGGCCGCGCTGCCCGAGCTGATGGGGGAGGGTCGCGAGCCGCGGCCGCAACCCTGGATGCCGGGCGGGGAGTCCTGGCTGGACCGCTCGATCTGGGCCACCCGCAACGCCAGCTTCCCGCTGCTCGGGCTGGACCCGGCCGATCCCCGTGACTAGCCGCGCGGCCACCCGATGACCGGTGCCGGCGGTTACCCGCCCCGCTGGGAGGCCGACGTGGTGGTGGCCGACGGCGGCACCCTGCACCTGCGCCCGCTGACCCCCGGCGACGCCGACGCCCTGGTCACCTTCCACGCCGGGTTGTCGATCCGGACCCGGTACCTGCGCTACTTCTCGGCCTATCCGAGCATCCCGCAGCGGGATCTGATCCGGTTCACCCACGTCGACAACGTCGACCGGGTGGCGCTGGCGGCCTGGCTGGGCCCTCAGATCGTCGCTGTCGGACGTTTCGACCGGCTGCCGGGCCCTGACCCCGGCACGCCGGGACGGGCCGCCGAGGTGGCGTTCGTGGTCGCCGACGCCCACCAGGGCCGGGGGATCGGGCCGGTGCTGCTGGAACACCTGGCAGAGATCGCCCGCGAGCTCGGCGTCGCCCGGTTCGAGGCTCTGGTGCTGGTCGAGAACGCCGCCATGCTGCGGGTGTTCCTCGACGCCGGCTACCTGCCGTCCCGGCAGGTCGAGGGCAACGAGGTGAGCCTGGAGTTCGACATCGCCGCCACCGAGCTGACCGAGCAGGTGATGCGCCAGCGCGAGCTGCGCGCCGACGCCAGCTCGATCCGCCGGTTGCTCTGCCCCCGGTCGGTGGCGGTGATCGGTGCCAGCGCCGATGAGGCCAAGATCGGCTACCTGGTGGTGCGCAACCTGCAGCGCTCCGGTTTCACCGGCCCGATCTTCCCGGTCAATCCCGCGGCCGGTTCGGTGGCCTCGACCCTGGCGTACCCGAGCATCACCGAGGTACCGGGCGAGCTGGACCTCGCGGTGTTGACCGTGCCGGCCGCCGAGGTCGCGGCAGTGGTGGCCGAGTGCGGTGCCCGCGGCGTGCGCGGGCTGGTGGTGATGTCGGGCGGCTTCGGCGAGTCCGGCACGGCCGAGGAGCGGGCGGCCGGTGCCGAGGCCCAGCGCGAGCTGATCGCCAGGGCACGCGGCTACGGCATGCGGGTGGTCGGGCCGAACTGTCTGGGAGTGGTCAACACCGACCCGGCGGTCGCGCTGAACGCCTCGCTGGCACCGGTCGCGCCACTGGCCGGCCGGGCCGGTTTCTTCTGCCAGTCCGGGGCGCTGGGAGTGGCGGTGCTGGGCGAGGCGGCCCGGCGCGGGCTGGGGGTGTCCAGCTTCGTCTCGGCCGGCAACCGGGCCGACGTGTCGGGCAACGACCTGCTGCAGTACTGGGAGACCGACCCGGCGACCGAGATCGCCCTGCTGTACCTGGAAAGCTTCGGCAATCCCCACAAGTTCGCCAGGATTGCCCGCCGGTTCGCGCGGCACAAGCCCATCGTGGCCGTCAAGAGCGGCCGCAACTCGATGGTCGCCGGCCTGCAGCACACCTCGGTGGAGGTGCCCGAAGCCAGCGTCCAGGCCTTGTTCGAGGCGTCCGGGGTCATCCGGACCGAAACGCTTGCCCAGCTCTTCGACGTTGCCCTGCTGCTGGCCACCCAACCGCTGCCGCGGGGCGACCGGGTTGCGGTGGTGGGGCATTCCTCGGCACTCGGCGTGCTGGTCAGCGATGCCCTGGCTAGTTTCCAGCTCACCCTGGCCCGGCTGGTCGACGTCGGTACGCAGGCCAGCCCGCAGGACTTCGGGCAGGCGGTGTCCGACGCGCTCGCGGCACCGGACGTCGACGCGGTGGTCACCATCTTCGTCCCGCCGATGCATCGCGGGCAGGAGAACGCGGTCGCCGCCCGGTTGCGCGACGCCGTTGCCGGGCAGCCCAAACCGGTGCTGTCGACGTTCCTGGGCTTCGACGGGGTGCCCGCCGAGCTGGCCGTGCCCGGGCCGCTGGCACCGATGCGCGGCTCGATTCCCTCCTACTCCGCACCGGAACGCGCGGTCGCCGCGCTGGCCCAGGTGACGCGCTATGCCCGGTGGCGTCGCCGCGATGCCGGCCAACTGCCCGAACTTGCCGGGGTGAACTCCGCTGCGGCCCGGAAACTGGTGGCCGGGGTGCTGGCCGGCGCCACGGCCGGCCGTGCACTGGAGCTGGCCGAATCCCGCCAGCTGCTCGGCTGTTTCGGCATCGAGCTGGTTGCCGGCGAATCGGTCGGCGATGCCGCGGCGGCGGTCCGGGCAGCCCTTCGCCTCGGCTGGCCGGTCGCTCTCAAGGTTGCCGGTGCGGTGCGCCTGCACCTGCGCGACCGGCAGGACCTCGACGAGGCATGGGTTTCGCTGGGCCTGCCGGCACGGGCCGAGGCGATCGTGCAACGAATGGCCCCACGAGGCGTCGACACGGTCCTGCAGATGCACGACGACCGGTCGTTCGGGTCGCTGATGTCCTTCGGAGTGGGTGGCCTGGCAACCGACCTGCTGCAGGACCGGGCCTACGCCGTCGTGCCGCTGGCACCGCTGGACGCCGCCGATTTGATCAGCGGTCCCAAGGCATTTCCGCTGCTCACCGGCTACGGCGGCGGCGAACCGGCCGACCTGCCCGCCCTGACCGAGGTGGTGCTGCGGCTGTCCCGGCTCGCCGACGAGCTGCCCGAGGTGGTCGAGTGCGTTCTCGAGCCGGTGGTCGCGGCAGCCGTCGGCGCGCACGTGCTCGCCGCCCGGATCAGGATTGCCCCGCCTCTCACACGAAACGACGCCGGTGCCCGGCGGCTGCGCGGGTTGTGAGCTGCGTCGATAGGAAGTCAGGACGCTGAATCGGGCTCCCGCAACCGAAGCTGCATTCGCTGATGGGGGCCCAGATCGGTGTCGAACAGGTCGGCGAACGGCGTCCAGTCATGGCGACGGTAAAAACCGACGGCCTTCTCCCGCGCCAGGCACCACAGCAGCCAGGCACCGTCGGCGACAGCGATTCGCCGCGCCTCGTCGAGCAGCGCGCTGCCCGCGCCGGTACCGCGATGCTGTGGATCGGTGGCCATTCCACGCAGCCGCCAGGCCGGTTCGCCGGGTAGCCAGGGGCACTGTTCGGGAAAAATCAGGCAGGCACTGAGAAGCGTCTGCCCGTCGAAAGCGCCAAGATGCACGACGGCAGGCTGGTCCTCGCCGGGCTGCTCCGACCCGCTCGGCAAGCCCGGTCGCAGCACCGACCGGCGCAATTCCCGACTTTCGGCGGCTGTGATCTGCCGTACGGCCAAAGATGTTTTCACCGGGCCAGATTAGCGGTCGAACGGCGAATATGCCTATTGCACAGGGCTAATCTCTTATCCAACGGATTTGGCGGCCGGCGGGGCCGCGCGACGCGCGGGAACGAATCGAGCCAAGATTTCACATTGATGATCAATTGATGCCACACTTTCCGCTGGTATCACAACACATTGGGAGGACGAGCTTGAACAAGACCCAATTCATCGACGCCGTCGCGGCTCGACTGAATGCAGACCACAAGTCCACCGCAGCCATCCTGGATGCGATCACCGACGAGGTTTACGCCAACGTCGTCAAGGGCGAGAAGGTGATCCTCACCGGTTTCGGCGCTTTCGAGAAGCGCGACCGGGCTGCCCGGATCGGGCGCAACCCGGCCACCGGTGCCAAGGTTCGGGTCAAGAAGACCTCGGTTCCGGCCTTCCGTCCCGGCACCGAGTTCAAGGAGATCATCGCCGGCCGCCGCAAGGTCGCCAAGGCTCCTGCCAAGAAGGTGGCCGCCAAGGCCACGCCCGCCAAGACCACCGCCGCCAAGTCCAGCGCCACCAAGGCGAGCCCGGCCAAGCCGGCCCGGACCACGGCGACCAAGGCGAGCACCGCCGCCAAGACCACCGCCACCAAGTCGACGGCGACCAAGTCGGCTGCCAAGACGACCGCGGCCAAGACCCTGGCGACCAAGGCCCCGGCCAAGACCGCGGCTGCCAAGACGACCGCGGCCAAGACCCTGGCGACCAAGGCCCCGGCCAAGACCGCCAAGTCGACGGCGGCCAAGGCCCCGGCCAAGACCACGGCCGCCAAGACGACCGCGGCCAAGAGCACCACCAAGGCCGCTCCGGCCAAGAAGACCGCGGCCCGCAAGGCCCCGGCCAAGACCAGCCGCTGATCTCCAGGAAGATCAGCCGCTGACGCGGTGGTGGCTCGGCTGACTACCGAGCCACCACGGTCCTCAGCCTGCCCGGCGCCGGCCGCCGCGGGCCTTGAGGTAGTCGGCAACTAGATATTCGCCCAACGCGCCGGACCGGGGCAGGAACACCCGGCCGCCGTTGCGCCGACCCACCTCGTGCATGAAGTCGACCAGCCGGGGCTCGTCATCGAGCATGAAGACGTTGATGGTGGCACCGCGCCGGGTGCATCGCTGCACCTCGGCCAGGGTCGCCGCGATCGTCTCCCGCGACGGTGGCCAGCAGAAGTCGGAATAGCCGTCCGGAGCCAGGTGCGCGGTCGGTTCGCCGTCGGTGATCACCAGGATCACCGGCTCGGCGCCCCGGTGCTTGTCCAGGTGCCGCCGGGCCAGCATCAGCGCGTGTTGCAGGTTGGTCCCGTACACCCGTTCCCAGTCGTGGTGCACCAGGTCGCGCGGGCTCATG
>Ga0247773_1000673_pt1 | contig 12746 bp, 14 predicted proteins | sample UWRJL092311B6_FD_179934 | JGI IMG/M metagenome (GOLD analysis project Ga0247773, IMG submission 179934) | Plant litter microbial communities from Arlington Agricultural Research Station in Wisconsin, United States - UWRJ-L092-311B-6 | ecosystem: Environmental > Terrestrial > Plant litter >...
CTCCGTGGGCTGATGCACGAAGCGGCGGTGCACGCGGGGAAGGACCCGGACCGGATCTCATTCATCCACACGGTCCGCGTCACCCGTCGTACCCTGCCGCGATTCGCGGCCCTTTCCCCCTCAGGCTTGGAGAAACCTCCATCGCGCCGTAATCGACGAGATCCTGGAGGAGGACGTAGGCGAGCGTCGCGACCGGCAGGTGAAGCGCGGGGTAAAGCGAAAGCAGAGCCGCTATCCCGTCCGTCGGCCGAAGGACTGCTCGCGAAGGGTGTCGCGGACCTTGGAGATCATTAGGTAAACTGTATTGCGCGAAGGCGGACTTCCCGATTGTCAGCCGCCGGTTTCAACCGGCGGACGTAATCCGGCGGATCGAACACGCCGGATCCAACACGCTGGATGGGAACACGCCGGACTCGGTCGACCGAGCCCCACACCGCGATCCGCCGCTCCGGCGCAGACTCTGCATCGCCGTCGGGCCGCGCCGACGCGAGGGCGCACCGAACACGTCACCCTTGCGCCGGGGCGGCTTGCGTGTTAAAAGTTTAAGCGACTTTAAAACTACTCGTAGAAACGCTGAAAGCGGATGCTCCACTTTCCTGAAAAAACCAAACGGCGGGCCGAGGGCCCGCCTGCGGAATTGCCCGACGGGGCGCACCCCGACCAGGGGTGGCGCCGCTCGCGCGTGGACCCAAGCCTGGCCGAGGTGTACCGCTCGATCCCCGTGACCGGCAAGACGCCGTGGCGCAAGTTCGTGGCGTTCCTGGGGCCGGGGTACCTGGTGGCGGTGGGCTACATGGACCCGGGCAACTGGGCCACCGACCTGGCCGGCGGCAGCGCCTTCGGCTACCGGCTGCTGTGCGTGGTGCTGCTCTCCAACATGATGGCGGTGCTGCTGCAGGGCCTCGCCAGCAAGCTGGGCATCGTGACCGGGCGCGACCTGGCGCAGGCCTGCCGCGACCACTACAGCAAGCCGGTGGGCTACGTGCTGTGGGTGATGTGCGAGCTGGCCATCGCCGCGTGCGACCTGGCCGAGGTGATCGGCAGTGCCATCGCGCTGAACCTGCTGTTCGGCATCCCGCTGACGGTGGGGGTGGTGCTCACCGCGCTCGACGTGCTGCTGGTGCTGCTGCTGCAGAAGAAGGGCTTCCGCATGCTCGAGGCGCTGGTGATCGCGCTGGTGGCCATGGTGGGCGGGTGCTTCCTCTTCGAGATCATCATCGCGCAGCCCGACGTGAAGGCGGTGCTGGGCGGCTTCGTGCCGCACGCCGACGTGGTGCGCAACCCGCAGATGCTCTACATCGCCATGGGCATCCTGGGGGCCACGGTGATGCCCCACAACCTGTACCTGCACTCGTCCATCGTGCAGACGCGGCGCTACGAGACCAACGCCGCCGGCAAGCGCGAGGCGGTGCGCTACGCCTTCATCGACAGCACGGTGGCGCTCACCTTCGCGCTGTTCATCAACGCCGCCATCCTGATCGTGGCCGCCGCCACCTTCCACAAGACCGGCCACACCGACGTGGCCGAGATCCAGGACGCCTACCACCTGCTCACGCCGCTGCTGGGCGCGGCCGGAGCCAGCGCGGTGTTCGCCTTCGCGCTGCTGGCCAGCGGGCAGAACAGCACGCTCACCGGCACGCTGGCCGGGCAGATCGTGATGGAAGGCTTCCTCGACCTGCGCATGCGCCCCTGGGTGCGCCGGCTGCTCACCCGCGGCATCGCCATCGTACCCGCGGTGATCGTGGCGGTGCTGTACGGCGAGGACGGCACGGCCAAGCTGCTGGTGATGAGCCAGGTGATCCTGTCCATGCAGCTCTCGTTCGCCGTCTTCCCCCTGGTCAACTTCACCTCCGACCGGGTGAAGATGGGCGAGTTCGCGAACCCCGCCTGGCTCAAGGCGCTGGCCTACACGGTGGCCGTGCTGATCGCGGGGCTGAACATGTGGCTGCTGTGGCAGATCTTCAGCGGCTGGCTGGGGTGACCGCCATGTACAAGCGAATCCTGGTGCCGCTCGAGAACACCGCCTACGACGAGGCGATCCTGGAGCACGTGGCGAACCTGGCGCGGGTGTGCGGCGCCAGCGTGCTGCTGGTGCACGTGGCCGACGGCTGGGTGGCGCGCACCTGGCGCCAGCTCGACCTGCGCGAGAGCGAGGAGATGGACCGCGACCGCGAGTACCTCGACTCGGTGGCCGCGCGGATCGCGGAAGCGGGGATCGAGGTGGACGCCGTGCTGGCCGGCGGCGACCCCAGCCGCGAGATCGTGCAGATGGCCGAGCGCGAGGGGTGCGACCTGATCGCCATGAGCACCCACGGCCACCGCTTCATCAGCGACCTGCTCTACGGCAGCGTGGCCAACGAGGTGCGCCACCGCTCCAGCATCCCCGTCCTCCTCGTCCGCGGCCAGCCGCGGCGGCGCGCGTCGGATCCGCGGTGACCCGGGCATGAGGCCGACCATCGGCGCGTCGTCGTGCGATTCGACAGCAGCGAGCGCGGCGAGCGGGCGCGGCCGCATCCTCCCGGGGTAGCGGGGAGGATCGCCCCGGCCGGGTTGCGTCGCGGGCGGGGACGTGGCTGGCAGCCGGGAAGGACGACACCGGGAGGACGCAGGGGACCTCGCGCACCCGTCCGGCCGCGGGAGGCGTCGCCCGACGGATATTTGACATCGCTACCGGTTGCCGTCATGATTACCTCATATCTTGTCTCCCACAATTTCCCGCTGCCCCAAGGAGCCACCGATGTCATCCAGTACTTCACTCCCGTACGGTTCCAGAATCGAGACCGGTCTGTGCCTCGGCATGCGGTTCTGCGTGGCGGGTGTCCGATGAGCGGGGCGTCTCGGGCGGCCGACCCGTCGGAGACTCGGCATACGGCGCGGATGGTTCTCCCGGCGGGCGGCATGGAGGCGTGGACGCAGATCATGAATGGATCGACCCCGGTCCCCGAGGACATCAGCGCGGGATCGCCGATCGTGATGGCCTGGGCCCGCTTCCAGGACGGAACGCAGGTCGCGGGCGGCGTCTTCAAGTCCGACACGCCCACCGACTTCAACGTCAAGTTCATGTGGGTCCTCGACCCGGACGGCAACCAGTATCCCGGCTGGCCGCTCGACGTCAGCGACCACGAGACCTTCTTCAACTCATCGTACGAGTTCTCGCTCGGGTCCGACGACCAGATCTATGTGCTGAACGTCGTCGAGGCCCCCGCGAACGAGTGAGCACTCGCGGGAGCGCTGGCGCGCTTCCGCGTCGAGGAAACTCTCGGAGACCCTTCCCCACCGCGGGAGAACCCGCAGCAAAACGGCACGGATGCGCGTAGGCGTCCGTGCCGTTCACTTCGATGGCCTCCGTGCTCGCCTGCGCCCCGAGGCCGGGGATGGCGACACGCCGAGACCCCGCCGCCTCCGGCTCGCCTCAGCTCCCGGCGCCGAACCTCCCCACCCCGTACGCCCCCAGCTCCCACGCCGGCTCCTCGCCCGCCAGCAACGCCCCGATCGCCTCGCCGGTGAGCGGGGTGAGGAGGATACCGTTGCGGAAGTGGCCGGTGGCGTAGACGAGGTTGGGGACGTCGGGATCAGCGCCCAGGATCGGCAGGCCATCCGGCGTGCCCGGGCGCAGGCCGCTCCACGTTTCCACCAGCGTCGCGTGCTCCAGCGCGGGGGCGATCTCGACCGCGCCGTCCAGCAGCCTCCGCACGCCGCCCGCGGTCACCGCCTTGCGATGCCCGACGTGCTCCATCGTCGCGCCCGCGATCACGCGGCCGCTTGCACGAGGAACGAGGTAGCAGCGCGCCGAGTCCACCACGTGGCGGAAGAGCGGGGGACGCGGTTCCAGCGCCAGCAGCTGCCCGTGCACGGGCTCCACGGGGAGAGGGCGGGGGAGGCCGCGCATCTGCCCGGCCCAGCTTCCACCGGCTATCACCACGGCGCCGGCGTGGACGCGCGTGCCGTCGGCCAGCTCCACGCCGGTCACGCGGTCTCCCTCGCGCAGCACGGCCACCGCCTCGGTCCCCGTGCGAACCTCCGCCCCCGCGCGCGCGGCGGCAACGGGGAGCGCGGCGGCCAGGGCGCGGTTGTCCACCTGGTGGTCGCCGGGAAAGCGCAGCGCGAAGCGGACGGCGGGCGACACGGCGGGCTCCACCCTGCGCGCGTCCTCCGCCGACAGCCGTTGGACGCCCAGCCCCGCCGCGCGCTGCCAGGCGAGGCGGTGCTCCACCTCGGCGTCGTCTTCCTCGCGCAGCGACAGGAAGAGGGTGCCCACGTCGGCGTAGCCCACGTCGACGCCCGTCTCCTCGCGCAGCGCCGCTGCGAAGGCGGGATAGAGCTCACGCGCGGCCAGCAGCAGGTCGAGGAACGGCCCCGGCCCGCTCGCCTCGGCCAGCGGCGACAGCATCCCCGCCGCGGCGTGCGAGGCTTCCGCCCCGCACGCGGCCCGCTCCAGCACCACCACCGAAAGCCCGGCGCGCGCCGCGCACCGGGCCACGGCACACCCGATCACCCCGCCGCCCACGATGGCGACGTCGGGCACCGCTTCGGTCCTCACGCGGCGCCGGCCTCCGTCAGGTAGGCCTCGAACAGCCGCACCGCGGCCTCCACGTCGGCCACGTCCACCGCCTCGAAGGGCGAGTGCGAGTAGCGAATGGGCGGGGCCACCAGCAGCGCCTCCATCCCCTGCCGCACCAGGTGCGCGCCGTCGCTGCTGTAGTGGAAGAGCACCACGTCCTGCACGGGGATGGCGTGCTCCTTCGCCACCGCATGCATCTCGCCGATCAGCCGGCGCGAGTAGTGGACCGACGAGTCGCGGTGCACCAGCGCCGGGCCCGCGCCCAGGCGCACGGGAACGTGCGCCTCGTTGACGGTGGGGATGTCGCCGGCCAGGCCGTTGTCGATCACGAACCCCACGTCGAACGAGCGGCCGTCGCGCGCCACGCTGCTGGCGCCCAGCATCCCGATCTCCTCCTGCACGGTCAGCGCGAAGGTCACGTCGAAGCGCCGCCGGGCGCCGGCGATGCGGCGGGCCACCTCCACCATCACCGCCACGCCCAGCCGGTCGTCCATCGCCTTGCCCACCAGGAGCCGGCCCATGCGGCGCACCCCCGGGTCCCACACCATGCGCGTGCCCACGCCGATGCCGTGCTCGGCGCACTCGGCGGCGGTGAGCCCCACGTCCACGAACAGGTCGTCCCAGCCGAAGACGGTACGCGTCTTCTGGTCGGGCGTCATGGCGTGCCCGGTGGTGGTGGCCACCACGCCGGGGAGCGGCCCGCCCTCGGCCAGCACGCGCACCACGGAGCCGATGAAGTAGGGCGACGAGAACTGGTCGCGCTCGCCGGGAAGCACGCGCAGGAACCCCTCGGGCGAGACCGAGCGCACGATCAGCGACAGCTCGTCGGCGTGCGCAGAAAGGAGGACGCGCCTGCCGGGGCCGGGGAGGTGCAGGAAGAGGTTGCCCACCGGGCTCTCTGTCACCTCGCCCAGCGGCTCCCAGGCGCGCCGCACCCACGCCAGCACCTCGTCCTCCTGGCCCGTGGGCCCGGCGAGCGAGGTGAGGGTGCGCAGCAGCGCCTCCATCCCCCCCGCCTCGCTCCCGGCTGCAGGCGCGGACGGCCGCGGGCGGGCGGGCGATTCGGCGCCCCGGTCTTCCGACCCGCGGCGGGGGTCTCCTTCGTGCTCGGGCCCCTCGCCGGGGCGGGTGTCGGTGCGGGTGAAGTCAGCCATGGGTCGTCCGTTCCCCGTTCTGGCCGTCCACGCGGCCGATGCCCTGCTCCAGGTAGCTCCGCGAAAGCTCCACGTAATGGGCGGCGCTGGTGGTCACCCAGCGCAGCGACTCGCCGTCCAGCTCCTTCTTGACCCGCGCCGGTGTGCCCGCCGCCATCGTCCGCGCCGGGACGTCGGCGCCCGAAGGAACCACGGCGCCCGCCGCGATCAAGGCGGCGTCGCCCACCGTGGCGCGCTGCAGCACCACCGCGTTCATCCCGATCAGCGCGCCGTCGCCCACCACGCAGCTTTCCAGCACCGCCGCGTGCCCCACGGTCACGTCGGCCCCGATCAGCGTGGGGCCCTGCCGGCTCACGTGCAGCACCACGTTGTCCTGGATGCTGGTGCGCGCGCCCACGCGGATCTCGAACTCGGGCTCGTCGCCGCGGATCACGGCGCCGAACCAGATGCTGGCCTCTTCCTCGATGGTCACGTTGCCGATCACCACGGCCGTGGGCGCCACGAACGCGGTGGGGTGGATGCGCGGGTGGATCCCGGCGAAGGGGAGGATGGTGGCCATTCAGCTTTCGGTAAGAATCTGCGCCAAACGAGGCGCGTCCAGGTTGCTTCCGGTGAGCACCGCGGCGACCGGGCCCCGGGTGCGTTCGACGGCGCCCTCCAGCAGCGCCGCGGCGGCCACGGCGGCCGATCCTTCCGCCACCACGCCCTCTTCCACGTAGAGCCAGCGGATCGCCCGCCGCACCGCGTCTTCCGAGACGAGGACGACCTCGTCCACCACCCGCCGCGCCAGCTCCAGCGCGGCCGCGTCGGTGTCGCCCGACAGCCCCTCGCACAGCGTGGGGCCATAGGGCGGGGAGACCAGGCGCCCCGCGGCGAGCGAGGCGTGCAGGGCGGCCGTCTCGTGCGTCTGCACGCCCACCACGCGGGCGCCGCCCCCGATCGCGCGCGCGACCACGCCGATGCCGCCGACGAGCCCGCCGCCGCCCACGGGCACCACCAGGGTGCGCACGCCGGGAAGGTCGGCGAAGATCTCCAGCCCCACCGTCCCCTGCCCCGCGACCACGGCGGGGTCGCTGAAGGCGTGCACGTACACGGCGCCGGTCCGCGCCGCGAAGGCCTCGGCCGCGGCGTGCGCATCGTCGTACCCGCCGCTCACCCTCCGCAGTTCCGCCCCGTGCCGCGCGATGCGCCGCTGCTTGTTGTCGGGGGCGCCGGCGGGCACGTAGACCACGGTGCGGGCGCCCAGCAGCCGCGCCGCCAGCGCCACCCCCTGCCCGTGGTTCCCCGCCGACGCCGTCACCAGCCCGCGCGCCCGGTCCTCGGCCGACAGCGAGGCGATGAAGTTGTAGGCGCCGCGCAGCTTGAACGAGCCGGTGCGCTGCATCCCCTCCAGCTTGAGATGGACGTCGGCGTCCGAAATCTCCGACAGCGCGTCGGAGCGTTCCAGCGGGGTGCGCCGTGCGACCCCCTCCAGCCGCCGCGCCGCCGCCCGCACGTGATCGATGGACGGAAAAGCGCCGCCGCCGGTTTCGGCGCCGGCGGTGCCCGGCGGCATGGTCACGCGGGGAACGATTCGTGCGGCGCCGCGCGCCCTTTCACGGCAGGCGGAAGGTCTGCGAGCGCTCCACCGGGTGGCTGGTGGAGGTGAGCCGGGCCGTGGCGGTGAGCAGGTGCCCGTGCAGCGCAGCGGCCGGCCGCCACGTCTCGCTCCAGCTGCGCGTCTGCCCCGGCGCCAGCGCCTCGCTGCGCAGCGCCTGGGTGAACATGTGGTCTTCCGACCAGCGCCACACCACGCTGCCGCCGTCGCTCACGCTGAAGTCGTAGCTCTGGCCGCTGGAGAACTGGATCGTCACCGGCTGCTGCGACGCGTTGGTCACCTGCAGCGTGAAGCGCACGCTGTCGGGCGCCGCGGCCGTCTGCAGCGTGGTGACCAGCGGGCCCGCGGCACCCGCCGCCTCGCCCGGCGCGGAGGTGGGCGCGGGCGCGGCGGGCGCGGGCCGGCAGGAGGCTGCGAAGAAGGCCATGGCGGCGAAGGCGGCGAGCGTGGGTCGGGTCATCGGTGAGCGCTGCACGGTGCGTCGGTGGGCGGCCGTCCACATCGGCCGAATGTGCGCGGCAACTCCATGCCGCGCCGCGCGTTTCCTCCGCCCGGTGCCCGCAAGATAGAGGCCCCGTCGAAGGGGCGTCAAGCAACGCCCGAATCCCCCACGGAACGAGCTTGCGAAAAATTTCACAAGCCCGTATATTGGGCGCGGAATCACCCGGGTGAGCCAGCAAAAGCGAGAGATGGCGCAGACTCCCGAACCTCGGCGGCCGCAGCGCGGCAACATCCCCAACGCGGGGCAGTACGCCAGCGTGGGGCTGCAGTTCGCCATCGGGATCATGGTGTTCACCTTCGCCGGCAGCTGGCTCGACGGGCGCCTGGGCACCGGGCCCTGGCTGCTGCTGCTGGGCGTGGCGCTGGGGTTCGGCCTCAGCTCGGCGTGGATCTACCGCCGGCTGGTGGTGGCCCCGCGCGAGCGGGCCGGGAAGGAGCGCCGGTGAACACGCGCCGCGTGGCCCTGGTCCTGGCCGGGGTGGTCGCCATCGCGGTGCTGGTGTGGGCGATGGGCCTCCTGATCGTGGCGCCCGAGGGGCACCGCGGGGTGGCGGCCGGCGCGGCACTGGCGGGAGCCTGGCAGCTGCTGGTGATCGCGGTGCTGGCGGTGGCGCTTCCCGGACATGCGCTGCTGGCGCACGGGGTGGGGATGCTGGCCCGGCTGGCGATGGTGGTGGCGGCGGGGCTGGTGGTGGTCCCCGCGGCGGGCCTCCCCCCCGGGCCCACGCTGCTGACGATGGTGACGGTGCTGTTCGCAACCACGTTGATCGAGCCGCTGGCCTTCACGGGCACCGGCGCACGGAACGACAAGGGTCGATGATCGCAACTGCCGCAGTCCTGCTCGCACTGATCGGCGCCCCCGCGCAGGGGGCGCCCGTTCCGCACGCCCTCGCGCAGGCGGCCCCCGCCGCCGAGGCCCAGGCGCCGGCGCAGGAGACGCCCGAGCACGCCGTCACCCGCGAGCCCGGGCTTGACGCCCCGCACGAGGGGCCGGTCGCGGGCGAGGAAAAGCTCGACTTCCTGCACCACATCCAGGACTCGCACGAGTGGGAGCTTCCCGGAGGCAAGATCGTCCACTTCCCCGCCAAGGGCTCGTGGATGGTGGGGCCGCTGGACATGACGCCCACCAAGCACGTCTTCTTCATGGCGCTGGCCGGCTTCCTCACCATCCTCACGCTGGTGGGCGGCGGGGTGCTGGCCACCCGCGCCGAGCGGGGCCGCACCGCGGGCAAGCGCCACAACATGATCGAGGCGATGGTGCTGTTCATCCGCGGCGAGGTGGTGATGCCCAACATCGGCCACGGCGGCGAGAAGTACGTGCCGTTCATCGCCACGCTGTTCTTCTTCATCCTGTTCTGCAACCTGCTGGGGCTGATCCCCTACGGCAGCACGGCCACGGCCAGCATCTCGGTGACCGCGGCGCTGGCGGTGATGACGGCGATCGTGGTGGAGATCGGCGGGCTGATCTCGGTGGGGCCGCGGCAGTACCTGGGCACCATCTTCTTCGTGCCCAAGGACATGCACCCGGCCGCCGGCTGGGCCATGGGGATCGCGCTGGCGCCCATCGAGCTGGCGGGGAAGATCGCGCGCCCGTTCGCGCTCACCATCCGCCTGATGGCGAACATGACCGCCGGGCACATCGTGCTGCTGGCCATCATCTCGCTGATCTTCGTGTTCAAGAGCTATGCGCTGGTGGCCTTCCCGGTGCTGATGGGGGTGGCGCTCACCTTCCTGGAGCTGTTCGTGGCCGTGCTTCAGGCGTTCATCTTCGCGATGCTCACCAGCGTGTTCATCGGCCTGGTCCGCCACGCGCACTGAGCCGGGGAAAGTGCCCAGGGCCGAGTGCCCAGGGCCCAGGAACGGCAGGGGCGTCGGGATCGATGAAGATTGAACACTGGGCACTGGGCACCAGGGACTGGGCACTGTAGTTCGGGATCGCGGCGCTTCCCTGGAAACGCGCCGCCGGCGGGGAACGGCTCCATCCCCGTCGTACAGTACCCGGGAGATGGGCGCCCGGGGAGGGCGTGCGGCGCGGCAAAGCGCCGGCTTGCGCCCACCCGCCATGGGGCGGGAGCGGAGCGTGGCCCGAAACCGAAGCAGGACCAACGGGGAGACCTAGAGATGATGATGCTTCAGGAGGCCGCGAACGGCCTCAACAACGGCCTGCTGGGCGCCGGCATCGGTGCCGGCCTCGCCGTGATCGGCGCCGGCCTGGGGATCGGCCTGATCGGCCGCGGCGCGACCGAGGGAATGGCCCGCCAGCCCGAGATCGCCGGCAGCATCCAGACCGCCGGGATCATCCTGGCGGCCTTCGTGGAAGGCGCCGCGCTGTTCGCGATCGTGGTGGCGTTCCTGATCCAGCAGAAGGTCGGCTGAGCAGCACGCACGACGTACGTCCCCCGCGGGGTCATTCCCGCGGGGGGCCCTGGGACGGTAATCACAACCGAGTGGACATGGATCCGATGCGCCGCATCACGTTCGCAGCAACCGCAGCCCTGGTGGGCACCGCCTCGCCGCTCCTGGCGCAGCACGGGGGAGAGGAGCCGGGAGGCCTCCTGTCGCTGAACCCGGGGCTCAGCGTCTGGACGATGGTGATCTTCCTCATCGTCCTGGGCGTGCTGTACAAGGCCGCCTTCCCGAAGATCCTGGGCGCCGTGGAGGCGCGCGAGGCGCACCTGCGCGAGCTGACCGAGGGCGCCGAGCGCGACCGCGCCGAGGCCGCCGCGCTGGTGGAGGAGCACCGCAAGCTGGTGGACGACACCCGCGGCCAGGTGCAGAAGGCCCTGGGCGAGGCCACCGCCACCGCCGAGGCCCGCCGCGCCGAGATCCTGGCGCAGGCGCAGCGCGAGCGCGACGAGATGCTGGCCCGTGCCCGCGCCGACGTGGGCGCCGAGCGCGCCAGCATGCTGGAGCAGGTGCGCCGCGACAGCGTGGACCTGGCGATCCGCGCCGCCGAGCGCCTGGTGCGCAAGAACCTGGACGGCGACGACAACCGCCGCCTGGTGCAGGACTACCTGGCGCAGCTGGGCAGCACGCCCGCCGCGAGGGCCTGAGCCATGCGCTCGCAGATCATCGCCCGCAACTACGCCGAGACGCTGCTGGAGCTGGCACGGCGCAACGGCGGGCAGCGCACGGTGGAGGAGTTCGGCGCGGCGATGGAGCTGCTGGCGGCCGTGGTGGACGACGCCCGGGTGCGCGAGTTCCTGGCCACGCCGGCCATCGACCCCGAGCAGCGCAAGGCCGCGCTCCGCGCCGCGCTGGGCAAGGCGGTCCCCGAGCTCTTCCTGCGCTTCGTGATGGTGGTGGTGGACAAGCGCCGCCAGGCGCTGCTGGGCGACGTGGCGCACGAGTACCGCGCGCTGGTGGACGAGCTCACCGGCCGCGTGCGCGTGGACGTGGCCATCAGCCACGAGCCCGACGAGACGCTGCGCCGCGAGATCACCGCCGCGCTCACCGCGCGGCTGGGCCGCGAGGTGATCCCCGCCTTCACCGTGGACCCCGACCTGCTGGGCGGGATGGTGGTGCGGGTGGGCGAGGAGATCCTGGACGGCTCGGTGCGCTCGTACGCCAACGGCCTGCGCCGCAGGATGCTGGACGCGCGGGTTCCGACGGCCGCGGCGTAGGAACGGAAGTGCCCAGGGCCCCGTGCCGAGTGCCCAGCCAAGCATGGGCCGGCACTCCTGGGCACCGGGCACTGTGAACTGGGCACCTTGAAGTTTCTGTAGACATAGACTGTTCCACATCCGGCGTCTGCCGGACCCGGAAAAGGAATCGAGACGATGGCGGCTGACACCCAGCTTCGCGCAAGCGAGATCAAGAACGTGCTCCTCGGCGAGATCGAGCGGTACGACCAGCCCTTGGGCGCCGAGCAGGTGGGCGAGGTGCTCGAGGTGAAGGACGGCATCGCGCGCATCTACGGCCTGATGGGCACCATGTCGAGCGAGATGCTCGAGATCACCCCCGGCAACGGCGGCGCGGCCGTGACGGCGCTGGCGCTGAACCTCGAGGAAGACAACATCGGCGCGGTGGTGCTGGGCGACTGGACGTCGATCCAGGAAGGCGACCAGGTGCGCCGCACCACGCGCGTGCTCGACATCCCCGTGGGCCCCGAGTTCCTGGGCCGCGTGGTGAACCCGCTGGGCGAGCCGGTGGACGGCAAGGGTCCCATCAACGCCAGCGGCGGCCGCCGCCAGGTGGACGTGGTGGCCCCCGGCATCGTGCTGCGCCAGCCGGTGAAGGAGCCGATGCAGACGGGGATCAAGCCGATCGACGCGCTGATCCCCATCGGCCGCGGCCAGCGCGAGCTGATCATCGGCGACCGCGGCACCGGCAAGACGGCCATCGCATTGGACGCCATCATCAACCAGAAGGGCCAGGGCGTCGTCTGCGTGTACGTGGCCATCGGCCAGAAGAACTCGACCATCGCCGGCGTGGTGGCGCGCCTGCAGGAAGCCGGCGCGATGGAGTACTCCATCATCGTGGCCGCCAGCGCCAGCGACCCGGCGCCGCTGCAGTACATCGCGCCGTACGCGGGCACCGCGCTGGCCGAGTACTTCATGTACACCAAGGACGAGGCGGGCAAGGGCAAGGCCACGCTCTGCGTGTACGACGACCTTTCCAAGCAGGCCGTGGCCTACCGCCAGATGTCGCTGGTGCTGCGCCGCCCGCCGGGGCGCGAGGCGTACCCGGGCGACGTGTTCTACCTGCACTCGCGCCTGCTGGAGCGCGCCGCCAAGCTCTCCGACGAGATGGGCGGCGGCTCGCTCACGGCGCTGCCGATCATCGAGACGCAGGCCGGCGACGTGTCGGCCTACATCCCGACCAACGTGATCTCGATCACCGACGGGCAGATCTTCCTCGAGGCCAACCTGTTCTACTCGGGCGTGCGCCCGGCGGTGAACGTGGGCATCTCGGTGAGCCGGGTGGGCGGCGC
>Ga0247773_1000676_pt1 | contig 12706 bp, 11 predicted proteins | sample UWRJL092311B6_FD_179934 | JGI IMG/M metagenome (GOLD analysis project Ga0247773, IMG submission 179934) | Plant litter microbial communities from Arlington Agricultural Research Station in Wisconsin, United States - UWRJ-L092-311B-6 | ecosystem: Environmental > Terrestrial > Plant litter >...
GGCTCCGCTGGGGATGGTGCGGATCTCGGGGTCGCTCCCGGTGTTGCCGATCAGCATGGCCTTGTTGAGACTGCGCGCCACGAATCCTCTCTTTCACCACATTTGAACAAAATGGACAACGCGGTTCGGCGCTATGTTGGCGCGCGCTGTTCGCCCTGTCAAGAGTCTTGATTCAAACCCGCAGGCGCATCACCAGCGCATCCTCGGTCGGCTGCGCGTAATACGAGCGCCTGCGCCCCACCACCACGAACCCGCGGCTGCGGTAGATTCCCTGCGCGACGTCGTTGCTCTCGCGCACCTCCAGGAAGAGCTCGCGGGCGCCGCGCTCCTTCACCCGCTCGATCACCGTCTCCACCAGCGCGCCGCCGACCCCCTGGCCGCGTGCCTCGGGGCTCACCGCCACGTTCCCCAGCTCGCTCTGGTCGATCACCGTCCAGCACGCCGCGTAGCCCACGATGGTGCCCTCGGCCTCGGCCACGTACAGGTCGGTGTCGGTGCGGCGCATCAGGCCGGTGAAGGTGGCCTCCTTCCACGGCGTGGAGAAGCACACCACCTCCACGGCCAGGACGCGCGGCAGGTCGGCCTCGCGCATGCGGCGGATGCGGAAGCCGGGATCGGCGTGCAGCACCAGCGTGCCGTCGGCGTCCACGCGCGCCATCAGCCGGCCCTCGCCGCGGCGATGCGCTCGGCGCCGGAGGCGCGCAGGTATTCCGGCTCCCACGTGGCGGGGTGGTGGACGCGCCCGGCCCCGGGGATCGCCGCCGCCAGCCAGAGGAGCCCCGCCGCGGGCGATTGGTCCGCCGGCGCGACCACGGCGTCCTCGCCGAAGGCGGCGCGCAGCGCGTCGGCGTGGGCGGTGGCGCCGTCGCCGGCCAGGAGCGGGGCGTACGGTGCGAGGCGGCCCACGGCTTCGTCCAGCGTGAGGATGGCGGGGGCGAGGATTTCATCGGCCCCATCGTCCCGAAAGCGCCAGCAGCCGGCGAACACCTCGCGATTGCGCGCGTCGAACAGCGCGGCCACGGGGCGGCCGGCGTGGCGGAGCGTGGCGGCGGCCGCCATCAGCCCCGAGAAGGCGAAGAGCGGCACGCCGAGCGCGCGCGCCAGCGCCTTGGCCGTCGCCGCGGCGATCCTCAGCCCCGTGAACGATCCCGGCCCGCCGCCCACCACGATGGCGGAAAGGTCGCGCGGCGCCAGCCCGGCGGCGCGCACCGCCTCGTCTACCGCGGGCATCAGGAGCGACGACGCGCCCGTGGCCGCCTCCAGCACGCGCTCCGCCACCACGCGCCCGGCGACGCCGATGGCGACGGAGCCGCCGCGCGTGGAGCTGTCCAGCGCGAGCACCGGCCGGGCCGCCGACGTCACGGCGCGCCTCCCGGCATCTCCGGGAGCGGGAGCGGATCCCCCACGGAACGCGCCACGATGGTGCGGACGGCGGGGTCGCCGGCATCCTCGATCTCGATCTCCCACCGTGGCGAGGGGAGGAGCGCCTCGGCGCGCTCGGGCCACTCGATCATCACCAGCTCGTTCGCGGCGCCCAGCTCGCTCCAGCCGAGCTCCCACACCTCGCCGGGATCTTCCAGGCGGTAGAGGTCGAGGTGGTGGAGGCGGATGCCGCGCGGCGCATCGTAGCTGAAGAGGAGGTTGAAGGTGGGCGACGGGATGTCGCCCGCCACGCCGGCGCCGTGCGCGATGGCGCGCGCGAGCGTGCTCTTTCCCGCGCCCAGGTCACCGCGCAGCGCGATCACGAGCGGCGTCCGCGCCCCGCGCCCGATCCGCTCGCCCCACGCGACCATCTCGTCCTCCGAAAGCTCCGCCCGCATCGACCCTGGTTCGAACGTGTGCGATCCGTGCCCGACGACCACGAATACCCTGTACGACACCAATCCACATCGGCCGTGATCGACGGCAATCCTACAGCCGCCATGACTCGGAAATGCACCCGGCCCGCCATCGTCGAGGGGCGAGCCGCGACCCGTCCGGTGGCCCCACGGCGGGTTGCAACCCGCCGCTGGAAGGACGACAAGTCCGCCTTCGCGGACCGCGGCGTCAGCATCCATGCGTGATGCATGGGCCGAGCACCGGTGCCTGTCCAGCAGCCTCGCGGCAGTTTGCGAGGCTTCGTGCCGTACCTGGCCGGCGGCTTCAGCCGCTGGAAACACGCCGGCCCTAACGTATCGCCCTGAGATCCCGCGCCCTCACACCGACGGCCGGAGGCCGGCGACCTGGCGGCGCTGGGCGTCCGTCGGCTTGGGCTTGGCGCCGTCGATCTCGGCCTTGAGCTCCAGGTACTGGTCGCGCAGCAGCGCGGCCTGCTCGAAATCGAGCTGGGCGGCGGCGTTGCGCATCTGGTTCTCCAGGTCCTTGAGCATCTCCTCGGGCGTCTTGCCGAAGGGCATCTTCCGCTCCGAGACCTTCTTGGCCTTGCCGCTGGCCGGCGTCTCGTACTTGGCGCCGCGCGCGTCGGCCACGCGCGTCTGCAGCTCGATCTCCGCCACGCTCTTGATGATGGTGGTAGGGATGATGCCGTGCTCCTCGTTGTAGGCGATCTGCGTCACGCGGCGGCGGTTGGTCTCCTCGATCATCCGCTGCATCGAGCCGGTGATCCGGTCGGCGTACAGGATCGCCTTCCCCTGCGCGTTACGCGCGGCGCGCCCCACCGTCTGGATCAGCGACGACGCGCTGCGCAGGAAGCCTTCCTTGTCCGCGTCCAGGATCGCGACCAGCGACACCTCGGGAAGGTCCAGCCCCTCGCGCAGCAGGTTGATGCCGACCAGCACGTCGAACTTCCCCAGCCGCAGGTCGCGCAGGATCTCCACCCGCTCGATGCTGTCGATGTCGCTGTGCAGGTAGCGCACGCGCACGCCGGCCTGCTGCAGGAAGTCGGTCAGATCCTCCGACATCCGCTTGGTGAGCGTGGTCACCAGCACGCGCTCCTGCTTCTGCACCCGGTCGCGGATCTCGGCCAGCAGGTCGTCCACCTGCCCCTTCACCGGGCGGATGATCACCTCGGGGTCGAGCAGCCCCGTGGGGCGGATGATCTGCTCCACCACCACGCCGCCGCTGCTGGCCAGCTCGTACTCGCCCGGCGTGGCGCTCACGAAGATCGCCTTGGGCACCAGCTCCTCCCACTCGTCGAACTTGAGGGGGCGGTTGTCCAGCGCGCTCGGCAGGCGGAAGCCGTGCTCCACCAGCACCGTCTTCCGCGCGCGGTCGCCGTTGAACATCCCGCCGATCTGCGGAACGCTCACGTGGCTCTCGTCGACCACCACGAGGAAATCCTCGGGAAAGTAGTCGAAGAGGCAGGCGGGGCGGTCACCCTCGTTGCGGGCGGCGATGTGGCGCGAGTAGTTCTCGATCCCGGCGCAGGTGCCGATCTCCACCATCATCTCGATGTCGAAGTTCGTCCGGCTCTCCAGGCGCTGCGCCTCGAGCAGCTTGTTCTGCCCCAGCAGCTCCTTCAGCCGCCCGTCCAGCTCGCGGCGGATGCGGTCCACCGCGCGCTCGATGGTGCTCTTCTTGGTGACGAAGTGCGTGGCGGGATAGATGGCCGCGCGCGGCAGCGTCATGATGGTGTCGCCGGTGAGCGGATCGAAGCGGGCGATGCGCTCGATCTCGTCGCCCCACAGCTCCACGCGCACCCCCTGCTCGTCGTACGCGGGGAAGATCTCCACCGTGTCGCCGCGCACGCGGAAGTTGCCGCGCTCGAAGGCGGCGTCGTTCCGCGCGTACTGGATGTTGACCAGCCCCTCCAGGATCTGCTTGCGGCTGATCTTCTGCCCCTGCTGCAGCACCAGCATCAGCTGCCGGTACTCGCGCGGGTCGCCCAGGCCGTAGATGCAGCTGACGGACGAGACGATGATCACGTCCTCGCGCTCCATCAGGCTGCTGGTGGCGCGCAGCCGAAGCTTCTCGATGTCTTCGTTGATCGACGAATCCTTCTCGATGAAGGTGTCGGTCGACGGGATGTAGGCCTCGGGCTGGTAGTAGTCGTAATAGCTGATGAAGTACTCGACGGCGTTCTTGGGGAAGAGCTGCTTGATCTCGCCGTAGAGCTGCGCCGCCAGCGTCTTGTTGTGGCTCATCACCAGCGTGGGGCGCCCGTGCTGGGCGATCACGTTGGCGATGGTGTAGGTCTTTCCCGTGCCCGTGGCGCCCAGCAGCGTCTGGTACTTGTCCCCGCGCTTGAGCCCCGCGGTGAGCTCTTCGATCGCGCGGGGCTGGTCGCCCTTGGGCGGGAACGGAGATACCAGCTCGAACTGCGCCATGCTGTTCCCTCGGGCCGTGTGCCGTGGAAGTCCTGTGGATTGGAATCCTTCCACTACCCCGAACAAACTCCGCAGTTCACGCTGCGCGGAGTGTCCACATGCCTGGCTTGGGGCGTAACGGATGAAGATGGGGCCGTGGCGAGGGAGAGGCAATCTTCGCGCTCGCGGGCGAGGGGGTGCGGGGTGCTGGGTGCTGGGTGCTGGGGTGCTGGGTGCGGGGTGCTGGGTGCGGGGTGCGGGGTGCGGGACGAGAGGGGATCTGCCGCGGCCTCGTGCACCGGGCGGCTGGAAGCCACGGCAACAACCACGGGAAGCCTCGCAAACCGCGCGAGGCTGTGGCGGAGGCGTCGAAGCTCGTCGCCGCCCCCGCAGTGGCCGCGAGCGAAGCGAGCCCGGGTCCCTCTCCCCGGTCGTTTGGGGAGAGGGACAGGCTGGACGGGCCCCGCGGGACGCCGGCCCGCCAGGGTGAGGCCCGCGGCGTCGGCGAGGTGCGCCGGGCGGCTGGAAGCCACGGCAACAACCACGGGAAGCCTCGCAAACCGCGCGAGGCTGTGGCGGAGGCGTCGATGCTCGTCGCCGCCCCCGCAGTGGCCGCGAGCGAAGCGAGCCCGGGTCCCTCTCCCCGGTCGTTTGGGGAGAGGGACAGGCTGGACGGGCCCGGCGGGACGCCGGCCCGCCAGGGTGAGGCCCGCGGCGTCGGCAAGGTGCACCGGGAGCGGCTCGCGTGACCGCTGGCTGCTCCCGCCCTCGATCTCCCGGATGCGCCTCAGGGCCTCGGCGGCGGGGTCGGGCGCACGCAGCCGGGGCGGGTGCCGCCGCATGGCATGGGCGGGGTGGAGCGGCCCAGCATCTGCTCGCGGCGGGCGCGGAACTCGGTGCCGGGGTTCCACTCGGGCCAGCGCTCGCCGTTGGCCACGTCCACGCCCACGCGGAAGAGAAGCCGGGTGTCGTCCACCATCCCCGCCAGGTCCCAGTCCGGCTTCACCTCGTCGGTCGGCTTGTGGTAGTCGTTGGCGACGTAGCCGGCGCGCACTCGCTGGCCGTAATCCGCCGGCTGGCCCACGTAGTCCGCGCCGGGGAAGAGGAAGCTGAGTGCGGGAACCCCGTTGCGCGCCAGCTCGAAGTGGTCGGACCGGTAGAAGTAGCCCTTCTCCGGCTCCGGATCGGGGCGCACGGTGCGCTGCTGGCGCGCGGCCTCGCTCGCCAGGATCGTCTCCAGCGTGGTCTGGCCGTGGCTCACGCTCACGATCGACCGCGTGCGGCCCCACGGGTTGGGGATGTCCATGTTGATGTCGGCCAGCGTGCGCGCCAGCGGATAGATGGGGTGCGCGGCGTACCAGCGGGCGCCCAGCAGCCCCTGCTCCTCGGCGGTGACGGCGAGGAAGACGACGGTCCGCCGCGGCGCGGTGGGGAGCGCGCGGAAGGCCCGCGCCGTCTCCAGCATCCACGCCAGGCCACCCGCGTTGTCGAGCGCGCCGTTGTAGATGCTGTCGCCGCCGATCGCCCGGCCGACGCCGAAGTGGTCCCAGTGCGCGGTGTAGAGCAGGTACTGGCCGCGCAGCGCGGGGTCCGATCCGTCGATGCGCGCGACCACGTTGCGCGAGCGCACCTGCCGCACCGCGTTGCGCACGGTGAAGCTCGCCGTGGCTCCGCCGAGCGCGACGGGGCGGAAGGCCCGCGTCCCCGCCGCGCGCTGCAGCGCGTCGAAATCCTGCCCCGCGGCCTGGAACAGCCGCCGCGCCACCTCCAGCTGCACCCACCCCTCCACGGGGATGTGGCGCTCGCCCGCGCCGGCGATCTCGGTGCGCTCGCGGCCGGTGTTGGAGGCGACCACCCCCCACGCGTACCCCGCCGGGCCCGTCTGGTGGACGATGATGCACGCCGCGGCGCCGCGCGCGGCGGCCATCTCGTACTTGTACGTCCAGCGGCCGTAGTACGTCATCGCGTCGCCGCGGAAGACGCGCGGGTCCAGCCGGGCCGGGTCGCGTGGATCGGGGACGGGCGGATCGCCGACCAGCATCACCACCGTCTTGCCGCGCAGGTCCACGCCCTTGTAGTCGTCCCACCCGAACTCCGGGGCGGAGACGCCGTAGCCCACGAACACGACCTCGCTCGCATCCACCCGTACCAGCGTGTCCGGGCGCGACGACCAGGCGACGATCTCGTCGGGCGAGCGCAGCTCGCGCGTCTCCCCGCCGAGGGTGACGGAGGCGGCGACCCGCGAGGTGGTGCCCACCAGCGGCACCTCCTGCACGTACGACCCCGCGTTCCCAGGCTGCAGCCCCATTCGCCGGAACTGCCCGGAGAGGTACGCCACGGTGGAGTCCTCGCCGCGCGTCCCCGGCCCGCGCCCGGCGAAGCGGTCGGAGGCGAGCACGCGCATGTGCTCCAGCAGCCGCGCCGCCGTCACCTGCTGCTCGGCGGCGGCGAGCCCCGGCTGCACGCGCACGGAGGTGAGCGCCGGCCGGCGCTGCGCGGCCGCGGGGCCCGCGAGCGCGAGCGCGATCAGCGGAACGGCGGCGATGGACGAACGTGGACGCACGCGGCCTCCTTCGGTGGACGGTCGTGGATGGAACCGCATTGTAGCGCGCGTGGCGTGCCGCTGCACGTCGGCCAGAAACGCGCATCGCCCCGCGGCGCTGCTGCCGGCGGGGCGATGCGGACGAGCGGGTGGCGCCGCGGCGTCGACCGCTACGCGCCCATCGTCTTCCAGTAGATGGCCAGCAGGATGGCGCCGAAGACGATGCGGTACCAGGCGAAGCCACGGAAATCGTGGCTGGCCACGAACTTCAGCAGCCAGCGGATCACCAGCAGCGCGGAGATGAACGCCACCACGAAGCCCACGCCGAACACCGGCGCGTCCCCGGCGGAGAGGAGGTGGCGGGCCTTGTACAGGTCGTACAGCGTGGCCGCGAACATCATGGGGATGGCCAGGAAGAAGCTGAACTCCGTGGCCGCCACGCGGCTCAGCCCCAGCGCCATCCCGCCCATGATGGTCGATCCCGAGCGCGACGTGCCGGGGATCAGCGACAGGATCTGGCAGATGCCCACGCCCAGCGCCTCGCGCGGCGACATGTCGTCCACGTGCTCGGTGCGGATCGGGCGCTTCCACGCCTCGATCGCCAGGATGATGAACCCGCCGACCACCAGCGAGACCGCCACGACCACGGGGTTGAAGAGCTTTTCCTTGATGAAGTCGTGGATCAGGAACCCCACCACCGCCGCGGGAACGAAGGCGATCGCCAGGTTGATGATCAGCCGGCGCGACTTCTCGTCACGCGCGGCGCTGCCGAACACGCCCAGGATCTTGGCGCGGTAGTACCAGACCACGGCCAGGATGGCGCCGAGCTGGATGAAGACCTCGAAGGTCTCCGCGCCACGCCAGCCGTCGAACCCCAGCCAGTCGGCCGCCAGGATCAGGTGCCCGGTCGATGAAACGGGGATGAACTCCGTCGCCCCCTCCACCAGCCCCATCACCGCCGCCTTCAGCAGCAGAGAAACATCCACCACGTCGTCTGTCTTCCCGGGTTGTGTTCAGGACGATCCCAAGGCTTTACTCTCACCCATCACGGCGGGTTGAAACCCGCCGCTGGTCGCACCGAAGTGCGTCTGCGCGGACTGCGCGCGGGGACCGCCGCGCGGCGTTCGACCTGCTCTCTCGGCGGGCGCCGTGGGAGCGCGCGCGAATCGAATCTTCCCCGCTCCCGGGCAGGCTGCCAGGAGCGAGATCCGCGCGGTGCCGATCTGGGCGGCACGGCGCGGCCTTCAGCGCGATGGCAACCGCCATGCCCGTCCGGCTGGCAGATGGCGGTTCGGACGGGGTGAATGCGGCGGCGGCAGTGAATTGAAGCGCGGCAGAGGACCGCGGCAAGCCAGCGCCCCGCTACTGCTACACGGGTGATGCGGGGCGAAGCGCAATCGATCTCCCGATCGCCCCGCGTGCAATGGGGGAGCACGCGGACGCCCGGCCGCGGGTTGACAGCGCCTCGGCCGATGCTTTAACCTCCATCATCACGCCGGATCTTCCCGGCGGACGGACGTGCACCGAGCCCGACGAATGAACGCCTTCTTCCGCGCCGCCTGTTGTCGATGCTGCGCCTCTCCGCACGGAGAGCCGCGGGGACGCGCGTGCGCGGAGAGGTCCGCGTAACCGGCCGGGAATCCATCTCCCGCAGTCCTTGCAGGCCCTCCGTCACGGGAGGGCTTTTTTGTTGCCCGGAATCGCCGAGCCACCATTGTCCGTCACGATGATGAACGCGCCGAAGCCGACCGCCTGTTGCTGCCGTGGATGCCGCCGCCCGCCCCCGCGAGACCCCGGGGTGCGCGCGCCCACCCGGCGCGCCACCTGACGCCGATCCGGCCCCGTGCCGGTGACCCCGAAGCCGGCTCTCTCGCGATGACGAGGAAGCCGGCTTCTTCCATTCGAGGCCCGAGATGAACCGGCGCGCGCGGCGCGCCATGGAGACCCACATGATTCTGCAAGTGATCGTGAACCTGGCCGTGTTCGCGGCGGCGCTGGCGTGGCTGGCGCGGCGGCGGCGGAGCAGGGCGCCGCTCGGCGGCACGGTGCTGGTGGCGCTGCTGCTGGGCGCGGCGCTCGGCGCGCTGCTGCAGTGGGTGTACGGCCGCGACGGCGCGGCGGCCACCCGGACGGTGAGCTGGGTCGGCATCGTGGGCGGCGGCTACGTGAAGCTGCTGCAGATGATCGTCTTTCCGCTCGTGCTGGTCTCCATCCTCTCCGCCGTCACGCGGCTGGACGACGCGCGGTCGCTGGGGAAGATCAGCCTGGGCGTGCTCGGCACGCTGCTGCTCACCACCGCGGTCTCGGCGGGGATCGGGATCGCGGTGGCGCGGCTCTTCGGGCTCACCGCCACGGGGATCGTGCGGGGCGCCCGCGAGCTGCAGCAGGGCGCCGCCATCCAGGCCAGATCGGCCGAGGTGGCGGGCCTGGACCTGCCCCAGCTCCTCCTTTCCTTCATCCCCGTGAACCCGTTCGCGGACCTGGCGGGAACGCGGCCCACGTCGATCATCGGCGTGGTGATCTTCGCGACGCTGCTGGGGATCGCGGCGCTGGGCGTGCGGCGCAGCGACCCGGAGACGGGTGGCCGCGTGACCGGCGCGATCGAGACGGCGCGCGTGCTGGTGCTGAGGCTGGTGCGGATGGTGATCGGCCTGACCCCGTACGGCGTGCTGGCGCTGATGACCAGGGTGGTGGCCACCAGCAACCCCGGCGACATCCTCGACCTGCTGCGCTTCGTGGCGGCGTCGTACGTGGGGCTCGCGGCGATCCTGCTGGTGCACGCGGCGCTGCTGGCAGCCAGCGGCATCGACCCGCTGCGCTACTACGCCCGGGTGTGGCCGGTGCTGGCGTTCGCGTTCACCAGCCGCAGCAGCGCGGCGACCATCCCGCTGAACGTGGACGCGCAGACCGGCCGGCTGGGCGTGCCGCCCGCCATCGCCAACTTCGCGGCGAGCTTCGGCGCCACCATCGGGCAGAACGGCTGCGCGGGGCTCTACCCCGCGATGCTGGCGGTGATGATCGCGCCCAGCGTGGGCGTCAACCCGGCCGATCCGCACTTCCTCCTCACCCTGGTGGTGGTGGTCACGCTCGGCTCGTTCGGCATCGCGGGAGTGGGCGGCGGGGCGACGTTCGCGGCGATCGTGGTGCTGAGCACCATGAACCTGCCGGTCGCGCTCGCCGGGCTGCTGATCTCCATCGAGCCGCTGATCGACATGGGGCGCACCGCGGTGAACGTGAACGGCGCGATGACCGCCGGCGCCGTCACCAGCCGCGTCCTCGGCCAGACCGACCTCGCCACCTTCCGCGGCGACCCCGACCCGATGACCGTGTCCGCAGCCATGCCCGCGTCCGGCCGTCCACGTTCGCGGCTCGCGTTCCTCCGCCCGCGCGCCAGGGCGGCATCGGCGAGGTGACCGGCGGGAAGACGTGAACACGAAGGCACGGCGAGCACGGAGCCACGGAGAACCGCGATCCAGTTCTCCGCGGCTCCGTGCTCCTCCATCCGTGTTCACCTGTTGGCGGAGCCTTTGGGGTGAATTGGTGCGTTTTCCGTTGCAACAGATATCATATTCTTTTCGGACGATAAGTTGCGCACGGCCGTGTCCATGGTTATCATTGCTCCCCCGGGCTCCGGGCCGTTGGCGATCCATCGCCCACGGCCCTTTCCTCGCCCGCATCTGGCCGCAGAACGATTCTGAACTGCTCGTGGAGTCCGATCCGGGGCGGGCTCCGAGATATTCATCCCCCGGAACGCACCCACTCAAGGAGGCCCCCATGGCCATCACGACCGTCGAGCCGTATCCGACCAAGCCGATCTATCCGCAGCCGACCGATCCGCAGTACTGCCCGGCGTGCCTGTCGGGCTTCGGGCCCGTGCCCGATCCGAACGATCCGATCGTGGTGATCGCCGAGCCCACCAAGTCGGCCTACTGAGCGTGCGAACCGCCGTTCCGGGCGGGCCACACGCCCGTCCGGAACGTCCGCACCCCGCCCCGGGAGTTCCGATGACCGTCGTGGAAACCGGCCGCCACCTCGCGGCCGAGCGCCTGGCCCGCCTGCCGCGGCTGGGCGTGAGCGTGCTGTACAACCCGTCGCTGCGCGACTTCGTGCGCGACCACGCCGAGGCGCTGGACTACCTGGCCATCATCCCCGACCGCGCCTGGCAGGACGAGGGGGCGGCCGCGCCCGTGCGCTACCTGGAGGCCGAGAGCCAGGTCGCCATCATCGACCGCGCGGCCCAGCGGCTGCCGATCGTGGGGCACAGCGTGGGGCTCTCCATCGGCAGCGCCGACCCGCTGGACACGGGGCACGTGGAGCAGCTGGCCCGCTGGCAGGCGCGCTACGCGATGCCGTGGCACAGCGACCACCTCTCCTTCGTGCGGCTCCCCGGCGTGGACGCGCACACCGAGCTCTCGCCCGGGATGGCGCTGCCGGTGCCGTACGACCACGAGGTGCTGGACATGCTGGTGGAGCGGGTGGACGCGGTGCAGGCGCGCATCCCCGTTCCCTTCCTGCTGGAGAACAACGTCTACTACGTGGATCTCCCGGAGCAGGAGATGTCGGAGCCCGAGTTCCTGAACGCGCTGGCCGCGCGCACCGGGTGCGGGCTGCTGCTGGACGTGCACAACGTGGTGGTGAACGCCACCAACCACGGCTTCGGCGCGCGCGACTTCATCTTCGCGCTGGACCTGACGGCCGTGGTGGAGCTGCACATCGCCGGCGGGAGCGAGCTGGAGGGGGTGTACACCGATTCGCACGCCGGGCCGGTGGCCGAGCGGGTGTGGGAGCTCCTTCCCGAGGTGGTGGCGGCCTGCCCCAACCTGTGCGCCATCACCTTCGAGTTCCACGAGGGATGGTTCCCGAAGATGGGCGCCGAGGGGGTGCTGCGCGAGCTGCGGATGGCGCGCGAGGTGTGGGACCGGCACCACGTGGCGGCCGCGGGATGACGCTGCTGGCCTTTCAGCTCGCGCTGGCGGAGCTCTCCACCTCGCTGGAGGCGTGCGAGCGCGTGGTGGCCGACCCCGCGGCGGCGCTGGCATCGTACGACCTGACGCCCGTGGAGCGCCGGCGGCTGGAGAGCGCCGCGCGGCAGCACGGGATGCGCGTGAACGTCTCGCTCTACCGCTACAACCGCATCACCACGCTGGTGACGGTGCTCCCCGGCACCATCCACCTCCTGGGCGCCCGGGCGCGCGCGGTGGTGGACGAGTTCTGGGCCGGCCGCGCGCCCGACCGCAACATGCGGCGCGAGTCCGAGCACTTCGCCGCGTGCGTGCTGCGGATGATCGGCGAGGGACGGCTGGAGGTGCCGTACCTGCGCGAGACGGTGGAGTTCGAGCTCGCGCGCTACCAGGTGGCCGTGGCGCCCGCGGGCCCGCTGCTGGCGGCGGTGGACGAGGCCGCCGCGCGCTGGCCGGAGGGCCCCCTCGCGCTGCACCCGCTGGCGCGCGTCGCCGCGTTCACGCACGACCCGCTGCCGCTGCTGGCGCACCTCGCCTGGAAGCATCCGCCGCCGTACGACGACGTGGCCGAGGGCGAGTTCTACCTCCTTCTCGACTACCGCACCGGCGGCCTCGAGCAGCGCCCGCTCGACCTCTCCACCGGCCGGATGCTGCACGCCGGGTCCGGGATCGACGCCGGCGCCCCCGGCGCCGCGCGGCTCCTCGCCGAAGGCATCCTGGTCCGCACGCAGCCGGCGGAGGTCGCGCACGCCTCGCGGTAGAGCTCCGCGCGCTGGACGGACGGGAAGAAGTGAACACGGAAGCGCGAGCACGGAGCCACGGAGAACAGCGCTGGACCTGCCCCGGTTTGGTGGACACCGGGTTAGTGGGGATCAAGCGGCTTTGGGAAGCGTCGCGCGCGACGCTTCCCAAAGCCGCTTGTCGAACTCCGCCGGCGTGAGGTACCCCAGGCTGGAGTG
>Ga0247773_1000677_pt1 | contig 12692 bp, 14 predicted proteins | sample UWRJL092311B6_FD_179934 | JGI IMG/M metagenome (GOLD analysis project Ga0247773, IMG submission 179934) | Plant litter microbial communities from Arlington Agricultural Research Station in Wisconsin, United States - UWRJ-L092-311B-6 | ecosystem: Environmental > Terrestrial > Plant litter >...
TCACCAGGCCGTCGGCCTCGGCCTGGCGTACCCGGCGCACGAACGGTTCGAGCAGGCCGGGCCCGGTGCCCCAGGTGACATGGAAGCGCGGCACCGAGTTGCCGTGCCCGGTGGCCAGGTAGCCGCCGCGCTCGGCCCAGCCGACCACCGGAAAGAACCGGACGCCCTGGGCATGCAGCCAGGACCGCTTCTCACCGGCCGCGAAGTCGACATAGGCCTCGGCCCAGCGCCGCGGCCAGTGGTCCTCGGGCCGGTCGAAGCCGGCGGTGCCCAGCCAGTCCTGCATCGCCAGTTCGCGGGAGTCGCGGATCCGCAGCCGGCGCTGCTCGGCCGAGTCGACCAGGAACAGGCCACCGAAGGACCAGAACGCCTGGCCGCCGAGGGACTGCTCCGGCTCCTGGTCGAGCAGGATCACCCGCCGTCCGGCGTCGGCCAGCTCAGCGGTGGCGACCAGACCGGCCAGTCCGGCTCCGATGACGATCACGTCCGCGTCGGTCATCGACCCAGGCTATCGGCAGGCCGGGCGGGACCGCCGGGGCGCCGGCCAGGCGGCGCTACCAGGTCCCGGCCGTGGTAGGACTGGTGCGGTGATGACCACCCGTCCCGAATTGCGGGGCAGTTTCGGCATGATCGCCAGCACTCACTGGCTGGCCTCGGCCGCCGGCATGAGCGTGCTGGAACGCGGCGGCAACGCCTTCGACGCCGCGGTTGCCGGCGGCTTCGTGCTGCAGGTCGTCGAACCGCACCTCAACGGCCCGGGCGGCGACCTGCCGGTGGTGCTGTGGAGCGCCGCGGACAACCGCGCGCACGTGGTCTGTGGCCAGGGCACCGCGCCGGCCGCCGCCTCCCTCGCCCACTTCGGCGGGTTGGGGCTCAGCCTGGTGCCGGGCAGCGGCCCGCTGGCGGCGACCGTGCCCGGCGCGTTCGGCGCCTGGACCACCCTGCTGGAGCGCTGGGGCAGCTGGGAACTGGCCGACGTGCTGGCCTTCGCGCTGCACTACGCCGAGCGCGGCTTTCCGGTGCTGCCCGCGATCAGCCGGACGATCGGCGCCGTCAGCGGGCTGTTCACCGAGCACTGGCAACCCTCCGCTGCCGCCTGGCTGGACGGTGCGCAGCCGCCGCGACCGGGCAGCTGGTGGCGCAGCCCGGCCGTCGCCGCCACCTACCGCCGGATCCTCCAAGAGGCAACCGGCAACACCCGTGAGCGGCGGATCGCGGCCGCCCGCGATGCCTGGTACCGCGGCTTCGTGGCCGAGGAGATCGAGGCGTTCTGCCGCGCTGCCTGGCGCGACACGTCCGGGCGCGACCACGCCGGCCTGCTCACCGCCGACGACCTGGCCCGCTGGCAGCCCTCGGTCGAACAGCCGGTGGTGACGCCGTACGCCGAGCGCTACCAGCTGCTCAAGACCGGCCCCTGGGGTCAGGGGCCGGTGGTCGGCCAGCAGCTGCGGATGCTGGACATCCTCGGCCTGCAAGCCGAAACGCCACTGTCCGGACGCTGGATCCACCTGGTCACCGAGGTCGCCAAGCTGGCCTACGCCGACCGGGAGGCCTGGTATGGCGACCCGCTGCACAGCGACATCCCGCTCGAGGCGCTCACTTCGGTCGAATACGCCGCCGAGCGTGCCGCCCTGGTCGGCGAGCGCGCCGACCTGGAGCTGCGGCCGGGCTCGCCGGACGGCAGGTTGCCCGAGCTGGCCACCCTGCCCGCGGCCGGCAGCCCGTCCCCGGGGATCGGCGAGCCGACCATGGGCAGCAGCGAGCCAACGCCCGGCCCGCTGGGCGGCAACCGCGGCGACACCTGCCACCTGGACGTCGCGGACCGGTGGGGCAACCTGGTCTCGGCCACTCCCAGCGGCGGCTGGTTGCAGAGTTCGCCGGTGATCGCCGCACTCGGCTTTCCGTTGGGTACCCGGGCCCAGATGTTCTACCTGGAACCGGGCCTGCCCAACTCGCTGCGGCCGGGGGCGCGTCCGCGGACCACCCTGTCGCCGTCGCTGGCCCTGCGCGACGGCCAGCCCTGGCTGGCGTTCGGCACCCCGGGTGGCGACCAGCAGGACCAGTGGCAGTTGGCCTTCTTCACCGCCCTGGTAGCCGCCGGCGACGGAGCGGACCTGCAGGCGGTGATCGACGCCCCGATGTTCCACACCACCCACTTCCCGTCCTCGTTCTACCCGCGCGAGGCCCATCCCGGCGAGCTGGTGGTCGAGGACCGGCTGCCCGAGTACGTGCTGACCGAGCTGAGCGAGCGCGGGCACCGGCTGACCCGATCCGGCGGCTGGACGCTCGGCCGGCTCAGCGCGGTCGCCCGGGAGGGTGACGTGCTCAAGGCAGCGGCGAACCCGCGCGGCGCGCAGGGCTACGCGGCCGGCCGCTGAGAACTACGACCGCTGATCACCAAGCGCAGGACCGGCGACGAATCAGCTGGAAACGTCAGGGGTTTCCGCCGCACGGCACCGAGGCTGCGGTCTGGGACACGGTGGCGCCGGCCGAGTCGCGCACGGTGAAAGTGATGCCTCCGCTGCTGCTGCCGACCGGGCAGGACACCGTGATCACCGAGCCGGTTGCGTAGTCGCTGCGGGTGCGGGTGGCCTTGCTCCACGAGTAGGTGTAGCTGCCGGTACCGCCGCTGGCCCACCCGTCACACAGGTAGCCGACCGGACGGCTCTCGCAGCTGAGTGAGGTGATGGACAGCGCGCTGGCGTAGGCCGGGGTCGCACCGGCGACCAGGCCTGCGCCGCTGAGAACGACCAGCGCGGCCGCGTGCAACGGCCGGGTGCGGGAGAAGGTGCCCATGGTGGCTCCGAGTCAGGGGTGCGGGTGGGTGGTGCACACCCTAAATGCCCCGATCGGCAGGGAACAAGGGGTGACCGGACACTTCGCCGGGCGCGGCGCGGTACCGCCGAGGTCACCAGGTTTCGCGGCAATCGATGCTGGTGGACTGGGAAGCGCTCGCGCCGCTGCTGTCCGTCACGGTGAAGCGGACGGTGCGGACCGTGGTGGAACCGGTCGGGCAGCCGGTGACAGCCTTCGAGCTGTCGGGGCCGCTGTAAGTCGCTCCGATATTCCAGAGGTAGGTGTAGGTGCCCGTGCCGCCACTGACGTAACCGGTGCAGAGATAGCCTCCGTGCCGCGGCTGGCAGTCCAGTGAGGTGACGGCAAGCGTGTCCGCCGACGCCGGCAGCGGGCTACTCCCGATGCCTACCGCAAGCAGGGTGGCGACGCTCAGCAGCCGGAGGTGGTGTGCGGTGCGCATAACGGCACTCCAGGATGTCCAGGAACAGGTAGTGCGACCTTAAACGCCCGGATCGTCACGAACAAGGCTCATCGCCGGCGGCGATTTCAGTCGGCCAGGGTCAGGATCTCGGCGCCGTCCTCGGTGACGTGCAGGGTGTGCTCCCACTGCGCCACCCAGGAACCGTCCCGGGTGACCACCGTCCAGCCGTCGTCCCACATCTGCCAGGCGTGCCCGCCGAGGGTCAGCATCGGCTCGACGGTGAAGGTCATGCCGGCCTCGATCAGGCCCGAGGCCCGGGGCTCGTCGTAGGGAAAGATGGTCGGCTTGGTGTGGAAGGAGTACCCGACGCCGTGGCCGGTGAAGTCCCGGATCACGCCGTAGCCGAACCGCTTGGCGTAGGACTCGATCACCCGGCCGATGACATTGATCGGGCGGCCGGGCCGGGCGGCCTTGATGCCGCGCAGCATCGCCTCCCGGGTCCGCTCGGACAGCAGCCGCACCTCCTCGCGCGGCTCACCGGCGAAGAACGTCGCGCAGGTGTCGCCGTGCACCCCGTCGAGGTAGGCGGTGACGTCGATCTTGACCACGTCGCCGTCCTGCAACTCCACGTCGTCCGGGATGCCGTGGCAGACCACCTCGTTCACCGACGAGCACAGTGACTTCGGAAAGCCCTTGTAGCCCAGCGTGGACGGAAACGCGCCGTGGTCGAGCAGGAACTCGTGCCCGATCCGGTCCAGCTGGTCGGTGGTCACGCCCGGCCGGACATTCCGCCCGACCTCGTCGCGGGCCAGGGCGGCGATCCGGCCGGCCGCGCGCATCCGTGCCACCGTCTCGGCGTCCTTCACAGGGGGGTCGTCGCGGTCCCACGGTGCCCCGGTCGGCCGGCCGGCGTTGTCGACGTACTCCGGTGCGACGATGCCGGCCGGGGTGCCTCGCATCGGCGAGATCCTGCCCGGCCGGACCGGCGCCCGCATCAGATCCATCCCGTCATACCTCGATCACGGTCGGCATCAGCATCGGCCGGCGCCGGAAGGTCTTGTCGACCCAGCGCCCGACGGTCCGGCGCAGGATGTGCTCCAGGGCGTCGGCGTCGCGCACCCCGTCGGCCAGCGCCGCCTCGACGGTCTTGATCAGCTCCAGCCGGATCGGGTCGAGGGCCTCGGGATCGTCGGTGAACCCCTTGGCGGTGACCTCGGGCCCGTAGACCACCTTGCCGGCCCGCAGGTCCACCGCGACCAGGATCGAGACGAACCCCTCGTCGCCGAGGATCTGGCGCTGCCGGATCACCGCGTCGCCGATGTCGCCGACCTGCAGGCCGTCGACGTAGACGTTGCCGATCTCGATCTGGCCGACGATCTCGGCGTTTCCCTGGCTGAGGTCGACCACCACGCCGTTCTCGGCCAGCACCACCTGCTCGTCGGTCATGCCGGTCGAGCGGGCGATCGCGGCGTGCGCCCGCAGGTGCCGCCACTCCCCGTGCACCGGCATCAGGTTCTTCGGCCGGACCGCGCGCAGCAGGTAGCGCAGCTCGCCGGCCGGGGCGTGGCCCGAGACGTGCACCAGCGCGGTCGACTTGTGTACCACGGTCGCGCCGAGCCGGGACAGCCCGTTGATCACGGTGAACACCGAGTTCTCGTTGCCCGGGATCAGCGAGGATGCCAGCAGGATGGTGTCGTCGGAGACGATCCGGATCACCGGGTGCTCGCGGTTGGCCATCCTGCTCAGCGCCGACAGCGGCTCGCCCTGCGACCCGGTGCAGATCAACATCACCCGGCTGGACGGCATCTGCTCGGCGTCCTTGAGGTCGACCAGCACGCCGTCGGGGACCTTGAGCAGCCCCAGGTCGCGGGCGATCTGCATGTTGCGCACCATCGATCGCCCGACCAGCACCGCGTGCCGGCCGGACTCGACGGCGGCGTCGAGCACCTGCTGCACCCGGTGCACGTGGCTGGCGAAGCAGGCCACGATGATCCGTCCGGTGGCCCGGGTGATCACGTCGGTGACGACCTTGCCGACCTCGCGCTCGCTGGGGATGAAGCCGGGCACCTCGGCGTTGGTGGAGTCCGACAGCAGCAGGTCCACGCCCTCGTCGCCCAGCCGGGAGAAGCCCGGCAGGTCGGTGATCCGGCCGTCCAGCGGGGTCTGGTCCATCTTGAAGTCGCCGGTGTGCAGCACGGTGCCGCTGGAGGTGCGCAGCGCCACCGCCAGCGCGTCCGGGATCGAGTGGTTGACCGCGTAGAACTGCAGGTCCCACTCGCCGACGGTCAGCCGGTCGCCCTCCCGGACGATCCGCAGGTCCGGACGCAGCCGGTGCTGCTCCAGCTTGGCGGCCACCAGGGCCAGCGTCAGCCGGGAACCGATCAGCGGGATGTCCGGCCGCGAGCGCAACAGGTAGGGCAACGCGCCGATGTGGTCCTCGTGGCCGTGGGTCAGCACGATCGCGTCGATGTCGGCCAGCCGGTCGGTGTAGGCCGACCAGTCCGGCAGGCCCAGGTCCACCCCGGGCGCGTTGGTCTTGCCCAGCAGCATCCCGCAGTCGATCACCAGCAGCCGGGACCGGCCGCCCCGCCGGCGGCCCTCGCGGGTCGCCGGTTCACCGGTCGGCACCGCCGGCGACCGGCTCTCGAACATCGTCATGTTGCGGCCGACCTCGCTGATGCCGCCGAGCGCGACGACCCGCAGGACCCCATCTCGAAGTTTCGGGGGGTTGCCGAGCGCTCGTTCTGGCGTGCTCACGTAGGTGGCCTCCTGAGGCGCTGGTTGTCTGCGCTTGAGTGTCGGTCTGAGTTTAGCCAGCGGCTGGGCTACCGTGACCGGCCATGAGCCCCGCCCCCGCTCCCGTGCTCGACGCGCTCGACAGCAATCAGGTGCAGAACGTCGGCCTGGGCGCCATCGTGGTGATCGTGCTGCTCGGCCTGCTGCTCGCCCGGCTGGTCACCAAGCTGATCACCCGGGTGGTGGTGCTGGTGGTCGCGGTGGTGCTGGCGGTGGTCATCTACCAGCAGCGCGACCGGGTGGCCAACGCGGTGTCCGATGCCGGCAAGCGGTGCGAGGCGACCTTCTTCGGGGTGCACGTCCAGCCCGACGACCCGGTGGCGCGCAAGGCCTGCGAGCAGGCCGGCAAGTTGCCCCGCAAGTAGCTGCTCACTCACCAAGCAAGGCGGTCTCAGGCTGCCGGCTCGGTGGTCGGGGTCATCACCCAGCGGATGCCGCGTACCAGGCCGTCGCCTGCCAGCCGCACCACGGTGGCCTCGGCCAGCGGCAGGTAGGGCAGCCGCAGCGGCCAGCGGGCCCAGCGCGGCAGGCTGGCCACCGCGGCGGCGGCCAGGATCCCGTACGGAGCCCGGGCGGCCAGCGGCAACGGCGGCGTGAGCAGCATGAAGCGGGCCGCGTCCCGGGCCTCGGCGGTGCCGGTGAGCTCGGGCCGGTAGGCAGCCAACTCGGCCCGCACCTGTGCCTCGGTGGTGGGCGGGTCCAGCACCCCCAGCGCGGCGGCCACCCGGGCGGCGTCGGCGACGTAGCCGTCCCGACCGGCCTGGTTCAGGGTGCCGGCCCCGTAGCGCCGGTAGGTGTACAGGAAGCTGTCCACCTCGGCGACATGCACCCAGCGCAGCAGGTGCGGATCGGAGGCGGCGTAGGGCCGGCCGTCCGGAGCGGTGCCGCGGACCCGTTCGTGGATGGCGCGGATCCGGTCGATCATCGCCCCGGCGTCCGAGGCCGTGCCGAAGGTGGTCACCGCCAGGAAGTGGCTGGTGCGGTGCAGCCGTCCCCACGGATCGCCGCGATAACCCGAGTGCCCGGCCACCCCGGCCATCGCCAGCGGGTGCAGCGACTGCAGCAGCAGCGCGCGCAGGCCGCCGACGAACATCGCCGCGTCGCCGTGCACCTGCCGGATCGGCCGGTCCTCGTCGAACCAGCGCGGTCCGCTCGCCTGCGCGATCGCCTCGCGCCGGTCGGGGCCGGAACTGCCGGCCACCTGCTCGAACAGCGCCGCGGCCAGCCGCTCGCGCACGCCGGTCACCACAGAAGGAGTCACCCTCCCGACTGTACGACGCGCTACCGCACTCCCATGCCTGTCTCGACCTGGGTCGGTGCCATCGGCGTCCGCGCGCTGGTGTGGCGCTGCCGTCCCTCGACGTAGCCGGCCAGCGCGGACAGCGCCGAGTTGATCACGATGTAGATCACCGCCACCGCCAGGTAGAGCTGCAACGGATTACGCAGGAACTGCACCAGCTGGCCACCGGTACGCAGCAGCTCGGCGTAGCCGATCACGAAGCCCAGCGAGGTGTCCTTGAGCAGCACCACCAGCTGGCTGATCAGGGCCGGCAGCATCACCCGCACCGCCTGCGGCAGCAGTACCAGCCGCAGCGTCTGGCCGCGGCCGAGTCCGATCGCGTAGGCCGCCTCGGTCTGGCCCCTGGGCACCGCCAGCACCCCGGCCCGGATGATCTCGGCGATCACCGCGCCGTTGTAGAGGGTCAGCGCCAGCACCAGCGCCCAGAGCGCCGGCAAGTTGGTGTGCACCACCCTCGGCCAGGCCAGGAACAGCGCGAAGATCAGCAGCAGCAGCGGAACGGCGCGGAAGAACTCGATGACCGCCACCGCGGGCAACCGGATCCAGCGCCGGTGCGAGAGCCGGCCGAAGGCCAGCAGCACCCCGAGCACCGCCGCCAGCACCATCGCGTACGCCGCGGCCTGCAGGGTCTTCTTCAGCCCGTCCCACAACCGTTCGTAGAGCTGCGGCTCGGTGACGAACGGCTTGTACTTGTCGTAGTCGAACTGCCCGTTGGCCGCCAGCCGCCGGGCGGCCAGCCCCAGCACCAGCAGCAGCAGCAGGCCGCCCACGATGCTGGCGATCAGCACCCGCCGCCGGGCCCGCGGGCCCTGGACGTCGTAGAGCACCGGGGTGCTCATCGGCCCGCCGACACGGCGCGCTCGAGCAGGCCGAACAGGAACGCGCTCAGCAGCGCGAGCACCAGGTAGCCGATGGCTGCCCCCGCGATGATCGGGATCACCGAGTTGCCGAACTTGTTGATCAGCTGGTTCATCGCCTGGATGCCCTCGAAGATGAAGAACGCCGAGGCGATCGAGGTGTTCTTCAGCAGCGCGATGAACACGCTGGCCAGCGGCGGCACGATGTTGGCGAACGCCTGCGGCAGCACCACCAGCCGCAGCGTCTGGAAGAACGTCATCCCGATCGAGCGGGATGCCTCGGCCTGGCCGGCCGGCACCGAATTGATGCCCGAGCGCACCGCCTCGGCCACGAACGCCGCGGTGTAGACAGTCAGGGCCAGCACCGCGAACCGGAAGAACGACAGCTTGACGTCGACCTCGGGCAGCCCGAAGACCACCAGGAAGAACACCACCGTCAGCGGGGTGTTGCGCACCAGCCGGACGTAGGTAGCACCTGCCCAGCGCAGCGGCGGGACCGGCGAGACCCGCATCGCGGCGATCAGGGTGCCCAGGATCAGCGCCCCGATCGCCGCGAGCAGCGTCAGCGAGACCGTCGTCCGAAAGCCCCGGACGAAGACGTCGAGGTTGTCGAGGACATCGTTCATCTCAGAAATTCATCGGCAGCGGCGTGCCGGCTACTTGTCGCAGCCACGCGGCTCGGGCAGCGTCGGGGTCTCCTCGATCACCTTGCCGGCGGTGGCCTTGAACGCCTTCTCGTAGCTGCCGTCGGCGACCGCGTCCTTCAGCGTCTGGTTGATCCAGTCGCAGAACGGCTCCTGGCCCTCGGGGATGCCGATTCCGTAGGGCTCGGAGGAGAACGGCTTGCCGACCAGCTCGAACTTGTCCTCGGCCTCGCTGACGTAGCCGGACAGGATCACGTTGTCGGTGGTCACCGCGTCGACCTGGCCGTTGGCGAGGGCGTCCCGGCACTTGGAGTAGGCGTCGACCAGCAGCAGCTCCGAGGTGGACAGCCCGTACTTCTCCTGGACGGTGGCCGCCGGGGTGGACCCGCTCACCGAGCAGGTCTTCTTGCCCTTGAGGGTCTCCGGGCCGGTGATCTGCTTCGGGTTGCCCTTGGCTACCAGGATGTCCTGGCCGGCCACGAAGTACGGGCCGGCGAAGTCGACGACCTTGTCCCGCTTGTCGTTGATCGTGTAGGTGGCCACCACCATGTCGACCTTCTTCTGCTGCAGGAAGGGCTCGCGGTTGGCCGACACCGACTCGACGAAGGTGATCTTGTCCTCGGCGATGCCGAGCTTGGCGGCGATGAGCTTGGCGATCTCGACGTCGAAGCCCTCGGGCTTGCCGGACAGTCCCTTGAGGCCGAACAGCGGCTGGTCGAACTTGGTGCCGACGGTGAGCTTGCCGGCCGCGGCGATGTCGGCCATCCGGGAACCGGCGGCGAAGCTCGGCTTGGCGACCGGGGTGGTGATCTTGTCGTCGTTGCCGCTGCTGCCGCACGCGGTCAGGCCCAGCACCAGCGCGACGGCCGGAAGGGCGGAGATCAGGGGTAAGGCGCGCATCGGGAATTCCTTCTCTGGCTCGGAACCGGCCGGCGGGGGCCGGTCAGTGGGTGAGGATCTTGGACAGGAAGTCCTGGGTACGAGCGGATTCGGGGGCGGTGAAGAACTTCTCCGGCTCGGCCTGCTCGACGATCCGGCCGTCGTCCATGAACACCACCCGGTGGGCCGCCCGGCGGGCGAAGCCCATCTCGTGGGTGACCACGATCATCGTCATGCCGCTCTTGGCCAGCGACGTCATCACGTCCAGGACCTCGTTGATCATCTCGGGGTCCAGCGCCGAGGTTGGCTCGTCGAACAGCATCACCATCGGGTCCATCGCCAGCGCCCGGGCGATGGCGACCCGCTGCTGCTGGCCACCGGACAGCTGGGCGGGGTACTTGTCGGCCTGGTCGGAGATGCCGACCCGCTCCAACAGTTCCCGGCCGCGGGCCTCGGCGGCGGCCCGCTTGACGCCCTTGACCTTGACCGGGCCGAGCAGCACGTTCTCCAGCGCGGTCTTGTGGGCGAACAGGTTGAAGGACTGGAACACCATGCCGACCTTGGCCCGCAGCTGGGCGAGTTCCTTGCCCTCGGCCGGCACCGGCTTACCGTCGATGGTGATGGTGCCGGCGTCGATGGTCTCCAGCCGGTTGATGGTCCGGCACAGCGTCGACTTGCCCGAGCCGGACGGCCCGAGGACCACCACCACCTCGCCGCGGTCGACGCTGAGGTCGATGTCCTTGAGCACGTGCAGGGCACCGAAGTGCTTGTTGACGCCCGTCAGGACGACCAGCGGACTGCCCGCGGGAGCGGCCGGTGAACTGTTCATCTGGCTCTCACGCAGGTCACACTATCCCGCGGCCGCTCGGCTGCGGCAGACCTGTCGGGGAGCGGAGAGTCGATCGTGACCCGACCGTTGTGGGCGGTCTGGGAGTTAGTGCCCGATCTTGCTGGGCCGGCTGCGCCACCAGTGCACGGCGGTCGGCAGCAGCGAGAGCACCACCACGGTGACCAGGATCAGGTCGATCTTGGGAGCCACCGTGTCGCGCACGAACTCGATGTGGCCCAGCGCGCGACCCAGCAGCAGGATGCCGTCGGTCCACAGGATGCCGCCGATGACCGAGTACAGGGCGTACACCGAGAACCGCATCCGGCCCACCCCGGCCATCACGGTGGCCACCGTCCGGACCACCGGGACGAACCTGGCCAGGATCACGGTCGCGCGGCCGAACCGGTCGAAGAAGGCCTGCGACCGGGTGACGTATTCGGGTTTGAACAGCCGCGAGTTGGGCCGGTCGAACACCTTCGGCCCGGCCTGGTAGCCGATCCAGTAGCCGACCAGGTTGCCGGCCACCGCCGCGATCGGCAGCGCGATCAGCATCACCGGCAGGCTCGGCAGGTTGATCGACGGGTCGTCGATGGCGATCAGCAGGCCGGCGGAGAACAGCAGCGTGTCACCCGGCAGGAAGAACCCGACCAGCAGTCCGCACTCGGCGAACAGGATGATCAGCAACCCGATCAGGCCGTAGCTGCCGATCAGGTGCTTGGGCGAGATCGGGTTGGCCAGCAGCTGGTTCGCCAGGTTCTGCGTCATGCCGCAAGGGTACGGACGCCGGGCGACGGTTCCGGCCAGTCACCCGCCGCGCGCCGGGTTGCACAGTCATCGCACAGCGGCCTCGAAGGATGCTGGCAGGCCGGCGCCGCACAGTGGTGACATGACCAGTTACCGAGCGGTATCGACCAGCCGGCTCAGGGCCGGGATCGCGGCTGTCCTCACCGCCTGCGCGGTGGGCCTGGGCCTGTCCGCGGACCTGCTGCCGGCCTCGCACGCCGGCCCCATCACCACCAGCCAGACCAGCGGGCGCTAGCCGCTCCAACCGGCCAGCAGCTCCCGCTCCTTCTCCGGTGCCAGGCCCGGGGTGCGCTCGGCGGGCTGCCAGCCGCCCTCGATCCCGGCCATCCAGTCCCAGGTGTCGAGCAGGGTGTCGCGGACCGGCCGGCAGGCCAGCCCCGCCGCCTCGGCCGGGGCGGTGTCCGACGCCCACAGGCCCGGCGCCTCGGCGGCCGGCACCCACAGCGGCAGCTCGGTCCAGCCCTGCACACCGGCCTGCGCCAGGTACTCGTCGGACACCCAGACGAACTCGGCGTCCGAGCCGGTGACCTCGCGGGCCTCGGCGAGCAGCTGGCCGCGGTTGATCTGGTGCGCCGGGCCGGTGACCTCGAAGGTGCCCGGTGCCCGCAGCAGCGCGAACCCGGCGAGGTCGCGGGCGTCGATCAGCCGCAGCTCGTCCTCGGGCCGGCCCGGCGCCAGGGTCGGCCCACCGCGGGCCACCCGGTGCAGCCACCACGGCAGCCGGCCGACCCGGTCGTTCGGCCCGACGATCAGCCCGGCCCGCAGCAGCGAGCAGCGGTGCTCGCCGAAGGCCCGCAGCACGGCGCGTTCGGCACCGGCCTTGCGCCAGCCGTACTCGCCGCCCTCGGGCAGGCCGTCGGGAACCTGCTCGCCGACCGCGTCCGGATCGCCGTCGTAGCTGCCCTGCTGCCGGTAGTCGGCCTGCTGTGGCCAGCCGGAGTAGGCGTTGATCGAGGAGGTATAGGCGTAGTGGCCGGCGGTCGGCGCGAGCAGCTCGGCGCTGGCCCTGACCAGCTCGGGCAGGTAGCCGGTGTCGAAGACCAGGTCGTAGTGGGCATCGGCCACCGCGGCCAGGTCCGCGGGGTCAGCGCGGTCACCGGTGATCGTCCGCGCGCCGGCGACCGGCGGGCCGGCCATGCCGCGGTTGAAGGTGGTGACGTTGTGGCCGCGCGCGACGCCGAGCTCGGCGACCGCGCGGGAGAGGAACACCGTTCCGCCGAATACCAGGATCTCCATCGGGCCAGCCGACCAGAGCGGTGCCGGGCAGGCAATGGCTGTTCGCCAGCAGCGCAGGTGGAATACTGCCCAGGACGAAGCACGCCGCTGTGCAACCGCTCGATACGGCCCCGCGAGAACCGACGGAGAC
>Ga0247773_1000678_pt1 | contig 12685 bp, 13 predicted proteins | sample UWRJL092311B6_FD_179934 | JGI IMG/M metagenome (GOLD analysis project Ga0247773, IMG submission 179934) | Plant litter microbial communities from Arlington Agricultural Research Station in Wisconsin, United States - UWRJ-L092-311B-6 | ecosystem: Environmental > Terrestrial > Plant litter >...
GGAGGGAATCGGCGGGGGGAGGGAATCGGCGGGGGGGGAGGGAATCGGCGCGGGTGGAGATCGTCTCCACCCGCGCCGATCTGCCTGTCGCCGGGATCAAGGCTCGATGTGTCCAGGGTCGCGCAGGCGAATGGATTGGCGGCAGCGACGGCCCAACGTCCGCTTCGCGGGCTCCCTCGCGGGCATCCGCGCGAGCGGCCACCCTTCGACAGCGGCGCTACAGCTCAGCCGCCGCGGCCTCGTCCATGATCCACACCTGCTCGCCATCGTGCGGGCGCACGTTCTGGGCGGGGAGGCGAAAGGGGTCGAGCGGGCCGCGCAGCACCTGCCACGCCACGCCGGCTTTGTCGCGGCCCACCACGAACACCTCCACGCGCGCGGCGGCGTTCACCACCGGAAAGGTGAAGGTGACGCGCGGCTCGCCCAGCGGCAGGTAGAGCGCCGCCACCACCGTGTGCTCGCGCTCGCGCAGCAGCGGGCTGAAGGGGAACAGCGAGCAGGTGTGCGCGTCGGGACCCACGCCCAGGTGAACCACGTCGAACCGGGGGATGCCGGCGCCGAACGCCCGCTCCAGCCCGGCGGTGTAGCGCGCTGCGCCCTCCGCCGCCGGCAGCTCGCCCTCGATGCGGTGCACGTTGGCGGCGGGGATGGGAACGCGGCGGATGAACGCCTCCCACGCCATCCCGTAGTTGCTGCGGGGGTGGTGCGGGGGGACGCAGCGGTCGTCGCCCCAGAACAGGTGCACGCCCTCCCACGGGATCCGGCGCGAGAGCTCGTCCGTCCCCAGCAGCGCGTACATCTCCCTGGGCGCGGTGCCGCCGGAGAGCGCGACGGTGAAGCGCCCGCGCGCCTCCACCGCCTCTCGCGCCCGCAGGGCGAACGACTCTGCGCCCGCGCGAGCGGCGGCGTGCGCGTCGGCGTGGATCTCCAGGCGTGCCCGGTCTCGTGTCATCCCTCCAACCTCTCTCGTTTCGAGTCCACCATGGGCTCCGATTGCCGCTTCTCGATTGGAACCGCGCACCGTCGTCACATTCGTGGTTTGCAGCCGCCCGCCGCGGGGAAGATCGGTAGCTACGTAGCGCAGGTCCGGCAGACCGCGACTCCGCGGCTCGTCCACTTCGACAGAGGAAAAGACCGCCGGCGGTGAGAGGTGACTGGCGAGCAGAGCGAATCCGGGCGACAGGAGGGGAGCTAGGGCGTGGACGGCCGCCCCGCGCCCGTTCCTAGATCTCCCGCCACTCCCGCCCGTCCTCGCTGATCAGGGCGTCGGAGCCGGCGGGGCCCCAGCTGCCGGCGGGGTACGGCTCGGGCTCGCCGCCGCGCGCCCACTCGTCCAGGATGGGGGTGATCAGCGTCCACGCGGCCACCACCTCGTCCTCGCGCGCGAAGAGCGTGGCATCGCCCAGCATCGCGTCCAGCAGCAGGCGCTGGTAGGCCTCGGGGCTCTCGGTCTGGAAGGCGCGGCTGTAGTCGAAGTCCATGCTCACCTGCCGCAGCTCGCCGCGCATCCCCGGCACCTTGGCCTCGAAGAGGAGCGAGATTCCCTCCTTGGGCTGGATCTGCAGGATCAGCGCGTTGGAGGCGGGCGAATCGCCCTCCACCATGTCGAGGATGGGGTGCGGCGCGGGGCGGAAGCGCACCACCACCTCGCTGTGCTTGGCGCCCAGCCGCTTGCCCGTGCGCACGTAGAACGGCACGTCGGCCCAGCGCCAGTTGTCGATCCACAGCCGCAGCGCCGCGAAGGTCTCGGTGCGCGAGGCCGGGTCCACGTTGGGCTCGGCGCGGTAGGCGGCCAGCTTGCCGTCTTCCGACGCGGCGTACTGGCCGCGCACCGTGTCGTGCGCCACGTCCTCGCCGCGGATGGGGCGGATGGAGCGCAGCACCTTCACCTTCTCGCTGCGGATCGAGTCGGCGTCGTAGCTGGCGGGCGGCTCCATGGTGACCAGCGCCAGCACCTGCAGCAGGTGGCTCTGCACCATGTCGCGCAGCGCGCCGGCGCCCTCGTAGTAGCCGGCCCGCTGCTCCACGCCGACCGACTCGCCCACCGTGATCTCCACGTGGTCCACGTGGTTGCGGCTCCACACCGGCTCCCACACCAGGTTGCCGAAGCGGAAGACCAGGATGTTCTGCGTGGTCTCCTTGCCCAGGTAGTGGTCGATGCGGAAGATCTGCTTCTCGTCGAACACGCGGTGCAGGTCGTCGTTCAGCTTGCGGGCGCTGTCCAGGTCGTGGCCGAACGGCTTTTCCACGATGATGCGGCTGAAGCACTCGCTCTTGGGGTGGCACACCAGCCCGGCGCGGCCCAGCTGCTCGGCCACCAGCTCCATCACCCCCGGCGGCACGGCCAGGTAGTACAGCCGGTTGCCGACGGTGCCCTGTCCCTCGTCGAACCCGGCCAGCTTTTCCTTGAGCGCGATGAAGCCGGCCGGGTCTTCGAACACCGAGCCCACGTAGCCCAGACGCGGGGCGAAGCGGCCCCACTCCTCGTCGGTGGGCTCCTTCGCGAACTCGGCCAGCGCGGCGCGCATCCGCTCGCGGAACGCGTCCTCGTCCATCGCCTCGCGCGCGAAGCCGATCACGGCGAAGCCCTCGGGGAGCATCCCGTCGCAGAACAGCTTGTAGACGGCGGGGAGGAGCTTGCGGCGCGTGAGGTCGCCGGTCGCGCCGAAGATGACCAGCGCCTGCGGCTGCGGCGTGCGGGCGCTCTTCATGGTCTTGCGCAGCGCCGTGTTGGCGGGCGCGCCCGAGGCCATGGTCACTTCGCCGGGCACGGCCCCGGCGTTGGTGGCGTCGCTCATCCGGCGGCGTGCCCCCCCGCGGCGGGCGCCGCGGTGGCGGTAGCTGCTTCGGCGGCGGCTGGGGCACCTTCCACCACGGCACCGTCGACGGTCTTCACCGCGTGGCCGCCGAACTGGTTGCGCAGCGCGGCGATCACCTGCGCGGCGTAGCTCTGCTCCTGGCGCGAGCGGAAGCGCGCGAAGAGCGATTCGGCGATGATCGTGGCGGGCACGTTCTGGTCGATGGCGGCCTGCACCGTCCAGCGGCCCTCGCCGCTGTCGGCCACCCACCCCTTGATGGCCTCCAGCTCCTGCCCCTCGGCCGCGTAGGCCAGCTCCAGCAGCTCCAGCAGCCAGCTGCGCACCACGCTGCCGTGGTTCCACAGCCCGGCGATGGCGTGCAGGTCGAGCTTGAACTCGCTGGTGTGCAGGATCTCGAAGCCCTCGGCATAGGCCTGCAGCAGCCCGTACTCGATGCCGTTGTGCACCATCTTGGTGTAGTGCCCGGCGCCGCTGGGCCCCACGTGCAGGTAGCCGTTCTCGGGGGCCAGGGTGCGGAAGGCGGGCTCGCAGATGGCCACGCCCTCGGGCGGGCCGCCCACCATCAAGCAGTAGCCCACCTTCAGCCCCCACACGCCGCCGCTGGTGCCCGCGTCCACGAAGTGGATGCCGCGCGCCTCCAGCTCGGCCGCGCGCCGCTTGCTGTCGTGGAAGTTGGAGTTGCCGCCGTCGATCAGCACGTCGCCGGGCTGCATCTGCCCGGCCAGCTTGGCGAGGGTCGATTCCGTGGGCGCGCCGGCGGGCACCATCACCCACACCACGCGCGGTGCCTGCAGCGCCTGCGCCATCTCGTCGAGCGAGAACACGGCGGTGGCGCCCCGTGCCGAGCCCACCTTGCGCGTGAGCTCGGCGTCCAGATCGTACACCACCACCTCGTGGCCGCCGCCCAGCAGGCGCTCCACCATGTTGCCGCCCATCTTGCCCAGCCCCACCATCCCGAGCCGCATCGTCCCCTCCCGGTGAACCTTGCTCCCGCACGCGACCGCCAACCGCGGCCGATGCGTGCAATTACGCCGCCGCGCACGCGTGCGGCAAGGGAGGGTCGGGGCCGAGGGATGGGATGCGTGGTGGGAGCCGGCGCGGCATGGCCCTCATCCTGGCGCTGCGCGCCGGCTCCTTCGTCTCGCGCGGGCGCTGCATCGGGCTCCGTGCGGGATTCCTTGCACGCGCGGGACCGGCGATCGAATCGGGTGTCTCGTCCCGCATGGCCGCACTCGATCCGTGTTGGCTATCGTAAGGAAGTGGCCGGCTCGCGCGTTTCTATATCTCGGCGACGACTTATGTACGCCCGCCGTGCTGTTGGCCGGAATTCCGCCCACTGAAAAGCCCCAGGATCTGGGCTCTCACCCCAACCGCGACCGGAACGTGATCATGAAACGCGCAAGAGCGTCGATGACCGGATTGCTGGTGGCTGCGTCATTCGCCGCATGCGGCAAGGACTCGGCGCCTCTCTCTCCCCAGGTTACGGCTCCCGCGGCGATTCCGATCAGCGGTGCTGCCGTGCCGGGGATGGGGTCTTACGATCTGATCATCCCCGAGTTGATGCGGAAGTACGCGATTCCTGGTGGCGCGGTTGCCGTGATGCACGATGGCAAGCTGATCTACGCGCGCGGCTTTGGTTACGCGGATGTCGAGAACAAGACGCCGGTGCAGCCCGACGCGCTGTTCCGGATCGCCAGCGTGTCCAAGCCGATCACCAGCGCCGCCATCATGAAGCTCGTCGAAGAAGGCAGGCTCAGGCTCGATGACCGCGTTGCGCCACTCATCGCGCACCTCACCCCCGCGCCGGGAGCGACCGTCGATCCGCGCTGGGAGCAGATCACCATCCGGCATCTGCTCAACCACACCGGGGGGTGGGATCGTGAAAAGCCGAACGGCGGATTCGACCCGATCGACAGGCCGGCGATCGCCGCGGCCGCGGTCAACGCACCCGCGCCGGCGTCCTCCGAAACGCTCATCCGCTACATGAAGGGAATGCCGCTCGACTTCAATCCCGGCGAGAAGTGGGCCTACTCGAACTTTGGATATATCATTCTCGGCCGCGTGATCGAGCGTGTGAGCGGCATGCCGTACGCGCAGTACGTGCGCACACGCGTGCTGCAGCCCGTGGGCGCCAATCGCACGCAGCAGGGCAGGTCGCGCATGAGCGGCGCGCTCGCGGACGAGGTGAAGTACTACTGGCCCGGGTCGGGCGTGAACGCGCCGCTGGTGCCGTCCGTTTTCCCGGGCGAGGGCATGGTGCCCTTGAACTACGGGGGCTTCCACTTCGAAGCGGGCGATGCGAGCGGCGGCTGGGTCTCGTCGACCGTCGATCTCCTGCGATTCGTGGGCGGGGTCGATGGCCGCGCCGATCGTCCGGACATCCTCAGTGCCGCGCTCGTCGCGGAGATGACGGGCAAAAGCAACGGCGCGGAAGCATGTGCCGGTGGCGCGTGCTACTACGCGGGTGGATGGTGGGTTCGCCCAACCCAGGGAGACGCGAAGTGGTGGCACGGGGGAACGCTCCCCGGCACGACGGGCATGCTCGTGCGCACGCATGACAACTTCGCGTGGGTCGCTCTGTTCAACACTCGCTCCCTGACGGCCAACCTCGAGGCCGAAGTCGACGCCGCGCTGTGGAATGCGTTCGGGAGCGTCACATCATTTCCGACGCAGGACCTGTTTCCGACCTTCCGATGACAGCAGGCGCAGAGGCGGACGCGAGGCGGTGGGCGGCGTTTCCGCTCTCATCCTCGTGAGATCGGTTGCCCCGACCTGCGGCCAGCGGCACAGGGAGGCGCTCGCCCATGCGGCTCGCTAGATTTATGTCGGCGCCTCACGCCGCCAAGCCCGGCGTTGCAGCGGGCACCTGGCCTGAGCGACGGTGCGGATGCAGGCAGCGGTGCAGCCCGGCGCGGCTGAACCCGGTGTTCGGCGGCTCTCTCAACCCTTTCACGATTACGACGATGGCTGGAAGGCTCAAGACCGTGGCCCGTGCTGCCCGTTGGGGGATCGCCTGGGCGCTTTTCTGGATGGCGAGCCAGGGAATCGGTTCGACGTTTCGCGGCGACCCGCTGGAATGGCGTCGATGGTTGTGGACCGGGCTCGTTTTCGTGGCCATCTTCACGATCGGAGGCGCCGTCTACAGCCTGGTCCTCCCGCTGCTCGGGTCGGCCCGCAGAGGTCAGCGTACCGCAAGCGTTCTGGCCGGATCGCTCGCGGGGGTGATCACGTTTGCTCCGTTTGCGCTGCTCTACCTCCGCCGCGCCCCAGAGCCCGGTGCGATATCGCACCTGGGGTTTGCTGCCCTGACGCTGTTCGGGGGTGCGTTTGGCGGCGCCTTCGTGGCACTCCTCGCCACCCAGGAAAATCGCCGGGCCCTGCCACGCGAGTGAGCGGCTGGTGCGCCGTGGGCCTTCAGGCGTCAGGCCGCCGGATGACCTGCGGTAGCCATCGGTGACCGCCTCTCGCGACTGCCGTGAGTCGGTTGATTCATCCAGGACAGCCGCATCCCCGCTCATCTGATCGAACGCCGCTCCCGTGCCTCTCGGTACGGGAGCGGCTATCGCTCATGCGTGCACGGGGCGATGCGACCCATGACGTTCCAGTTGTCGATGCCGGGATGTAACGCCGTGTTGCAGCGGCGCGACGGACACGCCTCCATCCAACTCTCCCATCTTCAGCAGTTGCAACCACTTGTGCAACGGCGCCCTCGTGGACCGGAGGATGCCCGGAGGGTGGGCGCACGCACTCGTGCGACTTTCACCCATCATCCCGGAGAAAGATCGTGAAGAAGCTGAACCTGGACCTGCACGCGCTCGAGGTGGAGTCCTTCCAGACCTCGCAGCTGAACAACTGGGCCGGCACCGTGCACGGGCAGGACGACGCCTCGGAAGGCGGAGACACGAAGTGCGGCGGTATCCACACGTGCGGCGAAGGCTGCGCGCTCACCGCCGGCGGAGCCACGAAGTGCGGCGGCGTGCAGACGTGCGGCGACGGCTGCCAGCCCACGGCCGGCGGAGCCACCAAGTGCGGCGGCATCCAGACCTGCGGCGACGGGTGTAACGCGTGACGCAATCGCCCCGCCTGGCCATCGGTCAGGCGGGGCGATGACGACCATCGTCAGGGTCTACGCGGAGACGGCGAAGAACGGAGAACTGCACGGGGCCGCAGCTCTCCGTTTTTTCGTTTTTCCACGCGGCCGCAGCTCTCAGGCGGCGACTCCCCCGCACCATCTCACGCGCGCGCCGCCGGATGATCACCGCTCGCCACCGCCGTGCTTTGGTTCATTCATCGATATCTGACACCGCGCCGCATCGACCTTTGCGCGTCTGCCCGTCACGAATCTGGGGATCGCGCGTTAGCGATAGACCATTCACCGTACGGGAGGTTCATCCAACCGGGAGACGTTCCAATGAAGAAGCTGCGGCTGAACGTGGAGGAAGTCCAGGTGGTATCGTTCAGGCTGGATGAGAAGCAAGGGGCCCCGGGCACGGTGATCGCGCGCTCCGTCACCGATGGTTTCTCGTGCGGCTCGTGCTTCCCGGTCTACTGTCCCCGTGAGCCGGACACCTGGACGTGCGGGTGTTGAACACGGGTCCGGCAGCGACGACGTGACGCGCGCGGGGGACGGCAGTGGCCGTCCCCCGTTCCGTTTCGTGGCCGCTCATCCGGTGCCTGGCCTTCAAAAGGCGGAGGGCGGCCGCCCCATATGCTGGGCGTGCCGACGATCCGGCTCCTTTACGCCATCCATCACCCATGCCTTCGCGTGGGATGGACGGACGCCCGGCGGAAACCACCGGACGCGCGGTCGGTCAGCAGGGCGTGGGCGGGAAGGTACCGTAGCAGCTGCTCCCGCAGGTGCTGTTGCAGGTCGCTACCGAGCCATGCACGGCCCCTTTTAAGGATTTGCAGGGTCGCTGCGACTCCACTACTGTTGCTGCCAGCGAACCTCCGGTCCCGCCCGCCCTCTCCTGAACCTGCCCGATGCCGAACCTCGCCGAGGGATTTGCCTACTACATCGTCTTCCTCTTCTCCACAACGCTGCACGAAGCTGCACACGCCTGGGCCGCCAGGCGGCTGGGTGATCCGACGGCCTACCACGGCGGCCAGGTGACGCTCGATCCCATGCCCCACATCCGCCGCGAGCCGTTCGGGATGGTCATTCTCCCGATTATCTCCGTTCTGATCTCGGGGTGGCCCTTCGGCTACGCGAGCGCGCCGTACGATCCCCTATGGGCTCGCCGCTACCCGAAACGTGCGGCACGGATGGCGCTCGCCGGCCCCGCGGCCAACCTCCTGCTCGTGGTGCTCTCGGGGCTGTTCATCCGCCTCGGCACCTTTACCGGTGCCTTCTATCCGCCCGATTCCATCCACTTCGGCTACCTCGCTACCGCGGATTCCGGGTTGTCCTCGGCCATTGCCGGCCTCCTGAGCATCTTCTTCTCGCTCAACCTGCTGCTCTTCGCCTTCAACCTGCTGCCGCTCCCACCGCTGGACGGGAGCGGAGCGATCCCGCTCTTCCTGAGCCCTCGCGCCAGCGAAACGTACCAGGACTTTCTGATCAACACGCCGGGTATCGCCTGGATCGGGATGCTGATCGCGTGGCAGATCTTCGACTTCCTTTTCGACCCGATCTTCCTCGGCGCCGCCAATCTCCTTTATCCGGGGCTGGGATATCATTAGGAACCGGAGCAGCCGTTCTCCAGTCGTCAGACCGCGCCGCTCATAGGAAGGGCCGCTCCATGCCTCGAGGCACGGAGCCGCCTAACCCAGTGCGGAGACATCGGGTTGCGTGCGTGAGATCTACCGCGCTTGCCGTCCGTCGCGACGAGCATTATCTGGAATGGAGCGGATTCGGCCAAGCGCTTCGATCGGGGGTCTTGGCCGGAATTCCATCCACCGAACAACGAGTCAGGGTCCCAGGAGCAGCGTCCGTGCCCCCTCGACGAATCCAGTTCACTGAAGATGGTGCGTCTCAGTGGGCTGGGATGGCCAACCTGTCTCTCGTCTCGCCAGATGGCCGTCACGTGGTTGAGCTGCAATACCAGGGAGAACCTCCCCACGGGGACTCCTATCATTCGGCGAGCGTTGGCGGCATTGCTCTCCCGGGGCTGTTCTGGGGCTGCATGTTCGCCTTCTCGAGCTCTTCGCGCTACTTCGTGGGCAGCTGGATGCGGCAGAAGTTCGAGCGTTGCACTGCCGTAGTGGACCTCGATGCGGGTCGCTATTTCGTCCTCCCGAGCTACATCTACGACTTCAAGGTCGAGTGGCCGGTGATCGTCGGAGTCGGCGAGCTATCTCGAGGCCTCGAGTACTCGTTTGGAGGTTCCGAGGCATGGCTTGCGACCTGAGACCTGACCTCTCCAGCGAGCGGTTGGGCGTCTGTCAACAGCTTTTGACATGAGACAAGATGGTGGGGAGTCTCACCTTCACATCTGCAACTGACCGACTTGCAACCATCGGCATTTCGCTGGGCGATGTTGCGCAGTGGTTTGGTGTGCGTCGGGAGACAGTCAGCCGCTGGAGAAGCGGGGACTTTCCCGCCCCCCGCGAATTGGCGCGAGGTCCTTGCGACGCTTGCTGAGGAGCGAAGCGGACAACTCCAGGACTTCGCACGAGGGCTACGCGGCGGTACAGGCGACCAGATCGAGCAGCATTCCCAACCGCCACCGGTAGTTGACAGCTGGAGTTCAGCGGTACCCGCGGCCTAACAATCGGCTGCAGGGGATGCGGGGCCGTCCATGTTTTCGCCGGACGAGAGGCTTGCGCGCCGGCCCCACACCCCTGACCCTTGTGTCGTTAGACCGCCACGTAGATCGTCGTTCACCCGCACGCGACATCCCGGAGGCGCACATGGAGCTCGCGATCCCGATCCTCCCGGCGGACGACCTCCGCGCGGCCCGCGCGTTCTACGTCGACGGGCTGGGGTTCGCCGTCCGGTTCGAGGCGAGCGAGGACGGCGAGACGGGGCTGCTCGGCCTGGCGCGCGGGCCGATGTGGCTGACGATCGACGCGCCGATGGCGGGGCACGGGCGGCGGGCGTGCGTGTCGCTCCAGGTGGAGGACGCGGACCGGTACTACACGGAGTGGCGGGACCGCGTCCCGATCACCGGTGCGCCGCGGGACGAGCCGTGGGGCGCCCGCACGTTCAGCGTGCACGACCCGGCCGGGAACACCATCTTCGTCATGGGCCCGATCCCCGGCGCGAGCAGCCCGCCGCCGGCGATCTAACGAATCGTTGCAGCAGACGGAGCGGCCCGGCGCTCCGTGTGGCGTCCACGGCTCCGCAGGGGCCGCGATCCCAGGTTTGCCGCGGCCAACGCGGAGTTCCTCGATGCGCTCCACGACTACAGGCATCGGGATTTTGGTGATTGCCTAACGAAATGCTGCAGTCCGTTCAAGAGTGTGATGAAGGTGCTGTGTGACCAGAACGGATGGCCATATAAGCAGACCGATACGGCATCCCGGTCGAGTGGCATTCGGGTTTCCGCCTGCACGTCGATGTGCTCCGTCGCCACCCGACCTACCGCGGCCCCGAGTACGTTGAACTTGGACTCGCCCTGGCGCGGGAGGCGCACCTCACGCCTGCCATCATCGGGGACGCCGCGCGTACGGGGCGCTACGAGTTGCAGGACCTCAAGAAGGTCTGGCACTACCTCGCGCGATTCGGCGATCACGGTAACGGGGCCATCCACGCGGAGGCGTCATGATGGCGGCCGGCGCACGCCGCGCGGAGCCGCCTAACAATTGGCTGCAGGGGTGCCGCATCAATCCGCTGCGCGCCTGATCGAAACACCGCTCCCGTGCCAAACGGCACGGGAGCGGCTCTCGTCCATCCAGGTCCTCCGAACCGCGCGGCCCGTCGTGCGTCACACGCCGGCCGGCACCTCCGGCTCCGGCGCGGTGCCCGAGTCCGACGTGGCCTCCTCCGCCGCCGGCGCGGGGGCGCCGGCGGGGCGGAAGGAGAGTTGGCTGGCGCCGGGGGCGCGGTCCACCACGATGGTGTCGCCGTCGTCGAACTCGCCCTCCAGCACGCGGATGGCCAGCGGGTTCTGCACCAGCCGCTGGATCGAGCGCTTCAGCGGCCGCGCGCCGTAGGCCGGGTCGTAGCCCTCCTCGGCGATCAGCTCCTTGGCGGCGTCAGTCACCGCAGTGCCATCTTGCGGTCGGCGATTGGGCGCACGTCGCTTCGTCATAATGCACCAAAACAGGTCGCTCTTCCGACCGCAGCGTAACGCCACCAGAGCGCGAAGGCATCGGAGTTCGCGCGTGCGATTTATCACGCTTGCCTTCGGAGTGATAAGTATTATCTGTATTGGAGCGGATTCATCCAAGCACGTCGAGCTGGATGGTCAGTTCGTCCACTAATAACAGGATAGGAGGCAACAAGCATCGTCAAATCCGCTGATTGACCGTAACCACCAACAAATCGGAGTCACCCCATGACGTTTAGGGCTTGGTCTCGGACCGCTGTCGCCGCCTCGGCTACGGTGCTGCTTCCTCTGGCTGTCCTCCCGGCCGCTCGCGCAGCCGCTCAAGCGCTGCCCCCCGTCGATACCTGCGCGAAGGTGAACGCGCCCAGCGACCTGACCGTCCAACGGATTTGCCGGCAGATCCAGCATCTCGGGTTCGGCACGTTCAACGAACTCAACCTTCTCCCGGCCGGTTGGGACATCCTGCTTGCCTTCAACTCCAACGCCACCGGTCGTCTGGAGCTCGCCGGGAAGCGGCACTTCTTTGCGCACGGGCCGTTTGTCTTCACGGTGCTGACCGACGGACGGCAGCATGTCGATATGGTTGTACGTACGGTTGCCGCACTGGATTCCCTGCGGACCGCACGCCCGAGCGCGTACGAGTTCCTCACCTCGACGCTGCGCTTTCCGACGGCGCCCCCGCTCGCGAATACGAACCGAATCGACCGCTCGAGTGCTGTCGCGTTTTCGTTCGACAAGACACCGGACTATATCGCGGCTTCGGCGCAAGTGGACGGCAGGTTTGTGTTCGCGGACAACCTGCAACTCTACACGAATCTTGGGGTGATCTCCATCGACGAAGAAACGATCCTCGGCAATGACGCGAATAACGGAAGCCGTCGCATCTATCAGCTCCCGACCGACATCGCGAACTATCGGCGCTACATGACCGATGGGGTGATATTCACCATGGTGCATGAAATGGCGCACCTCCACATCAGCCACATGAAGGGGGCCAACCGACTTGCCGCAGCAATGTACGAAGCGCGCGCCGACACGGGCGCTGCAGGGCGGCAGGTCATAGATGCCGAAGAAATCGTTGCGAACGAAACGGCGACGGCGTTGCTCGGGTCGTTCTTGAGTGAGGAAATGATGGCTGAAGTGCGTCGAGAGAACCTGTTGCTGGCCCGCAAGCCTGGCGTACGTGACCGCCTTATCCGGTACACGGCGATACCGGTTGATGCGCGCAATCTGCTGGTCGTACCCCAGTAGGCGCCTTGTCGCTATTCCGCTACATGGTCCTGGTCAGCGATTCAAGTCCCGCTGACGTTCGGCCGGTTGCCATGGCCGCGCCTACTCGAAAAACCGCTCCCGTGCCCGCCGGCACGGGAGCGGCTCTCGTTCATGCAGATCCTCCTGGGCCCCGCGTCCCCGCCATGCGTCACACGCCCGCCGGCACCTCGGGCTCCAGCGCGGTGCCCGCGTCCGACGTGGCGCCGGTGTCGGGCGACGCGTCCGCGCCCGCTGGCGCGGGGGCGCCGGCGGGGCGGAAGGAAAGCTGGCTGGCGCCGGGCTCGCGGTCCACCACGATGGTGTCGCCGTCGTCGAACTCGCCCTCCAGCACGCGGATGGCCAGCGGGTTCTGCACCAGCCGCTGGATCGAGCGCTTCAGCG
>Ga0247773_1000680_pt1 | contig 12660 bp, 8 predicted proteins | sample UWRJL092311B6_FD_179934 | JGI IMG/M metagenome (GOLD analysis project Ga0247773, IMG submission 179934) | Plant litter microbial communities from Arlington Agricultural Research Station in Wisconsin, United States - UWRJ-L092-311B-6 | ecosystem: Environmental > Terrestrial > Plant litter >...
GGCGGACATCAACGTGACGCCGATGATCGACGTGCTGCTGGTGCTGCTGATCATCTTCATGGTGGTGCAGCAGGGGCTGCAGAAGGGGCTGGAGCTGCAGGTGCCGCCGCCGCCCGAAGACCGTACGACGCCTCCGGCGCCCGACCAGATCGTGCTAGAGGTGCTGCCGGGCGGTCACTACGCCATCAACACGCAGCCGGTGGGTGCCGAGGGGCTGCAGACGGCGGTGGCCCGCGTGTTCGCCAACCGCCCGCGCAAGGTGCTGTTCGTGAAGGCGGCGGAGGGCATGACCTATGGCGAGGTGACGACGGCGGTGGACGCCAGCCGCGCCGCCGGCGTCACCGTGATCGGCCTGGTGCCGCGGACGAGTTGAAGCCCCCATCCCCGGGCCCCTTCTCCCGAACCGCAGGAGAAGGGGAGAACTGCAACGGAAACGAAAGCCCGAGGTGTGACGTTACCCTCTCCCGCGAGAGCGCGGGAAGGGTACGCGCTCTCAGGCGCGGGGAGGGGGCCGCGCGGGCTGGCGGTGCGCACGGGTGCATCGTCGCGCGGCGGACCCATGCACGAGATGGCCGCTGCGCCGCGCACCCCGACCCGCGGGACCTTGCCAAGCACCGCGCCGGTACACATACTGTCGCCTGATTGGGGGCCGCCGCTCCGTGAGCCTCACGGGCGGCGGCCTTCCGTTTGACGGCGGCGGGCGCCCCCGCCCCCGCACCCCACCGGCACCGCCGTTCCCAGATGCTGAAGTACTTCCGGCGCGTTTCGCTGACGCAGTGGATCCTGATCGGGATGACCCTCGGGATCCTGCTGGGCTTCCTGTTCCCGGTGGGCAACGGGGGCTTCGAGGCCACCGCGTTCAAGCCGCTGTCCACGATCTTCCTGCGGATGATCAAGTCGATCATCGTGCCGATCATCTTCAGCACGCTGGTGATCGGGATCGCGGGGCACGGCGACGACATGAAGCGCGTGGGGCGGCTGGCGCTCAAGTCGCTGATCTACTTCGAGGTGGTCACCACCATCGCCCTGTTCATCGGCCTGGGCGCGGTGAACCTGACTCGGCCGGGCGTGGGCATCCGCCTGTCGGCGCCCGCCAGCACCGGGCAGGAGCTGGCCGCCAAGGGCAACGACCTGACGCTCAGCTCGTTCCTCGAGCACGTGGTGCCGCAGAACTTCGTGGAGGCGGCGGTCCACAACGAGGTGCTGCAGATCGTGTTCTGGTCGGTGCTGTTCGCGGTGGCGCTGAGCCAGGTGCGCGGCCGGCCCAAGGAGCTGATGATCGGCTTCTGCGAGGCGCTGGCCGAGATCATGTTCAAGTTCACCGCCATCATCATGCGCTTCGCCCCCGTGGGCATCGGCGCGGCGATGGCGGTGACGGTGAGCCACAGCGGCCTGGGCGTGCTGGTGAACCTGGGCAAGCTGATCCTCACGCTCTACGGCGCGCTGGCGGTGTTCCTGCTCGTGGTCCTGCTGCCGATCGCGCTGATCGTGCGCGTGCCCATCCGCAAGTTCCTGCAGGCCGTCCGCCAGCCCGCGCTGATCGCCTTCTCCACCACCTCGTCGGAGGCGGCGCTGCCGCGGGCCATGCAGGCGATGGAGGCCATCGGCGTGCCCCGCCGCATCGTGGCCTTCGTGATGCCCACGGGCTACTCGTTCAACCTGGACGGCACCACGCTGTACCTGGCGCTCGCTTCCGTGTTCGTGGCGCAGGCCGCCGGCCACCCGATGACCTTCGGGAACCAGCTGGTGATGATGCTCACGCTGATGGTCACCTCCAAGGGGGTGGCGGCGGTGCCGCGCGCCTCGCTGGTGATCCTTTCGGGCACGCTGGCCACCTTCGGCCTGCCGCTGGAGGGCGTGGCGGTGATCCTGGGCGTGGACGAGCTGATGGACATGGCGCGCACCACCGTGAACCTGGTCGGCAACTGCCTGGCCACGGTGGTGATGGCGCGCTGGGAGGGCGAGTTCGATCCCAACGCCGCCGTGATCCCGCCCGAAGAGGCGCCGCGGCAGATCGGGATCGACCAGGAGCCCGGCGTCGGCCCCGTCCCCGACCACCGCCCCTTCGGCGACCCCGAGATACCGGCCGGCTAGCCGCGCCGGGAGGATGGGCCCGGCCGCCGCGGCGAGATTGCGCAGGGCGGCCGGCTCGTCACGACGGACGCGTGAGGACCGCATCCGCGCCGCGCCGGAACGCCCACCGTTGCGGCGGGCGCGGCGCGGCGCGTAGTTTCGCGGGTGATCCGGCGGGAAGCGTTGCCCGCCGCCTGTGTTTCACGGGGGATCCCCTCCCCCGCCCGTCCCCTTCTCCCTCGACCCATGAACGCACTCTTCCGCAGGAAGCCGATCAACGAGCTTCGCGACGACCACGTGGACCCGCAGACCGGCGTGGAGCACGGGCTGCGGCGCTCGCTGGGCATGTGGCAGCTCACCGCGCTGGGCATCGGCGCCATCATCGGCGCGGGGATCTTCTCGGGCGCGGGCACCGCCATCTCGGGCGGGCCCAACCACCCGGGCGCCGGGCCGGGGCTGGTGGTGAGCTACGTGCTGGTGGCCATCGCCTGCGGCTTCGCGGCGCTGTGCTACGCCGAGTTCGCTTCGCTGATCCCGCAGGCGGGGAGCGCCTACACCTACGCCTACGCCACCCTGGGCGAGCTGGTGGCGTGGATCATCGGGTGGGACCTGATCATCGAGTACGCGGTGGGCAACATCGCCGTGGCGGTGAGCTGGTCGGCCTATTTCGTCACGCTGCTCTCGGGCTTCGGCATCCACATGCCCGCGTGGGTCTCCACCGACCCGCGCACCGCGTACCAGGGCTTCGAGGCGCTGCAGGCGGGGAGCACCGACGCCACCATGCTGCAGGCGGCGCAGGCATGGCAGTCGGCGCCGCACCTGTTCGGCTTCCCGGTGATCTTCAACCTGCCGGCGGTGCTGATCGTGGCGCTGATCACCTGGGTGCTGGTGATCGGCATCCGCGAGAGCGCGTGGGCCAACACGGTGATGGTGATCCTGAAGCTGGCGATCCTCTTCTTCTTCATCGCCATCGGCTCGTTCTGGGTGAAGCCGGCCAACTGGCATCCGTTCATGCCCAACGGCTGGCAGGGGGTGTTCTCGGGCGCGGCGCTGATCTTCTTCGCCTACATCGGCTTCGACGCGGTGTCCACCGCGGCCGAGGAGGCCAAGGACCCGCAGCGCGACATGCCGCGCGCGATGATGCTGTCGCTGGCGGTGACGTCGGTCATCTACATCGTGGTGACGCTGGTGATGACGGGGCTGGTGCCCTGGAACTCGCACGGCAGCGCCGACCCGCTGGCGGCGGCGTTCACCGAGCGCGGCTACAACTGGGCGGCGGGGATCATCTCGTTCGGCGCGGTGATCGCCATGGCGTCGGTGCTGCTGGTGTTCCAGATGGGCCAGCCGCGCATCTTCTTCTCCATGGCGCGCGACGGGCTGCTGCCGCCCTTCGCGGCGAAGCTGCACCCCAAGTACCGCACCCCCCACGTGACCACCATCATGACGGGCGCGTTCGTGGCCTTCTTCGCGGCCTTCGCGAACATCAACGAGGTGATCGAGCTCACCAACATCGGCACGCTGTTCGCCTTCGTGCTGGTGGCGGTGGGGGTGATGGTGCTGCGCTGGCGCGAGCCCGAGCGGCACCGCCCGTTCCGCACGCCGCTCGTGTGGGTGGTGGCGCCGGCGGCCATTCTGTCGTGCGGCTTCCTGATGTACCAGCTGCCGCGGGTCACCTGGGAGCGGTTCATCATCTGGCTGGCGATCGGCCTGGTGTTCTACTTCATCTACGGCTTCTGGAAGAGCTCGCTGCGCGGCCGCGAGGTCGAGAGCTGACGGCTCGACCGTCCCGCACGAAAGAAGCGCCCCTCCCGAGGCTCGGGAGGGGCGCTTCTTCGTCTGGTCATCCGGAAGTCCTCGTCCACCCACGAGCCGGCCCGCGGCCAGCTCGCGTGGCGGTCAGGGCGTGCAGCAGGTGCCGTCGCGCGTGGGCACGGTGGGGCAGCGTGGGCAGGTGAACCCCGACAGGCCGGCCGCCGCGCCCTCGTCGTCCTTCCGCACGGTCTCGAACGAGGTGATCTCGAGCTCCTCGATCCTGAGCTTGTTCATCGGATCCTCCCCGGTTGATGGATGAGCCTTCCACCTCCGCCCCTCCCGAGCCGCGGGAGGGGCGCTTCCTAAGTGGATGCCGGCTCAGCTCACGGCGTGCAGCAGGTGTTGACCTTGGTGGGGCAGCTCACGCAGGTGGGGCGCACGCCCGAGATGTCGAACGCTTCCGGTGCGTTGCGCTCGAGCGAGCGATCGGTCTCGAACGTGGACACCCGGAGATCCTCGATCGCGAGCTTCAGCTTCGTGTGCATGCGTGCCTCCTCGTGTTGGGTGTTGATGCCAGCGGGGAGCATACAGTCTACCAAGCCCACCCCGTAAAGGCCAGCCTCTCGCCACGTCCGATCCGGATCGGCATATCTTCTCGTCCTTGAGGCGGAGAGTCGATTTCTCTCTTGGGAAAAGCGGAAGAACGATTTTTCGGCCACAGAGGCCATGATTCGAGTAGATGTCCGTAATTGAAGTCTGTGCCTACGATCCCCATCTCTCTCTCTGATCGCTGCAAGAACGGCAACGGCTGGTGAACACGGAGCAACGGAGAGAGCGGAGGGAACGGAGAACAGCATCGGGTTCTCCGCTTCCCCTCCGCATCTCCGCCCACGCCCCCCCCGTCTTGATCCACGCAGTTGGCGATCGCGGTGTCGCGCCGGTTCGATCCGGTGGAGCGGTCACCATCCCGTGCAGCGCTCACTTTGGATCGCTCGAGTCACGATCACGTGCTGCGCGACTCCCTCATCTCCTCTCGCCCTGCTCCATCCATTGCCGAGCCTGTGCAGTGTTTCCGCGGGATTGAGTGCATGAAGTGCACGACGAGCGCGCCGTCTTTCCACGCTCGGAAGGAAACGGAAGCGACCAAAACCCGCCTCCTGCGTACACTTTTCCGCCCCTGTTCCGCCGCGCCGTCAAGTGCACGAAGTAAGCAGCGCTCCGGGGAATGTCGTGCACGTCGTCTACCTTGCTCCTCCAAGTCTAAGTAACGCTGGGAATGCAGTTTACACCGCAGAAAAGTGCACGTGGTGACGCTTGCTTCGGCATATATTCGGTATTACTCTTGCTCGTCGGAAGGGGTGTAGATCGGGCCACCGTACGCACGGTGAACGTTACCAAAGAGGCCACCTTGAGTACAGCAGCAGCGCAGGATCTCAACCATCTGCGGCAGGAGCTGGAGAAGCGCTTCGGGAGCGCGGTGCGCCCCCGTCACGCGGTGGAGGAGGTGCGCCCGGGCTTCCGCACCGGCGTGCGCGCGCTCGACCAGCTCCTGCCCGCCGGGGTGCCGCGCGGCGCGCTGACCCTGTGGACGGGGCAGGAGACCTCGGGCCGCACCGCCGCCGTGCGCGCGCTGGTGGAGGCCGCCTGCCGCCAGGCGCTGGCCGCCGTGGTGGACGCCACCCGCACGCTGGACCCCGCCGCCTGGTGCGGCCCGCACGGCCACTCCGCGCCCGGGCTGTGGGTGGCACGGCCGCCCACGCCCGAGCAGGAGATGGAGGGCGCCTGGGTGGCCGAGGCGCTGCTGCGCACGGGTGCGTTCGGGCTGGTGGTGCTGGACGGCCCCGCCCCCGACCCCACCGAGGCGCACCGGCTGCGCGCGCTGGCCCGCGAGACCGACACGGCGCTCCTGGTGTCCACCCCCGACACCCAGCCGGGGTGGAAGCCCGACGTGCGGCTGGAGTTCCGCCGCGGCGGCGCGGGCGCGGGGCTGGGCACAGGCGGGCGCTACCGTCGCGGCGCGGGCGTGTGGCTGGCCCGCGGCACCGGCGCGCGCACCGGCCAGCGCGAGGTGGAGCTGGTGCACGAGCCCGCCAGCCTGCTGGACACCGCCCCCTGGGCCGCCGACCGGCGCGACGCCGCGCGGCGCTGAGATGCGGGCGAACGGCAGGGGACAGGGGATAGGGGACAGGGGACAGCGGGCGACTGCGTCCCCGGCGTCACCCGCTAGGTCCATCTGCCCGGCCGGTTCGACGGCCGCCGTCGATGCGCGGCCGGCGGAGCCCGCGCGGATGCCCGGCAGGCTGTCCCCTGTCCCCTGTCCCCTGTTCCCTGTCGCCTCGCTCCTTCCCGTGAGCCGCCGCATCGCCTGCATCCGCCTCCCTCCCTCCACCGCCGGCACCGTGGACGCGGGCGCCCGCGCGGCGCTGGCGGGGGCCCTGCTGCGCGCCGCGCCACGCGTGACCCCCGTGCGCGGCCACCCCCGCGCGCTGTGGGCCGACGCCGGCGGGATGGAGCGCCTGGGCGGCGACGCGGCCGTGGCGGGTGCGCTGGTGGAGGCGGCGCGCGAGGCCGGCGTGCACGTGCGCGTGGGCATCGCGGGGACCTGCATCGCCGCGGCGGCGGCCACGCGCGAGCCCGGCGCCCCCTTCCGCATCGTCGCCCCCGGCGGCGACGCGAGCTACCTGCGCCGGCGCCCGCTGGCAGTGCTTCCCATCGCCCCCGCGCTGCGCGAGACGCTGCGACTGCTGGGGGTCACCACCTGCGGCGCGCTGGCGGCGCTGGGGCCGGCCGACGTGGAGCTGCGCTTCGGCGCGGCGGGGCTGGAGGCGTGGCGGCTGGCGCGCGCCGACGACCCGCGCTGGCCCTTCCGCCCCGCCGAGCCCGGCCTTCCCTGTGCCGAGGCCGAGCTGGAGCCGCCGGTGGACAGCACCGAGCCGCTGCGCTTCCTCCTGTCCGGGCTGATCGACGCCGTGTGCCGGCAGCTGGGCGTGCGCCAGCGCATCCCCGCCAGCCTGCGCCTGGTGCTCACGGTGGACGGCATCGTTCGCAGCGAGGAGGTGCGCGAGATCCGCCCCGCGCGCCCCACCGCCGACCCGCGCGTGCTGGCCGACCTGTGCCGCCGCGCGCTGGAGGCGAGCCCGCCGGGGGGGCCGGTGGCCGGGCTGCGGCTGGAGGCGCCCGAAGACGGCGTGGCGCGCGCCGACCAGCTCGACGCCTTCCGCACGCCCGCGCCCGACCCCGGCGCGCTGCACGCCGCCCTCCTCCCCGTGTTCGCGCGCTGGGGCGACGGCGCGCTGTGCGAGGCGGTGCGCCACGGCGCCCACCTCCCGGGCGAGCGCGCCGCCTGGAGCGCGCTGGGAAGCGGCGGCATCGCGGCGCTGGCGGGGGCGCAGCCGCCGGGGGGCGAGGGGGCTCCAGAGGAGGGGCCCGAGCTGGGGCGCGGCTTCCTGGACCTGTGCCTGCGCCGCCTCCCCGAGCCGCGCCCGGTGCACGTGCGCGAGGGCGAGGGGCGCCGGCCGCTGGGGGTGGACCTCCAAGCCGTGGGAACGGCCGTACTTGGGTCTTCCGGGGCCGGTGTCAAGGGGAGTTTTCCACCAGGACTGTGGAAAACTCGCTGCGAGGGGCCCGAGCGCATTTCGGGGGCTTGGTGGAGCGGCGGAAACGCCCGCGAGTACTGGCGCGTGGAGGCTCCCGACGGGTGGCTGGGGCTGCTCTTCCGCGATGCCGCAAGTGGGGGGTGGTACCTGGACGGGTGGTACGATTAGACGAACCCGTGACACCTCGGTGTGACGGCCCAATGGGCGCGAATCTGAGCTAAGTCAAGATGCTGCAAGGGGATTACGTAGAACTGCACGCCCACAGCGCCTTTTCGCTCGGTGACGGTTCGGCCACGCCCGAGTCACTGGCCGAGCGCGCCGCCGAGCTCGGCTACCCCGCCCTGGCGCTCACCGACCACGACGATCTGGGGGGCGCCGTGCGCTTCTCGAAGGCGTGCGAATCGGCGGGAATTTTTTCGATTTTCGGAGCGGAAATCACGCTGGCGGACCGCTCTCACGTCACCCTTCTTGTGGAAAACCCCGACGGCTGGGCAAACCTCTGTAGCCTGGTCTCCCAGGGGCGGATGCAGGGCCCCCGGGGCGCACCGGGGGTGACATTCGATGACCTGGCTGCACGTTCCGCAGGGCTCGTCGCGCTGAGCGGATGCCCCCGCGGGCGCATCCCCAAACTCCTGGCAGCGGAGCGCTGGGCCGACGTCCGCGCCGAGGCTGGCCGGCTGCGCGACGCCTTCGGCGACCGGGCCTACCTGGAGCTGTGGGACCACCGCACCCACGCCGAGGCGTCGCTCTGTGCCGACCTCCTCGACTTGGCCAGGGAGACGGGGATGCCGTGGACGGTGACGCACGACGTGCACTACGCCGCCCCCGAGGGCCGCGCCGTGCACGACGCGCTGGTGTGCGTCACCCGGCAGCTCACGCTGGACGAGGCGCACCGCCGCGGCGTGCTGCGCCCCAGCGCCGAGTGGTGCCTGCAGAAGCCGGCCGAGATGGCGCGGCGCTGGCGCCACGCGCCCGAGGGGGTGCGCCGCACGCGCGAGATCGCCGAGCGCTGCCAAGGCTTCCGCCTGGGCAAGGTGGGCCCGGTGCACCCCGCCTTTCCGCTCCCCTCGCAGTGGAGGAGCGCGGACGACTACCTGGAGCGCCTGTCGCGCGTGGGGCTGGCCGAGCGGCACCCCGACGCCTCGGACACGCACCGGCGGCAGCTCGAGCACGAGCTGCGCACCATCCGCACGCTGGGGCTGGCCGACCACTTCCTGGTGTGCTGGGACATCTGCCGCTTCGCGCGCGACCAGGGGATCTTCTGCCAGGGGCGCGGCTCGGCGGCCAACTCCATCGTGTGCTACGCGCTTCGGGTGACCGCGGTGGACCCGGTGGCGCACTCGCTCCTGTTCGAACGCTTCCTGTCGCTGGAGCGACCCGAGCCACCCGACATCGACATCGACTTCGCGGCGATGGACGCCCGCGAGCGCGTCCTCCAGTACGTCTACGAGAAGTACGGGCGCGACCACGCGGCCATGGTGTGCACCCACGTGGAGTACCGCGGCCGCTCGGCGATCCGCGACGCGATGCGCGTCCTCGGCTTCCCCGCCACGCAGGCCGACTGGCTGGCCAAGCGGGTGGACGGCTACACCAGCGCGGCCACGGCGGCCGAGTGGCTGGAGATGTCGGACGGCAAGGCGCTGAAGGCGATCGGCCTGGACCCGGCCGAGCCCCGGGCCCGCGCGCTGGTCCGCCTCGTGAGCGGGCTCAGCGGCCTGCCGCGGCACCGGGGGATCCACAGCGGCGGCTTCGTCATCTCCGCCAAGCCGCTGTCCTCCGTGGTCCCCATCGAGCCGGCGTCGATGCGCAAGCGCACGGTGATCCAGTGGGACAAGGACGACTGCGCCGACGCGGGGCTGCCCAAGTTCGACCTGCTGGGGCTGGGAATGCTGCAGCTGCTGGGCGAGGTGGTGGGGCTGATCCGGCGCTGGCGCGGGGTGGAGATCGACATCGGCCGGCTGCCGCTGGACGACGCGGCGGTGTTCCGGCAGATCACCGCCGCCGACACCGTGGGGCTGTTCCAGATCGAGAGCCGCGCGCAGGCCAACTTCCTCCCGCGGCTCAAGCCCACCTGCTTCTACGACATCGTCATCAGCGTGGGCGCCATCCGCCCCGGGCCCATGCTGGGCGGGCAGGTGAAGGAGATGATGGCGCGGCGGCGCGGCCTGGTGCCCACCGAGTATCCGCACCCCGACCTGGAGCCCGTCCTTTCGCGGACGCACGGCCTGGCGCTCTTCCAGGAGCAGCTGATGCGCTGCGCCATCGTGGTGAGCGGCTGCAGCCCGGGGGAGGCCGACGCGCTGCGCCGCGCGATGAGCCGCAAGCGCTCGTCCAGCGAGATGCTGAAGGCGACAGAACGGATCCGCGCGGGGATGGCCGAGCGCGGCGTGTCGAGCGAGGCGGCCGACAAGGTGCTTGGCTGGCTGGAGGCGTGCGCCAGCTACACCTTCCCCGAGAGCCACGCCATCTCGTTCGCGCTGCTGGCCTACGCCAGCGCGTGGCTGCGCCTGTACTACCCGGCCGAGTACCTGTGCGCGATCCTGAACGCGCAGCCGATGGGCTTCTACCCCGTCTCCACGCTGATCCACGACGCGCGGGAGCACGGGGTGAGCGTGCTGCCGGCCGACCTGGCGGTGAGCGGGTGGGACTGTGCGATGGAAAGCCCCGCGAACGGGTGCGCGAGTGCGGAAGTGCGTGAGTGCGTGAACGGCCACGACAACGGCAACGGGTGCGCTGGTGCGGAAGTGCGTGAGTGCGCTTCGGTGGCAGGGCACGACGATGCCTCGCCCGGCAGTGTGGCCCAGACGCACTCACGCACTCGCACACTTCCGCACCCGTTCGCGGTTCGCGTGGGCCTGCGCTACGTCCGCGGGCTGGGCTCCGTGGCCGGGGGGCGGCTGAAGGCGGAGCTGGACTGCGGGCCGTTCTCGTCCACCAGCGACGTGGTGGCGCGGTTTCCCAGCGAGGTGGGGCTCCGCGCGCTGGCGGCGGCGGGGGCGTTCCGCACCTGGATCCCCGGGGGTCCGCGGCAGGCGCTGTGGACGGTGCTGGGCGAGCTGCGGGCGCGCGGCAGCGGCGGGCCGCTGGCGCCCGCGGCGGTGGTGCCCGAGCCGCGCATCCCCGAGCCGGGGCCCAGCGAGCGCACGCTGCTGGCCCACCACACCACCGGCTTCGACCTGGACGGCCACCCCATGCGCCACCTGCGCGAGTGGCTGGTGACCATGGGCGTGCGCACCGTGGCCGAGCTGCGCGACGACCGGCGGCTGGCGCACAACCAGGTGGTGATGGCGGCCGGCGTGGTGATCGTCCGCCAGCGCCCGGGCACGGCCAAGGGCTTCGTGTTCGTGGGATTGGAGGACGAGACGGGGCGGATGGACGTGATCGTGACCCCCGCGGTCTACGCCGAGCAGCGCGAGATCATCAACGCCCATGGCATCCTGGCCGTGCGCGGCAAGCTGGGGAAGGAAGACGGCGTCACCAACCTCAAGGCCGAGCAGTTCTACCCCCTCAAGCTCGACGAAGCGGCCGCCGTGGTCGCCTCGCACGACTACCACTGAGGGGCGCGGATGGCGCGCATCCTCCGCGACGGCGAGCCCCGTGGACCGGCGGCTGAAGCCGCAGCAACGACCACGGGAAGCCTCGCAAACCACGCGAGGCTGCGGCGCCGGCTCCCGCGGGGATGGGCGCGCAGAAGAGCGATGCCGGCGTGCAGTCCGCGAAGGCGAACTTCGTGCCCTCGTTGCTTCGGATTTCAATCCGGGGTACCCGAGGCGGCGCCCTCCCTGCCCTTCCACACCGATCCTGCCTCGCAGTCCGCGAAGGCGGACTTCCCGACGTTTCAGCCGCCGGTTTCAACCGGCGGAAATGTCCGCGGACGACCCGGCAGACGACCTTGCGGACGCATCGGCGGATACGTCGACGGACGCATCGGCAGACGCGTCGGAGGAGGGCCCGGAGGACGAATCGGCGGAGGTCCCGGCGGACGAATCGGCGGGCCCCGAGGACCGGCGGCTGAAGCCGCAGCAACGACCACGGGAAGCCTCGCAGCCTGCGCGAGGCTGTGGCGTCGGCTTCCGCGCAGTGAACCGGCATCAGCTCGCACGTCGGCCGGAGGTGGGTGATGACCTTCATCCCCCCGCAGCTGCTGACGGGCGCGAAGGCGGCGCCCGAGGGTAAGCTCTGGCTGCACGAGGTGAAGTACGACGGGTACCGCTTGGGCGCTTGCATCCAGGCCGGGCGGGTGCGGCTGTACACGCGCGGCGGGCACGACTGGACCGACAGGCTCCGCCCCGTCGAGGCCGCGGTGGCGGAGCTGGGGATGCGCAGCGGGTACCTGGACGGCGAGCTGGTGGCCATCGGCGCCGACGGGCTCCCCGACTTCTCCTCGCTGCACCGGGCCATGCGCGGCGGCCGCCGCGCGCCACCCCTGCTCTACCACGTGTTCGACCTGCTGCGCGCCCGCGGCCGCGACCTGATGCCGCTGGACGTGCTGGAGCGCAAGCAGATGCTGGCCGACGTGCTGGAGCGCGGCGGGCGCAGGCTGCGCTACGTGGAGCACGTGATCGGCGGCGGCCCCGAGCTGCACGCGCACGCCCACGCGCTGGGGATCGAAGGGATCGTCTCCAAGCGCATCGGCAGCGGCTACCGGCCCGGCTCGCGCCCGCGTGCCTGGCTCAAGGTGAAGTGCTTCCACGTGCACCGCTTCACCATCTCCCGCGTCCTCTCGGGCGAGGTGACGGTGATGGACGCCACCGGGGCCTCCGCCGGCGTCGTGCCCGTCTACTCGCGCCTGCAGCTCGCCACCCTCCGCCCCGGGATGGCGGTGGAGGTGAAGTCGCTCGCCTGGCGCCCCGGCCAGAAGCTCCGCCACGCCACCCTCGTCGGGGTCGTCAGCGAGCCCGCCGCCCTGGCCGCCTGACATCCTCCGCATCGGTTCCACGACCTGGCTCCACTCACGATCCGACGTCCATCATCCGCGCGAGAGAAGCCGCCGCGCGCGAGCCCGCCAGGGCTTCGCGGACGGTTTTCGTCGACGCGCCTCCGCCGGCGCATAGCGAGTTCCGCGAGCTGCGGCGATGACGGCGTGGAGAGTCCACGCGGTGGACGTCGGCCGTCGTTGCCGCGGATTCCATCCGGCCTCCTCCCGCCTCTCTGGCCCCCGAAACCGCCGCCGTCCGCCCATCTGCCACCCCCTCCGTAGCACCTCCGCCGGCGCGCGGCCGAAAAACCGCACGCACCC
>Ga0247773_1000681_pt1 | contig 12654 bp, 9 predicted proteins | sample UWRJL092311B6_FD_179934 | JGI IMG/M metagenome (GOLD analysis project Ga0247773, IMG submission 179934) | Plant litter microbial communities from Arlington Agricultural Research Station in Wisconsin, United States - UWRJ-L092-311B-6 | ecosystem: Environmental > Terrestrial > Plant litter >...
GGGGGGGTTAGTAAATAAAAATAATCGAAATTAATAAAACGGGGCAATAATAAGTTAAATTTACTCAGTCTAGGGCGTACTTATGGTGCTCATTTATGCGGTTTACAGCAAAGTGTAAATGTACGGAAGTTGCTCGCTTGCTTCGCTTGCGCTTTAATCCCATTTTTTTTGTGCGTACCCGCTGCGCGCTAGAATCCCATTTTTTTTTCTACAAAAAAAATTGGATTAAAGCACAAAAAAAATTGGATTATACAGAGATAAAATTAGGTATGGGGAATAAAGGAGTTTCTTACCAAGTAAACACAGGATACTACGCCAATTTCACTAGTTTGGCTGCTCCCAAGAACCAATCATTAAATCCTAATTTCATTACAGGGTTTGTAGATGGGGAAGGATGTTTTCACATAACTATAGCAAAAAAAACTGGATATAGAACTGGCTATAGTGTTAACCTTTCGTTCTCAATAGGTTTACACAGTAAAGATGCGGATTTATTAAGATCTATTCAAGAATATTTCGGGGGTATTGGGATTTTAAGTGTTAGCGGTTCAACGGTGTATTGAAGAGTTTTTTCAGTTAAAGAACTTAAAGTCATAATAGATCATTTAGATGAATATCCTCTTTTGTGCTCCGAAGGGGCGCGAAGCTACAAAAAAAATCTAGATTTTTTTTTATTTAAGGAAGCTTTCAGGTTATTTGTTAATAAAAATCACTTAACCGACGAAGGTCTAATAAACATGGCTAGTATTAAAGCATCAATGAATTTAGGTTTATCTGAAACCTTAAAGGCGGCTTTTCCTACATACGAAATAATAGATCCGTTATCTTTATCTAAAGGGTTGATTGCGATACAGGTAGGTAAGTCTATTAATCCTTATTGAGTAGCGGGTTTTACCGAAGCAGAAGGTTGTTTTTTTGTAACTATTCAAGAAAACAAATCTACGGCTGCATACCAAATAAAAATAGGTTACCAGGTCACTCAACACATCAGAGATCAAGCTCTTATCAAGAGCTTAAAAGATTTTTTTGGTTGTGGTAGATCAGAGCCTAGTGGTAAATCTGCTATATCCTTTCGTGTAACAAAATTTAAGGATATTGCAGAAACAGTTGTACCTTTTTTCGATAATTATCCTATTTTAGGTTCTAAATTACAGGATTTTTTAGATTTTAAGTGTATAGTTAAGCTTATGGCATCTAAATCTCATTTAACGCCAGAAGGCCTTAATGAAATTAAAAAAATAAAATCAAGAATGAATTCTTTAAGATAAATAACTCTAAGTCTGTGCGAAGATTTGTATTTTAGCAGCTATTAGAGGAACGCCCCCCATACTTGATATCTCATGTTGCTTTTACCTTACTTTAACCTGCGTCATGTAGCACCAACTAAGTACAGATAGATACTGCCAAATTTAACTTCAATTTTCTTGAATAGTAGACTAAAACTGTTTCTATGTTTAGCATTTCAAATGTGGACAATATCATGTATTATTTAGTTATAATTTTGTTTGCTGTAGGTTGGATATTATTATCTATAATAAGAAATTTTGTAAGCGAAAAATCTCCTAGAAGGTGATCAGGAAAATCACTGTTAATATGGGAGAAAACATTGTCAAACTCCGGGGAACTCCTAAAGCTTCTGATACCAAGTCACACTCGAAAGGGTGCTGATGGCTGGAGTAATAATTCAGGTAGGGTAATAAGTCAGAAGATATGTGAAAACAAAATGGACAATCGCGGATCTAAGTCAGTAAGATCTTTAAAAAAAAGGGTTACTGTAAAAGAGCAACGAGTAGACGGCAGTGGGCCGGTATTTTATAATACCTGTTTAAAGTGTACTCTAATGGGTTTTGAAATAAAATTTAAAATCAATAACCAGTCTAAGCTAATTAAAAATAAATTGTACTCAACTAGTGCTATATCGTTATCCAGTACAAGCTGCGCTAGCAATGGATTAGGATACGCGAAACAGCCTAATTTTAGTAATAGTGAGTTTGTAGTCAAAATGAACCCTTGATTCTTAACAGGTTTTTCTGACGGGGAAGCTTCTTTTTTAATTAATATACAAAAAACTAATGGTGGAAAAACAGGATGGACTTGTTGACTGGCTTTTGAAATAAATTTAAGTGGAAAGGATTTGTCTATTTTAAAAAGTATTAAATCTTATTTAGGTGTAGGTACTATTAATCAAAAATCTAATGGAACTTGTGTTTATTATATAAGACAATTATTAGAAATAGGTAAATTAATAGATCATTTTGACAAATATCCCCTTTTAACTCAAAAAAAAGCTGACTATTTGTTATTTAAATCTGCATTTGAAATCATAAAAAAAAAAGAACATTTAACTTTAGAAGGTCTACGTAAACTGTTAGCAGTAAAAGGTTCTATTAATAATGGTTTCTCTGATAAATTAAAACAAGCTTTTCCTGATGTTACTCCTATTAAAAGACCTATAATTTTAGATTCAAAAATATCAGATCCGAATTGATTAGCAGGATTTTCTACCGCTGAAGGATCCTTTATGGTAAGGGTTATGGATAGACCGAATTCTCGTTCTCAAGTACTTTTACTTTTTAAGTTGACTCAGCACATTAGAGATGAACAACTTATTAAAAGTTTAGTTCAATATCTAGATTGTGGAAATATTTATGTTAATGTTCGATCAATAGATTTTATTATTACAAAATTTAGCGATATAGAGACTAAACTTATTCCATTATTTGAAAAATATCCTATACAGGGTATTAAACATTTAAATTATTTAGATTTCTTAAAAGTAAGACAAATAATGAAAAATGATTTACATTTAACGGGTGACGGGCTAAAACTTATCCGTAAGATTAAAGCTGGAATGAACTTAGGGAGAATTTAATACATCTCACTATTTTATTTTTATATTAGTATGATAAAGTTGATTAACTAATAGATATCTCATAAGTATCTTGTACACGGTATATTTGTGCCTATTCAAAAGTATTTTAAGTTTGGTGGTATTATTAAATATAATTTAAATAGTAGGGTACGTCTATATAGCACAACATCTCTTTCAGATTCTCATAGTAGCGCTCCGCTCTTTTATGAAGATCCTTATTCAACAAAAAATTTAATTATAAAAGATAATAAAGGTAAATCTGGAATTTATAAGTGAACCAATAAATTAACCAAGGATATTTATATTGGACAATCAGTAGATTTAGCCAAAAGATTTAGATCTTATCTAAATATTAATTATTTAAATAATAGAAAAACACTTGTAATAAGCAGAGCTTTAATTAAATACGGATATTCTAATTTTACGTTAGAAATATTAGAATATTGTGATTCAGTTAATTTAACAGAGAGAGAACAATATTATTTTTACAAATTAAACCCTAAATACAATACTTTAAAATTAGCTGGTAGTTCTTCAGGTCATAAACTTTCCGAAGAGACTAAAGAAAAAATTAGTAAATCTCTGAAAGGAGTTTATGTCAAAGAAAAGTCTGCCCTATATGGTCGTAGCCACACGGATGAAACCAAAGCTCTTATGTCTTTACAAAGATCTAAGGAAAAGAGCCTCGGTTCTTTTTTTGGTAAGACACACACTGAAAAAACTAAGACGCTTTTAGGACAAATTGCTTTAGGTAGAAAACACTCAGAAGAAACTCTGTTAAAGATGAGTGCTAGTAAAGGTCATCTTGTTTATATATATGAAAAATGTGATTCATCTGGGTTTAAATTAATAGGGAGTTTTGTTTCTATGAGAAGTGCCGCCAAATTTTTAGGTATTAGTGGTAATACTGTAAGGTTGTATGTAAATTCAGGTAAAATATTTAAAGATAGATATAAATTTTCTGGAATTTTAAAATAAACCAAACTTAAAAAAACTATGAATAAATTTTCACTATTTGCTGGAAACTCCTAAAGCCTTTAGGTACTATAAGATAATAGAGCGCTCGCTCTATTTTATTAGTGATAACCCTAAAGGATGTACAATGGACTATCAGCAGGAAACCAAAATAATAACTTTATTATGAGTAGGATCCTTAGAGACTATACGTGAAAAATTATATATTTATATATATAATATAATATAGTCCAGTTAAGTATGAAAATACTTATGTGTCGACAATGATAGAGCTAATTTGAACTATCACACCTGCGATTATATTAATATTAATTGCTTTCCCTTCGTTTAAATTATTGTACCTTATGGATGAAGTAAGTGATCCTTCAATGTCGGTATTAGCAGAAGGTTTCTTTTTAGGTGGCCTTAAATTATTTATATTATATATTTTTTATAAAATAAAAGATGCCTGTTTTATAAAACACTTAACAGGAGAAAAAAACAATACTTATTTATCTTATAACCGACTAGCTCAAGTCAAGGATAATGGTTATTCATTATATTCTAAAACTCGTAAACTTATTAGCTTAAATTTCCAAAGAGCATTTCACACAAAAATTAGAGCTTCTAGTAGAATAGGACCCCACAACCAAGATGTTTTATCCGTAGTGGTAGGTTCTTTACTAGGAGATGCTTATGCAAATGCTAGGACAATAGAAGGAACTAGAATCTCATATAGACAGAGTGAGATTCATAAAGATTATTTATTTTGATTATATGAGTTTTATTCACAAAGAGGTTACTGTTCAAATCTTAAACCCAGAAAATATACAAGAAGACTTAAAGATAAAGAGTTTTATGGTTATGAATTTAATACTTTTACTTTTAGAAGCTTTAATTGAATTCATAAATTATTTTACAAAAATGGTGTAAAATATATAAATCCTAACTTGGAGTTATATTTAACTCCCTTAGCTTTGGCTGTATTAATAATGGACTCTCCAACTAAATTTTTAAAAACTAAACAGTTAGCCGTTTTTACTAAATTTGAAGAGAGTAAAGATTTTAAATTATTGACTAATCTTTTAATTTCTAGATTTGGTATATATAGTACTTGAGGTGTATGTGAAGGTAAAAATGTAATTCTTATTAATAAAGAATCTGTAAAAAAATTACAAACACTAATCGCACCTTTTATTATTCCTACTTTAAAATATAAAGTAGGTCTTAGTCTTAGTGCAACCAAGTAAGCACTAAAAAAAATACTTGTTTATTATTGCCTACCACCGAGGGGCTTAGCTTGTGCGCCCTTCCAAATTATCTGAGGGCGTTAGTATACTTCGTGGGGTATTCGTAGTAGCAGCGCTACTGTGTGAGCGCAATAATTATCTTTATTGTTATATTGTTAACATTAATACGTAAAAAGTATTCACCTAAAAAAAATAAAGACAATGAAATTAATAATAATTAAAAAAACGCTGACACCTACCACACTAAAGGGTAGAAGTAGTTCTACAAAAAGTTTATCACATAGTAACAAGTTAGTCAGAGGAGATAGATTTTATTCTAATAATAGTGTACATAACTCTACTTCTATAATTGCATCTTATTCTGATCCTTTTGAAATAAGATCTATTATCTATAAAGAAAATAAAAATAAAGCCGGAGTCTATCGTTGGGTAAACTTAATTACAGGAGATACGTATATCGGTAGTTCTGCTAACTTAGCAAATAGACTTGCAGATTATTTCTCCACTAGTTTCTTAACTAGAGAAGTTAATAAAACCAAAAGTATTATTTATGCTTCTTTATTGAAAAATGGTTATAAAAATTTCAAATTAGAGATTTTAGAGTATTGTGATATTACAGAAGTAATAGCAAGAGAACAATATTATTTAGATTTATATAAACCTGTATACAATATTCTTAAAATAGCTGGTTCTAATCTGGGTTATAAACATACAGAAGAAACTTTAGCTAAATTTAAACAAAGAAAACTTTCTGAAGAATCGTTAGAAAAATTGAGAAATCATTTAGCTAGTTTAAATCCATTATTGAATGAAAAAAAACGTATAGAGGTATTAATAGCCGCAGGGCTTCTTTTTATAATGATAAAGATACCTTATATCTTTCAATCGTTGAAGCCGCTAAAGCTATAGAAACAGACACTAAGACTATCTGGGTGAAATCTAACATAAATGATGATAAAATCATCCCGTATAGAGGTAGATATGTTATAACTAAATTAAGTGAAGGGCTAACCAAACAAGATCATATCAATAGAGTTGAATCTGCAAAAGCTAATTTAGATAAGGGACGATAAAAGTGGGTAAATGCTTTAGGTAAGAAAGTAGTAGTATCTAATATTGTAACAAACGAAATAGTAATTTGTAATACAATTAGTGAGGCTGCTATTACTTTAAATACTAGTAGACCAACAGTGGTTAGGCGTATAAAAGATAAAAAGCTTTTTAACAACACATATCTTATTTATTATGAAAATTAGTAATGGGTGGCGGTGTAGCCGCCCCTAGACGGTTGTTGAACAGGTAATGGGGTTAGAATTGCAACTAACTGTTTTAAATTAGAGGAGGTAAGATTATTAGGAAATATGCTAGTAAAACTTTACGGTTTAAATTATACAATTCAAACTATAGAAGGTCATTACTCTATATATATTACAAAAGATTCTATCCCTAAGTTAAGAAATCTAGTGTTACCTTATATAATACCTAGTATGAGATATAAATTAGGAATAAAAGATAACCAATAAGTATAAGTTCTTTTAATAAATATATGATATAAATAATAGTCGTGAGATTAGTAGAAAGAAGTAATTAAATAATAGAGCCATATTTAGTTAATATACTATAATAAGTATAAGTTTCAATTTATTAATTTCTAAGATCTCGACAGGGATCTTTAAGAAGATAATATCTTTTTTGGCGACACGAGTGAAAACAGTCAACATATTATTATTTTCAATATCGCCTATTTAGTAGGTAGCTTTAATGAAATCAGCACAAATAATAATACAAGACTGTCAGTAGATAATTTTTGTTTTTTCACACCTATTGCAACAGACTGGGTCACTTGTGGGTGGCTAATTATAATAGCTGCTTAATGTTCAGTCGAGAGGTTATTTTATTTTTTAATGATAGCTTCGCACCAATGATATTGATCTTACCAGTACCCTGATTTTTTAAATTCAGATAATGAATTTGTAGAATTTGATTCTTATATAGTACCTGAGTCAGATTTAGAGGAAGGAACATTAAGAATGTTAGAAGTGGATAATCGAGTTATTTTACCAGAACTAACACATGTAAGATTTATTATAACATCTGGGGATGTTATACACTCATTTGCTTGCCCTTCTTTAGGTATCAAATGTGATGCCTATGCAGGTATAAGTGGGCCTGAGAACCCCATATAATTAATATGCCTGGATACGGGAGATGAAAATTTTATCTTCCGTAGTAAACCGTCAAATTGCGGGAAAGCCTTAAAGCAGTTTCTACCAAGTAAGAGTGGTAACACATCTTATGGCTCAGGTAATGACTCGAGGTAAGGTAAAAACGAAAGTGATGCACGTAAGGAAATAGGTAATCCGCAGCCAACCACCTAATACTTTAATTTATATTATAAGTAAGGTGGGCAGTTCATCGACTAAACGGCGGTTGGTTTTTAGCATTGTTACATACTAAATGTCTGCTATTAATTTAAGATATAGTCAAACCCTATCCGAAAGGATACAGGATAATATTTCTATCAACCTAAGCTTACCCTGTGAGGAGCTTAAAAATTAATTCGTAAAAAAGGTATTATACTACCTAACAACCAGGGCGCTCTGCTCTTAACGCGAGTATAATCCAATTTTTTTTGTGCGCAGCGGGTACGCAAAAAAAAAATGGGATTAAAGCGAAAAAAACTAGCTCTAGATTGTACTTAGGAAAAGAATAGTTTATTATCCGTTAAACGGATAATCTGTGCTACCTTTACGCACTCTTTATTTAGGGGTAAGGTATCCTAACTCGTCCCTGTAAATAAGCGCTCCGCTCTTTATAGGGCAAAGGGATATATTTGATATTAAATCACGTATCGGTTTATAATCACAAAAGTGATTCTTTTACCTCCTACACAAGCAGCAGCGCAGGTACTCTATGTTTGACTTTAGGGGGCGATATTTTCCCTTTAATTAATAAAAGGAGTACTTCAGTAGTTGGCCTTCGGCCAAATTTTTCATATCCCTCGTACCCCTTGCGGATCTCTGGGAGGTTTAGTACATCTTCATCACCTAAACAGCAGAATAGGTCAAATTTTGATAGTCTTTTGGATTTTTTACGTTCGTCGTCTGAAAATATACATTTGCACCAGACTACTAATAATATCCAAGAATGTTCTCAAGTATTATTGAGAATGTATGATAGTTTAACTGATCCTGTTGTAAAACTGTATATGAAAAATAATTGTTTACATTTAATGTCCTTAGGTAAACATTCTAAGGGAATAACTTTCAATAAAAGAAATTTCCTAGATTATGGGGTAGATGGTCAGGATAAACAAGGGCATCCTAGTTTGTACACAGGTGAGTCTGGTTGCTATGCTTTTTTGTGCTTAAAGACTGGTGATTACTATGTAGGGTCGGCTGTTTGTTTAAATACTCGTTATAAGGCACATAAGGTTAATAGTAGCAGACCTGAAAGGGGTGGTTCTAATTCTTTATACCTTTCAGTTCGAAAACATGGCTGGCATAATTTTATTTGAAGACCTCTTATAATTACTAATAACTATATAAGCAGCTTTACTAAGCTAAACCCCGAACATGAGTTAAGCTTAGAGTCCTTGTTTATTCTACGATCAGTCACACAATTTGAGGCTAGATTATATGAACAAATCTTATTAACTCAATTTTGACCTAAATTAAATAGTAGCCATACTGTTGTATTTCCTTTTAGTAACTGGGGAAAAAGTGCTTATTTAACTAATGATGGTTCTAAGCCAGTAGAAGTAAGAGCGGGGGGTAATACCTCATTTTCAATGAAATTTTCATCAAAGAACAGAGCGGCTATTTCATTAGGAATTCCTAAAAGGACTTTTGACAGGTACATTAACTTGATTAATTTTACAATATATAGTCCAGTTTTAGAGATGGATGTTTACTTAATAGACCCTTCTGAGCCTTTATCGGAACAATCTCCTAGTTTTGTGACTACAGACAATGTGATGGCTATAACTGGAGTTGATTTACATGCTTTGAAAAAAGGAAAACTTTTTGCTCTTTTACTAGATAAAAAATCTCTTTTTGGTGTTTACGATAATCCAAGTCAAGCTGCGAAGAGTCTAGATGGTAAATCGGATAGTCGGTATATTAGTAGATATATTAATCTTGAACGTCCTGTGGCAGTGGGGGAAGACAAAACACCTGTTTATTTTGTCATGAACCCGGATTGAAAATCAGATATAAAAGGGCGTATAGCTGCTCGACCTTCTGAGCGAAAACAATCTAGCAGATCTAGGCCTATTGTTTTAAGGGATGTATTAAATGATAGTGCTCTAGTTTTTAATACAGTATCTGATATGTCCCGGTATTTAGGTAGAAACGCTCTTACGGACACTGGGTATGTCAAAAAATATATGAATCCCACTAGGTTATATAAGGGTCGTTATGAGTTTCATTACTTAGATGAATATACAGGGACTATTACTGCTAAAGGTCCATCATTATCATCGTCATAATCATTTACGAATTAATAAGGATTTAGCCTTGTACAAGCTCCTATTTAGTACTTCGTAGGAGACATGAAAGGTAGCTAGCCTAGCAACCTTTCTATAAAATAAATATATAAGGTATAGAAGTTATCTGTTAAATGGATAATGTAACGCTATTATATTAGCTTTATTCAGGGGTAAGTACCCTAACTCGTCCCCCCCAAGCCAAAAAAAAGTGCGCGGAGGTAAAAGGGTAGATTTGAGATTAAATCAAGTATCTGTTTTTATTAATAGAGAAGGTGTTTTTTATGGTCTTATCTTTACATTGGCCATGATTATAGTGAACCTATAATTAAAAATCATCAAATTGCGGGAAACCCCTAAAGATATCTTAACCAAACAAGAGTGGTAACACATCTTGCGGCACAGGTAATGACTCGTGGTAAGGTAAAATCGAGATATATAATTCAATGGGCAATCCGCAGCCAAGTACCAGGTATAACTTACATGGTATGCAGTTCATCGACTAAACGGTGGTTAGTGTTATTATAATAATAATAATGCTTAAGATATAGTCAGCCCCCACCCGAAAGGGTGCAGAAGAATATGAGCACCCGTGTACAAAGTAATACTGTTCATATTTTTTGTTAAATAAATTTATATTAGTTGTGCTTCTGCTAAGCTAAAGTAACTAATTATTTTTAGGGAATTCTACAATAGTTTGCTAAACTAGTATTTAAATAAATTTTTTACTTATCAAAATAAAAGCATTTGTCTTTCTGTAGACACTATTATAGTATTTGCATCGTAAAAGAAGTAAATGTGGTGGTTTTAATCAATACTACATGTTTAATAAACGTGTAGGGTTAGGTTCTGTAGTAGCTTTAATTAAATCTAATAATTCGATTAGATCAATTAACTCTGCAGCAAATAGTTCCGAGTCCTTAGCATTGGAACATATTAATAGTGGAAAACCCACTACTTATTTGATTATCAATAAAGTTTTATTAAATCAAAATTTATCTGTTACTGAATCGAAATTAAAAGAATTATTAAAGGTTAAAGGTGTTGAATTGGATCTTCTTGTATCAAGATCCTCTGGATCTTGATTAGTCTTAGGTGAATTAGCAGGTAAATCTGTATATAAAGGTTTCTCAGGTGTATATATGTTTATACATAAAGACACAGGGCAGAAATACGTAGGTTCATCTAATCTACTAAGACGTAGATTGGATTACTACTTTAAAGGGAATTTTCCTTTAGCTGGAAAATTCTTACCTTTACTACATAAAGACGGGCTAAAGGCTTTTAAGTTAATAATTTATAAATTAGATAGTAATAAGTTTGGTAATCAAGACGCCTTAATCTTAGAACAATATCATTTATTAAGTAAAGAATTTGACTTGAATACTCTAAGAGTTGTTAACGCAGGATCTTCAAAAGGTGATGCTGTATATGTTTATGACCTTACATGCAGTACTCTTTATTATCATGCTAAATCAAAAATAGAGTTAAAAAGAGTATTAAAAATCCATACTGAAACTAGTAAAAAGTATGTAGATTCTAAATTACCCTACCTTAATAAGTTCTTGTTGTTAAGCTATCCTATTCCCACTGCATTGACTAGTAATATTTCTGTTAAAGATTTATTAGATGTAATGCAAACAGAAAGAAAGGAAGCTTATATATTAGGAACCCGAAGGAGTATTTCAGTTGAATTAGAAATTAAAAAAGGTAACACGTTAGTTAATAACGTAGATAACCGTACTCTAAGCTTTGATTCATTAACCTCTTGTATTGAATATTTAAGAGGATTAGGTTTAATTATAAAAAGGGACACCCTAACTAAATACATAATAAATGGGAAAGTGTTTCACAATTTCTTATGTAAATATTCTACTAACACTTTACCTGAGGATTTTGAAAAAATAGGTTTAATTATGGATGAATATAAAAAAGTAGATACTTATTCATCAGGAGGTGGAACCTTACTTAAACAGGATGCTACGCAGAAAAAAAATAAAGCTATATCAGTAAAAGGGGAAAATCCTCTTTGACAAAAAGACTTCGATAGTATTATGGATACTGTTAAATACTTTGATACTTTAAATATAAGATTGGATAGAAAAACTTTAAATCTGCGTTTAAGAGATGGTAAGATATATAAAAATTATTATTTTTCTTATAAAGAAAAGTAGATTTTTCAAATAAGTAGGTGGGTTTTGTTTTGGTTTACTCTACTTTGTTTAGACAATGTATTAAATTTCATTTATTATAAAGTAGAGATAATTTGCAATGTAGTGAAATCTGTGGAATTTTGCACAGTTCTATGCCTATAGTTATAGAATCAGTTTCATTAGAAAAGTTCTTGAGCTGATTAATGGAACAATAGGTAAATTAAGAAATATTATGAGTGTAATATATTATATGTTTAATGGTAATGGTAATAGAGTGCTTACTTCGTGCTGTACTTCTCTAGCCAAAGGGTCAGAAGAAGCGTACTTAGTATGAAGAAAGCAGTAGCTTCGCTACATAAATAATATAAGTATAACAGTGACATGTTTAATAGTAATAAAAATAATATCGGTCTGTGCTTCGCTAGAAGCACAGTGCTTATTTCGTAGCGTACTTCGTATGAATAGGAATAATAAATATCATTCTATTATACTAGAGTATAGATATCTGTTTTTATATTAGTATATTATTAAAGATAAAGCGCTGCGCTATTAAGAGAACTTATTCTAAGGAGATTATATTATATGATTGGTTGATAATCACTAATTTGTTCCTTCGGTACTTCGTCTGAATGGGGGCATAAATTTACTATAAATATCTAGCTTAATATCTGTAGCTTCGCTACTGTATTTTTTATAGTAGAGAGAGCTTACTTACTTTTATGCGTGCTTACTTCGCTACTAATACGCTGCTACTAATACGCAGCTACGCAGCTACGCTGCTACGCTGCTTATTAGTAGCCCGAATGGATAGAATGATGTATCTGTAAATATGTTATTAGCCACCCCGCCTTATAATTCTTATTTAAACCTTTGCTTTATTATACTAAATTCTCAACTCAGTTTTTAGAATACTGTAAAAAAAAAATTTTTTTTATGTTA
>Ga0247773_1000684_pt1 | contig 12608 bp, 10 predicted proteins | sample UWRJL092311B6_FD_179934 | JGI IMG/M metagenome (GOLD analysis project Ga0247773, IMG submission 179934) | Plant litter microbial communities from Arlington Agricultural Research Station in Wisconsin, United States - UWRJ-L092-311B-6 | ecosystem: Environmental > Terrestrial > Plant litter >...
ATCGAAGAAATTGAGCCCGACGCGCCCGTCAAGCGCAAGCGCATCCGCGTTTGAGCTCCGTTCAAGCCGCGCCGCGACGGAGCGGTGACAGCTCGCGAGCTCTGCGCGCGACTCGCGCCGCGTCGCGCCGCGGGATCGACAGGCAGCGCAGCGCATCGACCTCCGAAGCTCCGTCGAGGAGCGCTTGAGCGGCGCGTTCGGCTAAGTCGGCGCGGCACGCGCGTGGGCCGAGCTCCACATAGCCGAGGCGGCGCCAAACTTCGGCCGAGAGCGAGCGTGTTTCGTAGTTGGTCTTGCCCGGTGGCGGCAAAGCCAGCTCCGGCTCGAAGATCGCGCTGAAAGTCGCGCGCTGTTCGAGCGCCGGGCGGCGCAGCGTGGAGCCCAGAAATACCGACAAATGCCCGACGAAAACGCCGACCTTCCGCAGCAGCTCGAGCTCAGCGGGGGCGAGCACCGAGAGCGAGGGCTGCAGCTCTCGCGCGCTCGCCGTGCCCAGGCCGCCCGCCAACTGGTAAGCGATGGCGCGCAGGGCAGGCTGCTCGGTCGCTCGAAGCTCGTGCAACGCTTGCAAGGGACGACCAACGGCATCGCGCGCAAACGCCAACAGACGCCGCTGCAGCCGACTGCGCAAGCCGCCTCCCAGCTCCGTGAGCGTCGCTAGCTCGACGTTCGGCGTGGTCACGTTGGCGCCACGCACGAGTCGACCCAAAGTGACGCCCTGGGCGCTCACTCGTCCGCGCGCATCGAGCTCGAAGGCTTCGTGCGGAGCGTCCACGAGAGCCTCGAGGGCGGGCACAGGCGCGCTCGCAATGCTGCCAACGCCCCGCAAACGAAGCTTGCCGAGCGCCGCAAAGGGATGATGGCTATCGACCTCGCGTTCCTCGCTCACTAGCCGCGGCTTGCGCTCGGAGGGCCGCGGCCGGGCTTGCGCACGACTCCGCCGCTCCACGAAGGTCGAAACCAGGCTGCTGTGCAGAGCGTCGCTCAGGCGATCTTCCAAGCCGCACAAGTGTGCGGACCAGAACGCTGAATGCGCACAGAAACCGCCGCTATTGACCACGAATGCCCAAGTCCGCAGGCGACCGATGCGCGCCACGATCGCGTCCACGTCGCCGCTCTCTTGGGCAAATTCCTGCGTTCGAGCCGCCAAAAAGTCGTCCGACAGCGGGCCGCCTGCGAGCGCCAGGAAAATGTCGCGTAACAGCTCGAGGTGCACCTCGAACAAAATGTGTCGAAAGTCCGGGATCTGACAGACAGCCCACAGGCGCTCGAGCGTTTCTGGACTACGCGCCTGCGTTCGGATCAGCGGCTGCTCGAGCAACGCGCGCAAGGCGCGCAAATCGAGGGCGTCGGGCACGGCTGCAAAGTAGGCGGCCGGCGCTGGCGCTTCCAGCGAGGCGAGCAACGCCGCCGCCGAAGAGAAATCGAGATCGGCGTTGCGATAGCGGACTTTACGCAGCACATCGAAGCGATGCTGCTCGATGCGTTGCGCCGAATACAGGGGCAGCTCGACTGGGCTCAGCGTGCCGAAGCTGCCGTCACGCAAGTAGCGGCCTGCGCGGCCCGCGATCTGGCCGAGCTCCGCGTCTTCCAGAGCGCGCGCGTGGCGCCCGTCGAACTTGCGCAAGGAAGCAAACGCCACGTGTCCGACGTCCAAATTCAAGCCCATGCCGATGGCGTCGGTGGCCACCAAGTAGTCGACTTCGCCGGCTTGAAACATGGCCACCTGGGCATTGCGCGCGCGTGGCGAGAGCGCGCCGAGCACCACCCCCGCCCCGCCTCGCAACACGCGCAGGCGATGCGCCAACTGGTACAGCTCCGGCACCGAGAATGCGACCACCACGCTGCGTTTGGGCAAGCGCTGCAACTTGCTCTGACCGGCGTAGCTCAGGCGGGACAAGCGCGGATGCTGCTCATGCTTGGCTGCGGGCACGATTCGCTCGAGCAGCGGGCGCATCGTGCTCGAGCCCATGAACCAGGTCTCGCGTCGGCCACGTGCATGAAGCAGGCGTTCGGTGAACACGTGTCCCCGCTCGTCGTGGCTGGCCAACTGAACCTCATCGATGGCCACGAAGTCGACTTCGTGGCTCATCGGCATGGCCTCGGTCGTGCACACCCAATAGTCCGGACGGCGCGGCACGCGCTTTTCTTCGCCCGTGACCAGCGCCACGCGATCTTCGCCCACCCGAGCGCTGACGCGGTCGTACACCTCGCGCGCCAGAAGCCGCAGCGGCAGGCCGATCATGCCGCTGGTGTGCTCCAACATGCGCTCGACGGCGCGGTGCGTCTTCCCCGTGTTGGTCGGCCCCAGCAGCGCAACGCTCTCGGTGGCAATTGCCGTCGACACAAGAGGAGCATAGCTCACGGGACAGGATGCGGTGTACGTTCTAGGAAACGTCCCTCACCCTTCCCCTTGCCCGCGGAGTCAGCGTGTATTTCACTCGCGAATCCCTGAGTCGCACCATCCTTTGGCTCACCTGCGCGGTCAGCGGCGGACTGCTCGTCGCGCCTCGACCGGCACGCGCTGCTGCGCTCGACTGGAAGGGCTACACCTGGAACGTGACGACGGGCGGCATGGCCGGCGTCGCCGCCGGAAGTGCCGCCAATGTTTCCGTCGATGCCTCTGGCTACCTGCACCTGAGAATCCAAAAGAACGGCGATACTTGGACCGCCGCCGAAATTTTCACGACTACGCGCCTCGGGTTTGGCAGCTATCAATGGCAAGTCGACGGGCCGATCGACGTGCTCGACAAGAACGTCGTGCTCGGCCTTTTTCCCTACGGACCCGCTGCCGGAATCGGCGACGACGGCACGAACGAGATCGACATCGAGTATTCGCGCTGGGGCCAAGCCGACGGCCCCAACGGTGATTGGACGAATTATCCGGCTTCGGGCTCGACCATCGGGGAGCTCAGCTACACGTTTTCACTGGCAGGCGGCACGCTCAGCACTTCGCGTTTCATTTGGACGAAGACCTCAATCGAGGATTTCTTGCTGGCTGGGCTTCAGCCGCCCTCGAGCACGACGTCGTTGATCAAGTCCTGGAAGTACTCGCCGGCCAATGCAACCACCAATATTCCGCAGCAAGCGCTGCCACTCGGCATGAATCTGTGGTGCTTCGACATCCCATCCGACGGCAAGAACGTGGAGATCGTCGTGCGCGATTTTCAATTCGTGCCGGAAGGCACGAGCGCGGGCGGGTCGGGCGGAGGCTTTGCGTCCGCTGGTGCTTCTTCGAGTGGCGCGGGCAGCGGAGGCTCGGCGCCCAGCAATGGTGGCTCGGGGCCGACGGTTGCCGGCGCGGGCAGCGCCAGCGCGACGCCGTTGAATGGCGGCTCGGGGCCGGCGAGCGCTGGCGTGGGCGGAGCTTCGGCCGGCTCAGGCACGCTCGCGGTCTCGTCTGGCGGAATGGTCTCGTCTGGCGGAACGGTCTCCTCCGGCGGAACGGTCTCCTCTGGCGGAACGGTCTCGAATGCAGGGCCAGCCTCGGGAGAGTCGGCGGGTTGCAGCGTGCGGAGTCTCCCCAGCTCGCCGGGCAGCAGCCTGCTTTGCTGGTTCCCAATCCTGCTTTCGCTCGCGCGACGGCGTTCTCGTCACTTGCGCAAAGCGCGCGACGAAAACGCCACGATCGCGACTCGTCCCTAATCGCTCGCTGAAGCCCCGTATCCGCGTTGCCTCCGGCTAGCGAGGGACGAAACGATTGCTAAGTTGTGCCTCGGACGCCCATGGAACCTCGCACTCAGTTCGAACGAGAGATCCGAGAGCAGCCGGGAGTCCTCAGGCGCCTGCTCAGCGAGGGTCGAGATGCAGCAGAAAGAGCGGCCAGCGCGGTCAAGCACTTCGCACCAGAATGGGTGCTAATCGCAGCGCGCGGGAGCTCCGACAATGCCGCGCGTTATGCGCAGTATCTGCTCGGTGCCCATAATCGCCTGGGCGTCGCGCTGGCGGTGCCGTCACTGTTCACGCTCTATGAGGCACCGCCAGCGCTGGCGCGCGCGCTGACGATCGGCATCAGCCAATCCGGCCAGTCTCCCGACATCGTGAGCGTGCTCAGTGAAGCGCGCGCGCAAGGCGGCGCGACGCTCGCGGTCACGAACGAGGCGAGCTCACCACTTTCCCAGGTTGCCGACCGCACCATCCCGCTCTTGGCGGGGGCAGAGCAGGCCGTCGCGGCCAGCAAGACCTACACGGCACAGCTGTTCGCTCTGGCCATGCTCAGCGCGGCGCTCGAAGGCAACGCCGAGCGCTGGGCGGCGCTCGCGCAGGTTCCGGATTGGGTGGACCAGGTGCTCGAACAGCATGCCGATCTGAGCGCACGAGCGGAGCTCTTCCACGGGACGCAGAAGCTCGTGGTCCTGGGCCGGGGCTTCAACTACTCGACGGCCTTCGAGATCGCGTTGAAGCTGAAGGAAACGAGCTATTTGGTCGCCGAGCCGTTCTCCGGGGCCGATCTGTTGCACGGTCCCGTCGCGATGATCGATCACGGTTTTCCCGTGATTTTGCTGGCCCCTAGCGGGCGCGCGCTGAACGAAGCGCGTGCTCTGCTGGCGCTTCTCTCGGAGCGTGGCGCGCGGGTGCTCGCCATCTCGGACGTGTCCGAGCTATTGCCCGCCGCCGAAGCGCGCATCGAGTTGCCGAGGGGGGTGCCCGAATGGCTCTCACCGATAGTCGCGGTGGTGGCCGGGCAGCTGTTGGCGGCGGCGCTTGCTTTGTCGTCTGGGCGGAACCCGGATCGCCCGCGAGGCCTGTCGAAGATAACGCTGACGCGCTGAATACAAACCAACAATAGCGGGCGCCCCGCCCCTATACCGGGACATTGTCTCAAAACGAGTGTATGCGGGCGCGCGCCCCCGCTGATCTGACGGAATCCGCCAGGTCCCCCAATCAGCTCGACAAAAAGACTACCCAAAGGGGACGGGGGTTGTACTATCCGCCCACTCGAACGCGGGGACTGCGCGGGGGCGTGCGGGAAGTAAGAAGCGAACGGGTTGTGCGCGGATTTGAAAGTAGGCCGAAAGGCGGCCGAGCTGTCGGGCTGGCTTGACGGAATCTTCTGCCACAAGCTATGTTGGAGTGTTCGGGAATTACATGGAAATCAGTTCCGATAGCTGCCCGCGCTCAAGCAAGGTACGAGGCTTGTGGGCACCCGTCCAAGGCCCAACCGGCTAGGATTTCCGACTCTGCTGAAGTTGCGCGCGAGAGGCCGCGTTCGTGAGCGAATACGACGAAAAAACCAGAGTCACCCAGGTGGTTCAGGCACCCCCGCCTGACGACGCGCCCAGCAACGACTGCTTGGTGGTGATCTACACGGCCGAGCCGGGCCTTCTGGGAAAGCGATTCGTGCTCGACCGGAGCCCGCTGCGCGTGGGGCGCGGCGCGGACAATCACATCGTGCTGGAAGGGGACTCGGTTTCGCGAAGACACGCACATTTCGAACGGCGCACGAGCGCTTGGTACGCGGTGGACGACGGCTCGACCAACGGGACCTACTTGAACGAGGAGCAGATCGCACGCGAGGCGCTGCTGACCAACGGCGACCGCATCAAGGTCGGCCCCTCGATTTTGAAGTTCTTGTCCGGTGCCGACGCGGAAGCCAAATACCACGAAGAAATCTATCGCATGACGATCGTGGATGGGCTGACCCAAATCCACAACAAGCGTTACTTGTTCGAGGCGCTGGAAAAAGAACTGATTCGCGCGCGGCGCTACGAGCGCGATCTGAGCGTGCTCATGTTCGACATCGATTTCTTCAAGCGCATCAACGATCAATACGGGCACTTGGCTGGCGATCACGTGCTGCGTGAGCTCGCGCGCATCGTGCAGGATCGCATCCGCCGAGACGAAGTGTTCGCGCGCTACGGCGGTGAAGAATTCGTGATCGTGTTGCCGGAGACGTCGCTCGCAGGCGCGGTCGCGCTGGCCGAAAATCTGCGCACCCGCGTCGGCAGCCACGGCTTCAGCTTCCAAGGCGAACAAATCCCGGTCACGATCAGCATCGGCTGCGCTCTGCTCCAAGACGACAAGGCGGCGACGGATTTGATCCAACGCGCGGACGAGAAGCTCTACCAGGCGAAGCGCAGCGGACGTAACCGCGTTTGCTCCTGACCCTGCTCACACGGGTTGGGCCCGTCGTGCTGGGCGGCGCGCTTCGAGTCCAAAGTGAGGTCGCCTGTCCCGACCCCGAAGAGGTGTCGGCCAAGGTCCAAAAGATCGTGGACCTTTCGGATGAGTCGGCGAAGGCCGTGCACGCGACGGTTCGGCGCGACGGCAACTGGCTGGTGCTCGGCTTGGCAGGCTCCGATGGGACGTCGCTCGGCGAGCGCCGCTTGGCCTACGAAGGCGATTGCGCGATGCTGGCCCGCGCTGCCGCCGTGGTGTTTGCCGCCTGGCTATCCAACGAGCACCCCGAGTTTCTGGTGGGTCTGCCCGCGGAGGGCTGGGAGTCGCAACCCGAAATGCCGCCCGCTCCCGCGCCTGGGCCGAGCCCAGCCAGCACGGCTCCGGTCGTGCCCTCGCTTTCAGTGCCGATCCAGACTCCGAAAGCGCCCACCTCGAGCGCGCCGCCTCCCCCGGTCGAATCCGCCAGGCGGCGCTTCGTGCTCGGCGCCGGCGTCGGCGGCGCTGCCGGCAGCACGGCCTTCGCGCCCGGGGTGGGACTCAGCGCGGCCTGGGATCCGGCTGGGCGTGGTTGGGGTGCGCGCGTCGGCATTGCTTGGCTGGGCGCCCGAAGCGAGCCGCTTGGCGCGCGCGAGGTGAGCTGGACTCGCTGGCCGCTCGTGGCGGGGCCATTCCTACGTTTGCGCGCCGGGCGCTCGAGCTTCGATCTCGAGGCAGGAGGCGCTTTGGGCTGGGCCCGCCTACGCGGCCACGGCTTCCAGTCGGATACGACCGACTCGGGGCTGACCGTCGGCGGCTATGCCGGGTTGCGCTTCGTCGCCAATGACTCGCCACCCCAGCTGTTCGTAATGGCCGCACCCCTGTACTGGTTTCACGACGCCACCGCGGTCGCCACGGACGCGACTTCCGCCACGATCAGCAGCCGGCTGCCCTCCTTCGAAGTCTTGCTCTCACTGGGCGCACAGTTGCCGCTCTGAGTGGCCCGCCTCTCGCTACGACCGCACGATTTTTGTGTAAGGTTTCTCGACCGGGCAGCACCAATGGGGGGAAGGGTGACACCTCGCATGAAATTCGCGCAGCAGGCCGGGTCAATCGCAGTCATCGGGTTGGCCGCTTGTTCGGGAGAATATCGCGTGGGCAGCGATACCGCGAAGGCTAGTGCCCAGAATGATGGAGGCAGGTCCTCGAGCTTCGCTGGAGCGCCGTCGGCAGCGACGGACGCAGGCGTGAGCGGTGGCTACGCACTCGCCGGGGCGAGCAGCGCCTCGACCGTCCAGACGTTCTGCGGCGTCCCGTGGACAAGCGCCTCGAGCGTTGAATTCGCTCCGCCGGACGTCGTGGCCCCGCGGCTGGGCAGGTTCCTGTTCGGGGCCAATCTCGTGCCTCGGACCCTACCTGCCGAGACCACCCGGCAATGGGCTGGAACCTTGGCCGTTTCCAGCATCACCTCGTCCGACCTGACGGGCTTGCTGGGCCTGCACCGCTTCGTGAACGACTGGTGGCCGGGAACGTACTCACCCGAAACTTGGGCCGCCTACTTCATTAGTGAACAAGCCACCCTGAGCGATCTGCTCACGACCGGTGACCAGTTATCCCATGGCGCCGGCATGCTCACCGATCGCGCGGTGCTCGGGCGCGGAGGAATTTCAGAGCGCGGCAATTTCATCGTTGGCCACCTGCTATGCCTCGAGATCCCGCCGGAGCCCGACAGTGTCACCGAGCCGCCGCTGAAGGTCGGCCAGACGCGCCGCTCGCAAATCGAAGCGGCCACCGGAATTCAACCGTGCCTTGGCTGCCACTCCTTCTTCGATCCGCTGGGCTATGCGCTGGGCAACTTCGCACTCGACGGCAGCTATCAGACCCGCGAAAACGACTTGCCGATCGACACGCGGGCCACGCTCACCATGTTGAGAAGCTCGGGCCCCAAGACGGTGCTCGATGCGGTTAGCCTGGGCAGCACCCTTTCGAACAGCTGCGAAGCGGTGCTGTGCTTGACCCGTCAGCTGCTCCGGTATGCCGTGGACAGCGCCGGTCTCCCGGCTCCAGCCAGCGATCAGGAAGCTGCCGCAATTGCTGCACAATTTAGCGCGAGCGGCTTCCGCCTGCGCGAGCTCGTGCGGTTGGTCGTGGAAAGTGATGTCTTTCTCCGGGCCAACTAGCAGCGAGACGATGGCCTCGGGAAGCGTGCCCCAGTCGATTTCGATCGTGAACCACGCCCAAGTTCTCGACCTCGACCGCGTGTATCGCGAGCATGCGGCGACCGTTTCTCGTTGGCTGCGCCGGCTCACGGGTAAGAACGACGCCAGCGACGCGCTGCAGGAGGTCTTCGAGGTCGTTCAGAAGCGCCTGCCGAGCTTTCGTGGCGACGCACAGCTCGGGACGTGGCTGTACGCGATCACGCTGCGGGTGGTGATCGCGCAAAGGCGCAAGGCGCGCATTCGCCGGCTCCTGTTCGCGCAGGCTCGAGCGCAGTTCGACCTCGACAGCGAGCCAGCCGAATCACCCGCCGACCACTTGATGCGCCGCCAGGCGACGCAGATCGTCTACACCGTCTTGGAGCAGCTGCGCGAGCGTGATCGCGCATTGCTCATCCTATTCGAGCTGGAGGCCCTACCGATCGCGGAGATCGCCGACATTTTTCGGATGACCGAGAACAACGTGGCCGTCAGCTTGCATCGCGCGCGCGAGCGTTTTCGCGCACGCTTTCAGCAGCAATTTCCGGAAGCAGCACCAGGATTGAATCATGGCCAAAGCAAGCGCTGATCCCCCGCGTCGTTGGTCAGAAGAGTCGGATGCCGGCGACGACGCTCGCCTGACCGAGCTGTTCCGTGCCGTAGGCGATCCCGAGCCTCTGCCGAGCGCCGCGCTCGCTCGAGTCCACGAGCGACTCGAGTCCAAGCGCCGCACGTCGCAGCTATCGCGACGCATGCGAGAGCTCGTCATGGCAGGCAGCATGTTGCTGCTCGGCTCGTCGCTGGCCTTGGCCGGTTGGGGCGCGAGCGAATGGCTGATTGGGCGCTCGCAGCGCGCTCCGCAGCCCGCGCCCGAAACTGCAGCAGGCAAGGCCGCCCGCACGCTGAACGGCCATCGCGGGCCCAAGGGCAAGCAGCCGGCGCACGCCCCGCCCGAGCCCGAAGCCAGCGCGCCCGTCAGCAGCAGCGAAAGCGACGCTCCCGTTGCGCCCAATGCAGCCAATGCCAAAGCGAAAGCGAGCAGCGAGCGCCACGACCAACTGCTCGCCCCTGCGGATTCGAGCCAACTGGCCGCTGAAGCGCTGGCGCTCGAGCGAGCCCTGGTGAAGCTTCGCCGCGAGCACGACGCCCAGGGCGCCTTGGCCGTCTTGGATGAGTCGCAGCCACTGTTCAGCAAGGGCTCACTCGCGCTCGAAGCCCAGGTCGCGCGCGTGGATGCCCTGCTCGTGCTCGGTCGCCGCGCCGAAGCGTTGGCAATTTTGGAACAGTTGCCACTCGCTCAACTGGGTCGTGGCGGCGAGCTCGAGCTGGTGCGGGCCGAGCTTCGTGCGGTTGGCGACTGCGGGCGGGCACTGAAGGACTTCGACGTGCTCGTGACGCGAGCGCTGGCGGCGCCGCTGATGGAACGCGCGCTGTACGGCCGCGCCGCATGCGAGCTCTCGGTCGGTGACCGGACCCACGCCGAGCAGGATTTGAAGCAGTACTTGGCGCGCTTTCCCGAGGGACGCTTCGCCGACCGAGTTCGCGTCCAGCTGGGCAAAGCCAGCGGCAAGGCCCAATAGCGCCTAGTTCAGAGGCGATCCGTCGCGCTTCGCCTGTAGCGGCAATTTTCGTGGTAGTCCGCGAAAAGTAGGCATGAGCTTCAGCGAGATCCCCCCTCCGATCGAGGTCGAGGCAGGCCAGGACGAACCCGAGATCCTGAGCCGCCCGCCCGGACCGTCGTCACGCAGTTGGCTCGTGCGCCACGCGCACCGCGCGGCGCCCATGGGCCCCAAGCCCGCGCATGAGCCAGGCGATCTGCGCGCTCCGCCCGCGGGCATCGTGTACGCGAGTGCCAAGGGCTGCAACGTGCTCGACGTGGATTCCAACCGCTACCTGGACCTTGCCGCGGGTTTCGGCGCCATGCTGCTCGGTCACTCGCACCCGAGCGTGCTGCGCATGCTCGACTTTCAGTCGCGTCGCTTGCTGATGGCGCTCGGCGATGTATTTCCCGCAGATGACAAGATCGCTCTGCTCGAGCGCCTGGCCGCCTTGCACCCCGATCCCAACGCGCGGGTGATCCTCGGTCAATCGGGCGCGGACGCGGTGACCGCAGCGCTGAAGAGCGCGCTCTTGTTCACGGGCAAGCCTGGCGTGCTCGCGTTCGGCGGCGCCTACCACGGGCTCAGCCACGCGCCGCTGGCTGCGTGCGGCTTGCGCGAGAGCTACCGAGCGCCCTTTGCCGCACAGCTCAACCCACACGTTCGTTTCGCCGACTATCCCGCGCAGGCAGCAGATCTGGATCGAGTGCTCACGCAAGTGCGGGCGGCGCTCGCGGACGGTGCGGTCGGCGCGATCTTGGTCGAACCCATCTTGGGGCGCGGCGGCGTGGTCGTGCCGCCGCCGGACTTCTTGCCCGAGCTGGGCAAGCTTTCGCGAGAGCTGGGCGCGTTGTGCATCGCGGACGAGATTTGGACTGGCCTCGGACGCTCGGGGAAAATGCTGTATTCGCTGAGCGCAGAGTTCACGCCGGATTTGCTGTGCCTGGGTAAAGGCCTGGGTGGCGGCCTGCCGATCAGCGCCGTGGTCGGGCGCGGCGCGGTGCTCGAGGCGTGGCGACGTGAAGCCGAGGTCGTGCATACCTCGACCTTCGCGGGCAACGCCCTCGCTTGCGGCACGGCTCTCGCGACCTTGGATGTGATTTCACGTGAGCATTTGCCAGAGCGTGCCACGACGCTCGGGGAGCAACTGCTCACGACCTTGAAGACGCGGCTCGCGCGCTTCTCCAAAGCCACGGTGCGCGGCTCGGGCTTGATGATCGCGATCGATCTCGGTGATCGCCCCGGCCGCGCGACGCGACTCGCCACACGCCTGCTCGAGCGTGGCTACATCACTTCCACCGGCGGCGGGCGGCGCGAGATCTTGGTGCTGACACCGCCGCTGACACTCGCACAGTCGTTGCTCGGCGGCTTCGTGGACGCCTTGGAGCTCAGCCTGGGAACGCTCGACGCATGACTCGCAATGCTCGCTCGGACGGCTTGCATCGAGCCGTGCGAAGCTTCGCAGCCGGTGATCGAAGCCGCTCGTTTGGCGATTTGGCGCTGGAAATTGCCGAATTCCAGCGAGCATTTTCAGCGGGCTTCGCCCGGCTGTGGGCCAGCCGAGGCGGGCACGGCCAAAGCGTGGACGACATCCCGGGCGTGCCGTGCGATGCATTTCGCCTGGCGCGGGTGGCCGTGCACCCCGCTGACGAAGATCAGCTGCGTTTCTACACCAGCGGCACGACGAGCGGCGCACGCGGCATGCACGCCATGCGCGTGACCGAGACCTACCAGGAGCTGGCACTCGCCTTTGGTCGCGCTGCGTTGCTCTCGACGGCCGGACCGCACCACGTCGTGGCGCTCGCGCCGTTGCTCGATGATCCGCCGAGCTCTTCTCTCGGACACATGATGGCGCGCTTCATGGTCGATTTCGAAGGCCGCGGCGCGTTCGATGTGCGCTCGCCCGAGCGTTGGCTGATCGACGAGCGAGGCGTGAATCTGACTGGACTGGAACAGGCCGCCGCCCGAGCCAGTGAGCGCGGGGAAACGCTGCTGGTGCTCGCCACCTCCTTCGCGTTGGTCGGTATGCTGGATACGCTCGAAGGTCGAACCCTGCCGCTGCCGGAAGACGCGGTGGTCATGCAGACCGGCGGGTTCAAGGGGAAAACCCGAGAAATTGCGCCCGCTGAGCTGCGCGCGGCCATCGCCCGCACGTTCGCCATCGCCGAAGCGCAAATAGTCAGCGAGTACGGCATGACCGAGCTGACCAGCCAAATGTACGAAGCCAGCCTGCCCGGCTCCGTGCTGGAACGAGAGCGGCACGGCGCTCCCGGCGTGTACTCGGAGCCGCCCTGGCTACGCGTCGTGCCCGTCGATCCCACGACGCTCGAGCCGGTGCCCAGCGGCGAAATCGGCATCGCGCGCATCGTCGATCTCGGCAACGTCGACTCTGCGGTCGCCATCCAGACTCAAGATCGCGTGCGCCGGGTGGAAGGCGGGTTCGTCCTGCTCGGGCGAGCCGCGGGTGCGACGCCCCGCGGCTGCTCCTTGGCGATCGAAGAATTTTTGTCCCAAGGCGCCCCGTGAGCGATTTCCAATCCGAAGCTCGCCGCGCGCGGTTGGAGCCGCTGTTCGCATCCGCGCGCTCACTCGCGGACGCCGCAAGCGAACGCGGAAAGCAGGCGCGCGAGCGGCTCGCAGCTTCGAGCGGGCTTTCACCCCAAGGCGTCGATTTCGCGTTGTTGCGCTGCCTCGAGACCGCGCCCGATGAAGCGGAAAT